>OJRI01000110.1_pt1 | contig 64451 bp, 74 predicted proteins | sample 1599151 | NCBI WGS metagenome assembly OJRI01 (sample SAMN03922457, study PRJEB24848) | human gut metagenome | isolation source: stool sample | host: Homo sapiens | place: Germany | collected 2009-11
CTATTCTGCCTGCTACTAGAGCCGGTGAAGCTGTTCTTTACGGCGCTGGTAAGTAAATCTGAATTATCTGCAGCCTCGAAAATAAATCAAACCGCAGATATGTATGATAAAAATAAAGCCTTTATAGGACGGAGTATATTCCGTCCTTTTTTATTTGATGTATAATTATGTTATGGAGAAAAAAATTTCGGACAAAGTTATAAACCGCCTTACTTTGTATCATTGTATTCTTGCCGATTATATAAATGAGAATATAGAATTTATTTCAAGCAAGCAGATAGCTTCGCTTTTAAAAATCGATGACTCACAGGTAAGAAAAGATATAAATTTGCTGAATAATGCAGGTAAAAGCAGAGTCGGCTATATAGTAAAAGAACTAAAAAAATCTATTGAGGCTGCATTAAGCTTTTCCAAGACAAAAAAAGCTTTTATTATAGGTGCAGGAAATCTGGGAATGGCTCTGGCAAAATATGATAACTTTACAAATTACGGTTTGAATATTCTTGCACTTTTTGATAACGATAAAAAGAAAATAGGCGGGACTGTTAATCACAAAATGATTTTGGATGTTTCAAAACTACCTAATCTTGCAAGAAAATCAAATGTAGATATTGCAATTTTAACTGTTCCCAGAGAATATGCCCAGATAACTGCTGACTTTCTTGTCAAAGCTAACATTAAATATATCTGGAATTTTACACCGACAGTTCTTTCTGTGCCTGAAGATGTTCAGGTTTGGAACGAAAACCTTATGGGCAATTTTCTGCAATTCACTTATAATATCTGATTAAACCACAGCAAGCTGGTTGATGTTATACAGATGTCTTAGCCCTTCAAGAGTTAATGTAGGATTTATAAAGTCAAACGGACGTTTCATATATTGTGCTATATAAGCTGCATATCCGCCTGTTGCAACAATGACTGCACGTTCTCCGAGTTCTTCTTCGCATTGTGAAACAAGCCCGTCAATCATGCAGGCGCAGCCTCTGATTACTCCGGAAAGGATTGCATCTACAGTGTTATTACCGATTGCAGAAGGTGATTTTGCCACTTCAATCCGCGGTAATTTTGAGGTGAATTTGTTTAAAGTTTTTAACTGAAGGCTTATGCCAGGAGCAATACCCCCGCCGATAAATTCTCCATTCCCGTTTACAATATCAAATGAGGTTGCAGTTCCAAAATCAATTACAATTACCGGATGCTTATATAAAACATAAGCCCCGGCAGCATTGGCAATTCTATCAGCTCCAATTTCATTTAGATGCGGCATTGTAATTTTTACACCTGTATTTATTTTTGCTGATAGAAATAATGGTTTAATATTAAAAACATTTTTAACAGCAGTTTGAAATTTGGTATTTAACTCCTCTACAACCGAAGATATAATACATCCGTCAATAGAATAAGCTTTAAATAACGATTTCAGAAGAACTTCGTATTCTTCAAGCGATAAATCTTTGTCAGAAGCAAGTCTGAATTCTTCAACAAGTGCATTTTCATCAAATAAACCAAGTGTAATACTTGTATTCCCTATATCGGCAGTTAATAACATAAAAAATAGTCCCTTTTCAAGGACTATTTTATCTCAAAAAACTTTTTTTGCAAAACTAACTGTTAAATGCACATGTGCCATTATCAGTTTTTACAGGATTGTTCAATAAATTACCAATAATTGGTTCGCCTGATTTTAACCTCTGGTAGAATGAATTAAATTCTCCAAATGGCAATTTTGGTTTCTGTAATTTATCGTTTTTTTTATGTCCGATTGCTTGTACGCTAAAATCACTCATAGACGACTCCTTATTTGGTTTTTATTAATACTCATATCTCATGTATATATATAAAGTATTTTATTTCCACATAAGTGCTCTATTTTATATTTTTTGTTACATAAGTTTACAATATTTGAAAAACTTTAGCCTGTTGGCTATTTTAAAAATTCTTTTTCAAGATTAATTGCGGTTTTAGTTTTTGCTAAACCCGCCTGAGAGCTTTCTTTTAGCAGCGGGGACATAAGTTTTCCAGTCTGTTCAAGTGCGTCAATTACCTCATCGAGGGGTATTTTTGATTTAATGCCGGCAAGAGCGAGTTCGCTTGCTGTAACGGCGTGTATCGCAAGAAAAGGGTTGCGTTTAACACATGGAATTTCTACTAGTCCGCATACAGGATCACAGGTTAATCCCAGAAGATTTTTCATGGCAAGAGCTGTAGCATTGAAAATTTCTTCTATAGAGCCTCCTCTCATTTGGGTTAATGCTGCGGCGCTCATTGCTGATGCAACTCCGCATTCGGCCTGGCAGCCGGCAACAGCTCCTGCAAGAGCTACCTTGTTTGAGATTATCCTTCCTGTTTCCCCGGCAGTGATTAAAGCGTTTATCTGTTCTTCCTCTGTTAAGTTTAATTCCTCTGAAACTCCTATTAATACGGAAGGAACTATTGCACAAGATCCGGCAGTAGGGCAGGCAACGATTTTTCCCATCCTAAGGTTTTCTTCAATAGTTGCAAGAGCGTAAGAGGTAATCTTTTCAAAGGTTTTTCCAAGAAGTGCATGGCTTTTTGCAAATTTTTCCTGCAATCGTGCACAGTCATCTCCGCACATCCCGCTAATAGAGAGTTCATTACTCTTTAAGCCTGAATTGATAGCTTCTTTCATTGCATCAAGACTTTTCTTTACCGCTGCTCTGAATTCCTTTACCGGTATTTCGGCGTTATCGGCTTCCCGTTTTTGTGCTGCTTCCCATATAGTCTGAGAAGAGTTAATGCACTCATTATATAGTTCTTCAAATGTTGTAATATTGGTATATTGTTTCATATCAGCTTTCCAGTTTTTTAATATATCTAATCATATAAATGTTTTCAATAAGACCTAAAAAGTCAATAACTTTCTTGTCAAGCTCTCCGTCAAGGCAGATGCACATAGAAGCTTCCTGACCTTTGGCAAATCGGTCGCAATGCAGAGATGCTATATTTACCTGAATTGAATTTGTCACTCTTGCAATCATATTTGGCACATCTTTGTATACCAGAAGAAGTGTATTATATTTCCCGGTGACTTTTACCGAGAAATCATTAATTTTTCTTATAACAATTTCACCTGCACCAATTGAGTCGCCAGAGATTGTCATATTTGTATCACCTTCAATTACAAAATCGACAGCATTTGGATGTCTGTTAAAATCTTCAAAATATTCAAATTGATATTCAAACTTTTTTGAAATATCCAGATCAAAAATATTTTTGATACGGGTATCATCAACAGATAAACCTAAAAGCCCTGCCAGTAATCCTTTATCAGTACCATGACCTTTTCCTGTTTTTGCATAGGAATTATAAAGTCTGAACGTAACTTTACGCGGGCATTCATTATAAATATTTCGTGCAAGTAAGCCGAGTCTTACTGCACCTGCAGTGTGGGAGCTTGACGGACCGGCCATAACCGGCGAAATTATGTCTATTATTGATGACTGACGCATATTTAACCCTTAATTCATATGTTAGCAACTCCTAAAATTATAACATTAATATTCACGATATTAAATTATGTTACGTTTATGTAAAAGTTTTATTAATATTTGACAATAATTAAAAAATTTATGTTTTTATATAAATGTGTAGATTAGTGATTTATTTTATTGGTTAGGAAAAAGTGTAGTAAAGGAGAATTATGTTTAGCCCAGAATTTATGAAATTTCTTATAAATTATCAAAAAGATGAATTTACCCCGGAACCAACTAAAAAAGAAATTCCTTTTAAATATAGAAAAGGCGGACGTAAGCTTGCAGATGTATTGATTACGGTCAATAAATAAGAAGCAGCTAAATTAAGGCAAAAAAAAAGAGCCTTTTGACGGGCTCCTTGGAATAAACTTTTGATTCATTCCTCAAATAGTGTGAAGTGTAGTGTGTGTGCTTAAATTTCGTTTTTGATTCCTCGAATTTAAGCTTTCCTCGTGTTACATGTATATAAACAAATTTTTGTATATATTATTGCTATAATTTTTCTATTAATTTTATATTTGTTACAAAACTTCATAAAGAAACCTGTATAATTTTGTTAAAAGAGGGAATAATATTATTATAATAGGGTATGACGTGTTCAGTTTATTAAAGGAGATATATGAGAATTTTAATTTCAAACGATGACGGCATTGCTGCAAATGGTATCAGAGTGCTTACAAAAGCGCTTGCAGATGACCATGATGTTTATGTGATAGCGCCTGATAGAGAACGCAGTGCTGCGGGACATTCACTGACTTTGCATACCCCTTTGCGAGTAGAAGAGCTTGAAGCTATTACCGGTGCGAAAAGAACATGGGTTACTACGGGAACTCCAGGTGATTGCGTTAAAATCGGCATTAATGCAATCTTATCAGAAGAAGAACAGCCTGATATAGTAATTTCCGGTATTAACCATGGTCCTAATCTTGGCTCTGACATACTCTATTCAGGAACTGTAAGCTGTGCTATGGAAGGTGCAATGATGGGTATTCCTAGTATTGCAGTTTCTCTTGCCAGTATGCAGGCGGATTACGATGATTTTCTTTATACAGGTAAGTTTATGAATGCACTGTTAAAGAAAATTGAAGGCTTTCCTTTCCCTCCCAAATCAATATTAAATGTTAATGTTCCGGCACTTGATTCAGATGATATTGCCGGTATTGCCATCACTGAACTCGGCAGCAGAATGTTTACAAACACGTATGAAAAACGGGTTGATCCGCGCGGTAAAGTATATTACTGGATGGCAGGAGAACTGACCAACGAACCTAGTGATGCAAATACTGATATTGCAGCGGTTAGAAATAATAAAATATCTATAACTCCGGTTACATATGAGATGACAAAGGAAGATTATATTGCAAATCTTGACAATATTCTTTGCAGTAATGATTCATGCAGCTGGTATTAGTAATATAAATTAACAATAACGCAAAAATTTTTCCCTGTAGTTTTTATATCTTTATGTAGAAAGTTACAGGGAAATTTTATTATGGTATCAATTAATCCGAAAAAAGTAGTTAAATTTTGTAATGATGCAGCTTCACAGTCAAAAATTTCAAAGGGTATAAGTCAGGGAATTAGTAATTCCAGAGAAATGGAGATGATTCCTAAATACCTTGAATTGGCAGTAATGAAAGGTTCTGATAGGTTTACCAAAAAACAAATTACTGCTATAACAAAGGGTTTTCAAGATTATAAAACAGCATTATCTAAGACTGATTTGTTAAAAGATTTGCTTGCTATTGGAGAAAAAGCAGGAACCCCTTTATCTCCCGAGGAATTCTTGGGATTTTTAAAAGCAACATCTTCAATGAAACAGCTTGAGCAAAGAAATGTCTTAAAGTTTTTAAGAGCTTCAAAAGAAAAAGAAGTAACAAATATTACTCCGGAGTATTTTAGGGAGCTTTGTCCGTATGAAACTTATAAAAAGCGTGCTATAAAGCGATATAATGATACCGGCTTAGCAAAAGAAAATCCTAAGTTATTGGAGGAAGAGGCTTTGCAGGAAAGCTACAGTATTGCAATTAATAATGAAGTAAGACTTGCTTCAAATAAATATTATCAGCAATGCTGTGCAGGAAAATACAAGCCTGCTGATTATATTACAAAAAACTTTCCGGATGTTGTAAACGCTGCAGCAGCATCTACAGATCCTGAAAGATTTGCTGCTCTTGTTGATTTAACAGGAGTTAATGCTACTGTTGTTCAATCTGCAAATTCATTAACTGATGCTTTAAGATTATGTAATGACAATCCTTCATTGGCAATTGATTTGGCAAATGCGTTTTATCCTCCTGAGATTAAGAAAATTGTTGAAACTCTATCAAAGGAAGCTAGCCCAAAAGTAAAATCAAATTTAGCAGCATATTATCAGTTAACATTTAGTGCTTATCGCGGAGGTGATGTTATTAATGTACGAGCTGCACGCAAAGCAATACTTAAAACGTTAGGTTTAGAAGATAAAATTGAATTATTGCCTTTAAAGACTTATTCCTATATGGATATATATCCTGCAACAAAAGCAAGAGGGCGCTTGATTGCAGGTGGTAATTTTGAACGCGGCAAGAAAAAGTGATTTATTTAGGGCAAAAAATGGGCAGGTTACTTAACCGAAACTTAGATGCAGGCGGCTATTTTCTGATATGGCTGTCTGAGCGTGTCAACTTGTGGTAAGAATGTTTACAAGGCTCTTAGTATTGAAATTGCAGACTTATAGTTAATATATTTTAATATTTGTGGCAATTTTTTCATGTTTCAGACTTTATAAAAGTATGTAGAAGTGTTTGTATAATGTGTGTTTTCAATGAAAGGAGTGTTATGCAGCAAATAATTTCAACAGGATATATCAAAGTAGGTAATGATTACATAAATCCACATACTATAACTCACATAGGGAAAAATACAGATGGTACAACCTATGTTGGATATAATACAATTGCACAAGGACCTTATGGTGTTGGTCCTACATCAGATAGAATTCCGGTAAACTCTGATAAATTTGCACAATGTGCGATTAAAGCAATGCAAACAGGTGAAATTATTGATGTAATGGCATAATAGTTTGTAGGTTGGGGTTATACTCAATCAGCTTAAACTTTCCTGTGATGAAAAGAATGAATTCTAAAAAATTTTAATAGTGAAGAAGAACGAGTTGAAGCCATTACAATAAATTATTCAAAATTTATTTATTAATAATGCCACAATTCAGGCGGAACTTTATGAAGGCATTAAAAAAAAGAGGCTTTTCGACCTCTTTTTTTAATGGTGTCGTTAAGGTGTCAATAATGGAACCCCAAGATAATAAAATACTATCACGTAAAAACAATGTAGTAAACCTTTATAAAAACATTGTATCAATAATGAAAGAATCAACAAATGAATATTACAATATGCGTATGATACTAAAAAGATAATACCTTGTGTGGCGTTATTTGTGATATAATTAGCATATGGAAAGAAAGTCAAAAATTTCAAAAGAACAACATTATAATAATTATTTGAATAACATAAATAAATGGTCAAATATTTATTGTACATTTGAGAATAATTGGATTAAAAATTATGAAGTTCCTTTAGCTAGTATCAATAAAGCAATGCAAGCATGGCAAGAAACTTTTTCGACAAACAATAGCATTAGACAATTTCTTGATTATTCACAAAATATACATAATTTTTTAAGTAATAACAATAATTTTATGCAAATAAATAATGCCCTAAAGGCTTTACAAGATTCTTTTGCAATGAATGATTATTTCAAAGAATTATCAGCTCAACAAGAAGCAATAAGCAAAATGTTTAGTTCTTCTGCAATAAGAGATTTGGCTTTATACCAACAAAAAATTATTGATAAATTAGAAAATTTTGAAATAGAGCAAGAAAATGCAAAAGAATTTATTGAAGAAATTTCTCAAAATAATTTTGAAGAACAATTTGAAATTATTAAAAGTGAAACTAATGGAAAAGTTAAGGATTACTTAAAAAAGAATCATTTGGCTATTTTATCTATACTAATACCAATAATATTATTTATTTGGCAAACTTGTAATAATACTGTCGTAGAGCAAAATAATAAGATTATTTTATTATTAGAGCAAAGTAATAAAGTTCAACAAGAATTATTGGAAACAAATAAACAAATACTGTCAGAAGAGCAATTACAAACAGAATTAATTATTACTCAAACAGAATTATTAAAAGAGTTAATTGCTGATATAAAAATTAATGTAGCAAGTAAGAATAAGGAAGAATAAATTGTCTATAGATTTATCAACAATAAACGAAAATGATACAACTGAATTTAAGGAAAGAGTTAATGAAAACTTTTTCAAATCATTATCGGCATTTGCAAATACTGATGGTGGTTGTATCTTTTTAGGAATTAAAGATGACAAATCTATAGAAGGTTTTAACGGTCAGCAAGAGTCTGTAATTAATCAAATTATAGATTGCTTGGGTATTCAACCTAAAATAGAGGTTGAAAAGCTAGATAACAAAGATATTTTACATGTTAAAGTAGAAAAATCTAATAATCTTATTGCTTATAAAAATATCTATTATAAAAGAATAGGTAATACAACAAGAGTAATGCCCCAAAATGAAATAAAGGAAAGATTGTTAGAAGGTATTAGCTGGGAATCTCAAACAGGTAGTTTTACAACAGAAGATATAAATGAAAAAACGATTAGAGATTTTGTTAAATACGGAATTTCCTCTGGTCGTCTACCTTCAATACCTGATAATGAGAAAATAGAGTCTATACTAGAAAGATTAGGTTTAGTAATTGATGGTAAAATAACAAATGCTGGAATTTTGTTATTTGGTAAAAATCCGCAAAGACACTTTTTAAATGCAAATATCAGAGTTGGAGCATTTAAAACAAACGATTCTACAACAATAATTTCTGATAAAGTAATTGAAGGAAACTTATTTGAACAGGTAACACAAGCAGAAGAAGCCATAAAATTCTGCATAAATGTAAAATATTCAATTACTGGAAAAACAACAGAAAGGAAAGAAATATGGGATTATCCGTTAAGTGCTATTCGTGAAACCCTTTTAAATTCTATTGTTCATAGAGATTATTTTGATAAATCTTCACCTATTCAAATAAAAGTATTTAAAGATTGGTTGTGGTTTTACAATCCAGGAGAACTTATTGAAGATTTAACTATAGAAAGCCTTAAAACTTCTCATCCTTCAAAAACAAGAAATCCTTTGATTGCAAGCATATTTTATAGAGCAGGTTTAATAGAAAAATTTGGCTCGGGTATTGATAGAATAATAAATGCATGTAGAGACAATATTATCCCTGAACCTGAATTTATAGAGGAATGTGGGGGGTTTTCAGTAAAGTTTAAAAAAGAATTTGAACAATTAAATGAAAGACAAAATAAAGCATTACAATCTATTAAAGAAATGGGAATAATTACAAATAGCGAATATCAAATTATCACAGGAACAACAAGGGAAACAAGCAAGAGAGATTTAGCTTTAATGCTTAAATTAGGTATTTTACACAAAATTGGTGAAGGTAAAACAACTAAATATTCTATTAGAAAATCTGAATAAAAATATATTCATGACCCATAATGACCCATAAAAATTTTATATATTTTTTTATTTATTTTATATTTTTTGCATATTTTACGATGTTTACGGATTTTACATATTTTACAAGTTTTACACCATGACCCATAAATTAGTATAATAACTAGAAAATATAAAATATTTATACTATAATCTCTTTGCTAGGAGTATTTATAAATGAGTGAAATGACAGATAATTATTTAGTTTTAAAATTTGATTTAAATACCATAGAACATTTGGGAGTTAAAATGTATAAAACACTTCCTCCTGTTTTAGCAGAATTAATATCAAATGCTTATGATGCAGATGCAACTTGGGTTGATATTAAATTATTTGATGAAAATCCAGAAAAACAAATAATTATTACAGATAATGGTAATGGTATGTCATTTGAAGAAATAAATGACTCTTTTCTTGTTATTGGTAAAAATAGAAGAAAAGGAACAGAAAATGGAATGGGGTTAACTCCAAAAGGACGCAAGGTAACTGGCAGAAAAGGGCTTGGTAAACTCGCAATTTTTGGTATTACTTCTAAAATAGAAATTCAAACTGTAAAAGATAATTTACTAAATATTTTTTCTATGGATTTGAATGATATATTGAGAGAAGATAACAATGGAGTATATAAACCTGTAATTATTAAGAAAAATGAATATACCGAAAAATCTTCTGGGACACAAATTATTTTAAGCAATATAAAAAGAGAAAGTCCTTTTAACATTGTTGATTTAGAGGAAGCAATTGCCAAAAGGTTTGATTTTTCTGTAGATGATTTTTATATAAACCTTTCTAAAAATGAACAAGATACAATACAAATAACAAGTCAGACAAAATGGAAGTATGTAAAAAGTCAATTCGAATGGATTTTTGATTCTACTACTTGCCCAGATGATGAATTTTTAAAAAATAACAAAATATCTGGAAAAATAATCACAACGCAATTCCCATTAGCTGAAAATCAAAGAGGGTTATTTTTATATGCTAGAGGTAAACTAGTTAATTCTAATGAATTTTATGGAGTTAAAGCAACATCTTCTCTAGCATATAATTACATGACTGGAATTTTGCAAGTAGATTTTGTTGATGATACTTTAATAGATTATATTACAACGAATAGAGATGGGTTGATTTGGGAAAGAGAAGAATTAAAACAACTAAAGGAATGGATTAAAAATCAACTACAAAATATAGAAAAACAATGGAGTGCGAAAAGGACTGAGTTAAAAGAAGCTGAAATAGAAAAAGTAACTGGATATAGACCTAGTGCTTGGATAGAATCAATACCTAAAAGAAAACAAAAGCTAGCTCAAAATTGGCTATCTAGTATTTATAAAGATAATTCTATAAGCACAGAAAAAGCTGGAGAATTAGCTAAACACCTTCAATTATGTATTAAATTTGATACTTTTGATGATTTAGTATCTGATTTGGATGACTCTGGTCTAGATGAGGTCAAAGTATTAGATTTGTTTAAAGAGTGGCAAACTGTTGAAGCTCAAGAATTATATAATTTATCAAAGGGAAGAATAAAAGCTATAGAAAAATTAGAGCAGTTTATAAATGAAGATGCTAAAGAAGTCCCAGTTATGCATAATTTTATAAAGCAATTTCCTTGGATATTAGACCCTAAAATGACAATTTACAAAGATGAGTGTAGATATTCGGATTTACTTAAGGAAAAATTTCCTGAAAATGACATAGAAATAGAAAATGATAGGAGATTAGATTTTTTATGTACTGGTTTTGGGGATACTCTTTATATTGTTGAATTAAAAAGACCATCGTGTCAAATTTCAGATAAAGAGCTTACGCAATTAAGAGAATATCATACATTTATTGAGAACAATTATCTAGGAACATCTGAAAGTTCATATTCACAAGTTGCAAGCTACATTATTGCTGGCGGTACAGTAACAACACCAAGCTTTAAAAAGTATGCAGATGGTATGAAATCTCAAAGAATGTATATTGAATTGTATCCAGAAATATTATCAAGAGTAAAAAATTATCATAAAGAATTTATAGAAAAATACAATCAATTTAATAGTGATAATCAAAAATAATAACTTAATCTATAGGTTTAATGTTATATCCTTTTGACTGAAGCCAATGTATATTATCTTCTATTTTTTTTCGTAATTCACAATAGTTATCTTTTTTACAGTATCTATCTTTTAAAAATTGACTAATTGTATATATTTCTGAAAATGAATTTATAGTATGAAAAACTGGTATATATATGAATAGATAAAAAATTAATTTTGTGTGCTTATTAATTTTATCTTCGACAACAGTTATATTAGCATCTTGTTTTATAATATTTTGTTCATCATTTGCTGCTATTTCAATTAAGGCTTCACATAAAAAACTTTTCTTGTCATAATTACTATCTTCATCAATTTCTGAAACATATATACATTTTTCATTTAAATATATTTCAAATTTTTCCAACTTCCCTTCTATATCCTTAAAACCTATGCCTTTTTTCTTGTTTTTGTTGTAAAAAGATTTAAATTTTAAGCCTTTTGGTATATTATATATAGAACTATCGAATATTTGCGGAAAAACAGAATTTTTAAAATCTTTCTCAAATTTTATTTTTCGGTCATTTTTTTCAAAATAATTCGAGTCATAAAGAGCCCATAAATTATTTTGTTTAACCGCAACATATAGTGGCAAATTAATCTGGTTAGAAAATGCTTTTAATCTATTCCATTCATTTTTAGCAATATTGACTTTATCTTTGCACTTTACTTCAATTAAAATTTTATTTCCATTATTTAACTCAATAAACAAGTCTGGACAAGAATTTTTCATCAATCGGGGTAGCCCTTCGTCAAAAGCTGTAATTGATTTACAGCAATTTAACATGTATAAAACATATTTTAATTCATCTTCGGCATCTAATCCCGTTAATCTTTCATTATCTTCTTCTCTAAAATCTAGAATTTGTTTAATATATTTTTGTTCTTTATTAGATAAAAAAGCTTTTATTGAATGGTATGCTTTTATCTTTTCTATAGGAGTTTCTTCATTAGAATGTGGTATTATCATAAAAGTTTATTTCCTTATCATTTGTCATTAATATAATTTATTATATATGTTTGTATTCAAAATACAAGTGAAATTAAATATATAATTAATTTGTTATTCGCATAAGTACACTTTTACGGAGTCTAAAAAATTGTCTTATTTTATATTCGCAAATGTATGTAAATATATTTTACGAATATTCGCATACAATATTGACTTATGCGAATAGTAGAGTCATAATATTTTTATAGAGTACAAAATATAGGAGAATACTATGACTGTTAAAACTTTTGGCTATTGCAGGGTGTCAACTACAGAACAAAAAGAGGATAGGCAATTAGAGGCTATGCTTGGGCTTGGTATCAATGAAAGAGATATTTTTATTGATAAATGTAGCGGAAAAGATTTTGAAAGACCACAGTATCAAGCCTTAAAACTGCAATTAAGGGAAGGGGATATACTTGTAATTAAGTCTATTGACCGATTAGGAAGAAATTATAAGCAGATTTGCGATGAATGGAGAGAGATTACAAGAGATATTAAAGCAAATATTAAGGTCATTGACATGCCTGTACTTGATACAACAAGGACAGAAGGGCTTATTGGTGAAGTAATAAGTGATATAGTTTTACAGTTATTAAGTTATGTAGCAGAGCAAGAAAGAGCATTTATCAAGCAAAGACAAGCAGAGGGAATAAAGTTAGCAAAGGAAAAAGGAAAAAGATTAGGGAAACCGCCAATACAATATCCTGATAACTGGCATGAAATATATCCTATATGGAAAAGTGGCAGTATTACAGCAAGAGAAGCAATGAAACAAATGAATCTTAAGCCTACATCATTCTATAAGTTAGCAAAGAATTATAAGGGGTAACGGTAAAACATACCGCCCCCGTTTTTGATTAAACCATTAAACAGGCTATTGGCATGGGGATGATATTTTATAGATAAATTTTATCAAATTAAAACTTCACAAACATTCAACAAAAACAAAAAATTAAAAAAATGACTCTGAAAGCCTTATGTAGCAAGGGTTAAATTTGAGTAAATTCTATTTCTTTAAAAAATCGGTTTTTATGATGTTCATGGTGTATTTATACCTATTGGGGAGTTAACAAGCCTTAAAATTGGCCGGAGATTACTCAAATTTGATTAAATTATTTATATGTTTCTAACTTTTTTCCTGTTTTGGAATACTTTGTTATTTTGCCTGTAGAATCTTTTTTGTAGGTGTATTCTACTTGCCCCTTTTTATTGTATTGTACAGTTTTACCGTTACTATAAGTTTTTGTATAGCCCGTAGTTTGACCTTTGCTATTTTTAATATAGTGTTTTTCATAAGCAAGAACACTACAGGAAGTGATAAGCAAGCCTATTAGAGTTAAAATTAAAAAATTTTTCATAGTAAAATCCTTATTTGCTTAAATTTTTCTTACATATATCCATATTACTTTTTACTACATCTTGATTATAATTAGGATTGCCTATTATTTGTTTATATAATTCGAGGGCTTCCTTGTATTTGCCTAAATTCAATAAAGAATCTGCTTGACCGCCTATGCTATTAGATATAACGAAATATTTTAAAGATTGTTCAAAATCCTCATTATCATAATAGCACCAGCCTATTTGCTCTGCGTAATCTTCTGTTATACCACCATATTTTATGGCTTTTAAGTAATCTTCTAAAGCAAGTGCATAATTTCCTTCTTCATAATAATAATTTGCTCTTGCACCATAAACATCGAAATTATTAACAGGATTTAATTTTATTGCCTCATTTATCAAATCTAATTTTGCTTGTTTATTTTCTGTTAATTGACTTTTTAGTAATAAATACTTGCTTTGTTTTGACAGTTCTAGTGCTTTATCGATATTTGCAAGTGCGAATTTATTTTCTTCTAAATCCTGTAATAACAATGCTTTTTGATAATAGTTTTCAGAATTATTAGGTTTTTTCTTTATATCAAGATTTATTTTATCAATCATGTTAGCGGTATTTATTAAAAAATCTCCGGCCTTAATGCTCTCATTATTATTAACCTTTTCACCACTATATTTTAAACACTCTCCCTCTAATTTTATAACTTCATTATCGTATTTAGTCCATATTTCTTTAATTTCATCAATTATATCACTTGCTTTGTTATAATCTTTTTCAGCCATAGCAATTTTCACATCTAATTTAGCAATTCTAATACTTAAATTGCTACGAAAATTATATTTATCCCAATCGCTACTCATTATATCAAGAATTTTATCAGAATATGCCTTTGCACTATCGATATTATTTTTTTGTAACTCTATTTCTGCTTTTATAACATAAGATAATAAATTACTGTCATAATAATATAAGGCTAAATCTATGTATTTATTGGCTTTTTCTATATTACCTTGTTTAAGAAAAGTGTCGGCTTTGTCAGTGTAGTCAGCATTATATAAAGACATATCCCCTGCATAAATGCCGTATTCTTTATTTTGCCTTAATTTGTATAATTGTTTATCTTTATCAGATATTTGAATATTACTATCAATAGCATAGGAAATACAATTTATTGATAATGCTAAAATTATTAAAATAAGTATTTTTCTTTTCATAATACTCCTGTTATTCTATAAGTAAATCTTTAATTTGAAATTTATCATTTTGTTGGTCAATAATTATTTCACATCCAAAATTTTGTCTAACCATTGCCCCAAAAGCATTTTGGCTATCAACAGTACCATATACTGTATAACTATTACCTTCTACATAATGGTCATCTCTGAATTTTACTTTTACTGATGGCGGATAAGTTGCTCTTGCTTTTATTTCTTTTTCACATTGGTATTTAGCAAACCATAATAAATCCTCTGGAGATTTTTTATTTGTCTGATTTTCTTTTACAATTTTTTCTATTTTTTTGTTATATTCTTTAATTGCCTTAATTTGTTCTTTACTATAGTGAACTTCACCTTGTAACCAACCTTTATCTCTAAAGTTTTTAATATCACTTTGGCTATATGGTAATCCTATATCCTTACACATTTTAGCAATTTCGGCATCGGATTTACCTAATTTATATTGTCGTCTTAAAAATTCATCTGCCTTTCTGCTTGCCGGCCATATTCTATATTCGTAAAGATTGTTATTTTCAACATTAGTAGATATTTGAAGTTCATTTTTTTGTTGTTTATGCTCTGAAACATTGCTAATAATTACCAAAAGAATAATAAGCATACTAACTAACATAATCTTTTGTTTTTTGGTTAGATTTTTCCATTTGCTTTTACAAATTTCAGATAGTTTCACCGGATATACTCCTAAATTTTTAATAAATACTACTCATTATTTTTCTTATAAATGAGTACAAATTAATAATAAATGATTTTAAATCATTTATCAAGTATTTAATGAGTTTAATTCAATTCAAATAATATGTTTTGCACCTAACATGAAATAGAGGGCTTAATATGAATAAAAAAGAATTGTTAGGCAAAAGATTAAGAGAATTAAGAAAGCGTAAGGGTATCAATCAAGAGCAATTAGCCGAAATGATTGATGTAGACCCTACAACGATTAGTAATATAGAAAATGGAAAAAATTATCCCTCGTTAGTAAATCTTGAAAACTTGTTAAATGTATTAAATAGTTCATTTCTTGATGCGTTTGATTTTGAGCATAAAAATAATAGTGAAGATTTAATATCCCAGATAAACGAAAAACTAAAAACAAATCCAGACAAATTAGAAGATTTTTACAAAATAGTAATGGCTTTAACAAAATAAAATCCTATTCACAAAATTTATATTTTTTATTATTTTTGTTTAATCAAAATTTATCAAATTATTCTATGTATTTTTAATTATTATTTAGCGTTAAAATTATATAAAATTATAAAAATTTAAGGTGCTAAAACCTAAAAATAAAAAATGTAATCTTTTATTATACCACACTAAATTATATTTGTAAAGGGTTTTCGATTGCCTAAAATTTAATCATAACAAGGGTAAAAGTCTTGACATGTATAAATACAAATGGTATAATTGTTAAGAAAGATTAAGCGAGAGGTGTGTGTAATGTATATATAAGAAAGCGGACAAATTCAAATAAAGAAAATGACCGCATAAAATTTTTCCAAAATTATCTTATCACATTTTCTTTATTTGAGCAAGTACATATTTTATCCTTGCAATGCAGATAATTACTATCTGTTAGCATATTTTTATGTGCTTTAAAAGAAAGTTATAAACTTGCAAATAAACCTTAAAATATAAAGTCTATTTGTAATACAAGAAAATGGGAAATTGAGAATGAACATAGAATCTCAATATATAGAGTTTCTTTGTCAAAAATTAGATAAAGAAATGCTATGTAGGTACAAAAATCTTAAAGTAATGGGAGCAAATTTAATCAATGGTATTTTGATTGCTCTTTGTGAAGTAAATCAAGGAACTGCAAAGGTCGAAAGATATATTTTCACTATGGAAAAAGGCAAAATTGAAAAATATGAAATAGATACAAGTATAAATGACTCAAATTACATTGTAGTTAATAAAGATTTTCTTGATAGAATTTTGCCAAAAAGAATATATGAAACATTTGTAAAACAAGGACTTGCACTATCAATAAAAGTAGGAAAAAATACAAAAGGTCAATGTGGCTGGCATCGGCTTATTATGTGTTTATATTTTTGCATTATATCTTTTGAAGTGCATCATATTGATACCGATGTACAAAATAATAATTTACAAAACCTTACCCCTATACAAAAAGAAAAACATATGACAATTCATACAATTAGTGATAATAAAGAACTTGTAAGATGTGGAGAAAAAATTAGAAATGCCTATATCAAATACTTTAATGGGTTAAAACGGCAAACATTGGTAAATAATGAAGAAATTGTTTTATCCGTATTAAAGGCAAAATGTATGGGTAAGAAAATTAAAGAAATCCACAAAATTATAAATAAAAAAATATCCATAAGAAGCATATCAAATATTCTTAAAAAATATTCTTCTTATAGGAATGAATTTATAGAAAGTTATGAAACACACAAAATACTGCCATTTCCAGACTTAAATGCAAAATATAAAAAGAGATGGGGTGAAGTTTATGAATATACGAGGATTTTAGCCGCATGAGAACTTTTTGGAATTTTGGTTTATATATCAATTATGATAAATATTTTTAGTATTATATAGAGTCATATATCTTAAGATTTATACATGTATTACATATAGACTTAAGAAATATAACTTAAGACATAATAAATAAAGAATAAAAGTAGTTATTATTCCTCTTGATTGGCTCTCAAAAAGCCAAAATCAAGAGGAAAGAATAAAAAGTAAAAGAAAGAGAGTAAAAGATTTTAACGAGGTTAATCACCTCAAAGGCTGGTCAAAAATGACAAAACTGAATATAGAGTTTATCTCAAGCGAATTAAATAGTAGTGATTTAGAAGACAGTTGTTTAATTGTTCAACTGATGCAAAATATTACAATTATTGGATTAAGAGTAGATAAAAATGAATCCCCATGCAATAATGGGAAGGGAGTAAAAAATGAACAAGTTGCATAGTGCCAAAATAAAAAAGGAAATAGTTGCAATTTACGCAAGAGTTAGTTCCGCAGAACAAGCAAGCAGTGGCTTAAGTTTGGATATGCAAAAAGACGAGTGCGAAAAATGGGCAAAGGCAAAAAATTATAATTTTGTTTATTTTGAAGATGCTGGAAAAACAGGGGCTAATACTAACAGACAAGGCTTAAAAAATTTATTGCGATACATAAAACATAATAAAGTTAAATGTGTAATTGTCTGGAAGTTGGATAGACTATCAAGATGTCAAGAAGATTTTTTTGGTGAAATCTTGAAACCTATAAAAAACAATGATTGTACTATCGCAAGTATTATGGAAAATTTTGAAGACATAAGAAAAGTTAAAAAAGTTTTATTAGGTGTATATATCGGGCAAGCAGAAGATGAGCTTGAAAACACAAAAGATAGAACAAGAACAGTAATAAAAAATAGGGCAGAAAAGGGTTACAAATTAGGCAAAGCACCTGTAGGGTACTTAAATGTTAGAGATGAGCATAAACATGGCATTATTGTACCAGACCCAAATAAAGAATATTATATAAAACGAATTTTTGAAATGTATGCTACTGGTGCTTTTTCGATGGAAAAATTAGGAAAAGAGCTTGCAAAATATGGTTTTGTTGATGGTAAAGGTAAACCATACCCTAAAAAAAGAATAGAAGATATACTTAAAAATGCTGTTTATGCAGGTAAAGTTACATATGGTGATAAAGTTTATGACGGAGTGCATAAACCAATAGTATCAGAAGAATTATTCTATAGAGTTCAATTAATGTTTAATGGTGCAAGCAATAAAAAGCCCAGAGGAGAAACATATATTTACTCTAACTATATAAAATGTGATAAATGTGGTTATACTATGGTTGGTACAACAAAACATGGCGGTCATAATAGCGGTACATACATATATTATCATTGTTCGAATTATAAAAAGGTGCACAAAAAAGAAGTTAATATTAGAGAATGTTTAATAGATGAAGCAATGCAAGAAGTTTTAGACAGTTTTAATATTTCAGATATTGAACTAAAAAATGTAAAACATCAAATTTATAGTGCGATTAGCGATTTACAATCTTATGAACATAAATCATTAGAAGAACTTAAAAAACAATATAGCAAGATTGTAGATACTATTTCCAATGGTATTAAGAAAAAATTATCTGGGGAATTAACTATTGATAATGATACCTTTAATGAAATTCATCGTAAATGGCAAGCAGAGAAGGATTCTATAAGTCAACAAATTCAAAATTTAAGTGAAAATTCAAAGGATAGAATGACTCGGATGAATATACTTGCTGATTTCGCCAATAGAATACCAGAACTTTATTTAAAAGCGACATTGGATGAAAAACGGCTTATTTTATCTACGATTACGGATGAAATTTTATTTGATGAAGCTACAAATACATTAAAGGTTAAATTAAAACCGATATTTGAACAATTGCGACAAAGAAAATTACAAAATAAACAAAGTTTTTCGGCAGATGTAAAATCATTGACTGGAACCCTCGAAAGGCGTACAGAAAAAGCAAAACAAGCATGTGAAAATTACCCAGAAGATTTTAGCAAAATAATAGACTTTGGAACCCGTAAAGAGCAGATACAGACTAAAAAAGAACCTACTAACAAAGGCTCTAAAAAGTTAAATGTCGTAGGCGGGACTTGAACCCGCACGGATCTCTCCACACGCCCCTCAAACGTGCGCGTATACCATTCCGCCACTACGACATATAGTATTAATGTATTAAATTTTCAAAGTTTATACTTGGTCTTCGTAGCGGAAGTATTCACATTCGTTCATACCCTCTCAAAAACGATACTTAATCGTTTTTTCGGCAGAGTGCCACTACGACATATAATTAATGTATTAAATTTTCAAAGTTTTAGCTTGGTCTTCGTGGCGGAAGTATTCACATTCGTTCATACCCTCTCAAAAACGATACTTAATCATTTTTTCGGCAGAGTGCCACTATACTACATAAGTCTTTTTTCATAGAAAATTGTCATGACTGACATATATAAGTTATCATAAAAAAAAATATTTTTAAAGTACTATTTGAGGATTTTATATTTTAATTTTGCAGTAATTTGTTTTGTTTTTAACATATAATAATTATCGTTTATGCTTGGATTAAAATATTTCCACCATCCTATTGGATAATCTTTCTTAAGATGTTCAAGTGTTTGTTTGTATTCTTTGTAATAATCTTTTTTTAAAGTTTTATCGAATTTCCCCAGCCAAGATGTGGCTTTTGAAAAATATTTATTTATAAATATTTCCTTATATTCATCAATTTTTCCGATATTAATTAATAATTCTTCTATTGCATCTATAACATATAATGGTGAAAAACTTTTACGTTTTTTCTCTGTCATAGCAGAATTTGGTCTGTTTTTTCGATAACAATATACGCATTCATTAAGCACTCCTATTCTTTCTGCTGTAATCATTGAGTGGAAGAAGGGAAGCTGGTCTTGACCTACCGGAATAGTCTGGAATAATATATTATTTTTTGTCAAAAAATCACGTTTATATAGCTTTGTCCATGTTGTTGACGGGAATTTAAATATATCATTCTTAACCTCTTTATAAGAAAAAACTTTGTCTAAATATTTACCTGGAAGATATTTTAAACTATAACCTCCTTTTGTTCTGGTTATATGATTTTCAACAACCCTGCAAGAATATCCGCCGAAAATAAGCATATCCAAATTTTCATTTTTTGCTTTTTCGTATATTTTAGCTAAAACTTCTAAATTCTCAAGCCAGTCATCAGGATCAACAAAATAAACATACTCTCCGGTTGTGAGTTTTAAACCGCAGTTTCTAGCAATCCCTACACCTTCATTTTTTTTATTTATAACTGTAATTCTGCTATCTGAGGCTGCATACTGATTTAATAATTTAAGTGAATCATCTGTTGACCCGTCATTAATACAGATAAGCTCAATATCAGAAAGTGTTTGCGACAAAATGCTTTGCATACATTTATCTAAATATTTTTCGACATTATAACAAGGTATAATTACGGATATTTTAGACATCATCACTCTCCGATTTAATTATACCATAAAAATTTGATTTAAAACAATATTAGTTGTTTGTCAGTATTAGTATTTAATTGTATATTTGTATCATTTGAATTGTAATTACAAATAAGAGCTTCTTGCATTGCATTCCGATTGTGTTCTAACCCGCCAACAAAATAAAAATGGCTGAATGTATCAATATTGAATTTTTTCCATAAACTGTTGATATATATATTTTCTCTGTATTGATTTTTATACCATGTAGACAATAAAAATTTAGCTTTTGTATTATCTAACATATGATATAATGATTTTTCATTTTCTTCAGTCCATTCGTTATAGTAGCTAGAATGTCTATCTATATATGGCGGGTCACAATATATGAAATCGTTATTCCCAGCTAAATCTATAATATTTTCGTATGAGGTATTTATAAAGCTATATTGTTTTTTTAATATAATTTTTTGTATATTTTGAACTTGATTTATAATTTTGGTTATGTAAGCTTTTGCAAACCTGTTAGGCTTCTTGCAAAAAGGAACATTGAATTCTCCTTTATTATTAAATCTTATCATTCCATTAAAACAAGCTCTATTTAAAAATAGAAAGTCATAAGAATTGGGATGTTTGTTAAATCTTGTCCGGACTTCTTTATAATAATCATCTTTACCTTCATTAAGCTTAATTGCCTCTTGTTGTAAAAATGTTTTTATACTTTCTGGTGTTAATAGTCCGTTTTTTATATCATTATAAAATTTAATTAAATGTGGATTAGTATCACCAAATACAGCTTTTTCTGGCAAAATATTAAACCCAACAACACCTGAACCCATAAATGGTTCGTACCATGTCCCGGTAATTTTCGGTATGTGTATTCTAATCCAGTCTATTAATTTTGTTTTAATTCCTTGACATTTTATAGGCGGAATATTTTTTGTCATTGTTATTTTATACCTTTGTATTCTAAAAATTCTTTTAGCTTTGTAATTTTTTTAGTTTTTCCATCTTTACAAGTAATAATAATTTTTCCATAGTTTATCCAGTAATCATCAAAAATGGCTTCTCCATATTGTGAGAAGGTGCCTTCCCCTTTGATAATATCAGAGATCCTGGTAATACTACCAATATTTGCGGTATTGCCGCTTCCTCGAATGTCACTTGCTATTTGCCATTTTTCCTTAAAGAAAAATTCAATATCTTTGATAACAGAAGGTATTGATATAATTTTATCTATTGGATATTTTATAAATTCATTTGATTTTTCTTGCTTAACTCTTGTATAAATTATTCCTAAACAGTAGTGAGCTTTGTAATCTTTGTAAGGAAATTGGATATTTTTAGTAGAAGATCTTTGCTGAAAATATTCCCCATGTGACCCTAATGTAAAACCATTGCACCTGTCATTATCTTTTCTATATGTAGATTTAAAGTCAACTGCAAATTTAATTGAGTTATCTATTTTATTAACAAAGGAAATATCCGGGTAATAATTTTGACAGTTTGGTAGTACTATGTTATATCCTATTTTTTGTGCAAATTCATATATTAAGGGGAATATATGAATTTCTAATATTTTAGAAATAATTTTTGTATCATCAGAAATTGAGTAAATATATTTATGTTTATCAATAAATCCTTTAATATTCCAATTGTTATATTCATCGCAAACATATGAATTTAAGCTTTTAATAAATTCTTGAAAACTAGCGTTGAATTCTTCTTTTGTAATAACATCTTTCAGCATAAATTTATATTAACATAAAAGCTATAAAGAAAATAAACTTTTAAATAAATTTCTTGTTTTATTATCTTCCAATTTCAACTGCTTTTAAGGCCATAGATTTTGTAATGTTTACTAATGCAAGGTTTGCTTCATAGGCTCTTTGTGCAAGTATTGCATCAGCCATTTCTACCATCGGGTTTACATTTGAGGCTCTTATATAACCGTTTTCATCTGCATCAGGATGACCAGGTTTGTAGATTTTTTCTCCCAGTGTAGGGTCTTCTACACAGCCGTTAAATACTACGCCTCCCTGAAGATAAGGCAAGGTTCCTACACCAAATACATCCTCTTTCATTGCATTCATTAAACCATGGAAAGATACGTCTTCTGTAGCATTCAAAACAGGGATGCGTCTTACATAATTAGGCGTATCGACGTTTGCAATGTTTTTTGAGTGTACATCCAGTCGTAAACTATGCGTTCTTAACGCACGTTCTCCGATATTCATTGATTCTAATATACTCATAATTATTGCTCCTGTTTCTTTGTCTTAAATATTATTTACCTACGTTTATTACAGTTTTCATTTCTGTAATTATATTTGACATTCTTCTTGTTGCCATCGTGTAGAGAAGTGCGTTATTCTGAAGTTCTAAAAGTTCGCGGTCTGCCCTTATTTCTTCATTAAAACGCTGTTCTATAACAGCAGATGGTCCAAGCCTTTCTGATAATTTTGTTTCAAGCGGGCTGTTCATTGTTCCTAAGTATTCAGAAAAATCAATATCACGTCTGACATACCCTGGTGTATTCATATTCGCAAGATTTGAACCCAAAGCGATTTGTCTTTGAGATACCAAATCCATCATTAATGAAACTTTTCCCATACTGTCAAGAGGTGTATACATAATTTTCCTTTCGTTTTTAATCAGGTGCTGTAGTTTTCAGCTGCGTGGCTAAACTTGTTATTCTCTGATATTAATTGACTTGTTATACATGTCGTCTATAACCTTCATCATTCTTGTGCTGGCAAGCATTGAGGCATTAAGCCGCAGCATATCGCTTACAGAGTCATAAACATTTGTATTTGAATTCTCAAGATTATTTTGAGCAAAACAATCGTGGTCTTTAACTAGAATTGCCTCACCGGATTCTTCTGTAGGAACCATTTTATTCATATCGCCCTGTTCAAGACCTTCCGGATTGGCAAATCTTACAAGCGGAATATTCCCTAACTTTCTTGGAGGTGCATCGACCGCATCATAAGCTATAACATCTCCGTTTGGTTTAATCTGGAACTTGTAACAGTTTGTAGGAATTTTAATCCCTTCCCCTACAATCCAATCATCATTTGTAACCAGATAACCGTCTTTGCCCTGTTTAAAAGCTCCGTCGCGTGTGTAGGCGACTTCTCCTGCCGGTGAAAATACCGGTATAAATCCTGGACCTGTAATTGCTACATCATAAGGGTTGCTGGTAATTTGTATGGATCCCTGCTTGTAATCTGTTCTCAGTGCTCCTGTGAGATAACCGTCCTCTTTGAGCATCTGTTCAAATCTTACTGCTTTGTAACCGCGGGTATTAAAGTTTGCAAGGTTATTTGCAACGTATCCGAGTTTATCCCACTGGTTGGTTACGTTGTTAACACTCTTTCTGATAATTCCCTGAAGGTTTTCCATGTTTTTATTCCTTTACTTATTATGATGTTGAACTTAATTGTGATATTGCCTTTTGAAGGTTCTGGTTTTGAATCATGAACAGCTGCCTGTTTGCTTCAAAATTCCTTATAACAGGCATCATAAACATAAATTCATTTTGAAGGGATACGTTGGAATATTCGTTGTATCCCTGCTTTACCTTTGGTGTCATAACAAGAGCTCCGTTTGCATCAACAACACCTATTGTTGCAACGGCTTCCAGTTTGTTTGTTTTGTCGTTGTAAACACTTAACAAACCGGAATCTTCAACCTTAATTTTCTTAATATCATCCGGTACAATATGGAGTTTTATTGGCACGCCTGCATTTGAAAGCACCAAATCGTCCTCAAGTGTCAGGAGATTGCCTTCTTTATCTATTTTGAAACGTCCGTCCCTGGTAAGCTTGATACCTTCATCGCTTTGGGTTTGGAAGTAACCTTTTTCAGCTATTGCTAGATCAAGAGGATTGCCGGACATTGTAATACGTCCGACTTTATCGTCAGAGGTTTGGGAAAGACCATTTACTCCGAGATATTCGGTAAATGAGGACACTACAGGTTCTTTTCTCTGATAGCCGACTTTGTCAAATCCGTTTATATTCTCATTTGACATAGCCATTAGCTGGCTTTGCACCTGCATTGCGCGGATTGAAGTGTTTATTCCGTTTTCCAGAAATGTGACTCTTCCGTTGATTATCATTTAACTACCTCTAACTTACTATTCATATATATAGACGGTCAACTTTCATGATGGCTTAATTCATAATAGAAAAATCATCTATATGTATGACTTTGTCAGAGATTTAATGATTTTTTTTGAAAAGTCAATATTATTTATACACTGTAAAAAATACAGCGGTTGCAAGTCCTGCTATTATACAGTAATAACCAAACACTGCAAGTGAAAATTTAGATATAAATTTCATAAAATATTTGATACACAGATAACCCACAAGACCGGAAACGATTGTTCCTGCAATAATTGCCTCCCAGTTATACTGAAGTGCTTCGTGAACATCAATTTTTACAAGCGGATAAACCATTGATGCGCCAAGAATAATCGGTATGCTTAAAAGAAATGAATATCTTGCGGCTGTTGTCCTGTCCAGTCCGCAGAAAAGTCCTGTTGCAATGGTCCAGCCTGAACGTGAAAATCCCGGTAAGGCTGCAAGACCCTGCGCAAGACCTATAAGTATAGAGGTTTTTAAATCGACATTCTCTTTTTTGGCAGGAATATTTTTTGACATATATTCACTGTATAACAGGGTAAATCCTGTAATAAAAAGCAGAATACCAACGATATTAGGAGTATAAACGAGTTTTTCTGCAATTTCATTTATAGGAAGAGCAAGTGCTATTGTTACTATTGTGCCTGCAATAATATAAAGTCCCAGTTTAGCCTCAATGTTAGACCAGTCTTTTGTTTTTAACGCACTCCACATAGCTTTCAATATCTGCATAATATCTTTTCTAAAGAAAATGATTACGGCAATAAGTGTTCCAAGGTGAACCATAATATCAAAGAATACTTCTTCATTTGACTGCTGAACTATTTCAATGCCTTTAAAAACTTTGTAGAAATTTGAGGTGAACACAAGGTGGGCAGAACTTGAAATAGGCAAAAATTCGCTTAATCCCTGTACAATCCCCATTAAAATTGCCTGTATAAAATTCATTTTCTCTCCAATCTTATCTTAATTACTTTTACCGGTATAAAGTTAAAATCTGTGTCAATTCCCGGTATGCAAGCACTGCATAATACAACGTTTGGTGTTTAGCAATCTTTTAAACTTCTTCTTCGTAATAGCTTGCGCAGGAAGTCTGGGTTTCCCAAACAGAAATTTTACTTAATAAAACAACTTTTTCTTTTAATTTGTTATATATAAATGCTGCAATCATTTCACTGGAAGGACTTTCTCCATGAAATTCCGGAATTTCATTAATGTCTTTATGATCTAATAAATCCAGTACCGCATTAAGTTCACGTTTTAAAACTTTATAATCAATTAATATATTGCTCTTATCGAGAGTTTCTCCTTTAACATAAGCTTCTACCATCCAGTTATGTCCGTGCTGATTTTCACATTCACCGTCATAGTTTAACAAGTGGTGAGCCGCTGAAAAGAAAGCTTGTGTTTTTATCTCATACATATATTTATCTCCTTATTTATAATTTTTTAAAATGTAATCACAAAATTCCCGGACAGCACCGCGTCCGCCATCTTTTTGCGAAATAAAGCCGGCAATCTTTTTGACTTCATCAACAGCATCTGCCGGACAGCCAGCAAGTTTGACTTTTTCGAGTATACAAATATCAGGAATATCATCTCCCATATAAGCTGTTTCTTCAAGAGTAATATCGCGGCGTTTTAAGATGTCTTGAAGAACTTCGATTTTGTTTTTAACACCCTGATGCACTTCGGTAATTTTAACATCTTTTGCCCGTCTTTCAACAGTGCCGTTATTACGTCCGGTAATAATGACTGTTATAATTCCTTCTTTGTTTAGCGAAGCCAGTCCATGACCGTCTTTTGCATTGAATGTTTTATATTCAACGCCGTTTTCGTCATATGTAATGCTCCCGTCTGTCATTACTCCGTCAACATCAAATGCTGCAAGTTTAATTTTTCCCATACTATGCAACTCCGGCTTTCAACAAATCGTGGATGTGTATTACACCTACAGGAGTATTTCTTTCATCTACAACAGCCAGCGCTGTTATTGAATATTTTTCCATTAAATTTAATGCGCTTGCTCCGTATGAATTTGCTGTTATTCGTTTTGGATTTGATGTCATAACATCTTTTATTGAAAGACTTGATGTGTTTCCATATTTTAAAAGTGTTCTTCTTATATCACCGTCTGTGAACACTCCGGATAACTCGCCGTTTGAATTTAAAATCATTGCCATACCTAATTTATGGGTTGTGATTATTTCAATAACCTTTGTGAAGCTGTCATTTTCATGAGCGACCGGTAAATCTTCTGTTTTCATCAAATCTGAAACCCTGTATAAGAAACCTTTTCCCAGCGCCCCTGACGGATGGAATACAAGAAAATCTTCTTCAGTAAAACCGCGTTTTTCCAGGAGGCATACAGCCAGTGCATCTCCCATAGCAAGAGTTGCTGTAGTCGAAGCTGTAGGTGCTTTATTTAGCGGGCAGGCTTCGCGTTCTACTGATATATCAAGGACAACATCTGAAGCCTGGGCAAGGGTAGAATTCATTTTGCCGGTCATACCAATCATCTGAACTCCAAATCTTTTAATTAACGGTAAAAGGTTCAACAGTTCCTGCGTTTCACCGCTGTTGGAAATTGCAACAATAACGTCATCCCTTGTAATAATTCCGCTGTCGCCATGTGTACTTTCTGCCGGATGCAGGAAGTATGAAGGTGTTCCTGTAGAAGAAAGTGTTGCTGCAATTTTTTTACCGATAAGACCGGATTTGCCCATTCCTGTGATAATAACTCTCCCTTTGCAGGAATACAGTATTTCGATGGCTTTGTCAAAATTATCGCCTATATTATTTTTTAGTCTTAGAATTGAGTTTGCCTCAATATCAAAAACTTCTTTTGCAAGTTCGTTTATACTTGTTGTTGTCATCATACTTCACCTCGTCTTTTTAAGAGTATTATATAATAAAATCGTTCAAATGTACGAATTTGTTGATAAATTTTAAATTTTATTATTATTTGTCCGAGAGTATTGCTATGAGCAAAAAGACGCAATGTAAATGTTTAACTTTTGATTTTTCTAATTCAGAAAAAGTTTTAAATCGGGTAAAGAATTATATTAAAAAATATGATTGTCCTGAAATAACTCTTGACCTGACTGCATTAAACGTGTTTGAAGCTTCAAAAATTATGCTTCTTTCATCTGCCTATCATTATCAGAAGTACCCTAAAGGTAAATTAAAATGCCATGTTGCATCACAAAATATTATGGACTTAATTGCAGGTCTAGCAGTAAAAAATCTTGAAATTGTTTAAAAGGGCTGATAAAAATTATACAGCCCTTTTGTGATATTTATTTTGTAAAATTATAAATTCCGGATTTGGAAATGGCCATTCCCGCATTTGTTCCTGTGAAGTGAACAATATCAGGCCGGTTTGCAGTGCCAAAATCTATATAAACAAGTTTTTCAGTTTTTGAGGCATTTGCAATGACGTGAGAACCCTTTTCATTTGCAGGAAAACATATTATATCTCCTGCTTTGAGAAGTTTTTCACCGGCTTCTGTTTTTACGGAAGCCTCACCGCTTATTATATAAAAAACTTCTTCATTCTCTTCGTGATAATGGTATCCATAGGCAAAATTCCCAGGTTCTACTTCCACAAAATTTACATAACATTTATCTGAAAACTCATTCGGGATGACTGTTTTTACTAAAAAGCTGTTTTCGCCTTTAGAATTTACATCTGCTGTCATTTCTTTGTAATTTTTGATAATAATTTCATTCATAAATACCTCCTTTATTTTTTGCATTTATTATGTTAAAATATGTACATATATTTTGTAAAGTAGGCACAATATTGTAATGTAGTATTAAAAAAGTAACTATTGAAGCTGAAAGAGGTTTTAGATGCTTGATAAAAATAATCTTCCGCCATGTCCTGTAGCGTTAATGCTTAAACTCATAGGGAATAAATGGAAAATTTTGATTATACGGGATTTACTGACCGGCACTAAAAGATTTGGAGAACTTCAAAGAAGTGTCGGATGCTCCCAGAAAGTTTTAACAGATAACCTGCGCGAACTTGAAGAAAATTCTCTAGTTAAAAGAAAGGTATATCCTGAAGTCCCGCCAAAAGTTGAATACTCGCTTTCTAAAACAGGTTTTACGCTTGAGCCGGTTCTTAATTCAATGGCAGAATGGGGTGAAACCTACAGAAGCTTGTTGTTAAAATAGTACAACAGCCAGAATTGCAAAAATTATGAGTGGTATATTGTAGTGTAAAAATGTAGGAATACAGGTATCCAATATATGATTATGCTGCCCGTCCGCATTCAATCCGGCAGTAGGACCTAGCGTTGTATCTGATGCCGGAGAACCTGCATCTCCTAATGCCGCAGCCGCTGCCAGTACTACTATGCTTGCCGGTACGCTCATTCCCAAATGTGTGCATATAGGAATAAACAATACAGCTAAGATAGGGATTGTTCCAAATGAGGTTCCTATGCCCATTGTTATAAATAATCCCAAAAACAGCATCAAACATGCAGCTATGATTTTGCTATTCTGCATAAACGGCATAATTGCATTTACAAGAATATCTATTCCTCCTGTTTCTTTTAATACAAGCGCAAATCCTGCCGCAACAAGCATTACAAAAGCAACATATCCCATTAATCCTATGCCTTCATTTATAAGCTTATCCATCTTTCTGTGGCTTACAGCCCCTCCGCCGAAAACAATACCAAGCCCCACAAGTGCACCAAGCGGAAGCGACTTTGTCCACAACTGGACAGCTAAGGTTGCAAATGCGCCCAGGAGGGTTATATAATGATTTTTATTTAATTTAAGAGCTTCCTCATCCTCTTTTTCAAGTTCATTTTTGCAAACCTCACAGTCTTGATATTCACGGGGTTTTCTGTATGAAATAAATATTGCAGTCAAAAATCCGGCAAACATTGCAAGCCCTAATATCCATGTTGATTTCCATACATCATTTTTTAAAACCTGCATTCCATTTAATGTCATATTATCTGCGATTAGTCCCTGAAATATAAGTCCGAACCCTGCCGGTATGGCAATGTAAGGAGCTTTTAATCCAAATGCAAGCGCACAGGCAGCTGCACGTCTGTCAAGTTTAAGCTTGTTCATAACATGAAGCAGCGGCGGAATTAATATTGGAATAAATGCAATGTGCACCGGTATAAGGTTTTGTGACAAAACCGCAATTCCTGCAAGAATAAATAAAAGCATTATTTTTTTATCAGCAATAACATTTGCAATTTTCTTTGCTAAAATTGTTGCAAGTCCGGTATGCGTCATTGCTGCTGCAAATGTTCCAAGTAAAATATAACTCAATGCAGTTTCGGAATTTCCGCCCATACCGGTGATAAATGTGCTCATAACCCTGTCAATTCCAAGACCGCCGGTGAGTCCTGCTGTTATTGCAGATATGATAATTGCCAGCAAAACATTTATTCTGCAAAGACACAATACACATAATAAAATTACTGAGATTATAACCGGATTTAATAAAATTGTCATAACTAGTTTATGGTATCATAAAAATAATGAATAATAAGATAAATTTAAAGGAAATATATGAATTTACATTCAGAAAGAGCAAGAAAGTTATTTAAACAGGGATACAACTGTGCGCAATCTGTGTTTTGTGCTTTTGCTGATGAATTAGGAATTGATTTTGAAACTGCACTTAAGCTTTCGTCCTCTTTTGGCGGTGGAATGGGCAGAATGCGGGAAGTCTGCGGTGCTTGCAGCGGGATGTTTATGGCTGCCGGATTGAAATTCGGATATACTTCTCCTGTTGATAAAGAGGTTAAAGCTGAGCATTATGCAAGAATTCAGGAATTGGCAAAGGCTTTTAAGGCAAAACATGAAACAATCATATGCAGGGAGCTTTTGGGTGTTGATGCTGACGATAACCCGGTTCCATCACCGAGGACAAAAGAATATTATGAAACCCGTCCATGCGAACAGCTTGTTGCGGATGCTGCCGATATATTTGCGGAGTATCTTAAAGTTCACACATTAAAACAAAACTGAATTTATCCTGATCTTTGGTTTGATATACTTATATAAAATTTCAGGAAATTTTGAAAGAGAATGTTATTATTTGTGAAATTTATAACTTAGTGTTTTACAAAGGAGGGCAAATGCTCCTTTAACAGCTTTGCTGTGGTTTAGGGCATTAAGCATTAAAAAGTCGTGGTGAGTGTTATTAATTCTTACGCTGAGAACATCCACCCCGGCTTCATCAAGTTTTCTGGCATATGCTTCTCCTTCATCACGCAGTACATCGTTTTCGTCAACAATTACCAGAGCAGGCGGCAGACCTGTCAAATCGTTCACTGTTGCCTGAAGAGGTGAAACATAAATTTCTTTTCTTAGCCTTTTATCAGGTAAATAAGCATCCCAGAACCATTCCATTGCTTTTTTTGTCAGCCATGGACCGTCTTTAAACAGTCTGTAAGATTCCGTATCCATTTCTGCATCAGTAACAGGGTAGATAAGTGCTTGAAACAGAATTTTCGGACCGCCTTCTTTTTTAGCTTTAATTGCTGTGGCAGCAGCCATATTCCCGCCTGCACTGTCGCCTGCAATTGCTATCCTGTCTGAGTCAATATTAAAATCCTGCGGGTTTTCATACAAGTATTTCAAAACCCCGTAAATTTGATTAATTGCAGTTGGATAGATTGCCTCAGGCGAGCGGGAATAGTTTACGAATGCTACAACTGAATTTGTACAGTTTGCAAGTTTTCTGATAAGCATATCATGTGTTTCTTTGTCCCCCATAATCCAGCCGCCGCCATGAATGTATAATATAACAGGAAGAATTTCATTAGAATCCTTTGGTCTGACAAACCTTACATCTATGTTTCCTGCTATTTCAGAAAATATATTTATATCAGATATTTCTGCTTCTATTTCAGAATGTGTTGCCCGTTGCAAATCAACCAGAAACTGCCTTGCCTCGTGAGGTGTAAGCTCATATAAAGGTTTTGTATCTCTTGCTTCAAGGTTTTTGATGAAGTTTTGCGTAACTCTGTCTAAATGCGGTGATTTTGATGATGCTTCTGACATAATATCTCCTTATCTTTTCTCTATTTCTTTTTAAATTCTCTTAAATATATAAATTTAATCCATTACCCGGTCAGACAGAATACCGGCGGCTGATGCGGGAGGTTTAGTTTTTGCAAATACTTGTAGGAGAAAATTCTGTGATAAGTAACGCGAGCGGAATTTTAGAGTTCCGTTAGAAAAGGTGCGCCGCCGTAATGCTGTGTTGAGCAGGAGAAAGCTGCAGTGCCGGATTAAATTACAGGAGTAAATATGGCAAAGAAGAAAAAAGAAACATCAAAACAACAGGCTAAAATTAAAAAAGTTATGGGTGAATTTAAACAGGGAGATTTAAAATCATCATCGGGCGATACGGTTTCTAATCCACAGCAGGCAATAGCAATTGCTTTGAGCGAGGCTGGCGTTCAAAAAAAGAAAAAATAAAAAGTTTTGTAACAAAGTTCTTTTATAAAATATATTTTTTTTGTATGCTTGGCGTGTGTGTGAAAAAGGAGTATATCATGCCAAAATTTAATTTGATGTCTTACATTATGCCTCCTGAGGACAAAATGTTTTTTACACTTTTCCAGGAGAGTGCTGAAATTTGTGAAGAGTCGGCTAATCTTTACAACCAGATTATGCAGAGTGATTTGAATGAGGAGAAAAAAGAGATAGCTCTGAAATTCAAAAAGAAAGGCTCGAGGTCATTTAAATTAACGCTGAAGCAGCTGAATAAAAGTTTTATAACGCCGATTGAGCGGGAGGACATACAATATATTTCAGTTCAGCTTCATAAAATCAACAAAAAAATTATAAAAGCCTGTTTAAACCTTGAGGTGTATAGACTTACTGAATATACATCAGAGATGAAAGAACAGGCTTTAATTTTGGTTAAGGCAACATCCGAGTTAATAAGAATTCTTAAAAAATTCAAAAAAGTAAGCGATGTTGAAGAAATTACAAAAGAGAATATTGCTATGAAGGAACTTGAAACCAAGGGTGATGAAATTCACAGACGGGCAATCAAAGAATTGTTCTCAGGAAAATATGACGCACTTGAGGTTATCAAATTAAGAGATATTTATAAAGAAATTGAAAATGCTCTTGATGCGTGTTTCTACGTTTCTGACACTATTTTGAATGTTGTATTGAAACAGAGTTAGCATAGGAATTAAGATTATGACAATTACGATATTATTGTTAATAGCTGTAGTAGCAGTGGCTCTTGCATTTGAGTTTATAAACGGATTTCATGACTGTGCAAATGCTATCGCAACAGTAGTTTCTACTAAAGTTCTTTCTCCAAAGCAGGCAGTTCTCTTCGGGGCAAGCCTTGAGTTTGTTGGAGCTTTGACCGGTACGCATGTTGCAAAAACCATTGGTTCGGGTATTGTTAATGCGGAGATGATTACGCTTACAGTAATATTTTGTGCACTGCTTGCTGCGGTATTATGGAATTTGCTTACGTGGTATCTCGGATTACCTTCAAGCTCATCACACGCTCTTATAGGAGGGCTTCTTGGGGCAACTATTGTGAAGGCCGGAGTTGATGCTGTACATGTAACTACCTTGCTTGATAAGGTGATTATACCGATGTTTACTTCGCCTTTACTTGGTTTTTGTGCCGGTTTTGCTCTGATGCTTCTGCTCATAAGGCTTTTGTATAAGGCTAATCCGCAGGTTGTTAATAAAAAATTCAGAAAACTCCAGCTTATTTCTTCTGGATTAATGGCACTGAGCCATGGCTCAAATGATGCTCAAAAAACAATGGGTATTATTACTCTTGCTCTACTTGCAGGCGGTGTTTTGCATAAAGGTCCGGCAGGTGATTTTGAAATTCCGATTTATGTAATTATTGTATGTGCGCTTACTATGGCTGCCGGTACAATGAACGGAGGCTGGAAGATTATTAAGACTATGGGGCATAAGATTATAAAACTGAAACCTATTCATGGTTTTGCTGCTGAAACTTCTGCTGCCGGGTTAATCTTGACCGCATCGCATTTTGGTATTCCTCTCAGTACAACGCATGTTATTTCAACTGCGATTATGGGAGTCGGCTCTACTCTACATGCCCACGCTGTAAAATGGCGTATTGTAGGAAATATTGTTACTGCATGGGTATTGACTATACCGGCATGTATGATTTTATCAGCTGTGATCTATTATTCGGTTTATCGTTTTGCAGGAACAGTAATTCATTAATATAATTGCTCACAGCAAAACTTGCTGTGAGCATAATGCCTATGATAAAATCCCGCGATAAACTATTCCGCGTGATAACCCTGAATTTGTTAATATTATTTAGCGGGAGCGGAATTCTAGATTGGCGTTAGAACAGGTCGCCGGACTTTAATTGAACCTGAGGGCATTTGCAGCATGATATTAAATCATTTTTGTCAGAGTATATTAATAAATCTTTCGAACGCAAGCGCTCCTTCTGTATTACGTTTGAATACTCCGGCGTCCTCAAGTACTTTTACAAAAACCTGACCTGTTTCGTGTTCAAGAATTTCCATAATATTTTCCTTTGTAAAGTTATAGTTTGGAATAAATTCTTCAGCCCAATCAGCATGCTTTGCTGTGAGTACGTTTTCTCTTAAATCCTTCTTCTCCAATATTAATTGCGCAAGTGTCTTAAGCTCCCTGTCAAGTCTTGCAGGCAGGACGGCAAGTCCCATTACCTCAATTAAACCTATATTTTCTTTTTTTATGTGATGAAGGTTTGCATGCGGATGATATACCCCGAGAGGATACTCTTCGGTTGTTATATTATTCCTCAGGACTAAGTCAAGTTCAAATATTTTTCCTTTTTTGCGTGCAATAGGTGTAATTGTGTTATGCGGTTCTCCGTTGGTTTGCGCAAATATAAATGCACTCTCATCACTGTATGAACGCCATTTGTTTAGAATATAGTCCGCAAGTTCTGTAAGCTTATTCTCGTTTTTATGACGAAGCCTGATGACCGAAAGCGGCCATTTTACAATTCCCGCTTCGACATCTTCATATCCGCTGATTGTAATATGTTTTTCTATTCCTGCGCGTTCCATTGCAAATTCATATCTTCCTCCCTGAAAATGGTCGTGCGACAGAATTGACCCGCCAACAATAGGTAAATCAGCATTTGAGCCTATAAAATAGTGCGGAAACAGGTTGAGAAAATCAAATAATTTTCTGAAAGTTTCTTTATTTATAACCATAGGAATATGCTTGCCGTTAAACGCTATGCAGTGTTCATTGTAATAAACGTAAGGCGAGTATTGAAAGTACCATGGTTCATCGTTAATTGTTAGGGGGATTACTCTGTGGTTTTCACGTGCGGGATGGTTTATCCTTCCTGCGTAACCCTCATTTTCCGCGCATAGCATACATTTAGGGTAAGTGCTTTGTTTTGCGGTTTTAGCCGCTGCGATTGCTTTTGGATCTTTTTCAGGCTTAGAAAGATTTATTGAAAGATCAAGTATTCCGTAAGGTGTTTCGGCAGACCAGCGAAGATCTTTTTCTATACGGTATTTTCTTATGTAATCTGTGTTTTGTGAAAATTCATAATACCAGTCGGTTGACATTTCAGGAGAAATTTCATGGAGGTCATAGAATTTTTTAATTACTTCATGAGGAGGCGCTACCAGGCATCCCATTATTTTTGTATCAAATAAATCACGATAAACGATGCTGTCCTCAATCAGCCCTTTTTGAACTGCATAATCAAGAATTTCTTTTAAAACCGGCTCAAGCGAAATACCGCCGGAGTTTTTTTTCTGTAACGGCGATGGTGTATAATCATCTTTTTGCAGAACTTCCAGTATACGATTTGTTGTATATATTCTGTCTGAAAGCTGGATTAAGCCCTTTTCAATGCCGTATAAAACAAGTTTTTGTATTGCATCATCTATCATAAAAATCCTTATTTTTATATTGCCGCGTCTGCACTCTGCTGATTCTTTGCAGACGGCGGCAACGCGATTTATTCATTAAATCCGTCCGGATGATTTTTGTGCCATTTCCAGGCGGTAGCTATAATTTCTTCAAGATCTGCATGTTCAGGTTTCCAGCCGAGTACGGATTTTGCTTTTTCGCTTGATGCAATAAGCTGAGCCGGATCGCCTGCGCGTCTTGGTGAAACTACTGCCGGAATAGGATGTCCGGTAACTTTTCTTGCAGTATCTATAACTTCTTTTACGCTGAACCCGATACCATTTCCAAGGTTGAATATGTCGCTGGGATTTCCTTTTCTAAGATACTCAACTGCAAGTATATGCGCCTGTGCAAGATCGGTTACGTGAATATAATCCCTTATGCAGGTTCCGTCTTTTGTCGGATAATCATCGCCAAAGATAGAAACAGCTTCTCTTTTCCCGTTTGGCACCTGCAAAATAATTGGTATAAGATGTGATTCCGGATTGTGTGCTTCTCCTATCTCGCCTGAAACGTGGGCACCGCAGGCATTAAAGTATCGGAGGGAAACATATCTCAAATTATGAGCTTTGCTTACCCATTTAAACATTTTTTCCATTGATAGCTTTGTTTCTCCGTATGTATTTGTAGGTTCTGTACGGTCGCTTTCAAGTATTGGAATATTTTCAGGCTCTCCGTATGTTGCTGCGGTAGAGGAGAATACAATTTTATCAATGCCGTTTTCAACCATTGATTTCAACAGCACCATTGTGCCGTAAAGGTTATTATCATAATATTTTAAAGGTTCTGTCATGCTCTCTCCGACAAGAGAGTTTGCCGCAAAGTGGATTACCGCATCAATTTTTTCTTTTTTAAAAAGGTCATCAAGAAAAGACTTATCTCTAATATCGCCTTTATAAAACCTTGCTTTTGGATGAACAGCTTTAATATAACCGGTTTGAAGATTATCTGCAATAACAACATCTTCGCCTTTATCTATTAATTCATAAGCTGTATGTGACCCTATATAACCTGCTCCGCCTAAAATTAAAACTGTCATCTTTTTCTCTCCTATTTAAATTGTATTCCGCCGTAAGGTCTTATTGATAATATATGGCAGGTTCCAATGCCGGTTACTGCCTCAATTCTTGTTTTAAATTCATCAAGCAGATCCTCAGGAACAAAAGCCTGTACTGTTCCGGCAAAGCCTCCGCCATGAACTCTGAAAGCTCCGCGCTCTTTTAAGATTTCATCACACATTGCAAGGACAACTGCTACTGCTTGTTCTGCTGATGAGCCGCAAACGTTTACATTTTGCAGGTACATAAACGAGGATTTTCCTGATTTATTAACTATTGATAAAAATTTTGTAAAATCTCCGTTTTGAAGTGCTTCTGCTTCTTCTTTTGCCCGTTCACTGTCATTGAAATAATGCAGTGCGCGCAAAACTGCTCTGTCGCCGCATTTCTCCCTAAGCTGGGAGATGCGCTTTATAAACTCATCTTTATTAACTTCCCGCAAATATTTTTTGTTGAAAAATTCAGCAATTGTTTTCATTTCAGCAGGAATTGTTGCATATTCATCCGTAAGGTCTGAATGGTCAGCGCCTGAATCAATTATGCAAAGTGCATAACCTGTTTTGGTAAAATCAAAGTTAACTTTTTGTATTTTAGGATTTTCAGTATCATTAAAGTCTATAGAAACTGCACTTCCTACAGATGATGCCATTTGATCCATTAGCCCACTTGGTTTGCCGAAATAAATATTTTCTGCATACTGTCCGGCTTTAGCAATTTCAACCGCTGAAACTTTACCGTTACAGAACAGTCCGTTTATTATATTTCCTATTAAGACTTCAAAGGCAGCAGATGATGATAAGCCGGATCCTTTTAAAACATTAGATGATGTATATGCGTCAAATCCTTTTACTTCGTATCCGGCAGCTTTGAATTTTGCAGCAACACCTCTGATAAGAGCTTTTGCCTGATTGTACTCTCTTTTATCAGGCAGAAGTTCATCAAGATTAATTACATCAAGCGGGTAACCTTCTGATTGAATCCTTATAATGTTCTGATTATTAGGCGCGGCAGCAGCAATTACATCAAGATTAATACTTGCAGCAAGAACGCATCCATGCTGGTGATCTGTGTGATTCCCGCCTATTTCAGTTCTGCCTGGCGCTGAAAATAAGCTGATATTCTCTGCCGGTCCAAATGTTTTTTCAAAATTATCAATTACTTTCAAAAAACGTTCTGCATAAAACGCTGTTTTTGCCGGCTTTACACAGTAAATTCCGGCAAGCTCTTCTTTAAACTTATTATTCTTTAAATCTTTTTTCAGAATTTCAGTTAATTCCATTCCACCCTCAAAAATCAGACGTAATAATTTTATACCACATTTATATGAATTTTAAACAACTAAATAAATGATATGTTAATTTGCTGAAAAATACGGGTATAATATATAAAAATGGTCTTATCGTTTATAGTTTACAGAGGAGATTTTGCATGGAACCAAATATTGACGGAACTGGTGTAATTTCTGATGATGCGAGGGCAGCTAAGGCTAAAAGAATGAAAGTTTTTATAACTTTTGCTGCCGGCATGGCCGGTTTGCTTTTCGGGCTTGATATTGGTGTAATATCCGGAGCTTTGCCGTTTATTACAAGCCATTTTGAGCTTACCAGCCGTTTGCAGGAATGGGTTGTAAGTACAATGATGCTTGGTGCGGCTTTAGGGGCTGTTTCTACCGGCTGGATTTCTTTTAAGCTGGGCAGAAAGAAAAGTTTGATGTCCGGCGCTGCATTATTTGTACTTGGCTCAATAGGCTCAGCTTGTGCGCCTAATGTGCCGATACTCCTTATTTCAAGGGTAATGCTCGGGTTTGCTGTCGGTATCGCATCTTATGTTGCGCCTCTTTATCTTTCTGAAATGGCAGAGAAGGAGGACAGGGGCAAACTCATTTCAATGTACCAGATGATGGTTACAATAGGTATTCTTGTTGCATTTATATCAGATACAATCTTCAGCTACGGCGGTCACTGGAGAATGATGCTCGGTATCATCAGTGTACCGGCATTGCTTTTAATGATTTCGGTATTCGGGCTTCCGGATAGTCCGAGATGGCTTGCTTCTAAAGGTAAGTTTGAAAAAGCAAAAGAAATTCTGAGAATGCTTTCCACAACTGATGCCAAGGCGGATGCCGAGTTGAATGAAATTCACGAAAGTCTTAAAGTTAAACAGGAGGGCTGGAGTTTATTTAAAGAAAACAAAAACGTAAGGCGGGCTGTTTATCTTGGTATGCTTTTGCAGGCAATGCAGCAGTTTACAGGTATGAATGTAATTCTTTATTATGCTCCGCAGATTTTTAAGCATGCCGGTTTTGCCAATACAGAACAGCAAATGATTGCAACCGTAATTTGCGGTTTGACAAACGTGCTTGCTACCTTAATTGCGATGAAAACAGTTGACAAACAAGGCAGAAAACCTATTTTAAAAATCGGATTTGCAGGAATTGCTCTTGGTACATTCCTGCTCGGTGTTTGTTTATTTATGATTAATGCAGGATTTAATGCACTTTGGATTTCAATTCTTGCAGTCATAATGACATTATTTACAATTACAAGTTTTGCAATGAGTGCCGGACCGGTTGTATGGATTTTGTGTTCCGAAATTCAGCCGCTCAAGAGCAGGGATTTTGGTGTAGCTTGTTCTACAACTACAAACTGGATTGTAAATATGATTATCGGAGCAACATTCCTTACATTAATCAACCAGTTTGGAATTGCGGTTACATTCTGGATTTATACTGCACTGAACATTTCGTTTGTAATCTTTACAATCCTGCTTATCCCTGAAACTAAAGGTATTTCACTTGAAAAAATTGAGAAGAACCTTATGGAGGGGAAACGGCTGCGCGATATTGGCGTTTAAATTATTCCAAATTTGTAAATAATTGTTTTATCATAAACTTCTCCCGCCTTTAACACAGGTTGGGGGAAGTTTTCGTTTGCAAAGGCGTTAGGAAAATACTGGCATTCAAGACAAAAGGCCGAGCGGTTTTTTATTTCTGCACCTTTTTTCCCTATACCGGCTCCATCAAGAAAATTCCCGCTATAAAGCTGAATGCCGGGCAGATTTGTTAAAACTTCAAGAGTTATGCCTGAGTGTTTGGAAAAAGCTTTTGCTGCTGTAATAATACTTTTTCCGTCATAATTTTTAATAACCCAGTTATTGTCAAATCCTTTTGCAAATTTTATTTGTTCATAATCCGAATTAATATCAGCGCCTAGTTGCTTTGGTGTTAGAAAGTCCATCGGGGTATCTTTCACAGAGAGAATTTCTCCTGTAGGAAGAGAGTGCTCGTCATTTGTTGTAAATTGTTCTGCGAAAATTTGTACATACTGGCTCAATATATCCCCGTTTCCAACTCCGTCAAGGTTAAAATAAGAGTGGTTAGTCAGTGCACATACAGTATCTCCGTCTGATATAGCCTTATAGTGTATTTCAAGCGTTGTGCCGGTTAAAATATAAGAAACCTCTGTTTTTAACATTGATGGATAGCCTTCTTCGCCATCAGGACTTATATATGTAAATTTTATACCGTTTTCAATAATTTCAGCGTCCCATAATTTCTTATTAAACCCTTCAAAACCGCCATGAAGCTGGTTATCCCCCTCGTTTTGGGAAAGCTGGAAACTTTTGCCGTTGAGAAAAATTATGCCGTTTTTTATTCTGTTTGAACATCTTCCTACAGTTGCTCCTAGATATTTATCGCCATTTTCGTATCTTAAAGCGCAGTCACAGCCTAAAACCACATCTTTTAGGCACGAATTTTTATCAGGAACTTTTAAAGAAACTACTGCTGCACCAATGTTTGTTAAGGATACTTCTGCCTTACCATTATTCAGTGTGTATAGAAATACTTTTTTACCGGATTTTGTTTTTCCGAAACTTTCTATTTTGACCATAGCTCTATTTTAGCATATAATTGGGTCAAATGGCGCTTAATAAAAAAATCTTTAAAAGAACGGGATATTTTTTACAGGAAATAGTCAGAAGTAAAATAGTTGTACAGGCAATTCTGGTTGGGCTTATTTCCGGTGCACTTGTTGTACTTTTTAAGATTAGTATCACTGAACTGTTTTTATTTATACAGAATTATATTTCAGAGTTATCCTTTGTAGAAAAATTAATGGTTTTCCCGCTTATTACAACTTTGGGCGGATTAATCTCCGGAATTTTGGTTTTCAAAATTGCACCGGAAACAAAAGGAAGCGGTATTCCATATGTGAAAATGACGCTTGCAAGAATGGGGAATATGACACGTATCAGAAGTATTCTTGTGAAGTTTTTTGCCGGTGTTGCTGGTATTGGCACCGGGTTATCTCTGGGACGTGAAGGCCCTAGTGTTCAGCTTGGTGCCGGAGCCGGTGCGCTTGTAGGAAAAATATTCCGGATGAAAGGTGTTGATCTGGAAAAACTTATTGCTGCTGGCGCAGGCTCGGCAATAGGGGCAACTTTTAATGCTCCAATTGCAGGAACTGTTTTTGTTCTGGAAGAACTGGTTAATAAATTTTCGGCTTCACTGCTTTTCCCTGTGCTTGTAGCTACTGTTTGCGGGGCTTCGCTTGCAAGGTGTTTTCTGGGCAGCAATCCCTCTTTTCAAATTCCGGTTATGGCATCAGGGGTTACTTTTGAAAGTCTGCCGGTTTGTATAATTTTAGGTATTATTTCAGGGTTTCTCGGTGTTTTCTTCGCAAAAGTTATTTTTCTTAACAGCAGTTTATTTGATAAGATGTTATATGTTCCAAATTGGGCAAAGCCGGCAATAGCAGGTTTTTGCGTAGGTGTCGCAGGTTTATTTCTACCTTATATTTTAGGTTCCGGTAATATTGGCGTTGATATGCTTCTAGCGCATAAATTTACATTTGGTATGATTGTCCTAATTTTTGCTGCTAAATTTTTTATAACACCATTTTGTTTTGGTTCAGGTGCTGCCGGCGGAATATTTCTTCCTATGTTAATGCTCGGATCGTTTTTAGGGTATATTGTGGGTCTTTGCTGCAATCATTTGGGTTTTTCTGTTGAACCTGCTGTTATAGCACTTGTGGGTATGGGAGCTTTTTTGTCAGCTGTTGCAAGAACCCCGATTACGGCTGTTGTTATGGTATTTGAGATGACCGGCGGTTATAGTCATATTCTTCCTATTATGCTAAGCGCTGCTGTAGCAGATTTGATTGCTGAAAAACTCGGACATAAACCTATTTATTCGATGCTTATCGTTAATCAGTCTGCCAAGTCCGGCGAGGCTAAGATTCTTTCAAACCTAAGAGTTAAAGATAGTATGTCTGTTAATGTTGAAACCTTACTGCCTGAAAATTCTATAAAAGAGGCTGTGCATAAATTTGATACCTCGGTACATAAGGCATTTCCGGTATTAAATAAAAAAGGAAAGCTGTGCGGTATTATCACAAAAACCGATATAGATGATGCAATTTTTCAGGGAATTAGTGGGGCATCTCATGTCGCAATTATTATGAACCCTTCCCCTGTGCTGATTTCTCCGGAAGATAACCTTTATAAAGCTTATTTCAGGCTGCATTCAAATAATACGGAATGGTTGGTGGTTGTTGACAGAAATAACAGAATTAAAGGTATTCTTACAAGATTTGATATTCATAATGCTGTTGATAGATTTGAGCGCAAAAAATAATTTTTAGGGATTTTAATCCTGTATGCTCTCAATTTCCCCGTATTCACGATATAGTTATAATGGATTTAATCTAACCAGTTGCGGAAAAATGCTTTCGTATGATAAAAACAGGGTTTCTTTTACTGGAGATGCCGGATGTTTGTCTAATGAAAATAAATCGGTGCTTGATTCAATCAATTATGTTTATTCACTTATTTCAAAGGAATTGGAACAAAAGTCTGACAAGGGGATTAAATATATTGAAGAACAATCCGGTGTAACTCTTTATAAAGGTATGATTTTCAAAAACATCGGCAAAAATAAATCTACAGTTACTGTTGTTGTTCCTCAAAAAAATAAACAGGGTGATGTCATAAAAATTACCATAAAAGACAAAAATAAAGAACCTGAAAATTATTATATTTTTGATTTGAATAAGGTTGCATTAAGCAATGACAGAACAAAAATATTATCAAAAGCCGAAATGGAAGAATACGATATTAATGCAAAGATAAGCGATATTTCGTCCGATCTTGATTTAAGTTTTTTGAACCTTCGTAAAATTGTAATGTCCAGAACCGGTAAGGATTTACGTCCTAATGATGGTCTTATTCCATATGATATATCATCTGATCTTGCCTTCATCACAAAGGCTGCAGAAGCTGCCGATAAAAAATTTGAGGATGTTACGCTTTCAGAAAAACAATACCTTACACAGAATTTTTCCAGATATGTTCCGTCAAAAGTTCAGCGCTTTCATACATTTAAAAATCTCGGCAAAGACCGTCTGACTATTACTTACGGGAAAATTTCGTCAGGGCTGCACAGCGGTTTGTCAAAGATTATGGTATCCGATAGTAGTGGAAATTATGTTGATTCATATCTTATTAAAAATAATAACAAACTTGTTTCTAATTACAATCCGAAATATCCTAATTATATTCAGGAGAAACTTACATTTTATGATGAATTTTCCATTGATAAACGTTGTGAAGAATTAGCTGAATATGCCGGATTATTAAAAGATGTTTTTATTGATTTTGAACATTATGCGGTAAGCCAGAAACTTCCTGAGCCAAAAATATTGAAAGACGGTGCATTCTGCAAAGAAGATTTGGAAAAACTGACAAAAGTATTTGTTTCATATAATACGATAAATAACGAGTTTGCCAAATTAAACCAGCCTCAGATAACTGCTCTAAAAACTGCTTATGGAAAACTTGACTGCTCTCCGGGGAAAAGAGGATTTGTGTTTAAGGATGCCGGCAAAAAGGGCAGAAGCATTTCGTATTATAAGATGCAGGGTTACCATCCGAATGTTGTGAGGATTATTGTTAGTGATGAAGAAGCTGGAACTCCACAGTATTTTTTAATACAGAATGGAAAGCTTGTTAAAAATTATAATCCTGCTTATCCTACTGTAGTTCCTAAAAATTTGATTTTCTATAATGAAGAAGAAATTCAATTAAAAAATATTTCTGAATACATTGATATTTTGGATAAATGTATGACTGATTTAAAAACTTATATAAATGATGCCACAGAAAAAAGAAGAGAAGCCAAACTTGCAGAACTGAAAAAGAAACAGGAAGCTCAAATACTCAAACAAAAAATTAAGGCAGGGCTTATTCCAAAGCCTCCTAAAGCGCCAAAACCACAAAAGCCGAAACAGCAGAAAATCGATACACAAAAACTTATAAAAGTTTTTATAAAAGAACGTACCTCAGATTTTAAATCTGCACTTGAGAAAGCTCAGATTAACCTTGATGAATTTGATGCAGCAATGCTTGAAATCCAGCGTCAGGTCAGAGCGTTTTTTGAAAAAAACAACAATGCAGAAATACAATAATGTTAAGATTATAAAATCTTTAATTAATAATCTTCAATAATACAAAAAAGTATATTATAATAAGTAATTAAAAGAAGGATAGCGGATTATGTTAAGGAAATTTATACTGTTTGCAGCTGCTGTTATGTTTATACAGCCTGTGCTTGCAGAAACTTTTTTTGAAGGTGAAGCCGCGGCTGAAAATTCAATTCAGTCAAGAATTGATAATGTTGGTACAACTCTGCTTAATTATAATAAAATTCCGCACAGGATTATATTTGTTTATGACAAAAAAGAAAAGAAAAATCTTATTTCTCTTGATAAAGATCTAACAAGCCGTCAGGTTGTTGTTTACGATGGTTTGTACAAATCAGTACAAACTGATGATGAACTTGCGGCTATGCTTGCCAGAGAAATTTCGGCGGCAGTGAAATCATACAGCGGGATTTGGGGCGGAACTCTGGATTCTGTTCAGGTCGCGCTCGGCTCTAAAAAGTTTGAAACTGTAGCTGATAAAAGGGCTGTTGATTATATGGTAAATGCAGGTTACAATCCGCTTGCATTAATCGTTTTTATTAATAAAACTTGTCCGCAAAAACGGTTTGACAGATTTTCCAGACATAATTTAACTTCCAAAAGGCTTGCCCGTATTTATGAATATATTACCTATAAATATCCGCAGTACTTGGAAAACAATGATTATGTTAATAATAAATATTATCAAAATTTTCTTTTAACTTCTCTTTCAAACCGCAGAAAGCTTGAAGAAAAAATTAAAAACCATTCTACCGAGGAATTGGATTATGATTAAATTTTTTGCGGTACTGCTTAGTTTTACAATTTTAAGTTTTAATACGGCTGTTTTTGCAGAAAATGAGTATCAGGAAACAAATTCCGGTGCTGCTGAAGAAAAAATTCTCCCTTATGATTATACCGATACAACTGCAGTCCCGGTAAGACTTGCTGTTACAAAAGAGGTTTCAAGCGAAAAAGGGCTGCTGGAAGGTGAATTGCTTGATTTTATAGTTATAAGAGATGTTTATTATAAAGAAGAGCTTATTTTAAGAAAAGGTGATATTGTAAAAGGTCGTATAGAAACTATAGTAACCAGCGGGATGAATGGTTTCCCGGCTGAAGTTATGATAGATGATTTTGAACTTCCTGGTATTAAGCAGTCACAGCTAATGGGCGGATATGTAAAAAAAGGACAGAACAGATGCTTCTGGGTTTATCCTCTGAAGTGGGCTTTAACTTTAATACCGTTCGTTGGTTCTCTTACCAATTTTATAAAGGGCGGGCATGTAAAACTCCGTCCGGATGATATTATAACTATATATTATTATCCAAACTGGCGTTAAAATTAGAGTTCTTCAACTTCTTCTTCCGGCAGGTCAAAGTTTTCATCATTTACTTCTCTAAGGAAGTTTGTCCAGCTGTTGTAATAATCTGCAAGCGCATATGTGTAACCGACAATAATTGATCTGTAAGATTGTTTCATTACTATCAGTGAAGTTATGTCTGATTTGCCGTTTTCATAACTGTCTTTTGAAATTTCTATCAGTTCCTCGGAATCTTTAACAATTTTTTTCTCATAATAGTTGAGATTTTCGACTGCTGTGAGAAATTTTTCGTACGCAGCACTTACATCTTTAATCGCCTTATTTTTAACCGAATCATAATTTAATTCAGCTTGTTGAAGCTTATATGCAGCGTTTTGAATTTCAGGCGAGTAGTTATAAAATAATGGAATGTTAACAAGGCTTGCTCCGGCATAAGCACCGCTGTTAAAGTGTCCGCTGTCCATCTGGGAGCCTACCTGATATGCGTAGCCTCCGACAAGAGAAATGTCCGGTATTCTCTGACGGGCAACAACTGTAAGATTTTTTTCTGCAACATCTATCTGTTGTTTTGCAATTTGAATATCAAACCTTTTGGAAATTGCTTTTTGAACAATTTCAGCGAACTGTGGAAATTCAAAATCAGGAGGAGGGGTTAACATTTCATCAAAGTTATTTTCTTCAGAGAAAATTTTATCCATACTGTCGTATGTAATATGGTTAGGATCATTAATTATTTTGTTAAAACTGCTCAGTGCGGTTTTTACATTAACTTTTGCTGAATTAACCTGTGTAATCATTTGGTTAAGAGCAATTTCTGCCTGTAAAACATCAATTTCCGGAACTTTTCCGGACTTTGCTCTGTTTTGCGCAATTTCAAGCAGTTCATCCTGTAAAAGTTTCTGCTGTTCAAGAGTATGAAGGATTGATTTTGCGGCAACAAGATTAATGTAAGCTTCTCTTACATCCATTTTCAAGTCAAACTTTGTATAATCAACATTTTTCTGGACAAGCTGGAGATTTGATTTCGCAAGTTTTTTTCTTGCTCCTCTTTTGGCAATTTCGATTTCCTGGCTTACACCGAGCTGTTTAGGCTCGCTCCGTCCTGCCCCTCCCAGAAAGTAAAAGGCATCAAGAGAAGGGTTTTGAAGTCTGTTAGCCGATTTTATATTATTTTTTGCTATATTAATCTCTATTTGGGCGGCTTTCAAATCTATATTATTTTTAAGTGCAGCATCAATAGCTTCATCGAGGTAAACTTTTTTTAATTCCTCTGCACCAAATACGCTGCATTGTATGGATAATAAAAATATAAACAGCCAGATTACTTTTTTCATACTATAAAAGTATATCATAAATTTTAAATACTTTGATATACAATTTTAAGATTTTTTCAAAAAGCACGCAAAAAAAATTTTTTTCTATTTTATATTATTACAACAGAAAGGAGAAATTTATGATGAAGTTACACAGTTACATATTAAATTCTGATTTATTTAAATCTGAAACAATTACGGGGGGGGGGGCACCGTATAAGCCCTATTTTCTTAGCTTTTCGGGTAAAAAGGAGATAGTAGATGCCTTTGTTAAATCCGTAAAAAATCGAAATAGAGAGAAGCCTACTTTTGCAAATATTAACTTAATGGGAAAATGTAATTTAAAATGTTTTTTCTGTATTGGGAATGAGTTAAAAAATATCTCGGAACAAGTTGGTAAAAATATAACAAAAATTTCTCAATTAAATGTTCATTTTAAAGAATGGAAGAATTTTTCCCGTTTTTTAAAGCAGACTAAAGATATTGGTATAGAGAAATTATATTTGACAGGAATGAATACCGACCCGGCTTTATATAAATATTTGCCGGAATTGATAAAATATTTAAAAAAACAGGGCTTTAAAGTCGGCATAAGAACTAACGGGTATTATTATCCAAAACAAATGCCAGAAGTTTTATCATCTTTAAATTCCGGAATTTCTTATTCAATTCACTCCGTCAATCCGGATATAAATAAAAAGATTATTGGAACTTCAAAAATGCCTGATTGGAATATTATTATTCCAAAAAGCGGTGAAAACTGCAGAGTTGCAACTGTTGTTAACAGGTATAATGAAGATGATATTTTGAATACTATAAAATACCTTTCTAAGTTTCCTAATCTAAAATATATACAGCTAAGATCTATTTGCTCGGATATTGAAAATGAAAAGTATACGTTAGATACACAAGCTTTTGAAAACTTAAAAAATAAAATAGCAAAAAACTTTTCTAAAATTAAAGACTATAAGGGCTACCCCGTATATAATGTTTATGGCAAAGAGGTAAGCTTCTGGGATCCGTTGCAGGTTACAATAAATTCTACAAATTACTTTACTGACGGAACAATTTCCAATAGTTATTTCGTTACAGAAGGGTATTCGAAAAGTAAGTTATTAAAATAAATGTTTATATAAATATTAAAACGGGGGATTAAATTATATTTAATCCCCCGTTAAAAATCAGAGAGGATGGGATTCGAACCCACGGTGGAGTTGCCCCCACACAACCTTTCCAAGATTGCACCTTAAGCCGCTCGGACACCTCTCTTTTTCTCTTTTTTCAGTTTAACATGAAAAAGTTTTATGTTCAATTACTTTTTTAATGTGTAAATTAAATGTTTCATTTGCCGCCCGCGGACGTTTTTTAAAAATTCTCCGCTAACATTTGCACCAAGGTATTCTGCAACATGTATTGAATTTTTGTTTTCAGGACGTATTTCAAAAATTATGCTGTCTAAATTTAATTTGTTAAACGCATAATCAACAATTCCCCTTGCTCCCTCACGAGCAAATCCGTTATGCCAGAATTCTTCTTTTAAAATGTATCCTGCTTCATAATATTCTTTCCCGTCAATAATGTCCGGCAATAGAGCAAACTGTCCGACAATATTTGAACTCTGTTTCTCTATTGCAAGAAAATAGCCGAGATTATATTTTTTATAATATTCCTTGTTCTTTTTTATCCAGCCGAAAACATCATTATCATCAAAATCATATTCCCAGGCATACATTACACGCGGGTTTTTGAGCATTTTCGCGAGTTCGCCAAAATCTTTTTCGTCCATTTTTCGGAGTCTTAAACGTTCAGTTTCAAGAAAAATCTCTTCCATAAATTCGATTATATGATAAAATTGCTTTACAGGAAACTTTTATGGATAAGATTATAAAAAAAGCAGCAAAAGGACTCAGAGGAGAAGTAACCATCCCTTCAGATAAATCAATCTCACATAGGGCGGTTATGTTTGCATCGCTTGCAAAAGGAAGGTCTGTTATAAGAAATTTTTCAAACGGACAGGATCCTCATTCTTCATTGAAGCTTTGCAGTACCCTGGGTGTGGAGTACAAATTTTCTAACGGGGAGCTTATCCTAACTTCAAGCGGACATTTTAATGCCCCGGTTTCTGAACTGGACTGCGGTAATTCAGGAACAACTATGCGCCTGATGACAGGGATACTTGCAGGACAAAGCTTTAATTCTGTCCTGAAAGGGGACGAGAGCCTTTCTAAAAGACCTATGAAGCGGGTAATTGAACCTTTGTCGTTAATGGGTGCTGAGATTAATTCAGTTGACGGACATGCTCCGCTTTTGGTTAATGGTAGTCATTTATCAGGTATAAAATATACCTCAAAACTTGCATCTGCACAGGTGAAGTCATGTATTCTGCTTGCCGGGCTTTTTGCTGATGGTAAAACTGTATTTACAGAACCTTATGTATCAAGAAATCACACAGAACTTATGCTTAAGTTCATGGGGGCTGATTTGAAAGTTTCGGGAACATCGGTTTCAATAGCCAAATCATCTCTTAACCCTATTGAGCTGGATGTCTGCGGAGATATTTCATCTGCTGCATATTTTATTGCAGCAGGATTAATTGTGCCGAATTCCAAAATTATTCTGAAAAATGTCGGTTTAAACCCAACACGCGCCGGCATACTAGAAGTCGTAGAAAAAATGGGAGGCAACATAAAAATACTTGATAAAAGGGAGCAGGCAGGCGAAGAGGTTGGAGATTTAGAAATTAACTATACAGAACAGCTCAAAGGCTGTGTGATTGAAGGGGACATTATACCGCGTTTGATAGATGAGCTTCCTGTAATAGCTGTTCTCGCAACTCAGGCAGAAGGGGAAACTATTGTTAAAGATGCCGGTGATTTGAGGAATAAAGAATCAGACAGAATAACGGCAGTTGTTACAGAGCTCAAAAAAGTCGGTGCTGATATTGAAGAACAAAATGACGGGTTTGTTATCTTTGGGAAAACCTGTTTATCCGGCGGATGCGAAGTCGAAACTTATCATGATCACAGGCTTGCAATGAGTCTGTATGTTGCGGGTCTGGTCTGCAAAAAACCTCTGCAAATCAACTCTTTTGAGTGGGTTAATATTTCTTTTCCTGAGTTTGATAATCTGTTTTGTAAACTTATGTAACATAAAATTTTTATAAAAAAGCAATTTCTTCGTACAAATTTTGTTTAATGAAGTATAAGGTTAGGTTACTAAATTCGTGAAAGGTTAAAAGGTTTATTATGGCAGGAGAAATTGCAGGTGTAAATTACAATGCTATGAATGATGATTTTCTGGCGCAAATGTATTTTAACAGAAATGCACAAAATACTGCTCCAGCACAACAGACGCAAAATGTTCCGGCTTCGCAAACAGGTGTATCAAATCCGGCATTTCAGGGAGGTCCGCAGACTGATACTTTTGAAAAAAGCAGCTCCTTTGGTCCAACCTTAGCTGCAGGTATTTTAGGCGGCGGTGCAGCAGCAGGAGCAGGTTATTATTTTGCAAAACCGGTGAATAAAAACGGTGAAGTCGCAGAAGGTCTGATTAAGGCTATGGATAAGATTAATAAAAAAGAATGGACTAAAGCTGCCACAGAAGAAATTCTTGAAGACTTGAAAAAACCTACATTTGATACACTAGGTATTGCAGATCAAAAAACTTATGATGCTGTGAAAAAATTTGCGCAATCCGGAAAGCTTGAAAGTCTGACTGATGCAGAAAAAGCCTTGATTCCTGATACATATAAAACTCTTGCCGATGCGAAAAGTGCAGTTGATCTTGCTGAGACAGAATTTAAAAAGATTGATATGAAAAAAGTTGCAGAAGATGCTAAAGATGCTGTTAGTGAGTTTAATTTAGATCATAATACAAAACTGCTTCAAAAACAAAAAACTCTTCAAAGTCAGATTTCATTGCTTGCAGATAACGCCTCAGAAGCAGATTTAGAAAAACTGATTAAAGAAAATAAATCATTATTTAAGCTTAGCGGAACTGAAGATGAAATCGCAGCGCAGGTTAAGGAACTGGCTAAAAACGGAAAAGCCGGTCTTGCAGACGAAGTAAAGGGTCTTGTCGGATTTCAGGAAGAATATGTGAAAAATTTGCGCAACGGACTTAAAGAAGGATTTCTTGATAATTACGATAAAGAAGCCAAAGCGCTCGTTAAAGATGCTCCAGAAGCTTTACAGAAAGCCGTTAAAAACTTTAAATGGAAACAGGCAGGTATCTGGGGTGCTGTAGCTGCCGGCACAATTATTGTTCTTGGAAGCTTATTTGGCGGAGGAAGCAAGAATAAAGCAAATCAGGCATAATAAACTCTAAATATCATATATTAAAATCCCTGACTAATTATCAGGGATTTTTTTTAATTATACATGTATCTATGGCGAAGAACAATAAATCTACTTATAATCCTGTTTAAAATGAGGTTTCTGATTATATCTGTATTTGCCGTAATATTCTTTTGTCTGCCGTCTGCTGCGCAGCAGACGGTTTTTAATGTCCCTAGTGCTGATGTAACTCCCGAAGGTGCAATTTTTTTGCAGCACGAATCCCAGTTCCGCGGCTGGAAGCCTGATGCGTTTTGGCTTGGTACTCATTATACTGCATTGGGAATAGGACATAATACAGAGCTTGATGCAACTTTGTTTAACCTTGGCGCTCCTGATACGCATAATATGTCGCTTGGATTAGGGTTTAAGTCAGCAATGCCTATTTTGTTTTTAAAAGAAAAGTTTCCCGAAAGAGAATTTAAATTAACTGTAGGGTCTGAAGTTCTGGTTTCTTTGCAGGGAAACGGGGTCGGAAACTGGACTTATGCCCATATAAGCGGTAGAATTCCAAAATTAAATACAAGACTTACTTCAGGTATAAGTGTTGGTACTAAACAAATTTTCGGGAGAAATACTGTATCTTTTATTGCCGCAGTTGAGCAGCCTGTAACTGATAAATTAAATATAATTGCGGACTGGTACTCCGGTCACGAAAATTTTGCGGGGTTTCTTATTGTAGGGTTAAGTTATAAACTTCCAAAAGATGCAGCCATATATGCAGGTTATCAAATCCCAAATACGCCGGCAAATGGTAAATCGGGTTTTGTGATTGAAGTTTCCAAGATTATTGCACTGCCTAAAAAGCCGTAGATTAAACTTGACAAATATACCCATGTAGGGTATAATATAATCATAAGTAAATACCCTATGTGGGTATATGGCGAAAGGAGATTTTTCTATGGCAAAATGTTCAAATCCAAAATGTAAATGTGTGAACTGCACCTGCGGCGACAATTGTAAATGTGACGGTGATACCTGTCATTGTCCGGATTGCGCCGGTAATTCTGGTGCAAAAGAAAAATAATACAAGATGTTATTATTTTTTTGGGGGGGGGGGGGAAGGGTAAACCGCCCCCATTTTTATGCTATAATTCTTCTATGGAAAATAACAGCGAAAATAAATGCTGCGGAGAACACCATAATCCGAGCCATAAAAATGAGATTCCCAGACTGAACAGGGCAATCGGACAACTGGAAGGTATTAAGAAAATGATTAACGAGCAGAGATACTGCCTTGATATTTTAATCCAGTTAAAAGCTGTTCGTTCAGCTATTAAAGCTGTAGAAAGCAATATTTTAAAAAGACATCTTGAAAATTGTGTTGTGGAATCTTTTTCAAATGAAGCTGAGGCAAAAAAGAAAATTCTGGAAATTAAAAATTTGCTTGATAAGTTCCAAAGTTAATTGAGTGCAGTGTTTGAATTATTACCAAAAGGAGATTGCGATGAGAGAAGAATTGTTAGCTATCATTGAGAAAAACAGCCGTATTGACCTAAAAGAGCTGGCGGTTCTTCTTGGTGTTCAGGAAATTGACGTTGTAAATGAGCTTTCCAAGCTGGAGGAAGAAGGAATTATCTGCGGTTATCATACCCTCATTGACTGGGAAAAGACCTCAATTGAAATGGTTACTGCACTTATTGAAGTGAAAGTGACTCCTCAAAGAGGTCAGGGGTTTGATAAAATTGCAGAACGTATCTACAATTATCCGGAAGTAAAAGCTGTATACCTTATCTCAGGCGGATATGATTTGCTGGTAACACTTGAGGAAAAAACTTTAAAAGAAATTTCAAGATTTGTTTCTGATAAACTTTCAACACTGGATAGTGTCTTGAGTACTGCCACACACTTTATTTTGAAAAAATATAAAGACCATGGAACTATTCTTGATAAAAAACATGAAGATGGAAGAGAGGTTATAACACCATGAGAAATATTCTTTCTGATAAAGTCCAAAATATAAAACCATCCGGCATAAGAAAGTTTTTTGATATTGTAAGCGAGATGAAAGGTGCGATTTCTCTCGGGGTTGGAGAACCTGATTTTGAAACTCCCTGGCATATAAGAGATGAAGGTATCTATGCCCTTGAAAAGGGAAAGACTTTTTACACTTCTAATGCCGGTTTAAAAGAATTAAGAACAGAAATCAGTAATTATCTTAAGCGTATTCAAAATCTTGATTATAACCCTATGAAAGAAATTCTGGTAACAGTAGGCGGGTCTGAAGCTATAGATATTGGACTCCGCGCAATGATAAATCCGGGAGATGAAGTTATTATACCGCAGCCGTCTTATGTTTCTTATGAACCTTGTGCGTATCTTGCCGGCGCCAAAACGGTTATTATAAACTTGAAAGCAGAAAACGAGTTCAGACTAACTCCGGAAGAACTGGAGGCTGCAATTACGGATAAAACAAAAGTCCTTATTCTTCCTTATCCGAACAACCCGACAGGGGCAATTATGGAGCAGGATGATTTAGAGAGAATTGCAAAAATTATCATTGAAAAAGATATTTTTGTAATGTCTGATGAGATATACAGCGCTTTAACATATAAAGGCAGACATGTTTCTATTGCAAATATTCCTGGTATGAAAGAGAGAACTCTTTTAATTAACGGATTTTCAAAAGCATATGCAATGACCGGCTGGCGTTTAGGTTATGCTTGCGGTCCGCAGGAGTTGATTTCACAAATGACAAAAATTCACCAGTATGCAATCATGTGTGCACCTACAACAAGCCAGTATGCTGCTGTTGATGCGTTAAAAAACGGCGATGAAGATGTAGAACATATGCGTACAGCTTATAATCAGCGCAGACGCTTCTTAATGAACGCATTTAAGGAAATGGGTTTGGAATGTTTTGAACCATACGGTGCATTTTATGTTTTCCCTTGTATTAAAGAATTTGGTATGACAAGTGAAGAATTTGCGACAAGATTTCTTGAAGAGGAAAAGGTTGCCGCTGTTCCGGGTACGGCTTTTGGAATGAGCGGAGAAGGGTATTTAAGAATTTCATATGCTTATTCTATTGAGAATTTAAAAGTAGCAATCGGGCGGTTAAAACATTTCGTGGAAAAGTTAAGGGAAATTTCTTAAGACAGAAAGGTTTTTTGATGAATAAAGTAAAGATTACTGTATTAAAAACAACTTTAGATGAAGAATTAGCTAAAGAATACGGGGTAGAAGGGTTAGGCCCTTGTCCTATGATGAGAGCCGGAGATGTTTTTTATGCAGACTGGGCAAAGCCGGACGGCTTCTGTGATGAAGCGTGGAAAGCTATTTACCAGTATGTTTTTGCGTTGTCACATGGGGCTGATAAAAACTTATTTTATTACGGAGATTGGATAAAAACGCCGGGTGTTGCAATATGCAGTTGTAACGATGGCTTGCGTCCTGTAATTTTTAAGCTGGAAGCAACAAATGAAGCTTCTATAATTAATTACACTCCAAAAAATTAAATATTATGAGGATGGATTAATTGTTTTTTCTATTTCAAGCTGGTTAAAATAAATGTTTCGAACGGATTTTCAGCATGTAATCTGGAAAACGTTTTTGAGTATCATTAAATAAATTTGCTTTAAAAGCAGGTGCAACAGGTTGTGTGTTAAATTTAATTTGCATAACATTTCTCATTTTCTCAATAGTACAAAACATCAAAAAAAGTTTTTGTTAGTAACAAAATTATTAGTCATATCCTGAGTAAGCTCTTTTCTGTATGAATGTCAATAATTAAGGTGTATTGACGTGTATTCCAAACTGGTTTCAATATACAAAGATACAATGCGTTAGATAAAATGCTAAAACTTTAAAATAAAACATAAAAAACTGGGCCCGGAGGGATTCGAACCCACGACCAAAGGATTATGAGTCCTCTGCGCTACCGCTGCGCCACAAGCCCGTTTAATAAATATCTTCAAAATTCAATTTGTTTTTATATTTATAATTTAACCTTAAAAATGATAAAAAATCAAGTAAAATAATAGAATATTTTTAAAATTCAATATCTATACTTTTTTCTGCCTTATAAATAGCGCTGCAAACATAATATTTAAAAATATAGCTGATTGTAATTCTAAATTCACAAAAAGAAGCCATCAAATTGCATGATTTAAGAGCATTCTAAATGTCTACAACTTATTGAAATTAAACATTTGTTGTACATGATAGATATGTCATCCCCTTTTAAGAATTCCCTATGGATTTTATTATCCTTGCATGATATAATAATAACATTATGTTTGATATTGCACTAAATTTTGGTAAAAGACTTCAAGAGTTTAGAAAGAATGAGAATCTATCACAGTCACAACTTGCGGAATTAATAGATGTTGACGCAAGGACTATATCAAGAATTGAAAGCGGCGAACAATTTCCTAAGCCAGAGAATATGGCTAAAATTGCTGAAGTTCTAAATATCAGCATAGACAGATTTTTCATACAGGAAAATGACGCCGAAAATCCTTTGCCAATTGAAGAACTAGACACTGAATTTGCGACATTTGAAAGCAGATTAAATTATTACAAAGTTGAAATTGGGAAAAATATCCGTAAGTATAGAACAGCAAAGGGATTATCTCAAGAACGTCTTGCTAAACTGGCAGAAATTTCAGCGCAAACATTGTCCGGTGTTGAAACCGGTTCTACCAACGCTTCATTTAATCTAATGATTAGAATTGTCCATGTGCTAGAGATTCCTCTTGCTTACATCTTTACATTTGATGAAAATATTTATAGCATAGCAGATAAAGAACTCTTATACTTAGCAACAAAAGCATTTAAGGATTTGAATTTCAGAGAAAGAAAAATTGCATTCAAACTAATTGATACATTCAAAAATACTAAAGTTTAGGCTTTTATAGCTTTTTCACAGATTTAAGCGCCGTTTTAATTAAATCCCTGGTCATTTCTAAAGAAGTTTTATCAAATTTCTTTAAATCATTCGTTATTTCAGCGATTAAAACATCTTGATTATCAACGTTTTCTTCCAAATCAAACAGTTGGCAATACGGAATATCTAATACTTCTTTAATCTTTTCAATAGTAGCGAAAGATACGGCTCTATAGCCGATTTCAATTTGCCCGATAGAATTTAACTGCATTCCAGCAGGTCTGCCAACTCTTGCTGTGTGAGCCCGCGCTGTTGTCTTAGAAACTTTAATTTTTTCCCAAATAAAACCTTAATACTCATATTTACATTTATCTAAAAACTAATGGACGATAAAACCCAAGTACATTTTATTTTAGAGTAATTTTTTCTTTGCTGATAAGCTGGTTTGCTCCGATTATCTGTGAATACAGATCTGCATTTACAGTTGAATGTGAGGCAACCACACTTTTTGAAACTGTTACATTATCATTTATTCTAACGTTATCCCAGAGAATACAATTTTCCAGTACAACATTTTCTCCAATAATACAGTTATCTCCAATAGTACAATTCCCAATAATTTGAGTACTTGCCGGGATTATACTTGAACCTGCTATATAAGAACCTTCCCCTTTTACTTTTATACCGGAATGTGTAAAGCTGCACAAACCGTTAAATAAATCCTGTGTAGACTGTTCATATTGCTCAAGTGTTCCTATATCTGTCCAGTATTGGTTTATTTTAAATGTATTTATTGAATGGATTTTTAAAAGCTCAGGAAATACATTTTTTGCAAAGTCATAGAATGTATTTGCAGGAATGTAATCAAAAATTTTATAGTTAAAAATATAAATACCTGTGTTAATATAATTACTTTTAGCCTCATCCACTGAAGGCTTTTCCTGAAACTCTGTTATGAAGCCGTCATCATCTGTTACTACAACTCCGAAGTGCGATACTTCTTCAAGCGGGATTTGTTTTATACCTATAGTCGCAATTGCTCCTGATTTTTTGTGGGCTTCAATACCCTGTTTTAAGTCGGCATTGGACAGCCCGTCTGCTGATAGAACAATGAAATCTTCGCCTTCATCAAAGAAAAACTGGCATTTTTTCAGCCCGCCGGCAGTTCCAGATAAAGTTTCTTCTTTAATATATTCAAAATTAATTCCGAAATTATTGTCTTTGTACCTTTTGATAATTTGATCAGCAAGGTAATAGGTGTTTGCAACAACATCTTTAACTCCTATTGATGCAAGTTTTTCAAAAAGTATATCCATGACCGGTCTGTTCGCAACAGGAACAAGCGGTTTTGGCACTGCTTTTGTTAGAGGATCCAGTCTGGAACCCACCCCGGCAGCCATAATCATTGCTTTTAATTTTTCATTAACCATATCCATCGCTCTTTATTTATATTGGCATAAAAGTATATTTATTGCAAATTTATGAATAAATATGTTGTAAATTTTTTTTTATTGGATTATAATTTAGACATAAGCTGTAGATTTTGGCTTATAGCTCAGTTGTCCGGTGGAGTCGCTGACGTAACGTATTTCATAATTGGCTTTACAACTGAGAAAAGGCATGAAAGGTACATTTAGATTTTTGGGCTTATAGCTCAGTTGGTAGAGCAGTTGACTCTTAATCAATTGGTCGAGGGTTCGAGCCCCTCTGAGCCCAAATTTTATTTTTTAGCTTGTACGGCATTGTAATTCTTATCAATATTGTTTTCTATATTATTGATGATTAACGAAATTATGCTTGTTGCTGCCGTAATACTTTTGAGCGCTGTTCTTTTTAATAAAGCCGGTGCAAAGATAGGACTGCCTTCTTTGCTTGTATTTATTCTGCTGGGAATCCTTGCCGGGTCTGACGGATTAGGCGGCATAAAATTTGAAGATTATAAACTTGCTCAATTTATAGGTATTATTGCAATATCTTATATTCTCTTTATGGGCGGATTGAGTGTTGATATTGATGAACTAAGACCGGTTTTTTATGAAGGAATTGTGCTGGCAACATTCGGTGTTTTGATTACAGGGTTGATTGCGGGCTGTTGTGCATATTTTTTTATGGATCTTCCATTTCTGGAATGTCTTTTGCTCGGGGGAATTATATCTTCAACTGATGCCGCTGCTGTGTTTAGTGTTCTTCGTTCAAGAAATATAAGTCTTAAAGACAGTCTGAAGCCGCTTCTTGAATTTGAGTCCGGGAGTAATGATCCTATGGCGGTTTTTCTTACTCTGGGAATTATAGGGCTTATTACTGCACAACTTGAGATTCCGCAGCTTGTTATTATGTTTTTCAGGCAAATGTTTATAGGAATTATTCTGGGGTATTTTTTTGCAAAACTTATTGTTTTAATAATAAATAAAATAAGGCTTGAATATGACAGTTTGTATGTTGTTATTACTATTGCAGGAGTTCTGTTGACTTATTCTTTTATTTCTATTGCCGGAGGAAACGGGTTTATAGGAGTTTATGTATGTGGTCTTGTTATGTCAGGATTGAATTTTGTCAATAAAAATTCACTTATCAAATTTCACGATGCAGTGGCATGGCTTATGCAGATTATTATGTTTGTTATATTAGGGCTTCTTGTGAATTTTAAATCAGGGTTTGTTTATACAAAACAGGCATTTTTGCTTGCGATGGTCTTAATTTTTGTTGCAAGACCTATTGCTGTTTTTATATGTTCTTCTTTTTTTAAAAGAAGTTTGAACGAAAAACTGATGATTTCATGGGTTGGACTGAGAGGTGCTGCTCCGATTGTGCTTGCGACATTCCCTCTTACCGCAGCCATACCTCATTCAATGGAAATTTTTAATATTGTGTTTTTTGTTGTTATCATATCTGTTCTGTTGCAGGGAACAACTATTCCTTACGCTGCAAAACTTTTGAATGTCGCTTCACGTTTTTCAAAAAATCATTCTTCAATTTTAGAGTTTAATGCAGCTAATACAAATAATAAGATGATAGAGTTTACTGTTCCGGAAAACTCATACGCTGTTGGAAAACAGTTGTATGAAATAAATCTTCCTGCAAAATCAGTTGTCGGTCTGATTTATAAAAATGGAGAGTATATTATTCCTACAGGTACAACATTAGTTGAAGCTTGTGATGTGCTTTTTGTTTTGCTTGATGTTGAAGCTGAGGCTGATGTCCGTAGAAAACTCTGTACAGAAAAAGATGATGAAAGTATAAATTAAAAGCGGAACTGAATAGTTCCGCTTTTAATGTGAAGAGTATTTATACAGATTTGGTACTGTTAGTTTCATATTGTTTATCCGTTGTTCGTCTTGGATGTCTTACCTTTTTGGGTTCTGCAATTTCATCTCTTACCTTCGAAGCTACAAATGCTGCTAGTCCTGCACCAATTCCGGCACTGATATATGTTATTGCGCCTAAAGCATTAGTTTTTCTGACTTTTTTGAACATTTCTGCAGGCAGGAAGCTTTTAGCCATTTTGTTTCCTCTATATGATGCCATTAATTCTTCTGCTACTATTGGAACAAATGATAATGATACTAATTTGCCTACATTATTTTTTATGAATGTTGTTGCTTTATCTAATTTATTTTTAGGCTGTTCACCTTCAACTTTTTTACGTTTTATTAATGCAGTAAGGCTTAAAACGCTTCCTGTAATCATTGCCGGTGCTCTTAATTTTTGCATTCCTTTCCAGAATGTAGACATGTTTCTGTTTATAGCATGACCCATTTCATGGAAAGTTGAGGCGCCTAATTTTTCAATATTAACGCCGATTTTGTTGGTCTTAGGGAAAAATGCTGCATTATTTCCATGTTCAAATGTATTTTGTAATATTTTACGGTACAATTTACCAAGATAGGTATTTCTAAACCAGCCTGGCATTTCTTTTGATATAGATTCAGCTAATTTTTGATTTGCTTCCGGAATTACCTGCCCGGATTCAGATAGCGCAGCCGAGAACGGCTGACGGAGCTGAGCCCCCCCCCCTTCACTGAAAGGTCTGTTGTGGAAAGGTTTTAAGAAGTTTGGAATTTTAAATTCGCTTGTAGGTTTTACATCGAGAATTTCTATTCCCTTTTCTTTTAATCCTGAGTTTTCAAAAGCATCTGCTATTGCCTGGCGCAAAATCTTATTATCAATACTCTTAGAGGTTTCTTTCATTTCATTAAGTATTGGCTTTGAAAAACTTCCTATAGTCTGTCTAACGACATTTCCAGCCATATTTCCAGCTATAACAGCGCCGGCTGTAGGCCAAAATCCAGGGGTTTTGTATTGTTGACCGTTATCGTTTGTGATAATCTTCATCTGCTACCTTTCACACATTGTAACCTGTACTGACTTTAACGATTCTAAATAAAAATAATTGTTATATTTTTTAATAGTTTTTACATTTGTTAATAATCACTTTCGGATACTGCATCGTTCCAGTTGTCTTACAAATCGCACAATTTTAGCTTCCTTATCTGCAGAAATTGAGTCAACCAGAATTGTTTTACAGCCTAGAAGTTTTCCGCATAAAATATCTGTTAGGGGTCTATCGCCTACAAAGGCTGCATCTTTAGGTTTTATATTATACTTCTTTAAAAATTCCCTTGCCGGCTTTGTCTGAGGTTTTTTTGCTTCAAATAAAACAGGAAACGGGGTGATTGCACTTACTTTTTCAATATATTCTTTATTATGGTTGTTTGAAATTACTGCCGTAAAGAATTTTGATTGAACTTTCTCAAGCCAGTCAAGTGTTTTTTGTGAATAGCAGCCTGTTTTTGATGCCATAAGTGTACTGTCTAAATCAAACAACATTGCTTTTATCCCTGATTTTTCGAGTTCATCCAGGTCTATATCATAGATACTTTTCAAGTCATAATCCGGCTTAAGAAACATGTTCTTTAACTCCTGTTGTTCTGGCAATTGCGTATTTAAAATTAACAGGTTCTCTGTCAAATTTAACATACACATCATCATTTGTATTGCCCAGAGGCTGTTCTTCTCCTCTTTCGTTTGTGATTCTAATTACTCTGGCAGTAAACTGTTCTTCCGGAGTAATTATTTCAACTTCATCATTTAAAAGAATTTTATTTTTTATTTTCACAAAGTTATCGCCGTCTGAATTTTTTTCGCCTTTAAATTCGCAAAGGAAATCAGCTCCCGCAAGTCCTTTTGAAATATCATAACTGTAACTGCTGCTGTCATTGTTACCAAGAGCAAATCCGGTTGTGTAACCTCTGTTGCCTACTTTTTTTAATTCTACAAAGTATTTGTGCAAGTCGGCATCCGGATTTTTTACGCATTCATCAATAGCGTTTCTATATGCTTTTGCAACTGCTGAAACGTAATATAAACTCTTTGTTCTGCCTTCAACTTTGAATGAATTTACTCCGGCTTCAATAAGTTTTGGCAGATGTTCGACAAGACATAAATCTTTAGGGCTTAAAATATGAGAGCCTCGTTCATCCTGATTTATTTCGTAATACTGATCCGGTCTGGTGCTTTCAACGAGTTTGTAGCTCCAGCGGCAAGGCTGGGAACAGTTGCCATGATTAGCTTTTCTTTCACCGTTTGTAAAATAATCGCTCAGAAGGCAGCGCCCAGAAAAAGAAACACACTGTGAGCCATGTACAAAACTTTCAAGCTCAATATCCGGAACATGTTTTCTTATTTCGGCTATATCTGAGATAGGAAGTTCTCTTGCAAGGATTACACGGGTTGCGCCAAAATCCTGCCAGAATTTGACACTCTCATAATTTAGGGTGTTTGTTTGCGTGCTTATGTGCAAAGGTGTATCAGGCATATATCTTTTTACCAGATTGAGTACCCCGAAATCACTTACTATAACAGCATCCGGATTTGCATCCTTAAATCTGTCGATGCAGCTTTCAAGAAGTTTTATATCACTGTTGAAAGCAAATATATTTAAAGTTACATAAGCCTTAGCTCCCAGCTTATGTGCCAAATCAACAGCTTCTTTTAAATTATCCAGTGTAATAAGCTGTCCTTTTCTCATTGCTCTTAAGCTGAAATCTACTACTCCGAGGTAAACCGCATCAGCTCCGTATTTTATTGCGTATTCCAGTTTTTCCAGATTGCCCGCCGGCATCAATAATTCTAAATCCTGCATAAGTGTATATTACCCGAAAGGAGGTAAATAATCAACTAATTAGGTGATGCTATTTTTTGGTTTCTATAGACAATAGAAGTGTAAGAGATAAATGTTTTTGGAGAGCATAAATATGCAAGTTATTGAAAATGCTGCTGTTACTATAAAAGAAATCTGGGAATACCAGCACCCTATTATTCATACCTGGTTTTTGATGAGTGCGGTATCTTTTTGTTTTATGTTTGCATTTCTGTTTTTTGTTATTTAACTAGTTCGTCGCAGGGGCAATATCCAGTATCGCATAAGCGTTAAAATCAACTGAGCCGAATATAAATTTAACCTGATTTTCGTTTCCGGCATCAATCATTTTGATGAAATTTATTTCAGGTTCATTGAAATCATCATTGGTTTCTGTTGCAGGAATTTCTGCCATAAGGTTTTGTGACTGGTAGAGCTGAATTACAGGAGTACCATTTTTAATCTCACCCTTTGCCTGATAATGACCAACCGGCAGGATTGCATCTTCGCTGATTTTTACAGGCGCGGAAACACACACTATAGGAAGAGATTCCGGCATTTTATTTATCGCATCTGTTTCGTTGCTCTGGCGGAATTCTTCACCTTTTGGAATATTTTTATCCCGTTTTTTCTTCTTTTTTTTACTTTCAAGCGCTTTTTCAAAATCCTGATCGCTGACAGGCTCCTGACCGTAAACGTTCTGATCTCCAAAATTATCCCACAAATCGCCATCGGCAAATGAAGCATTAGCCGTTGTAAAAATTATTGCAAAAAGAAGCACAATTAATTTCTTCATACTTATATTTTAATTATTTTTTCAAATTTGTAAATATCAATAAAGACATTTGCAGGTAATATTAATCTAGCATATCGGAGAGTTTTACTCCAAGTGCATCTGCAATTTGTTTGGCAGTTTTTATATTAATACAGCGTTTGGCTAATTCGTATTTCCCGATAGTCGACTTGTCTAGTCCTACTTCAAATCCGAGTTCTTCCTGAGAAAGCCCTTTGCTTACGCGTATTTTATGCAGTTTTCTGCCAAAGATTTTACAAATGTCTTTACTCATATTTACTATTGTGTTATAATAATTTCGGCTTGTCGTAGACATTATGTCTACAATCATGCCCTTAATCCACCGTCAATAGTGTTATTCCTGTGGATAAAAGAGAATAATAGGTAATTATAAAAAATTTACAATTCAGTTTTAGGGTTAATCTAAAGTAATGAAAGTGAATTTTAATGTTAAAAGGTTTAACTAATAAGCTAACCCATAAAATTTCAGGTCTGTCTGCCGCCAATTCCTCCAGCTTTTCGGGGGCAGACAGTTTTTTTATTGATGGAAAATCTTTTGAGTATATATTACGGAATATTTTTTCAGATGAAAATTTTGACAATGATTTTTATAAAAAATACCACAAATTTTTAAGAAGAAATAATTCTAAAAAGTTTTTGATAATTACACTCAAAGACCTTTCCAAATTATTGGTTGCACGAGATGTTAAAACCTGCAGTGATGTTTCTCCAGATTTTTTGAATTGTGCAAATGTTGTATGTACTTCTTGTTCTGCGGTTGTGTTAATAAAAATTGAAAATTATATTAAAATACAAGATTTTAGGAATTTTATATTTAATATTTATAAAATGCTGGAAGCCGATGGAATTTTTTTCTGTGAAATCCAGGCTTGTTATGAGTTTAAAGATGGAACTGCTATTATTGAACAGATTGATAAATTATGTCTGGAGGCCGGTTTTAAATATGTGCATCTTCTAAAACTGTCTGTTAATATTTCAGGGCAGGCAAATTATTTTGTTATTTCTCAAAAGTGACGGGTCAGCTGTTATTTTTTTTCATATTTTTATATTGCAAATTAGGAAAAATAGATTATAATGAAAAGAGACATATGACATTTTCAAGAGAAGATTTTTGTTTTCTCGCGTATGCACCCGCTTTCATCCCAGCGGAAGCTGGTTGAGAAAAGCTATACCGATACCGCAAAGCAGGAACAACTTTTGAGTAAAAATAAAGTTTTTCGAGGTGATAGTAAGAGCAGGGCGGGAGCGTGTCCTGGAAAATAAATACAGGTAATAAAAAAAAGAAAAGAAAGAATAAAAAGGAGATTGAATTATGGAAAACGCAGTAAAGACAAGAGTTTCCGGGGGGGGGGCAAGGTAATTTAAG
>OJRI01000121.1_pt1 | contig 61990 bp, 57 predicted proteins | sample 1599151 | NCBI WGS metagenome assembly OJRI01 (sample SAMN03922457, study PRJEB24848) | human gut metagenome | isolation source: stool sample | host: Homo sapiens | place: Germany | collected 2009-11
AGAAAACAATATATCTTTCTCTTGAAACATTCATATGTCCTGTTTTTTATTATAACATATTTTTTCTATAAAAAAAGCCCCCGAATACCGGAGGCTTTTCTTATTTAATAAAGAAATTTATTTATTCAGGGCACCGGCTACAGCTACTGCAACTGCTACAGTTGCACCAACCATAGGATTGTTACCCATACCGATAATACCCATCATTTCTACGTGTGCAGGAACTGAAGATGAGCCTGCAAACTGAGCATCACCATGCATTCTTCCCATAGTATCTGTCATACCATAAGAAGCAGGACCCGCTGCTACGTTATCAGGGTGAAGTGTTCTTCCTGTACCGCCGCCTGATGCTACTGAGAAGTATTTTCTATCGTTTTCAAAACACCATTTTTTGTAAGTACCTGCTACAGGGTGTTGGAAACGTGTCGGGTTAGTTGAGTTACCTGTGATAGAAACGTCAACACCTTCATGAATCATAATTGCAACACCTTCTGATACATCATCTGCACCATAGCATTTAACTTTTGCTCTTTCTCCATCAGAGAATGGAGTTTCTTTAACGATTTTCAAATCGCCGGTTTTGTAATCGTATTTAGTTTCAACAGATGTAAAACCGTTAATTCTTGAAATGATATAAGCTGCATCTTTACCAAGACCGTTTAAGATAACTCTTAAAGGTTCTTTTCTAACTTTATTAGCATTTCTTGCAATACCGATAGCACCTTCAGCTGCCGCAAATGATTCGTGACCGGCTAAGAAGCAGAAACATTTTGTTTCTTCTCTTAAAAGCATAGCAGCAAGGTTACCATGACCTAAGCCAACTTTTCTTGTATCACCTACAGAACCTGGTACACAGAATGCCTGTAGACCTTCGCCAATCAGGCTTGCAGCTTCAGCTGCGTCTTTAGCGCCTTTTTGAATTGCAATAGCTGCACCCAGTGTATAAGCCCAAACAGCATTTTCAAATGCAATCGGCTGAATACCTTTAACGATTTCATCAACGTTAACACCTTTAGAATCGCATAATGCTTTAGCGTCTTCCAAAGACTTAAAACCATACTCAGGCAATATTTTATTCAATTTAGCCTGACGTCTGTCTTGTCCTTCAAATTTAATAGCCATTTTTTATTCCTTTTATTTTATTTAAACTACTTTTTCTAATTTGTTTATCAAAAAAACTTTGAATATTTATACTTAATAATTATTCAACTCTAGGATCGATTTTCTTAACAGCTTCTGCAAATCTGCCGTAACTACCGGTGAATTTTTCCAGAGCTTCTTTAGGATCCATGCCTTTTTTAACAGCTTCCATAAATTTGCCCAGATGAACGAATTTATATCCGATGATTTCGTTATTTTTGTCCAAGCCGAGTTCAAGAACGTAGCCTTCTGCAACTTCGAGGTATCTAGGACCTTTTTGTTTAGTTGAGAAGATAGTACCAACTTGAGAACGAAGACCTTTACCTAAATCTTCAAGACCTGCACCAACAGGAAGACCGCCTTCAGAGAATGCTGTTTGAGTTCTGCCGTAAACGATTTGGAGGAATAATTCTCTCATTGCAACGTTAATAGCATCACAAACGAGGTCTGTGTTAAGTGCTTCCAAAATAGTTTTGCCAGGAAGGATTTCAGCAGCCATAGCAGCTGAGTGAGTCATACCTGAACATCCTAATGTTTCAACAAGAGCTTCCTGAATAACACCGTCTTTAACGTTAAGTGTCAATTTGCAGGTACCTTGCTGAGGTGCGCAGCATCCGCATCCATGAGTTAAACCTGAAATGTCTTTAATTTCTTTACATTTTGTCCATTCGCCTTCTTGAGGGATAGGAGCAGGTTCACCTTTAACACCGCGTTTTACGCAGCACATTTCTTCTACTTCTTTAGTAATTTGTATACGATCCAACATTTTTCTATACTCCCTTCGGTTATATACAAGTAAATTTTACGTTGCTCAAAGGGCGATGTCAAGAAGATTAAAGGCATGTATTACGCAGATTTACGGGTTAAATTATAAACATTTTGCATAAATTCTGAGGTTCTGAAAGTAAGTGCCAGTTCGTTTAATTTTTTGTGTAAATCTTCTTTTGCTTTTGGGATAACATTTTCAAAAATATTCCGGATTTTATTCAGATTATCTCTTGCAAAGTTATATGTTTCATGTTCTTCTTCAAATAAATCATCAACTTTAAGCTTTTTGTGTCCCGCAAAGAAACCTTCCCCTAAATCAAAATTGAAATCATACTTTGTAACTTCGTTCTTTGCTGTATTAAACTCATCAAGACTTCCAAAATCCCGTCTTATTAAGCCGAAAGCATCATTAACATCCATCATATTACGGTTTTTAAACACTTGTTCTCTTGAGGTATCAACTTTAAATGACATTAAATCATTAATTATAGAAATTTTTTCTCTTGCAATTGCACCCTTATCATCCTGAGCTTTTGCTTGTTTAAGAAGTGATTTACGAAGTTTTCGCAATTCAACCCAGTCTTTGTCGCCCTGCAATTCTGCCAGTCTTTTTTTAACTGTTGAAGATGAATTATCACGTATTCTTTCGTATTTTTCTATACTGAAATCATCACCTGTTTTAAGAGCATCTTTAAAATCTTCAAGCTCTTTTGAAGAGTTAAAAGTCACACCCTTTCTTACCTTTAATTCTTCAGGCAGGCTTTCGTTAAATTCTGCAAGAACATTTTCTTTTAATTTATAGTACTCATTTCTCGCCTTTGTCTTCATCTGCATTAACGGAGAATCTGCAGAACCGCTTAATCCTTTACCGCCTCTTTTGCGAATATCATAAAGAATATATGAACCTGCACCTATTACAGCAAGGCAGCCAAGTGCAAGGACAAGTTTATCATTTTTACCGCCCTTTCCGGAACCTTTATTCTCAGCGCCTGTTTGTTCTGAAGGAAGCGGCTTGATTCGGTCTGCCGGATTTACAGTGACAGGCTGTCTATAGTTCTGTATTTGAAAATTTGTACTGCGGCTTCCCACAGTGTTTAGCAAAGTATTTGACATGATGCCTCTTTTTTTTCTATAAAGTATTAAAAAGTGTGAAAAAAATTTTTTGCGTATTATTTTATAGGAAAACTATTCAATACAAGAACCTGAATTTCTCCAGGCTCCAGCCGGACAGTCATCTTGCCTTTACTTGAAACAGGTGTACTAGTTGTCTTAATAACAATTACATCCTCATTTCCTTTAAATCCCGGAATACGCACAACAGCTTCACTGTCTGATGTAAAGTTCATATTTCCTATAACAATAAACGACTCTTTTGTATCACTGACCGCATATGCAAAGACTGACGGATTATTAGTTCTCAACTGAATAAAATGACCTTTCGCATTAAGTGTTGCAGCATATTTTTTAAACTGGTTCGCAAGTTTAAAGTCATCACTGAGTTCCTTATCTTTACCGCCAGGTCGTCTTGAAAAGTTAAATATATCTATTTTTCCGCGGTGTGCAAAATAATAGTCATCATCTGTAAAGGTTTTAGGAGCTTTTTTATTAGCCCAGAAATAAATATAATTATCTCCTGTATCAAAACCGTCTACATAGTAAGCGTTAAGCGGGAGTGTTGAATTAAGCCACATAATCATTTCGCTGTATTTTTTACCGTTAATTAAAACAGGGCTTAACTCATCGTGGGTTGTAAAGCTGCCTATAACGCTTTTAGGCTGACCGATTTTTTTAGAAAGCAAACGGTCAAGATTTACCTGATTAAATAAATCTTTAGAAGATTTCCAATCCTTCATATTAAAGTAGCTTCCGTAATATCCGTCAAAACCTGCCTGTAAAAGTTTGTCATAAGGTGTAAAAACAGCATATTCAGAAACTGCATCTTTCCATGAGTTGGATGATTCCGCAAGCCAGAGAAGCTGAGGGTCTTTTTTTCTGGAATAGTCTATTAATTCTTTCCAGAATTTTGCAGGTTTGCAATGGGCAACGTCAGCTCTGATACCGTCAACACCCAAATCCATCATATAATCAACAAATTCTTTATAAAGATTTAGTACATCTTTGTTAATCTGAGCTTCAGTACCGGCATTCAAAAGCCTTACATCGGTCCAGTCCGCAGGAATAACAGCCTGACCGGATTTATCTTTTACAAAAAGTTCAGGTCTTTGCATAAATAAATCGTAAGACCCGCATGCCGGCACATCGACAATTACGGCGATACCTCTGTCGTGAGCTTCCTGAATAAACTTTCTTGCCTGTTCTTCAAGGGTTAACATTGTATTTTCACTTTTAAGCTGAGGGTTTAGAGAATTAAAACCTGATGCTGCATACAAAGAACCGGCTGTTCCAAGCGCCTTCATTTTCCCTACAGGTGTAACCGGCAGAATATGGATTGCGTTAACCCCCTTTGCCTGGAGTTCATCAAGATTTGCAATTGCATTTAAGAAGTTCCCGCTCTCTTCGCCTTCATCAAAATCAATAATGCCGTTACCATTTGTGTCCTGCGCATTAAATGTTCTGATATTAATCTCATAAATAATTGCAGAATTGTTTAAAAACTTGCTGCGCAAATCATTAATATGAACAGGTGCTGAAAATGCGGCAGAAGAAAGACATACTGCAAAAGACAAAGATATTATAAATTTTTTCATGTTATTCATTTTCCCTAATCCCCTATCACACATTATGCTAACAAATAAACCACTTTTTTGCAAATTATTAAAACTAAACAAGTTCTGCTGCACGATAAGAGCTTCTAACAAGAGGACCAATCTGGTAATGTTTAATACCGCATTTTTCTGCAAGCATTTCGATTTTCTTAAACTCTTCCGGTAAATAGTATTTCGCAGCAGGCATATGCTTCTTTGACGGCTGAATATATTGTCCGGCAGTCAAAATATCACATCCGGCAGTTTTTAAATCTTTAAAAGTATTTTCAAGCTGCACAAAATCTTCGCCTAAACCTACCATCAAGCCGGACTTTGTAATAATTGAACTGTTGTCTTTGACATATTTCAAAACCCCAATAGAAACATCGTAATTTCCCTGCGGTCTTGCAGTTTTAAAAATCTCCCGCACAGCTTCAATATTGTGGTTAAAAACATCGGGATGCGCATCTATAATTATATCAAGCGCTTCCTTTGAACCTTTGAAGTCCGGAGTTAGAATTTCAATTTTCACATCGGGTGTAAGCTTTCTGATTTCCTGTATACATTTTGCAAAATGTGATGCTCCTCCGTCCGGCAAATCATCGCGTGTAACAGATGTTATTACTGCATATTTCAAACCCAAATCCTTAACAGCCTGTGCAATATGGTAAGGTTCATATTCATCAAGAGGTTTTGGACGTTCACATGCAATATTGCAATAGCGGCAGTTGCGTGTACAGACATTACCCATAATCAAAAATGTTGCTGTATTTTTTGTATAGCATTCATTTTTATTCGGACATCGTGCATTCTCGCAAACAGTGTTAAGACATCTGTTTTTGAGTATTCTCCGGACGTTCTTTGTTGTATCCGTATCAATTATCGGTCGTTTTAAATATTCAGGAAGCCGTTCTCTCATAATTTAATTATAATCCGCAAATTTAATTTAGTAAGCTGTAATCTTATTTTAGTAACATTTTTAAATAATAAAACCAAAAAGTTGCTTTTTGATTTTCTAATCATTTATAATAATTATAAAAGGAGAATTTATATGAAAAAACTAGCAATTATTCTGGGTATACTTTTAGCTGCGCCTTGCGTTTTTGCAATGGATGCACCTAATTATGACGTTGATTCAGTAACAAACACAAGCGATACATTATTTACTGAACAAACTTTTAATGAAAAAATTCAAACAACCACCACAGAAAGAGAAGGATTAAATATTAAGCCGAAACAGACAACTACATATGAAAGAAAAATAAATGTAGGCTCTCAAAAGTCCGGTGATACAAATTCTTATTGGAACCATGGCGGCGTAAAGTTTGGCACAGGCGGAGCATTCAATAACGGTTCCTCTCTAAACCACTGGTAATTTTACAATTTAAATAAACTTTCAAAAATCCCTTCCGAATAAGTAGGATGCGCAAAACATATCTCTTTCAGCTTGCTGACAGGGATATTGTTTTGTATAGCAATAAGAATCTGCTGTATCATAGCAGAAGCTTCTTTTGAAACAATATGCGCGCCTACAATTTTGTCATACTGAGAAAGGATTTTTATAAATCCATCGGTTGAATTATCACAGTGTGACTTTCCTAGTGCAGAAACAAGTAACACAGATTTTTGATAAGTTCCTTCCTCCAAATCCTGTTCACGTTTTCCAACCCATGCAATTTCAGGACTGCCGTATACAACGGAAGGAACAAGAGCTTCTTCAAATGATATTCCGTCAACATATGACACAGCCTGCTTTATAGCAAAATGCGCAAGCTGGACAGACCCGTACATATCCCCCAGATATGCAACCCCTTCAACCATCTTACAGTTGTTCGGCACACGTCCGGCAGCAATCAAAACACATTCAGGCTCCAAAACTTCGCCGTTTGTCAGATAAACCTTTTTGTCCTGAATTTTTTCAACACTTGTGGATTTATAAGCCTTTATTTTCTTTGTTTTAAAAATACGTTCAACACGTTTGGATACTTCAATATCAGCTGCCGGCAGCAAATTCTCTGCCATTTCTACAATTGTGACCTGCACGCCGAATGCCGCAAAAATTCTTGCCCACTCAGTTCCAATTGCACCAGAGCCGACGATTACAATACTTTTAGGAAGGCTGTCGCGATTTAAAATATCATCAGAATTTAAGATAAATTCACCGTCAAACTCCATTCCTTTAATACTTCGCGGAGAGGAGCCGCAAGCTGCAATAATATTTTTACACTTGAAAACTTCACCGTCCGCTTCAATCTCTGTAGAGGAATTTAAGCCTGCTTCTGCCTTAACAGCAGTTACGCCGCTGTTTTTTAAGGAAAGTTCCAAAGCTTTTCTCAAACGCTCTACTACCTTATTTTTATGCTCAATTACAACTTTGTAATCCAAAGAAAGAGATTCACAATTTATCCCGAGTTCCTGCGCGCATTTCATCTCTTCAAATAGTTCTGCCGAATGGAGAATTGCTTTTGTAGGAATACACCCGCGGTTAAGACAAACCCCGCCGACGCAATCCTTCTCAAACAAGACAACCCGCAAACCTTTTGCAGCAGCATGCAAAGCTGCTGTATAACCAGCCGGTCCGCCTCCGATTATTCCAAGGTCAAAATTCTGAACCATATATTCTCCAAAAACTTATCTTGTGTAAACTCGCGGCAGCCGGACTTTCAAACGGCAGCAAAGCTCATAATTTATTGTTCCTAAAATCTCTGCCCATTCATCAATAGAAATGCCATCGCCGATTAATGTTATAATATCACCAATTTCTGCCTCAACACCGGTAATATCAAACATCATCTGATCCATAGTAATATTTCCGACCTGAGGAACTTTCTTCCCGTTCAGTATGCCGTAAATCTTATTTGAAAGTCCTCTTGAAACACCGTCTGCATAGCCGATAGGTATAGTAGCTATTTTCCTGTCGCCTTTAGCTGTATATGTATGCCCGTAACTTACGCCCTCACCGTCTTTTGCGGTATGAATATTTACAATTCTGCCTTTTACAGACATTACAGGCTTTAAGTCCGGCCTAAAACCTTTGTCATCCGGCATATCTGTCCATAAACCATATAATGCAATTCCAACTCTTCTCATATTTGATTTAGGAATTTCGTAACACATAGTTCCAACAGTATTTTGAATATGAAGCATCAAACCGGTTGTATCAATCTGCGACAATACATAATTCCATTTATCAATCTGTACCCGGGTTTTATCTCTGTTTTCAGCATTTGCAAAATGCGTAAATATACCCTGTAAATTCAAATAATCTGCATTCTGCGCTTCTTTAATAAATTCAACGGCATCATCAACAGAAACACCAATCCTGTTCATACCGGTATCGAGTTTTATATGAACTTTAGGTTTCCTGCCTGTTCTTTCATAAGCCTGCTTACATGCTTTGAGATGCTCTTTTGAAAAAACAGCAATAGAAATATCAGCATTAACAGCGCTTTCAACAGCCCAGACAGGAACTGCTCCCAGAACAAGAATATCACAGGTAATTTTTGCGTTTCGTAAGTCAACCCCCTCATCAATTGACGCAACACCTAACATGTCAAAGCCTGATGCCAGAAGTGTAGGTGCAAGCATAACAGACCCGTGTCCGTAAGAATCGGCTTTAACAACCGCAAGAAGTTTTGTATCAGCAGGAACATGTTTTCTAATTTCATCAGCGTTGTGCGCAAGATTTCCTACATTTATTTCCACCCAGGAATCCCTGTGAATATTAACATTAGTTTGTCTTATATTTTTCATAGCTTTATTATTATATAACGTAAATAAAACTAAGAGCAAATTTTGTAAATAATTAATAAATATGAAATTATTGTCACAAAATCATATTTCCTCTATAATTTTTTTAGGGAAAATGTGAGGTGATTATGAATTTGGAAAATATAAAAAAGACAGATCCTGTTGTTGCAGAGCAGATTGAACTGGAATTAAAAAGACAGCAGGAAACAATAGAGCTTATTGCAAGCGAAAACATAACTTCAAAAGCTGTAATGGAAGCTGCCGGAAGTGTGTTAACAAATAAATATGCGGAAGGAAAACCTCACAAAAGATTTTATAACGGCTGTGAGCATGTAGATGTTATTGAAGAAATTGCACAAAAAAGAGCATGCGATCTTTTCGGCATGGATCACGCGAATGTTCAGCCTCACAGCGGCGCACAGGCAAATATGGCAGTGTTTATGTACTGCCTCAAACCGGGTGACAGAGTTCTTGGTATGGATTTATCAAACGGCGGTCATCTTTCCCATGGTTCTCCGGTTAATTTCTCAGGCTTATATTTTGATGTAAAAAGCTACGGTGTAGATGAAAACGGAAATATTGACTACGATGATGTAAGAAAGATGGCTCACGAACACAAGCCTAAACTCATTATATGCGGGGCAAGCAATTATTCTAAAATAATCGACTTTAAAAAGTTCAGAGAAATCGCAGATGAAGTCGGTGCATATCTTTTAGCAGATATAGCACACATAGCAGGACTTGTTGTGGCAGGGCTTCACCCTTCACCGGCACCTTACGCAGACTTTGTGACAACAACAACACATAAATCTTTGAGAGGTCCGCGGGGCGGAATTACAATGTGCAAAGAAGAACATGCCGCAGGGATAGATAAGGCAATTTTCCCGGGAATGCAGGGCGGTCCGCTGGAACATATTATAGCGGCAAAAGCTGTTGCTCTTCTGGAAGCCTCAAAACCCGAGTTCAAAGAATACGCAAAACAGATTATTAAAAATGCACAGGCTCTCGCGCAGGGTTTGATGGATGAAGGCATGGATATTGTTGGAGGCATGACAGAAAACCATTTGATGACTCTTGATTTGAGAAAGACAGGTAAAACCGGCAAAGACATGGCTAATGTACTGGAAAAAGTCGGTATTACAGCAAACAAAAATACCGTACCTAACGACCCGCAAAGTCCGTTTGTAACTTCCGGCATAAGACTTGGTACACCTGCTGTTACTACAAGAGGATTTAAAGAAGATGATATGGTTGAGGTGGCAAAAATTATTGCATCAGCAATTTATTCATCAGATAATGAACCGGGATTAAAAAATCTAAGAGAACGCTCTCTGAAATTATGTAAAAAATACCCGTTATATCAATAGTAAAAGAGAATAAAAGATGATTATAAAATTAACACATGCACATATAATAGGAACAATTATTGCTTATATATTCGGGGTATTTCTTGTACCCCTTGTAATAAATTTTTCTAAAAAAGAAGGGCTGGTAGATGTACCTAACGAAAGAAAAATTCACACAACGCCGATTTCCAGAATAGGCGGAGTGGCAATTTGGACAAGTACAATGCTGACATTTTTATGTCTGGTGTTTTTAAGCTACTATCCTTACGGAAGCCTTTTGTCCGGAATACTTCTTGGAAGTTCGTTAATGTTTCTATTAGGACTTGTGGATGATATTTATAATCTTGATGCGAAATTCAAATTATTTATCCAGATTTCAATAGCAACCCTTGTTTATCTGTTGGGTGTAAGAATTGACTCCATACCATTTATCGGTGATTTGGGACTTTTATCTTATCCGATAACAATTCTCTGGATAGTAGGTATAAGCAATGCCTTGAACTTTATTGACGGTGTAGACGGTCTTGCAGGTTCGGTGACAACTGTTAACGCTATAACATTGGCTGTCATAGCGGTTGCTATGACACCGCCAAACCCTATTATTGCACTGGTTGGCTTTATCCTTGCAGGTTCTATGCTTGCATTTTTAACCTACAACTTTAACCCTGCAAAAATCTTTATGGGTGACAGCGGCGCGCTGTTTTCCGGTTTCTTGCTTGCGACAATCTCAATTACAGGAATTATGAAAGCTGCTACTTTTGCAATCCTGCTGCCGTTTGTAGTATTAGCTGTCCCTATTATGGACATAACATATTCTTCTTTGAGAAGAATTTCAAAGGGCAAATCTCCTTTTGTTGCTGATGCAGAACACATCCATCACAAACTTTTACACGCCGGCTTTTCCCAGAAAAAAACCGTTGTAATTCTGACATCAGTAGCAATTATAGCCGGAGCACTGGCATCTTTGTTAATGGGTGAGAATACAATAAAACATTATTTTATATTTATACTGGCAACAGTAATTATCATGTTGTTACTAAACTTCATCAAGGTATTGACAAAAAAATAATATTGTGGTAATATGCAATGTGGATTTGATTACTCAGTTTTAAGTAATGGTGAACGGGGCATCAAACAGGGAAATGGTCAGGGAGAAAAAGTCTTTATGCGGACTTAGAGCCGAAACCATAATCCGGATGAACTGAAGTTATTTAAAATATTTAAGTGCAAATTCACTCATACATACTTCGATTGGAATTATTCACATAAATTCCAATGAGCAGGTAGTGTATGGCAATATTATTTAAGGTATTAGTTAAGTAAAGGTTTATTAACTATGAAAACACATGCTATTCATTCAAACGAAAACACATTTCCAACAATTATGAAAGCTTCAGCAGTAGGCGGACTTACCGGTTATGCAGCAAAGTATATGCTTCCTTTGACTTCAGATGAAATGGATGATGAGTTCAAAGGCGCAATTGACCTTATAAAAGAACACTCAAAGAAGGCAAAGGCAAAATCTATTGCAGCTTTGAGAAAAATTCCTGATAAAACACCGGCTCAAGATACTTTCATAAAAATGATTGACGTTGAGAATGAAGCTGGGGTTTCAAAAATCGGCAGAGCATTTAAGATGAAGAAGGTTTTTGAAGAAGCAAAACTTTCAGATGCCGATAAAATACAGTTGAGAAGTATAATCACAAATGTGAATGAAAAAGCCGGTGATATGTTCAGACGTTGTGCAAGTGCTTATGAAGGCGCAGTGAAAAAGACCCGTCATACCGGAGCATTTGTAGCTGCCGGTGTTGCAGCAGGCTTCCTGGTTGGATTAGCGCATAACATTCTGAAAACCGACGCATAAAAAGTTTCAATTAATGTCTAAATGGAAATAAGCATCATATTATTTTCCATATTTAAGAGTATTCCACCCCCCACCAAGGAATGCTCTTTATTTTTTGAACTTACACCCCGCCTTTGCAGACTGTGCGCAGCTGCGCTGTCTAGTAAAGTACTCAAAAATCCCTCTCACGTTCCTTATAGCGGAAATTTTTTGGACAATTAAAACATTTTTGCACGACCGGTCTTAATCCCGGCAATAATTTCCGGATAATTGCCCGAGGTTAATTCACCCATAGCCTTATATAATTTCAAAATGGAATTCTCAATATTTTCACTGTTCATAGACACCATATCACACGCCATCTCCTCATTAGAAAGAGCAAGCCGCGTCATATCACGGAACCCGCTTGAGGCAATCTCAATCGCAAGAGGGTTTTCACTCGCCGCCAGAAACAGTGCCTGCGCAAGCAGCATTGGCATATGAGAAATCATTGCAGCCGCCTCATCGTGTTTTTCAGGAGTTGTTATAACAGGTATAGCACCAAGTTCTTTTATTATCTCAACAAGTTCGCTGCTATTGCCAAAACAAGGCGTTATAACCCATTTTGCACCCTTAAAAAGCCCCTCAAAAGAATTTTCAAACCCTTTATGCTCGGTACCTGCCATAGGATGTGACGGCACAAAACGGTACGGACGCGGCTTTTTACAGACAAAACCCTTTAGACTGCATACATCTGTAACAATAGTTTCAGGACCTAAATAATTCTCAAGCTCATCAAGAACCTCAAGCGTTTTATTCATTGCAGTGCAAACAAAAACAATCCCGCATTCCTTCAACATGCCATATTCTTTAAAAATATTTTCTCCGCTCTGGGATTTTGAAACAGCAACAACATCATACCCCAGCGCTTTCAAATCTTTAAAAATAGAACCGCCGATTAGTCCAAGCCCGATAACTCCAATTTTTACCATACATTTCTCCTGTGTTATATCAAATCTTTATGGTGAAACTGTCTTGTACCGTCAGCGTAATCTCTTACAATCTGCCCGTTACCGATAAGTTTATACTTATAAATAGTAAGCCCTTCAAGCCCTACCGGTCCTCTTGCATGGGTTTTGTTTGTCGAAATTCCAACCTCCGCGCCAAAACCATATCTAAAGCCGTCTGCAAACCTTGTTGACGCATTCCAGTAAACACCGGCAGAATCAACCTTATTCATAAATTTTTCAGCATTCTCTTTGTTTTCAGTAATTATGCAGTCTGTATGCCCTGAGCCGTATGTGTTTATATGTTCAATAGCTTCATCAAGATTTTTTACGGTTTTAAATGCAAGGATTTTATCGCCGTATTCAAAAGCCCAGCTCTCAGGATTTTCAATAAGCTTAATCTCAGATAGCTGCAAAGATGCCAGAAGTTCATCCTTGTAAGGGAATTTCTCATGGATTAAGAGAGTTTCTACCGCGTTGCAGGCGCTGGGGTACTGGGTTTTTGCATCGGTAATTACCTTTTCTGCCATTTTTAAATCTGCACTTTCATCTGTAAAAATATGGCAGATACCGTCTGCATGCCCCAGAACAGGAATTTTTGTGTTTTCTTTTATAAACTTCACAAGTTTATTTCCGCCGCGCGGTATAATCAGGTTTATATATTTATCACACTTTAGCATTTCAGCAACATCTTCACGTGAAAAAACCTGCTGCAAAACATTTTTAGGAAACTCTTCGATTTTTTCGAGAGTAGAATTAATAATCTCTAGAATTTTTTTATTTGTATTAATTGATTCTTTACCGCCCTTGAGTATTACCGAATTAGAAGATTTTATTGCAAGAGATGAAATCTGCGCAATAACATCCGGTCTTGCTTCAAAAATTATCCCCAGAACACCTATAGGACAAGATACTTTATAGAGCGTTAACCCCTCGTCAAGTTCCCGAACAAAAAGTTTTTTATTTACAGGCTCCGGCAAAGATGCAATATCTCTGATACCTTTTATCATATCGCGCATCTTGTTATCATCAAGTTTCAAACGGTTAAAAGTAGATTTTGTAATTTCACCGGCATCAACCAGCTTTTCAGCTTCAGCCAAATCCGCCTTATTAGCATTAAAAATATCCTCCTTAGCCCTTTCCAGAGCATCAGCCATTTTTAAAAGCGCCTTGTTTTTTATATCTTCAGACAAATCCGCAGCTTTCAGCGAAGCTTCTTTTGCAGATTTAGCAATATTTACAAAATCCATAATCTCTCCTTAAAGAATAGTTATATTATCGCGGGTTACAATAGCATCATAGTTTTTGAAGTTCAATATCTTTATAATGTCATCAGAATGACATCCCATAACCTTTTTACACGCCTCGGAATCGTAATTCACAATTCCGCGCGCAAATTCACAATCATTTTCATCAACAATTGAAACAACATCACCTTTGCTGAATGTATTAATTACATCAACAACCCCAATCGGCAGCAGACTTTTTGCTTTTTCAACAAGAGCTTTTTTCGCGCCATTATTGACAACTACTTTGCCTATAATATTTGTAGCATAGCCAATCCAGCGTTTTTTATCCGACAAGCCTTCTGTCTGAGGAAGGAACATTGTTCCTATATCTTCCCCATTAAATATCTTTTTAATAACAAAAGGGATTTTACCGTTAGCAATCAAAACTTTTCCGCCAAAGCGTGTTACAAGACGTGCTGCCTTAAGTTTTGTCCTCATTCCGCCGCGTCCGCCGTCTGAAGCGTCTGAGCCCAGCGCACAAATTTCATCAGTAACTTCATCAACTTCTCTTATAATTTTTGCATCAGGATTTTCTTTAGGATTTGCATCATAAAGCCCGTCAACATCGGATAGAATTATAAGCAAATCAGCATCAAGTTCGCTTGCAACAAGCGCAGATAGCTTGTCGTTATCCGTAAAGCAAACCTGCATATGTGCAGCCGATGGAGAAACCTCAATAGTAGAAACCGTATCATTCTGGTTTATGATAGGAATAGCACCAAGTTCAAGAAGTTTATTCAGAGTTGTTCTCAAGCTCAAATATCTTGTCCGGATACCAAAGTCATCTTCTGTCAAAAGTATTTGTGCTGCTATAAGGTTGTAAGTATCAAATCCGCTTTCGTATATTGACATAAGCTTGCCCTGTCCGATTGCTGCACAAGCCTGTTTGAGGGCGGTACCTTCTGTTCCCTCAAGCCTCAACCGCTTTCTTCCAAGCCCCACTGCACCTGAGGTAACTACAATAACCTCTTTCCCTGACTTTACAAGACGTGAAATATCTTCTATAAAAGAAAATATTCTCGGCAGTGATACAGTTCCGTCATCACCTCTGAGAATATTTGTCCCGAACTTTATAACAATACGTTTTGCATCAATAAATTTTTCTCTATCCATATGAAAATTATAACGCAAAAACTAAAAATCTATCTATTTATTTAAAATTTTAAGAACATAATCGTAATAATCATTATTTTTATATTTTGAAACATGTTGAATTAACGTATTTTTATCAACAAACCCCATTCTATAGGCGACTTCTTCCAGACACGCTATTTTAATACCCTGGTTTTCCTCAATTGTATTAACATACTGTGACGCCTGAAGCAGCGATTTCGGAGTTCCTGTATCAAGCCATGCAAAACCTCGCCCGAGAATTTCTACATTCAGATTTCCTTGTGCAAGATAAATATTATTCAAATCTGTTATTTCAAGCTCGCCTCTTGCAGATGGCTTCAGAGATTTTGCATATTCGACAACATTTTTATCATAAAAATAAAGTCCTGTTACTGCATAATTAGACTTTGGCTGAACAGGTTTTTCCTGAATGGAAACTGCCCTTTTACTGTCATCAAACTCAACAACGCCAAATCTTTGCGGATCTTTAACCTGATATGCAAAAATTGAAGCACCGCCTCGTTCGGCAGTATTTTTTACAACCTTTTTGAGGCAGCCGGAAAACCCGGGACCATAAAAAATATTGTCACCGAGAACAAGTGCAGCATCATCGCCGTTAATAAAATTCTCTCCGATAATAAAAGCCTGAGCCAATCCTTCCGGATGTTCCTGTATTTTGTAAGAAAATTGGACACCGAACTGCTCCCCTGTTCCCAAAAGCCTTTCAAAATCGGGCAAATCCACCGGCGTAGAGATAATAAGAATTTCTTTTATGCCAGCCAGCATCAACACTGAAATCGGGTGATAAATCATAGGTTTGTCATAAACCGGCAAAAGCTGTTTGGATACAGCAATTGTTCCCGGATGAAGTCTTGAACCTGTTCCGCCGGCTAATATTATACCTTTCATCTTTTTCTATATCCTCATTATCTGTACTTATTGTATTTTATTATAACAACTTATTGAAATAATTTCAAATAAATGATAAATTGTAAAAGGAAGGAGACTGTAGAATGCAAAATGCAATAATAGCTTCAAAACTTAGAGGGGGGGGGGGGCTTAGCTCCTAATAGCTTGATTTATACCGGCTTTATGTCCTGTATTCATTTTAAGGAGGGACTATGCAGCTGGTAAAATTAATGGGCGGACTTGGGAACCAAATGTTTCAGTATGCGTTTTCACAGGCTCTTGGTGATAAAAATATACTCTTTTACGGAGATTATAAAAAACATCATTTAAGAAAAGTTGAACTTAATCTTTTTAAATGCAAAGCAGTTTATATACCGCGTGAGTTATTTAAATATTTAAAATTCGTTTTTAATAAGTTTGATAAAATAGAAGATATGCGTTCAGGCATATATGTTCCTGAATACTTAAACAGGTCCGGCAATCATATCTATATAGGCTTCTGGCAGACAGAAAAGTATTTTAAACAGATAAGAGCCCGGCTGCTCAAAGACTTTACCCCTCGTAAAAGATTAGACAGGAAAAATTCAGTTATAATATCTAAAATGCAGCAGACAAACTCGGTTTCTGTTCATATTAGAAGGACTGACTACGTTAAAGAAAGTCATTTATATGGTGATACAAATCTTGATTACTACAAACGCGCAATTGAATATATTTCTTCAAAAATACAAAATCCTGAATTCTTTTTCTTTTCAGATGATATGGCTTATGTGAAGGAAAAATTTGCTGATTTAAAATTTCCGCACTCTTTTATTGATATAAATTCAGGCAAGAATTCATATAAAGACTTAATCCTTATGAAAAACTGCAAACATAACATTATTGCTAATTCTACATTTTCCTGGTGGGGAGCATGGCTGAATGAAAATACCGAAAAAATAGTCATTGCTCCGGCAGTCTGGTTTATTCAGGGAGAAAATGATAAAGATATTATACCTGATGAATGGATTAAACTTTAAACATTCCTCAATTCAATATAATCATGCAGTGCAGCCTGCCAGTTGCGGCAGATATTTTGATTATCCATTACGCTGTATTGGGGACGTTTTGCAGGCCGTGGAAACTCTTCAGTTTTGCAAGGTTTTAAATTAACGCTTAAACCTGTCTGATTAAAGATTTCCTGCGCAAATCCATGCCAGCTTGTGCTGCCTGATCCGCATACATGATAAGTTCCGTAAGGTTTTGAGAGTAATTTTAAAATTCCATTAGCAAGTTCAACTGTCCATGTCGGGCAGCCTGTTTGGTCATCAACAACTTTTACTTCCTTCTGTTGCGCTGCCAGCTCAATCATTGTTTCAACAAAGTTTCTGCCGTAATGTCCGTAAAGCCAGCTTGTCCTTGCAATATAATATTTATTACAGTATTTTTTAACAGCATCTTCTCCGGCCAGTTTTGTTCTACCGTATACATTTATAGGATTTGGTAAATCATCCGGTGTGTATGGTTCTTTTTTTGAGCCGTCAAAAACATAATCGGTTGAAATATATACAAGAGGTATTTCTAACTTTCCGCAAACTTTTGCTAAATTTTCGGTTCCTTTAACATTTATAAGCTCTGCCTGTGCAGGTTCTTCTTCGGCTTTATCAACATTTGTGTATGCAGCACAGTGAATGACAACATCGGGATGAACATCACTGATTGCACCTGTTACTGTAGTTTCATCAGTAATATCAAGTGTATCAACATCGGTCTCTATTACAAAAGCCCCGACATCCTCCAGTATTGGACATAAATCCTGTCCTAACATTCCGTTTGCGCCTGTAACTAAAATCTTCATTGAAATAACCCCGTATTTTTCTTATCTATAACCTTATTAAGCCAGTGCTTATTATTCAGGTACCAGTCAATTGTAAGCAGAATACCCTCTTCAAAAGTTGTTGAAGGTTCCCAGCCAAGTTCGTTTCTTATCTTGTCATTACAAATGGCATAACGTCTGTCATGTCCAAGACGATCTTCAACATATTCAATGGAAGTTTCATCTTTATTCAAAGCTTCAATTATGAGTTTTGTTATTTCAAGATTAGTTTTTTCATTGTGTCCGCCGACATTATAAACCTCACCCGGCTTGCCTTTATGAAGAACAGTATCAACAGCAGAACAGTGGTCGTAAACATATAACCAATCGCGGACATTTAACCCGTCACCGTATACAGGAACTTTTTCTCCCCTGAGAAGCTTGGCAATAAAACAAGGAATTAACTTTTCAGGATACTGGTACGGTCCGTAGTTGTTTGAACAGCGTGTAATCATGGCAGGCACCCCGAAGGTTTCATGGTATGCTCTGACAAGCAAATCCGCACCCGCTTTTGAAGCTGAGTATGGACTGTTTGGCGCAAGAGGGGTTGTTTCTGTAAAATAACCTTCTTTACCAAGGCTGCCGTAAACTTCATCGGTCGAAATCTGCACAAATCTTTCAATATTAAACTGTTTTGCTGCCTGCAATAAAGTTAATGTACCTTTTACATTGGTTTCAATAAAAATTTCAGGACCTGTAATAGAGCGGTCTACATGTGTTTCTGCCGCAAAATTCACAATTGCATCCACACCGGACACAACTTCAAAAACCACATCCTTATCACAAATATCTCCCTGAACAAATTCATAGTTAGGATTGTCTTTTACATCATAAAGATTTTCAATATTCCCGGCATAGGTAAGCGCATCATAATTAACTATTTTATATTCAGGATAATGCTCCAGCATATACCTTACAAAACAGCTTCCTATAAACCCTGCTCCGCCAGTTACAAGTATCTTCATCTTAGCTCCTCTTTATTTAAGTCTTTTAATTTAGGCTGCTTCATGTCTTTGTCACTCAAAACAGGTTCAAAGCCGATTTCCCAATTAATATTTATATCAGTGTCATTCCACAAAACGCCCCTGTCTGCATCAGGATTATATTCCCCGCCTGCCTTATAGCATAACTCCGCATTATCTGACAGTACCACAAAACCATGTGCAAAACCTTTTGGAATAAAAAGCATATGTTTATTTTCTTCTGATAATTCAACTTTTACATACTTTCCATAAGTTTTTGAATTTAACCGGAGGTCAACTGCAACATCATAAATTCTGCCCCTTACACACCTAACAAGTTTTGCCTGACTATATGGTTCTGCCTGATAATGTAAACCTCTTAAGACATGGGCTGAAGATTTAGAATGATTATCCTGATTAAAATCAACATCAATACCGTTTGCTGCAAACTCGGATTTCTTATAAGTTTCCATAAAAAAACCGCGTTTGTCGCCAAAAACCTTCGGCTTAACCAGAATAACTCCATCTATACTCTGTTTTTCAAATTCAAACGGCATACAAGCTCCTTAATTCTTATTATAACATAAAATCAGGAACATGTTTGTTTCTTATTTCAGCATAATTTTTTCCACTGATTGACCGCCTTTTTCTATAAGCTCACAGACAAAAGTTAGTCCAAGTACGGGAGTTCTTATGTTTTCTCTGTATAAATTCAGATAAAACAAATCATACCCCCATTTGTTCGGGCCTTTCAATCCGTTAACATCAAGACCGAAAAATAGCGAATTATGATTGTAATCAGGATAATTATAAATATAAAGCATAGAACCGTCTTTTAAATTATATCCTGTTTGTTCATTTATAGGGTGAGAACAGGCGTTATTTAGAACAGTCCCGCCTTCTGCCAGAACCTGTTCTTTGGTTTTGTATATTGGGCGACAATGTTGAGCATTAAATTTACAGGTATTTACTATCTGATACTGTTCAAGAATTTTTTCCCAGAACTCCTTACATTCTGAGACATGATAATCCACGCCGTACCTGATTGTATAACACTCATACGGAATTCCGTTTTCAGAATTTACAGTATTTATGGCTGTTTGAAGATTTGCATAAGCTTTTTTAAACTGTGACGTCAAAATTCTTTGCTGGTATTTACCGGTAAGTGTCGGTAAGGTCATGGCTGCAACAATCCCGATAATTCCGAGTGTTATTAAGACCTCTGCAAGAGTAAACGCAGCAGTATTCAAAGGGAAAAAACTTCTGTTAACATAAATTCTATTCATTGTTTATCCTCACAATATTTTTGTGTATTAACTATATTAATAGTTTATAAACCTATTTTTTATGATTTTAAACTATTGTAACACTTTAGTCAACCCCATAAAATTAGAACTATGGACAACAAAGAATTTCTAAAAAAGGTAGGGCTTAAACTTAAAGTTATACGGTCTCTCAGAGGAATATCACAGGATGATATTGTAAATAAGCTCGATATAGATAAAAGTTACTACAGCAAAGTTGAACGCGGGTTGACAAATCCGACGCTGCTTTATATGAAAAATCTTTCGGATTTTCTTGAGGTAAAACTTGAGGATTTGTTGAATTTGAATATAAATATTTAGTCTTTATTCCTGATAACTAATAAAAAATCTGTTCTCGCCCCCAAAAACAGCCAATATTGAAAGGAACAAGTATTACTGCTCACAGTGTGTTATCTTGGTTTTTCTTGACTTGATTGCAATTTGCCGGTGAATATAGTTCCTGAACAAATTTTATATTATGTCGTACAATTTAAGCCGCATAGTTTGTAAAAAAATAATTACAACGTGGCAGGTTTCTTGTTTTTGTGCTATACTAATGCTATAGAATGACTTGGATAATAAGGAGAAGATTTTGAGCCAGCAGAATATATTTGAAGATGGGAAAATAGTTCCGGTTAATATTAGAGAAGAGATGAAGCGTTGTTATATTGATTACGCAATGTCTGTAATTGTAGGCCGCGCGCTTCCTGATGTACGCGATGGGTTAAAGCCTGTTCACAGACGTATTCTTTATGCAATGAACGAACTCGGTATGACACCTGATAAACCGTTTAAAAAGTGTGCACGTATTGTCGGCGAAGTTTTAGGTAAATATCACCCTCATGGTGATAGTTCAGTTTATGAAGCACTTGTTCGTCTTGCTCAGGATTTCAACACCAGATACCTTGTTGTTGACGGTCATGGAAACTTCGGGTCTGTTGACGGCGACGGAGCTGCTGCTATGCGTTATACAGAAGCCCGTATGCACAAGATTACAACTTCAATGCTTGCTGATATTGACTGCGAAACTGTTGAATTTGAACCAAACTTTGACGGCTCTTTACAAGAGCCTTCCGTTCTTCCGGTAAGACTTCCTATGCTTTTATTAAACGGCTGCTCAGGTATTGCCGTTGGTATGGCTACAAATATTCCGCCTCACAATCTTGCAGAAGTTGTCGATGGTACTATTGCATTAATTGACAATCCAAATATAACTGTAACTGAATTAATGGAATATATTAAAGGACCGGATTTCCCGACCGCTGCTACTATTATCGGATTAAATGATATTAAACAGGCTTACGAAACAGGCCGCGGCTCTATTAAGATGCAGGCTGTTGCCGGATTTGAAGAAATTGCCGGCGGCGGCGGCAGACAAGCACGTACTGCAATTGTTATTACCGAAATTCCTTACCAGGTTAACAAGGCTATGCTTATTGAAAAAATTGCAGAACTTGTTAAAGACCAGAGAATTAACGGTATTTCAGACATCCGCGATGAATCAGACCGCGAAGGTATGAGAATTGTTATTGAACTTAAACGTGATGCAAAACCGGATGTTGTTAAAAACAACTTATTCAAATATACCCAGCTTGCAACGACTTTCGGCGTAAACATGCTTGCACTTTGCGGCAAACAGCCTAGGTTAATGAACCTTTATGAAGTGCTTTCCGAATTTGTTGAGCACAGGGTTGAGATTGTTACTAGAAGAACTATATTCTTCTTGAAAAAAGCAAAAGTCCGCGCTCATATTTTAGCAGGTTTGATAATTGCATTGGGGTCAATTGATGAAGTTATTGAACTTATTAAAACATCAAAAACAACCGATGAAGCCCGCGAAGGTTTAATGTCACGTTTCGGGCTTGATGCCGATCAGGCTAATGCAATCCTTGAAATGCAGTTAAGAAGATTGACAGGATTAGAACAGGATAAAGTTAAGGCTGAGTACGACGAATTATTAAAGAAAATCGCTGAATATGAAGATATTCTTGCCAGCCGCCAGAAAATCCTTGATATTATAAAAGCTGAATTAATTGAAGATAAAGAAAAATACGGCGATGACAGAAAAACCCAGATTCTGCCAGAACAGGGTGAGGTTACTATTGAAGATTTGACACCAAACACACCAATGGCAGTATTTATAACACATCAGGGCTACCTGAAACGTATTTCACTTGATACTTTTGAACGCCAAAATCGTGCAACAAGAGGTAAATCAGGTATTAAAACAAAAGATGATGATGATATTCAGCATTTCTTTACTGCAATGATGCATGATAAAGTATTGTTCTTCTCTTCTAAAGGAACAGTATACAGCTTGAATGTTTACGACTTCCCTGAAGGCGGACGTCAGGCTAAAGGTTTGCCTATCATTAACGTTCTTCCTATAGATCAGGATGAAAGAATTACGGCAGTAGTTCCGGTAAGCAGCTTCTCACATGAGTTGAATTTGATTATGCTTACTAAAAAAGGTTATATAAAACGTATTGAGCTTGATAACTTCTCAAATATCAGACGCAATGGTATTATTGCGATAGGTCTTGAAGAGGGAGATGAGCTTAACTGGGTAAAACTTGCAACTGCACGTGATGAGATTATTATAGGTACATCTTGCGGTATGGCTATCAGGTTCCCTATTGAAGACTTAAGACCGCTTGGCAGAAGCGCAAGAGGGGTTACTTCAATGAAACTTAGAACAGGCGATGAAATTATAGGATGCGATATTGTTCCTCGTGACTATGATGCTGATTTGCTTGTTGTAACTTCAGACGGATTTGGCAAACGTACAAAGCTTTCTGAATTTAGAACACAAAACAGAGGCGGTATCGGGCTTATTGCAACCAAGTTCAAATCAAATTCATCAAGACTGGTTGCCTTAACTATCGTAAAAGATTCTGATGATATTATGATGGTAACGGCAAACGGTGTTGTTTCAAGACTTAATGCAGGTTCAATCAGCTGCCAGGGCAGACCGGCAACCGGTGTACGCGCTCAGAACCTTGTTGATAACGATGTAGTTGTTTCAGTAAACAAAATTGTTAACCCTGATAATGATGAAACCGTTATGAAAGATAATGCCGCAGCAGAGGCTGCAAACAGTTCGGTCGAACAGACAAGTCTTTTAGATGAAAATTAGCAATTTAAAAGCACCCTATTAAGGGTGCTTTTAAATTAAATGCTTTCTATATTTTATTATGCATTATAATTTTTTGTTAGTTTTGCAAATTTTGTAAATTGAGAAATGCCTGCATCTGTTAAAAGTTTATCTAAAGGTCGGTCAGATTTTATTTTCTTAAATTCATTGTTATATTGCTTAGTTAAAAATTTTGCTTGAGCCTGAACGCGGTTGAAAACATTTCTAATTTCAGCACGTTTTCTCAATAATTCAAGTCTGGTGTGAGGAGTATTTTCTACAATACCAAGCATATCATCAATTGCTTTTTGAGTTGGAATTGATGTGGAATAGGCCTTCCCTACGTATTTAACGGAAGGTTTTAACGGTTCGTGCTTAAATGCTGCCAGTGCATCTGCGGCACGTTGTTTATTAAAATAACCGCTTGCATCTTTTACGTTACCCCGGGCAACACCTGTTATTTCATTAATCTTTTGCATTGTTGGAACACTCTCTTTTGTAACTTTAGTTGCATATGGAGTGAAGGCTTGCTTGGCTTCTTGCATACGTAGAATTCTTCCTGATGAATTTGTTTCAACTTTTGAGATAATACTTTGTACCGGTAATTCGGCTTTTGTTGCAACCTTTGCTGCTAGTTCTTTTCCAGCTTTGGTGTGTGAGACATAACTTGCCATTTTTGTGATAATGTTTCCAATCCCCATTTTTACCTTTCCTTTCTTTGCCTTTTTGCTTTATTTGATTTCCCTTACTCTTTTATAAAAAAATATCAGGCAAAAAAGTTGATACACGTGCATCGCATCCTATCCTATCCTATCCTATCTCAGAGTATAACTGAGTTTCAGGCATTTTAAAATTCAACTTTACATTTTGTTACAAATAAAAATCACTAGAAAATCTCTTACTAAATTGTAAGAGACTGTATCTGGTTTTGCATGAAAAAACGAATACGTTGAAGCCAACATGGTGCACACAGAATGCATGTTTAATCAAAAACGGGATTTTAAAAATCCCGTTTTTGAATTAATTTGTTGTAATACTGGTGCCTGTTATATAGTTCTCTTGTTTGAAATACCAGGTGGGATATTTTTCCCCTGTAGTTTCATTAATAATTTCGCGCTTAATGGTCTCCCAGCTTCCTAAATCCTGATAAACAGGTGTTTCGTCTGAGTATCCTGAGAATTTAGAATAAATTTGCTGCCTGCTGCCGTCTTCCTTAGTGAGGGTAGTAATTTTATAGTAGCCATCCTCTGAGTAGCGTACGGCTTCTTCAGTTCCGTCTTTTTTTATAACTATTGAGGAGTTTGGCATAAAATTATCAGGAATACCAAGCGACTCTTCAAAGCTGTCTATCGTACGTTCAAAGCTTTTCATGCCTTCTGCCGCCAGTTCATCTCTGCGTTTTGCCGGATTTGTGCGTTCTACATTTGTAATAAACTTATTTCCATACATATCATTTTCGTAGGTATATGAAACAGAACCTCCATATTTATTTTTAGCGGTGACCCGACCGCTGCTGGGCTTTCCAGATTTATCAAAATACTGTGTATATTCTGTACCGTCTTTTGCTGTATAGGTATTGCTGTTTTCAAATTCACATAACCTTATCTCCTCGCCGGTCTTCTTATTTGTATAATAAACACCGCCGTTCATATCCATAAACTCATTTTTTTCAAACCCTTTTGCAAGCAAATCAGCCTCTTTCAAAAAACTGTTTGAAAGTTTTGATTTACGCATCAAGCTGTTAAATTCTTTATAGTTATTACTTTGTAATACCTCCTTATTTCCCAAATCAGACTTGTCGGATCTATTTGCAGAACCGGAACGGGCTTTTTCTATAATTGAATTAACAACATCTTCACCAAAAGCTTTAGGTTTAAACTTTTTGCTTTTGTTATCCTGCACGATAATTCCTGCAGCATTAACTCCTCCGACTTCAAACATATTAATCTCCTTTCGTGTTTTGCATACTTTAGTGAATATCTATATTTCAATAAAGTAAATTCCCGCAAAAGGATTGCTGCACCTGCACCAAATCATATCATATCATATCATATCTCAGAGTATAACTGAATTTCGGACATTTTAAAATTCAAGTTAACATTTTGTTACAATAGCCGGTTTATCACTATAAACATCCTGCGGACTTAACAGATACAATTTTTAATTTTGTACAAAAAACTGAGCCCTTGTCATTGGTTCATGCGGTCTGTCTTTTGAATACACCTGCATCACATACGCACCTGGTTCACTTACGACAACATAATCGGTAAAATAATTCTCCTGCTCATCCTTTAGTCTTATTGTTTTTGTCCAGTAGAGTTTATACCCTAGCCGCATTTCTTTATTATCTTTCTTTATAAGCTGAACATAAAGGTATCTTGAATGATTTCTTTTCGGCATCAATATAAGATAATATATTCTAACATTTGGTTTAAAAACAGAAGAATAATCAAGAACATTTTCTTTTGTAATCGGATTTTTGTTAAACAATATACCCGGCTTGTCAGAACACGCCGCAGTAAAAAGTGCAAATACAATTGCAAATAACATTAAAAATATCTTTTTCATTTATTTTAAACTTTTAATTTTTTCTTCAACAGTTTTAATCTGATTTGGATCTTTGTTATATTTCAAGAATAATTCGTAATTTTTTACGGCTTCTTTTTTGTTGTTTTCAGTTTCATAAGCAAGCGCCAGAGCATAATATGCGTAAGCATAATCTGCATCAAGAGAAACTACGCGTTCAAAACATTTTTTGCTTTCTGAAACATTTTTTTGAGAAGCGTAAACAAGTCCAAGATTAAACCACCCGTCAGCGTATGAAGGATTTACAAATATAGCTTTTTTATAAAAATCTATAGCATTTGTTTCATCATTTTTTAATTTATAAACGTTGCCGATTTTTAATAAGGTAACTTCATCGGACGGATTTAATTTTAATGCCTCTTTGTAATTTAAAATTGAAGTATCATAATTTTTCTTTTTGTAATTTTCATCAGCAAGAGCAATCAAATCTTTATTTTTTTGCAAATCAGCCTCTTTATTGACTGCTTCTGTATTATCAGAAACAACAATTTCAGGTAAAGTTTCATCCGCCGGTCTTTGAATGGAAACAGCAGAAGCAGGAACATCAGGATCACTTTGAACAGCAGGTTTTTCAGAAGATGTTTTGGAATTCATTTCTGCAATAAACTCAGCGAGTTCAGTGCTGTATAAAGTTTTTTCCGGATCCATAGATATAGCTTTTTCGTAATATTCGGCAGCCTTATCATTTACATTACAAGCGCGGTAAGCTTTTGCAAGTCCGTAGTACGCCATACTGTCTTTTGTTCCGCGTGAAACGGCTTTTAGAAATTCATCTGTAGCTTTTGAATAATTATGAAGACTCAAATCCTCATGTCCTTGTGCAACATAAGCTTCTGTAAGATTATTTTGCACAACTTCGCTGTTTTTTACAGTAAGTAAATCATTATACATAGCAATTGCAGGTTCATATTTTTTCAATGCATGAAGAGCAATGGCCTTGTTCAATTTTACGTCATAATCATCAGGTAAAACGGCAAGGATTTCATCATAATATTTCAGTGCTGTTTCATAATCTTCCTGAAGATGATAACAGCTTGCAAGATCTTTTTTCAGGTCAGTATCATCAGGTGAAAGCTTTAATGCTTTTTCATAATTGACAATAGTCATATTGTAATTTTTCTGGCGTTTATAAACAAGTCCCAGATTTTTATATACACGAGGGTCATCAGGGAAGTGAGTTATATAATCATTGTATTCTGCCAGAGCCTCTGTATTTTTACCCATATCAGCCAGAAGATTTGCATAATCAAATTTCAGAGAATGAAGATTAGGCTTTTGTGCAAAAACCACCTTGAACTGTTCAAGTGCAAGCTCATTCTTTTCTAACTCCTGATAAGAAAGTGCAAGAGTAGCATGAGCCGCAGTATTGTCAGCATCTCTTTCTATAGCTTTTTCAAGCATTTCAGCGGCTTTACCAAAATCCTTTATTTCAAACAGCGCTATACCATAGTTTGCATAAGCATCAAAATTTTGAAAATCTTTCAGATAAAGGCGTTCATATTCCATTGCAGCTTTATCGTAATTTCCGTTGGCAAGATACGCTGCTGCAAGATTTTTATGCGCTTCGGTATGCTGTGCATATGTTGCAAGAAACGTATTATAATTATTAATAGCTTCTTTGTAATTTTTCATCTGATACTGAATATTGGCAATATTCAGATAGTTATATTTATATTCCGGAAAAATCTCCAGAGCTTTTCTATAAGAACCAAGCGCCTCATCATATTTACTCTGTGTTTCGTAAATATTACCAAGACTAATATATACAAAAGCATCATTTGGACGGAGCTGTATAACTTTTAAATAAGTTTCAACCGCCTTATCATACTCATCCATATCCGTATAAATTCCTGCAAGTTTTGTATAAAGCATAGCCTCATCTCCGGCAAGCTGAATTGCCTGATTAAGCTTATTAACTGCCTCAGGAAGATTATGCTGGTACTCCAGAGTACAAGCCTGCTGATACAGAGAGTTAGCCTCCGATGACATATAAGCCTGCGCAGGAATTGGAGCGACCATAGATAGTATTACAGCTGATAATAAAATTTGCTTTTTAATTTTTTCTGCCCTCATATATACACCAGTATTTTAGCAAAAAATTATATTTGTGTAAAGCTGTGAGAATAAATTTTACTGCCTGTTAAAATCTCGGCAGTCTTTATAATTTCAGACTGCGCCATATCCTCTTTATTATATTTAATTTCTGAAACATCACCAAACTCTTCCACCATTGCGGCAAGGTTAAGGTATAACTTATCAGTTTCATTTTCCGGAGATTTTTTTTCAAGCATTCTAAAAATTCTTACTAACTCCTTATCCGAAGCATCAACTATTGCAGCATCAAGCCCTGCACCGAATGCAAGCACGCCAAAAACTCTGTTTATAAGCGGACGGAGCTCTTTTGGAGACCCGTTTGAAATATTAGAAAGACCGATAACGGTTTTTACCGGAGGGTCAAAACTTTCTTTTATCATTTTAATAGTATTAATCGCCTCCATAGCCTGTGACTGGTCAACACTCACCGGCAAAATCAGCGGATCAAAAAATATTTTTTCACTTTCCAAACCTTTTTCAAGACATTTTTCATAAATTTCAAAAGCAATTTCCAATCTGCCATCGGAAGTTTTAGGAATACCTGTTTCTTTACTTAAAGTTAATGCAATAAGATTTGAATTGTAGCGCTCAGCAAGCTCAGTCATTTTTGAAAGCCGCGGTTCATCTTTGCCGGTACTGTTTATAAAAGCTTCAGCTGAATTTTTACAGATTTCAAGTGCGGCACTCATCTCATCAGAATTTGTTGTATCAAAAGAAACTTTTTTCCCGTCCGCAAGCCGGGCAAGCCAGGGCAGAACGCCTGCCATATCACCTTTTGCAGGACCAACATTTAAATCAATGTAATCCATATTTGACTGCAATTCAATCAAATTTTTTATAAAAATTTCATCACGTTCTCTTAAAGCATTTTGAACAGATTTTGAAATTACATGAATATTCTCGCCAATTAAAATCATAGAATTAATATAGCACAAAATAATTAATCCTAAAAAATATATATTTATAAAAACAAATCGCTTTAACAAAAATTAACCCGTAAAAAATACATCATAGTCTTAAATATGAAAAACTAATTCTTTTAGGTAGTAGCAATATCAAATAAAACACGTTATAATACAAACATTGTTAGGGGTGTAAAGTCTAATGGTAAGAAAAAGGAGAAGGATTCTATGAAAACATTAACTAAGACAACAATGAAGAAACCAAAATCTAAATTCAATGACGAGTTTGAAAATTATTTGAAAAAACAATGCCTGAAAACAACATTCAACGGAATTGAATTGGAAACATTCAGCTGGTACAAAAAAGTTTTAGGACTTGCCTAAAATAAAAAAGAGGCTCTTTAAAAGAGCCTCTTTTTTATTGAAAAAATTTCCTCCATATGATATAATATAAAAAATAAAAGGAGGATTTTAGATATGCAAAACACAATTATAGCTTCAATTTCAAAGAGGGGGGGGGGGCTTAGATAACGCCGGCGGGCTTTCTCACGCTTTGGGATTATCCCGATCCGCATTTACGCTTGCGGAAGTTTTGATTACATTAGGTATTATTGGAGTTGTCGCTGCTATGACATTACCTGCGATTATTCAAAAAAATAATGACAAGCAGATAATTACAGGTCTAAAAAAGACTTATTCAATTCTTTCGCAGGCTCTCATCAAAGCCCAGCTAACTTACGGTTTTGTGGATACATGGGAATATGATACCTCAGACGCGAATCAAGGAACTACCCCTCAAAATATGAAAAAGGTTTTTGAAACTATTGAGCCTGAACTAAAAGTCTTAAAAGTATGTGAAGACAGACCTGGATGCTGGCATAAAGGCAAAAGCAAAAATCTTAATGGTGATAATATAACAATGAGAGATTCGGTAGGTATTGGAAGCTCTATCCTTATCTTTAAGCTGGCTGATGGTACTAATATCAGCATGGATGATTTCTCAATTGATTTAAGTAACTTTGGTATTAATTATAATAAATCGGGCTATGTTTTCTGGATAGACGCCAACGGAGATAAAAAACCTAATACAGTAGGGCGTGACATTTTTGCGTTTGCTCTCACAAACAAAGGACTTGTTCCTGCGGGAATAGATGTTAAAGATTGTACTAAAGATAAAGGTTTTATTCCTGGAGTTACATGCACATCAAGAATATTTTTAGAGGGAAAGATTGAGCATTAAAAAACGGGAATTTAAATTCCCGTTTTTTTTAAATTAACATCTTACCATTTTCATAAATAAGAATATCATCAGCATAAATTTTACCGCCATTTTTCATATTTTTTATCATATCCCAGTGAAGTCCGGATACATTTTTCCCGCCTGTTTCAGGATAAGATGCTCCGACAGCCATATGGATTGCTCCGCCGATTTTTTCATCAAAGAGGATATTTCCTGTAATCTCCTGAATTTCATCGTTTGTTCCTATGGCGATTTCTCCGATACCGCGTGAGCCTTCATCCATATCAAGCATAGCATTTACAAAATCTTCGCCCTTTTCAGCCGAAGCTTTAACCACTTTACCGCTTTCAATTACAAGATGAACTCCCTGAGCTTCATTGCCACGGTAAATTTGCGGGAAGTCAAAGTATATTTCTCCGTTAATATCATCTTCAACAGGTGAGGTGAAAACTTCTCCGTCAGGATAATTATTTAATCCGGAACAGCTAATCCATTTTCTGCCTTCTACACCGAAAGTTATATCTGTTTTTTCACCTGTAATTCTGATTTTTTTTGCATTATTCAAATAGTTTGCCCATTTGGTTTGTTTTTCATCAAGTTCTTTTAATTTTGCAACCGGATCATCTAAATCGAGGTAACAAGATTTGAATAAAAATTCCGAATACTCATCAAATGACATTTTAGCTTCCTGTGCAAGAGCGTGAGTAGGAACGTCAGCGATAACCCATTTTGCGCTGCCTTCTGCGGAGCGTTTCATCAAAAGTTCTGATAACGACTTTGTTGCCTTACCGCGGCGTGCAAGTTTTTTCATATCTGCATGCGCCATGGTTTTTGTATTCATAGGACCGCCGATTGAAATGAATTTATCAACGGTTTCGTATTCGAGTTTTGTAATTGGATCAACGTAATCAAGTTGTTCATCACTTGCAAGCTTGATAAAAGTATCAGACAAATCTTCAATTGAAGTTCTGACTAACGGATGTCCGCCCTTTTCAAGCACTCTTTTATAAACAGCCTTTACCAAATCTTTTGTGTAAACGCTTGTTCCTCTAATCTGCACAAGGTCGCCTTTTTGAACGTCAACAGAATAGTCAACGAGGACTTCTGCATATTTATCCCAGATTGTTTTCATAACTTTCTCCTCTCTTTTATTTTCGTATAAATAATATTTTCATCTCTCAAACACGCTTCCGCCCTGCTCCCGCTATCGTCTCGAAATAAAACTATTATTTAATTACACTCTTTATTTTTATACAAAAATCCCTTCTTCTGCAATCGGAAGAAGGGATTAAATTATTTATTCGTTTTCAAGCGATTCGTGACCTGATTTGTGCGATTTCAGAAGAACTCCGCGTTTTGAAGTTTTGATAAACTCAATCATTTTTTCGATGTATTCGTTCATCGGAATTTCAGCTTTAATTTTTTCAATAGCCTGTGAAGTATTATATTCTTCAGAAATTAATAATTTGAAAGCTTCATTTGTAGCAGTTCTGATTTCCTGAGAAACTCCGCGGCGTTTCATTGCTATTACATTTAAACCGCGCGGAACAGGAGGTCTGCCTTCGCCTTTTGAATATGGAAGAATATCCTGGCGTGAAGCAGAGAAACCGCTTATGATTGCCATATCACCAATTCTGATATTCTGGTGGAAAACGCTCATACCGCCCACAAAAGCGCCAAACCCGACATGAACGTGACCGCCAAGAGTTACGAGATTAGCAAGGATTACCTGATCAGCAAGAACACAATTGTGTGCAACATGCGAGCCGACCATCAAAAGACATTTATTTCCTATTCTTGTTGTAAAATCTCCGCAGGCTGCACCGCGGTGAATAGTAACGTTTTCTTTTATTATTGTATCATCGCCTATAACAACCTTTGTAGGCTCTCCTTTGTACCCCAAATCCTGCGGTTCTGAACCTATAGTTGCAAATGGTGAAATTGTACATCTTTCGCCGATTTCAGCGTGCTCAATATAAGCATTTGCAATAACTCTTGTTTTGCTTCCGATTTTTACATTTTCACCGATTATTACGTACGGTCCGATAATTGCATCATCCGCAATTTGTGCTGAAGGATGGACTACAGCTGTTTTGTCAATCATATTTACCTCTCTTTTCTACTAATAGGTTAATTATAGTACAAAATAACCTCCTGTTCAAAATTTTAATATTATTTTAATTTCGCCGTACCTGTGCCGCTGCTTTTTCGCGGCTCTGTATAGACAGAGAACTTTTTGTATAGCTTTTGGCAAGTGGAATAATGTCCTATTCCATTTTATCTTTTTTGCGGTATAATAAAAAGGAGAATATTAAAAAGAGAGGGTTATTTAATGAATAAAAATCAATCAGCGGGTATGTATATAGTTCTGGCAATCGTAGTTCTGGTATTTGTATCATCAGTATTTATGTCAGGACCGGCAACAAGTACATCAGAAATTTCATACTCTGATTTTATTCAAAAACTTGATAACGGTGAGTTTTCAAAAGTTGAAAAAGCTGACGATTATTTAATCGCAATTCCAAAGAATCAGCCGAAAACACAGCCTGATAAAAAATCAACAGAACCTAACCCGTTTGGAATAGAAAAGAAAACCCCTCAGGTACAATATAAAGTTTTAACTCCGAAAGATAACAATCTTATGTCAAAATTAGAAGATGCCAAGGTTGATATTTCGGTTAAAAAACCAAGTGAATCCTCTCAGTTGATGGCGCTTCTTGGAACACTGCTGCTGCCGCTGTTATTTATAATATTTCTTGTTGTTATGGCAAAAAGTATTCAGGCAGGCGGCTCACAGGCAATGTCTTTCGGCAAAAGCAAGGCTAAAATGCTGCTTGACAGTAAAGTAAAAACAACTTTTAAAGATGTTGCCGGTATTGATGAAGAAAAACAGGAACTTGAAGAAATCGTTGACTTTCTTAAAAACGGCGACAAATATATAAAACTCGGCGCTAAAATTCCAAAAGGCGTACTTCTCGTAGGTGCACCCGGTACAGGTAAAACCTTAATGGCTAAAGCGGTTGCGGGAGAAGCAGGCGTTCCTTTCTTCTCAATAAGCGGTTCTGATTTCGTTGAAATGTTCGTTGGTGTCGGAGCAAGCAGAGTTAGAGATTTGTTTGACCAGGCAAAAAAACACCAGCCTTGTATTATATTTATTGATGAAATTGATGCAGTAGGACGTCAGCGAGGAGCCGGTATGGGCGGCGGACACGATGAGCGTGAACAGACACTTAACCAGTTACTTGTTGAGATGGACGGATTTGATGAAAACACCAATATAATCGTAATTGCGGCAACAAACAGACCGGACATTCTTGATAATGCGCTTTTAAGACCGGGACGTTTTGACAGACAAATCGTTATCAACAAACCTGATATTTTAGGAAGAGAACAGATACTTAATGTCCATGCAAAAAATAAACCTCTTGATAAAGAAGTGGAATTGAAGTTACTTGCAAAAAGAACACCTGGATTTACCGGAGCTGATTTGCAGAACCTCTTAAACGAAGCGGCGCTTCTTGCAGCCCGCCACGACCAGAAAACTATAACTATGGAAAATCTTGAAGAAGCAATTGATAAGGTTATGGCAGGACCGGAAAAGAAAAGCCGGATTATCTCTGATGAAGAAAAAGAAAATACCGCATACCACGAAGTTGGTCACGCACTGCTTGCAAAATTATTGAAAAATACAGATCCGCTCCATAAAGTTTCAATAATACCACGCGGAATGGCACTGGGTATTACAATGACACTTCCTGAAAAAGACCACCTGACAATGAAGAAATCACAGCTTCTGGACATGATTACAATGACACTAGGCGGACGGGTTGCGGAAGAAATCGTTTACGGCAGAGAAAGTATTACAACAGGAGCAAGCAATGACCTTGAAAAAGTAACATCACTTGCGCGTAATATGGTTACAAAATACGGTATGAGCGAAAAAATGGGCAATATGGCTTACGGTAAAGATGAGCAGCATATTTTTATGGGGCGTGACTTTGGCGTAAGACGAGACTTCTCAGAAGAAATTGCGGCAGATATAGATAAAGAAGTTAAGAAAATCGTTGATGAAAGATATGCTGTGGCAATGAATCTTTTGAACGAAAACAGAGATATGCTTGAATATATTTCGAAAGCTCTTCTAGATAAAGAAACACTAGATGAAAAAGAATTTGTTGAATTAATGGAAAAAGTAAAAAGTGACAGAGAAAACGCTTAATAAAATCAGAACAATAAATTTTCAAGGATTAAGCATAGGAAATTCAAGACCGGTTTTGTGTCTTGAATTTTCAGCATTCACTATGGATGCGAAAAATTTTGTACAAATGAGTGCAGGCGAAGATATTTTTGGTATCAGGTTTGATATTCAAAACGAAGCTGAAATTGTGCAGGCAAAAGTCAAATTAAAAGAGCTGCTGCCATTAATCAAAAAACCTCTAATGATTAGAGGCAGTGGAAATGACAGCATTGATAAAATTCTTCTGCCTGAGTTAATAAAAATTTTAGACCGCGAAACAATTATTGCTCATGCAAATGAAAACACATACAAAGACATTATACCGATTACAGCAAAGCAAGGCCACATTGTTGTTCTGAGAAGCCCGATTGATATTAATCTGGCAAAAGAAATAAATATTCTGGCATCAGATTTAGGGCAGAGTTTGGACAAAATCCTTATTGACACAGACATCGGCGGTCTGGGTTACGGGCTGGAATACGGCTACAGCATTATGGAAAAAATTAAGCTCGAAGGACTTGGCGGTGATGATTATCTGAATATGCCTATGATAAGCTTTGCTGCCGAAGAAAGCTTAAAAACCAAAGAGGCAAAATCTGATACATTTTCACCAAGCTGGGGGAATTTACAAACCCGCGCAGAAATGTTTGAACTTGCATCCGCCTCAGCGGTAATCGCTGCCGGAGCAGATGCGGTTGTTTTAAACAAACCTCAGAGCGTGAATATTTTGAGAGGACTTTTTGAATAATGGAACTTTCCGGATTACAAATTTTTAAATATTTACCAGCCGCCCAAAAAGCTGTAAACTCAAATTGCAAAAAATGCGGCTGTCCGACTTGTATGGCTTTTGCCCTGAAACTTGCCAAACAAAACGTAAAAATAGAAAATTGTCCTTTTGCGACCGATGAACTAAGAGCGCTTTACGAAACAAGCTGTAAGCAGCCGCAAAATACCGTAGATATTCAAGGGTTAAAAATCGGCGGGGAAAATGTTCTGTATAGACACGAAAAAACTTTTATAAACAAAACATCAATCGCAATCATTATTGATAAAAAAGAAAAAAACTGGCAGGAAAAATTAAATAGAATTGAAAATTTTGAAATTACAAGAGTAAGCGAAACAATGAAAATTGACCTTGTAATCTTCAAAAATTTCGAAGAATTGCCTGCGGTAAAAGCCTTGCGCATAATGAGTTTTGAGGATTTCAAAAAACTGCCTTTGAAAGAAATTATTGATGAAAAATTTTCAAAAACTTCCAAGGATTTAATCACAATTCGAAAAAAAGCAATTCTGGAAAAAGATGAAAATTTTGCAGAGCCTGTCTATGTTTATTTTAAAACTAACGATGATTTAAACACACTCTGTGCGAAAGCGTCATATTATTTATGTAAATATGCAAATATGCTGGTGTTTGAAAACTTTGATGAAGCGCTGATTGCAACTCTTATGACATTGAGGCAGAATATTTTTACAGACCCGCAAAAACCTTTACAGGTGGAATCAAAAATATATGAATTTAACAATCCGGATGAAAATTCTTTGATATTTATGACAACAAATTTTGCTCTGACATTTTACGCGGTAGCAAACGAACTGGAAAGCCTCCCTGTTCCGTCATACTTAATAGTAACTCCGGCAGAGGGAATGAGCGTTTTGACTGCGTGGTCTGCTGAAAAATTTACGGCGGTTATGGTTGCCAAAACACTAAAAAAATTTGATTTTGCAAGCAAAGTTAAAAATAGAAAAATTATAATTCCCGGGCTTCTCGCTCATATGAAAGAGGAGCTTGAAGAAGAAATCTCAAATGCCGGTCTGGATTTTAAAATAATAGTGGGAACAATTGAAGCCTTTGCAATAAGCGATTTTGTAAAAAATATTGATAATTCTAAATAAGCCTTAAAATTGTTTTTATATGTTTTTTCTGCTGCTTAACAAGCATAAGCTGCGGCTCAATTTCATATTCACAATCCAGCTCAATAAGAGAAAGGCTCTGTTCTAATAGCACCTGAATGTTATGAATTTTGTATATTTCTGATGCAATAATTTTGCATTTTTCATCTGTAAGAAAGGATTGCATATTAAATTCCCTTAACTTTATAAGTAATATTTTACGTTTAGAAGTAATTTTTCACTTTTATAATAACATTATTAACTTTTCTTGTCAATACTGTATAATCGAAATATGGGAATAAACGAAGATTTAAGAATATTATTATTAAAAGAATGCTCAACAATAAAAGTTTTAGCGCAGAAAGCCACTCAGGCAGCAGGAAAAACAATAACAGCAGATAGCATTTCCAGAAAACTGAATAGCGGTACAATGAAGTATGATGAAGCAAAATTTCTTGGCGGAGTCCTTGGCTACGATTTGGAATTTGTAAAAAGAAAAAATCCATAAATCCGGCAGCAACAGCTTCCGTTTAGGCAAAACAAATCAAACGCCAGCCGGATAAAGAAGAATTTGCAAAAAGAACGCGGCGGGTACACAGAAAAAATCATACGAATAAACTTGATTTTTTCAAAAAATACATTAAAAGGTTGATGTGAAGTATCGGGATATATTCTATTGTATTTGTGGGGAAAACTCGTTACCGGACTAACATAAGGGGATAAATCCGACAAGATGGACAAGTGTAAAATATCTACAGCAGATGCTTTATACGCAGAATATGACTGGTTCCAGAAACTGTTCCCGCTTGCTATGCAAAAGTCAGCGGACGGATTTTTTATGCCCGGCTTGAAGTGTGAACTCATTGGCATCAGCAGAAATATTAATCTGCTGCAAACTAAAGAAGCTTACTTTGTAACAAAAGTCCGTATCGATAAATTCTACGATATGTTCCTGAGGATTTCCGAAAGGACTGTAGCACTGCTTTTAAACAGAAGTTTAGGCAGACCTTCAAGAAGTTTCAATATTAACAAACTAACCGATTTGGAAGCTGAAATTATGACAGCTTTCAATGATTACGTTTACAGGATTATTGTTCAGTTTCTTGAGCCGCCGCCTGTAGTAAACTTTAAAAGAACAAATTTTGATATGACTCATATCACTTTCATCATTAAAGATGAAGAAGAACAGGCTATGGGGAAATTCATAATCTCTGTTCCAGACGGCAGAATGAAGCCGAACAGAATAGTTTCTGAAGGTAATACTTTTGAATATGACGAATTTTTTAAATGTCCTGTACAAGTAAAAATCGAAGTCGGGAAAACTCGTTTTACCGTCAAGGATTTAAAAGAACTCGAAGCAGGCGATATGATTTTGCTCGAACACAGCAATCTCAGCAGCTTTAAATTAATATTAAAAGATTATACAAACAAAATTCTAATAGAACCAAACATGGAACTTGAAGTTCCGCTGGATGAGGAGGTAGGTAACAATATGGGAAGCAATACAGAAGCAGCAAACTTATGGGACAGCATAGAAGTTGATATGTATGCCGAATTTGATCCGGTGAAAATTTCACTGGGGGATTTGAAAAAAATTGAAGAAGGGCTTGTTGTAGATGTTGCTGCACTCTATGACAACAAGGTTACTCTCAGAGTTGAAAATAAAGTTATCGGACATGGCGAACTTGTAATAATAAATGACAGATACGGCGTCAAAATCAGTGAAATTGTTGATGAAGAGGAAGTGGAGGAAGAAATTCAGGCTCCGGCACAAAAGGCTGAAAAACCTGTTCCTGTGGCACCGGGCATTGAAGATAATACTCAGGCTCCGGAAGCACCTGTTCCATCTGGACCAATTCCGCCGGCCGACAATGCCAACGATGATGAAGAATTTGATTACAGCGACTTTGAACTGGAAGATGAAGATATTTAATATATCAAAATTAAACGCAATTTAGCAAATAAGAATAAGAGGGAATTATGGGTGGATACTTAGTTAACTTTTCAGTATATACAATGGCAATGATAGGGTTAATCTTCTTTGCCCTTATGATATACAAAAAATTTGCGGGTGAAGGATTTTATAACAAAAAATCCGGATTTCTTAACGTAGAAGAAACTATAAATATTGCACCGCGAAAAAATTTATATGTAATACGCGCCGGTCATGAGAAATTTCTGATTGCCGGTGATGTTGACAAAACTACTCTTATTTCAAAACTTGACGACACATCTGCGCCTGCGCAGACAGAACATATTGTAAGAAAAATGCACACCGCAGCTTCTGTAGATGAGCTGCCGTCAATCCAGGCTTTTAAACAGCCTGAAAAACCAAATGTTTTACACAACATGGTAAGAAAAATTAACAGATAGGACAATAATTAATGGATAATGTTTTAAAAGATATAAATCCCGTTTTACAAATCTTGATAGTAATGACAGTATTTTCACTGCTGCCGTTCGTATTTTGCTGTATGACAAGTTTCTTAAGATTTGTAATTGTTTTTTCAATGCTGAAAACCGCAATGGGTACTCAGCAGGTTCCGCCGTCAATAGTAATCATCGGACTTTCGATGATTTTGACATTTTATACTATGGGACCTACTTTCCAGAAAATGTATGAAATGGGAAGTATTCCGTATCAGCAGAACCAGAACATTGTTGCGGCAATTGATCAGGGCTCGAAACCATTAAAAGAATTTATGATGAAACAAACCAGAGAAACTGATCTGGCATTCTTTGTTGAATTAACCAACAAAGTTCCGCCAAAAAGCCCTGATGAAATAACCGTTTGGCAGGTTGCTCCGGCGTTTATTATGAGCGAATTAAAAACAGCATTTGAAATCGGGTTTATAATATTTGTTCCGTTTATCGTGCTTGACCTTGTTGTTGCAAACATTTTGCTGGCACTTGGTATGTTTATGTTATCTCCTACGATTATATCGCTTCCGTTTAAGCTGCTGATATTTATTGCTGTAGACGGCTGGGCGCTGATTGTTCAGGGGCTGGTTACAAGTTACAATCAATAGAGGTAAAAAATGTTAGAAATTTTAGTTGAATATCTTGCACAGGGTTTTATGATAATGCTGACAATCTCAATGCCTTGCGTTCTTGTAGCTGCCGGCATCGGTCTTGTTGTAGGTATCTTACAGGCAGTAACCCAGGTTCAGGAACAAACCATTGCTGCTGCCCCGAAAATTCTTGGTGTATTCCTTGTTATAGTTATAGGAGGCTTCGGCTTCATAAGGCTTTTAACTAACCTTTTTACCGATGGTATGGCGCTGGCGTTCAATGTTGTTCCTAAAAACGACAATTATGTTCTTGCTGCCGATTACTACAGATATACTTCAGCTTTCGGAGAAGTTGCACCGCAAAAATTTAGAAATCAGGATAACATTGATTATATTATGAAAAATCCCGGTAAAATTCCTTTCATAAGAAATGAAGAAAAAGTAAAAAATATCCCGTCAAACAGAATGCCAAATCCGCGTCCGGATCTCGTTGAAACAAGAAGGATTTTAGGCAATTAAAGGAGCACTTAATTTCTATGGAGCAAATTCTTGCAGAGTTAGCTAAAATATTTCCACAGCTTAATACCGCACTGGCGTCCGGTATTTATGTCTTTGCAAGAATGATAGGGTTTTTCAGATTTGCACCTGTGTTTAACCGAAAAGAGGTTCCCGGGCTTGTAAAACTCGGGCTTGCATTCCTGATGACAATTATTATTACTTCTCTTGTAAAGCCGCAGGCTATGGGGATGGAAGATTCTCTAATACTTTCAATCCTTTTAAACTTTGTTGTCGGTGCTATTCTAGGGTATATGGCACAGTTAATTCTTCTTGCAGTTGATGCCGGAGCTGATATGATAAATATGCAGATGGGTTTGTCTTCTGCAATGGTGCTTGATCCGACATCCAACAGCCAGGTGTCAATTTTGACAAAACTATTTTCTCTGTTCGGAGTTTTAATATTCATCCACCTTGGAGGGGTTTACTGGCTTATTAAAGCTTTCTTAAGAAGTTTTGAGATATTTCCCCTGTTTGCAACAAGCTTTGATTTAAAAACCCTTGTAAATATGGATTACCTTATAGAAATGAGTTCAAATGTTTTATACATGGGGCTTCAGATAGCTTCCCCGATATTACTTGCAACACTCGGGCAGGATATTATTCTTGGTGTAATTTCAAAAACAGCACCGCAGGTAAACGTGTTTCAGCTGAGCTTTCTTTTTAAACCGGTTCTTGGTGCAGCGATTATGGTCTGGATTTTGCCTATGCTTTTGAATATAATCAGCGATTACTTCTTATCTTATGCAAATATTTTCTAGAATATCATATCGTAGTATAATTAAATTATGGTAAAAAATGCTTATATCCATATTCCCTTTTGCAAATCAAAATGCAGATACTGTTCTTTTATCTCTTTTCCAAAGCTTGAGCAAAAAGAGGATTACTTAAAAGCACTTATCAAAGAAATATCTTACTTTTACGAAAACGAAAAGCTTAATACTCTCTATTTTGGAGGCGGAACACCATCGCTTCTTAAGCCTTGCGAATTTGAAAGTTTGATAAAAATTTTTAATACAGGAAGCCAAACTGAAATTACGGCAGAACTTAACCCGGAGACACTTAATTATGACTACCTGCGGGCATTGAATGACTGCGGCATTAATCGTATAAGCATAGGCTGCCAGACATTTAATGATAATATTTTGAAACTAATCGGCAGACGACACAACGCGGAACAAGTTAAAAATGCTGTCCAAAATGCACAAAATGCCGGCTTTAAAAACATAAGTCTTGATTTTATATACGGTTTGCCTGAGCAGAATTATGACGAATTTATATCAGATTTAAAAAATGCAGTAAGCTTAGGCGTACAGCACATTTCTCTGTATGGTTTAAAAATTGATGAAGGATGTTATTTTTACAGCCACAAGCCCCAAAATATAGCAGATGATGATACTCAGGCAGACATGTACCTTGGAGCAATACAAACTTTAACAGATGCAGGATTTGAACATTACGAGATAAGTAACTTCTCTAAATCCGGCTTTTACTCAAGACACAATTTAAACTACTGGGATAATAATTCATACTACGGCTTTGGAACAGCTGCACATGGATACAAAGATAGCATTCGTTACTCAAATTCCGCCTCGTTGGAAGATTATATTATAAACCCTTACAAGCATGATAAAGAAACTGTTCTTTCAAAGGCAGAACAGCTCGAGGAAGAAATTTTTCTTGGATTTAGAAAAATGGCGGGGATAAATAAATATTTAATAAATGAAAAATATAATATAGATTTTGAAAAAAAATATTCCGGAATTTTAAACAAATATCTCTCAAGCGGTCATATAGTTCAAACCAATTCCGGCTATAAGCTTTCAAATAACGGAATACTTGTAAGCAATATCATTTTGTCCGAATTTATTGAGGAATAAAAAGAGCTCCCTTAACAACCGGGAGCTCTTTTTTATATAACAAAAGCTTTTATGCAAAAATATTTGAAATTTGTTCGCCAGCTTTATCTCCGGCATTTTCGCCAAGGTTTCCTGCTGCATCAGCAGCGTCCTCTGCACCTTTTTTAGAGAATAGTTTGCCAATAGATTCGCCCCATTCAACTAATTTATTAATACCTTTTCTGAAAACATTTGTTGTATCGTGCTTAACCTTTACACATTTAGATAAGCCAAATAAAGCTGCGGCACCGAGCACAACAGCACCAACAATTCCGCCGATAATTTTTAAAGCCGAATGTTTTTTCGGAGCATCAGCAGGTTGCTCAGGAGCCATAGATGGTTGGGATACAGATTGTTGATTTTTTACCGAAAATTTGCCAGGACTTTCAATTAAAGCCTGATGAGCCCCGAGCGCATTGTCGCCGAAACTTACACGTGAAACAGAACTTATCATGAGAAAAACCTCCTTTAATTACACACTATTTATGACACCATTAATAAAACTCCTGATAATATGATTTTGACGCAAATAGAATTATTTTACAACAATCTTTACAAAAATTTACATCATTTTTGGAATATTTTAAAACTATGTGTAATCTGTATAAGTAGGAGGGAGAAAAAATGGGCATGGAACAAGAAACTCTAATTTACATTGAAGAAAATGACAAGAAAGAAGCAAGAATTTTAACGCAAAGTTTTGCTAATGCTGAAACAAAAAGCAGAGCATATATTAATGCACTCGGTGCTAATTTGGGTATGAAGTATCTGGCACTGGAAAATATTAACAATGGAAAAACTTATAATCTGCACAGTATTCACAAAATTCTTGAGGAGATGGATATTTCAGATATTATGCTCTCTAACATTCACATTGATGTGAGAGTTATTTTTGAGGAAAATCTTATTTTTATTCCAAAATCTCATTTTGAATATGATATTCTTCCTGATATTTATCTTGTTCTCAACCTCTCAGAAGACCATGCTCATGCAAAATTTTTAGGATTTTTTGAACCTAAATTAATCAACAAAAATAATCAAAATGATAATTACTATTTTATTGAAAAAGAAAAATTATCAGCACCGGTTAATTTAAAACAATATATTGAAAATTTTAAAGGCAACACTACAAGTTCTCTTTCATCAGAAGAAAATGAAAATGCAGAAATACTTATGGTTTCTCTAATGGATCAGAATGTTTCAAAAAATGAGATGAAAGAATTACTCAAATATCTCGCTAAAAGTGCAGAGTTGAGAGATAAATTTATTGAATTTGAAAATTTTGAAACACTTTCATATAAATCACTTCACACAGAAGGTGTTACAATGCCAAAAGATGTTGAAGAAGAAACCCCGCTTGATGCAACTCTTGATGATTTTGAAAATTTAAATGAAACAGATTTGCTTTCTTCAGATGAAGAAAATCAAAATGAACAAACAATGGAAGAAAGTACAGAAGAAAATCAGGAAGCCGCCAATGAGCTTGAAGATTTAAATAGTGTAAACGATATTGGTGATATTGGTGATATAAATGATTTAGACGGTCTTGGCGATATTGATAGTTCGGATTTAATGGGAGCAGAAGAAGAAGTAACCACAGAAGCAGCCAACCAAAACCCGGATGACAGTATTGCAAACGGATTAAATGATTTAGCATCACTGGCAGAAACAGCTGCAGCAGGTGCGCTACTTGAAAACGCAGCAGAAGCCGCAGTTGCAGATGCCGGCATTAATGCAGTCGAAAGCGTTGCAGAAGCAGGTTTTGATATATTATCAGATACAGTTGAAAATCTTTCAGCTGAGATTTCCCCTGAGGTTCTGCCGGATAACACAGCAGATATGACTTTAGGTGAGGCTGACCTGCCTGATTTGAACTCAGATTTATCAAGCCTTGAAGATATTACTGCGACCAATGAGAGTGCAGGGTTGATGCCTGTTGACGAGTCTGAAAGTAACGGCAATGAAACCCAGGATTTCAGTACAATTGAAACAGTAGAGGTTCCTCAGGCAATGCCTCAGGAAGCAGAATCCGAAATGGAAGTTTTGGATATTTCAAATGTAAATGCTGTACCAAATAATCTTGATGCAAATATCAGCGAAACTATCGAGTTTAATAACATTGAACAAGCTGACAATGAACCTTGCTCAAACGAGCTTAATGTAGAAACTACAGCTCCGACAGTAAGCATTGACAATATTGACAGTTTTAACGGATTAGAACCTTTAAACCCGGAAGATATGACATATCCGGATAACTCTGTAGATATTGAAAATCTTTCAGTTGCTTCAATGGATACAATACAGCCTATTAATCCTATGCCTGTTAATGATGGCGGAATGGATCCTTTTGCTGCAGTTGACCTTGACAGCATTAGCCTTGTTGACAGCATTCCGCAAAATAACGGCGCCAATATCCAGAAGAAAAATGAAGAAATTGCAAATTCAATAGATGAAGATGCGCTTAATTCTTCATTAGATGAAATTCCTGATTTTGGCAATGAACTTGGTATGGGATTGGACGATTTGGATGGAGTTCCTGATTTACAATCAGAGCCGATTCAACATGTTCAGCATGCAGAACCCAAACAGGCTGCAATGGAGGCTGATGACATTATGCCGCCACAAAATGATAGTTCTGAAATATCAGACTTTAATGCACTTGAAAGTCTGACTGTTGAAGACATAGTTGAAGCTCCGCAGGAAGATTTAGAGCAAATGTCTGAAATCCCGGCAGATGCAGTAGCAGAAAACGTTCAAACTGCGGCACAGGAAGTTTCTTCAATGTCAGAAATACCTGATGAAAATCCGGAGTTTACAGCTATAGCCGGCTTAGATGAACTGGCAGACGAAAGCTCTATTGGAGAAATGTCTGAAAGTTCACCAGAGGAAAATGATGACAACCAGGGTTATGAAACAGAAGAAGACCCTGAACTGAGAATGCTTTTTAATGAAAATGCAGATACTCAGTTAAGTAGTACAGAACAAATACAAACTCTTGATTCTCCATTCCTGAACAGACAACCTGCAAAATCTCAGAATAGTCTGAAAAAAGTGCTTGTGGCTGTAATTGCAGCTGTATTACTCGGCGGAACATTCTTCTTATTTACAATGAAAAACAGAAATAACCCTGCTGAATTGGAATCTCTTGCCCAAAATGAACCTGAAACAGAAATCCCTGCTGAAGCTCCTGCAGCCCCTGCTGCAGATAATCCGGCAGCAACCGACAATTCTGATATTCTGGCAAATACTCCTGCTGTAGAAACAATTCCGGCAGCCCAGAGCGAACCTAAAAATACTAAAGAAGTTAAACCTGCAGCAAGTGCTGCAAAAGGGACAAAACCAGTAAATCCTCCAGGAACTTATATGAGCGTTAAAAAGCTTTCATGGGAAGTACCTGATTATCTGTCATATAGCAATAATATACGTAAATATTTGCAAACAGCAGGAAAAAGTATAAAACTTTCACTGTCAAGTGATTTATTGTTGACAAACGAATATGCTTATTCAAATCAGGTTAAAGTATCCATGAAATTGAGTAATGACGGCACTCTTAAGGATATTCAGCTTGTAAAATCCAGCGGCTCAGATCAGATTAACAAAATTGTGTTACAAACTGTTAAAGATACACTAAATGTCATCAAACCCGCTACAGGAGAGGTTCCTACACCTGAATTCAAGTTAGGACTTACCATCAATTTCTAATTATGCTATAATACTGTAAAGTAAGGGAATGATTAAGTGGAATTAACTCAGGACAAAATAGATTTAATAGAAAAAATCATAAAGAATGATAGAAAATTTACAAATAATGAAGATTTGTACGATGACTTCTTCAATGAAATGTGCAAACGTTCAATACCTATTGTAAATACTATCACTTCAGATATAACGCTGGAAGCCTACTTGAAAAAGATTGCAACAACAAGTATTCTTAATGTTTTGAAGGATTCAGGCCGTCTTAGAAGAACACGTGATGGTTATTCACCTACAAATCACGTATCTTTGGATGAGATCAGAGAAGAACATTCGGCTTCCAATTCATACAGCAGTGCAAAAATCAGCTATCAGCCTATATATTTTGAAAATGAACCGGAAGATCTTGCTGTACAGAAGGAAGTCTTACAAAAACTTGTTGATTCTCTTTATGCTATAAATAAGGCTGAACCGGAAAAACAATTCTTAAAAATTTATAAGCTCAGATACGAAGATGGAATGACACAAAAAGAAATAGCAAATGAGTTAAATCTTTCGCAAGCCGAAATCTCAAAAAGATTGTTTAAATTAATGGAGAAAGTGAAAAAAGCTTTCAACTAGTCAGGATTCTAAAATGAAGTGTCCAATATGTAAAAAAACAATTCCAGATAATACGCTTAAGTGTCCGTATTGCAAGAATAGAACAGGCTTGATTTGTAAAAACTGCCATACCGTAAATTCTGTATTTGATATTGTGTGCAAAAAATGCGGCGAAGAAATCCTGAAACTTTGTCCGGAATGCAATTGTGTAAACTTTCCTAATGCCAAAAAGTGCAGAAAGTGCGGTTACCCGTTTCATGAACCGCCTAAAAAGCACAAAATTACTCCGTTGAATTTTAACAGCCTTGAATATCCGGCAAAATTTGTAACGCAGCAGAGTGCGAAAAATATGCTGGCAAAAGGAATATTAACAAGCTCTAAAAAGATATTGTCTTTAAGCGGAGATAGAGGTATCGGAAAAAGTACTGTGCTGTCACAAATAATGCATGAACTTAAGGAAAAACATTACATCTGGTTCTATGGCAAATGTACCCCGATAACACAACTTACACCTGCCGGACTGATACAGGATATTTTGTTTAATCTGTTTAACCTGCCAAATTTCTGCATAAACAGCCTAAAATTTAAAAAAGATGCAACAAAATTCTTCCAGAACGAATTTCCGTATCTTTCAAATAACGAAGTCTTTGATTTTTTAAATTTTTTATACCCTGCACAAACTGCCACGTTTGAAGAACTCTTTATAAATAAAACAAAAACATTTGAGCTTTTAAATAAAATTTTTGACAACATTATTCAGGATCACCAGTTTGTTATCGTTGTTGATAATTTCGATAATATAGACGGTTTTTCTTATGAGTTTATTAGTAATTTTATAAAAAAGGAAAATGTCTGGCCGATTTTAAAATTATTGATGATTTATGACGAGCCGAAACCTGCCAAGGGTTACTTTAATTTTTCTGACGACAAAGATATTTACCTTGATATAAGTATTGCACCTCTAGAGCCGGCTCAAATGATTGAGTTTGTCAAACATAAGGAAGATGAAATCCAAAACTTTCCGTATATGAATGATACGGAAAAACGAGATCTGTTTATGAACTGTAAAGGTAATCCTGCATTTTTGGAACAGGCGCTCAGCTTGAGATTTGATGCACAAATAGCAGATGTCCCATATAATCTTCTTGAAGATTACACAGGATTAATCAATGAACGCATGGTTATTTTAAAAAAATATAATAAAACCGCATACACTACGCTCATTGGCTCAGCAATCCTTGGTGACAAAATTAATTTGAACCTGATAAAACAAATTTTTGCGTTTAATGACAAACAGTTTGATGATGTAATTACATATCTGGAAAAATCAAATCTCATCTCACCTTTAAATGACATCTTTTATCAGTTTAAAGATTTGCTGCTGTGGGAAACTATCCTCAAGATTTCAAAAGCAGACGAAAAATTTACAGAATTAAATACAAAAATCTGCAACTCGTTAGCTAATTTTACATTAAACTCCAATGCAATTTTTGGTATTATCGCACAAAACTTAAAACACCCGAAACTTGCACTTGATATATGGACAAAAAATACAAGACTTGCGTGTTATGTAGGTGATACAAATCTGTATGCAATCTCGCAGAAACAATGTCTTGCATTGATTAATGAACTTGACGAAAGCGAAACTTTAAAAACGCGATATAATATTTCGGAAAGACTAGGCAAACTTCTTTCTGATTTCAACCCGAAAGAGGCAATGGATTATCTTCCTGATGCAATAGCAAATGCACAGGCAATCGGAGATACTCCAAGAGAAATTGAACTTTTGGGATATATGACACATTGCTGTGAAAAAACAGGAAACTACTTCGGCAATGTAGAATGCGTTGATACAGTTCTTGAAAAAATGAAACCGGAAATGGATTTGGAAATTGCGTTAGTAAAATGCACCAAATTAAACGCTCTATTATATATAGGGAACTGCGGACAAATTATTAATATGGTAGATAATGAGATAATGCCGGTATTTGACAGTTATCTCGGAAAAAATTACAATCACCCGCGTATACCTCTATCATTTCTGTATGAAAGCTGGTTGAAAACATATTTAATCCTAGCCAATGCACTTGTAATGCAGGGGAACGACCGTTCTTTTGAAATTCTGACAATCCTTTTTGACATAATAGAACGAAATGAAATTCAAGATGAATTATTTATTTGTAAATGTAAACTAACTCTTGCGTTTGCAAATACAATGAAGGGTGACACACAAAGTTCCGAAAAATTTCTGGAAGAAATTCTAAAAACTTATCAGTCAAATGTTATGGATAACGAAGCAATTATCCGCTGGAATTTGATAAATATAATCAATAATTTTATTAGAAAGCGCTATGACGGCTTGCAGGAAGATTTGTTCCAGATTGTAACCTTTGCAAACAATAACGGTGATAACTTCACAAAAAATATGCTTAAATCACTGCTTGGTAAAATTTTCAAAGACAACAACCAGACAAAACATGCAATGGAAATTTATCAGGATCAGATAGCATATTTTTCAAAAGAAAAAATGGCACTCGGTGCATTGTTAACTTGGTATTTAATAGCAGACGCAGCACTTGTTACAGAAGGACCCTATGCAGCGCAGGAAATTGCTTCACAAGCCTTAGAAGTTGCACAGAACCCCAAAATTGATAACTACTTCTTTGCAATATTATTAAAAATAGTTATAGTAAAAGCCTGCATTACAATGTCTGAATACGAAACTGCAAAAATAAATCTTGAAAGTGCTATTGCACAGGCTAAAAAATTCAGCCTGAACGATTTACTCTCAAGATTGTATCTGCTTTACGGAAAATATTTTCAGGAAATAGGTCTTGTTAAATCTGCTCACCAAACCGACTACCTTACCGGTGCCGTAAAAATGTTTGATTCAGCCTCAAAACTTGTTCAACAAACCCGTAATAATTACGTTCACATAGACATCCAAAAAGCAAAGAATGTTTTAAAATCATTCTGCCAGTTAAATAATATTAAATTATAGCAAATTTATAGCAAAAAATTATATGTACGTTTTTTTATATAAACAGGTAGTATATTAATTTTTTTAGGGAAATGTCACAGTTTATAAACTCAATAAAAGAAGTAAAAAATAATTACAGCAGGTATGATGAATGGGAACAAAAACAGGCTGATGAAAAAGCTAAAAAGCAATACCTTGCAAAGACGCTCGATATTCCAAAAGATAAAGCAGAATTAACCGCAGCAAAAGCTAAAACTGTTATACGTGCTGCAGAATTACTTGATACACGTTCAGAAAACAAATGTGAAAATATGGAACAATTAACAGGAATTGCTTCATCAATTGCAATTCTTGTGCCTGCATTGGGTCTTGAATTTTTAATGCTTCACTTTATCAAAAAGGGCAAAAAACTTCCTAAATTGTTACAGTTTGCCTCACCGGTTCTGACACTCGGCACTGCAATTGGTCTTATTTTATGGGGTAATTCAAAACAGAAAGAAGCGTCCAGATTTGGAAGATTTCAGGCAAAACAAAAAGAGCTTAATGATGTAAAGAACTTTGTCATCTATACTCCGGAACAGATTGAACGCGCAGTAAAAAAAGCAAAAGAACTTCCTGATGAAAAAGAACGCAACAGCATAATGAAAATGATTGCTGAAATGAAAGAGGTCTTTAAAGATAAAAAAGCTTATGAAAAATGGCAGAAATCTAAGGATCCTAAAGCAATAGAAAAATTAAAAGACCTGACCTGCACCCCAGAACAGCTTAAGCAGGGTGAAGAAGATAAAGAATTAATTGTTGATGCAGTAAAAGATATTAATATTAAAGCGGAAGAATATTCTGAAAATGTAGAAAACGTATTTGATACGATGAATGCAGTATCATGGTTAGCCGGTATACCGCTAACATACGGAATTAACAAAATATTAAAACATGTGCAAAGCTTCCCTAAATCTGTAAGACCTCTGGTTTCAACAATTGTAGGTTTCAGCCTTGGTCTGGGGATAACTTTATGGGGAACAGCCGAACAAAAAAATGCAGCTAAAATAGGAAGATATAAAGCCAGACAGGAATTAATGAAAAATCCGGCATCACTTCTTGCCTTTTCCAAAGAAGATATGGAAAAAGCCAAAGATATTAAAGCTCCGGAACAGAAAATCAGCTTCTGGAAAAAAATCGGACAGAATTTTTCATTCCTTTCCCAGTATTTGAAAGATAAAAAAGAATATAAAGAATACAGAGAAAAAACACAAAAAGAAAATGAAAAAATTATAACAGTATTAAAAGAAGACGCAGAAGTTTCAGAAAAACAACTGAAAGATGCCAAGCATCTTCAGGAAAAAGTATTCACTGCATTTGATGAAGTCGATGAGATGTCGCAGAGATACTCGGAAGATGTTGAAGCAGGAACAGAAATCGCTAAACAAATAGGAGCTGCAACCTGGACAATAGGCTCAATGGGAGCATTGATTGGCAGCGCAATGCTCATAAGCAAAGGAAAATTTCCTCTTCACAAAATAATTAAAAGTATTTCTTCGCTATCACTTGATAAAAATTCAAACATAAAAAAAGCAATAGATAAAATTTACGATGCAGTAAAAGGCGACAAAAACCTTAAACAAAAACTTAACTATGCAATAGCTCATGGAAAACTTAAAGAATTAAAAGAGATTCCTGTATTAAAAGAACCTTTTGATGAGTTATTTGCAGAATTAGGCACAATCACACTGAAGGGTCTGCCAAACGGCGAAAAAGGTATAAAAGAACAAATGCAGAAACACTTTAAAAAAGGAGCTGCTGCAAAATGGTTCAGAAACTTAACCTCACAGAGTATTAAACTATGGGGTAAATATAAAGCATCGGATATTGGCCTGGAATTACCAAAGGAAGTTGCCGAACAATTGAAATTTAATTATAAAAATTATAATACACTGATTAATACGGGAATAGTGGCAGCAGCACCGGCGCTTGGTGTAATAATCGGAGTACCGTATGCCTTCAATGCATGGCTTACAAATGTTCAGAAAAAAGCCGGAAAAATTGGTATTATGAAAGCAATGGAAAAGATTGACGATGACAGAGTTTTCGTAAATCATGACGAAAATCCGGCACCTGTTGCTGTACAGGCTCCGGAAGAAGCAAAATCCTCTGTTCAGGTTGTTCATAAAACCCAAACAGCCGGTACTTCAAATCTGCTTGACAAATATAAACAGGCGTAAAAAACTTGTTTCAAAATTTCCTGCTATCTGTATTTAGAAGCAGCAGCCGGAGGAATGTTTGTTTTGACGGATAATATTTAGCCCAGATAAATTTTAGCAAGCTCAATATCGCTCTGTGTAGTAATTTTAATATTTTTATAGCTTCCGTCAATCACATAAACATCAGCACCCATTGCCTCAACCATGCCAGCATCATCTGTAAAATTTCTGCCTGCATACTTCTGGTGTGCAGAAAGGATTAAGTCATATTCAAAAGCCTGAGGGGTCTGCGTATTATACAATTTGGCGCGATCAATTGTTTTTACAATCTTTCCATGCTCAACTTCTTTTATTGTATCAATTGTCTTGGTCATAACAGAAAGAGCTTTGTTTTCCTTAACCATTTCAATGCAAATATTTATAAGTTCGGTTGTAATAACAGGACGCGCACCATCATGGATTAGAACATAGTCGCAACAGTCTGTTTTTAACCCATTATAAACAGACTGTTGCCGGGTTTGCCCGCCTTCAATTATCCTTACTTTTTCATAATCTTTGAACAGTTCCTTTAGTTCATCCATTATAGAAAGGTTGGCACAGATTATAATTTCATCAACATTTGAATACCTGAAAGCGTCTACTGTATATTTTATGACCTCACATCCGTTAATTTGTTCCAGAAGCTTATTCTTATTTCCAAATCTCGACGAGGTTCCGCCTGCTGTAATGATTGCATTAACTTTCATTATCTACTCCTTAAAATGCTTATATAACTTCCTTTCAACATCCTCTTTTGTATAAAATACGGATTTGTCAGAATAATTTATCTTAACACCGCAAACATCAGAGGATTTTACATCACCGATAACAGTAAAATTTCGGGCATCATCAACAGTTGCAATCAGCTGGTAATCTTCTGCCCCGTATAATATTATATCCTCAAAATTTTTAAATTGTTTCAAATCTTTATCAAAAGGAATTTTTTCAAAATCAACGTCCATTACAACCCCGCTTGCAGCGGCAATCTGTGAAAGGGCATCCATTAACCCGTCAGACGTATCCATCATTGCATAATCAGTTTTTTGATGCAAAGCGATTTCTTCTGAAAAACTAAGCTGAGCGTCAGGCATAAGATGTGCTTTTATAAATTTTTGAGGCTCATGCCTGCCTTCAAACAAAAGTTTCAGCCCTGCGCCGCTTGCCCCGTGTTCACCTGAAACAATAATTTTTTGACCAACTTTAGCATTTTTTCTTGACGAAATTTTTCTGCCTGCATCAGAACCTATTGCAGTAACAGAAATATAAATTTTGTCAGAGCCGGTAATATCACCCCCTGCAATTTCAACACCTTTGCAGGCTGCACTCATTCCTTTATAAAATTCTTTTATAAATTCCCCATCTATATCATCAGGAAGTGAAAGTGATACGGTAAGATAAAGAGGTTTTGCACCGCTGGCGCAGACATCGCTTATATTCACCATAGCAGACTTATATCCAAGCTGGTACGGAGATGCAAATTTCCTCGAAAAATGAACATCCTCAACCAGACTATCCTGCGTAACTACAATGCCCAAATCTTTAAGATAAGCACAATCATCGCCTATAAGTTCTGAGTTAAGGGTATTTTTAATTATATTTATAAATTCTTTCTCTTTCATTTTCAACTCCGCACTTAACAATGCCGGATGCTAGTCTATATCATGTTCAATGAGTGTAATAAATTCCCTAACAAGATTGTCATTCCATTTTTTACCGGCATCCTTTTTGATTTCCTCAAGCGCTTCACGCGGACTTAGTTTGCTTCTGTATGCACGCTGTTCTGTTAGTGCATAATATGCATCTACAATTAATATGATTTGTGAGGTAACAGGAATTTCATCACGTGCGATTTTACCGGGATAACCGGTTCCGTCCCAGTTTTCATGGTGATGTTCAATAATAGGTATAATATCCTGAATATATGAAATAGGGCTTAGAATTTCTTTTGCTGCAATAATAGGATGAGCTTTAATTTTTTCAATTTCATCATCTGTAAGCGGTGTTGCCTTCTGGAGGATTTCGCGCGGAAGCATCACATTGCCTATGTCATACAAAAGAACAGCAATCTTTAACTTATCAATCTCATCTTTTGACAGGTCAAATCTTTTTGCAAGCGATACCGCAGTCAAAAGCTTCGATTTTACACCCCCTTGGGAATGCAGAGGATTATATGTTAAGGTCAAAATATCTGCGACAGAATAAAGAATTTCTTTTTGCGAACTGTTTGTTTTTAACTTCTCGCACAGTTCATCAGCAAGGTCTTGAGGAATCGGCATATTATGCTTTGAAAGAATATCAGTAAATGTATTGACTGCAATTTCCTGCCAGGATGTTTCATTTACCGGTTTTGCAAGCGTAACCCTGTTTCTGCCGTTTCTTTTAGACATATACATAGCCTGGTCGGTAAGCTCAAGGACTTCCTCAATATTATCAGAGTGTTCAAGAAACGATGCAACACCTATACTTGCTGTTATATGCCCTATTGTTTCAAGCTCCATATCTTCAATAGCTTTTCTTATACGTTCTGCGGCTATCATAGCACCGTCCGAAGAAACTCCGGGCAGGACAACGTTAAACTCTTCACCTCCCATTCGTGCAGCAGTATCAATTGCTCTTGCATTTGATTTCAAAACTTCCGCTACAGATTTTATTGCAACATCCCCGAATATATGCCCGTATTTGTCATTAATCTGTTTCAAGAAATCCAAATCAATTCCGATTATACTGAAAGGCTGTCCGCTTCTGCGTGAACGTGTAACTTCTTTTGCAAGATATTCTTCAAAATATCTTCTGTTATAAAGCCCGGTAAGTCCGTCTGTTACTGCCTGCTGTTTAACTTCCTCAAACAAATCAGCAATAGTTATGGCAATTTCTATTTGCTGCGCAAACATTGATAGAAAATCCATTTCAACACCGGCAAGGTCTTCTCTGGATGAAAAAACACAGAACCAGCCAAAAGGCTTTCCTCTTGAGAATAAAGGAATTATGTTCAAAGACTTACTGGTCATGCCGCTGAGAACCTTCTCCTTCATTTCATCTTCCATATCAGGAATAATTCCGTATAAAGCTTTTCTCAAGTCTTTTGTCTGAATTATCTTTTTTTCATTAAGTGCTTCTGCATATATACTTTCAGTATCATAAACCAGTCTTCTTGCCTGCATCGGGATTTTTATAATTTCATTAACCCTGTCAATGGCTTCATCCTTGGCTTCCGCAATAACGCTGATATAATCGCCGTTTTCATCACATTCTTTTCTTATAATCGTACTATGCAGGTATCCGAGTTCGCCCTTAATACTGTTTACAATACTTTCAAGCACACTATTAAGAGGTTTGGAAGAGCTCATCATATCCAAAATATGCTGCAATGTAAGCATTCTTTTATTTGCAGCATTTAAATCGCGTGTTCTTTCAGCAATTTCTTTTTCAAGCTGGAGGTTACGCTCGTAAATCTCAAGGTAATCCTGCTTACCGGCGTAGATATTATTTTCGACTTCTGAAATTTTGCTTCGTAAATCTTTAAGTTTATCGAAAAAATTCATTACCCACCTGCATTGTAAACGATGACATATCCATTATACAACATTTTTGGTATTTTGCAGTACTTTGTTTACAATATTTATTATTTCCTGAGCGGTAGGACGGCGTGTACAGAGATTTTTTGCATCGCCTTCTTTTGGACAATCAAACAAGAAACAAGGCTGGCAGTCAAGTTTAGCATTAATTGCAAAATACTTGTCCGGATTGCCAAAGCAGCCGAAAAGCGTTGGAGGTGTGCAGGTAAATATAGATATTACGGCAGGATTGTTTGAAGCCCAAGCAAGGTGAGCAGTTCCCGAATCAGGCGCCATTACAAGCGATGCTCTCGATAAAAGCTCCTGAAGTTCTTTAAGGTTTGTTTTTCCTGCAAGGTTTAAACCGTAATCAGACCCTATATATGAGAGAAGCTCTTTATCTTTTTCAGTTCCTGTAAAAACTAATGAACATTTATCTTTTATATTTTCAACAACTTCTTTCCAGTTATCAGGGCTCCAGTGTTTTAAAAATCTTGTAGTAGCAGGAGCAATAACAACCATAGGTTTAGATTTATCAAGAGGTCTTAATAAATCGTCAATCTTTGCTTTAATCTCCTCAGTTGCAGGAGGAAGAGTAAATTTAATCTCTTCGGACTCAATACCAAGGTATTTTGTAAAATCCATATAATTTATTACGGAGTGCCGTTCAATACCATGATGTATTGCAGGAATAATTTCATTTCCGCCAAGCGTTGCATGTTCTCTTACATCAATTGGCACAATTCTTCTTTTTGCACCGCAAAAACGCATCCAATACATAGTTTTAAGCATTCCCTGCGTATCAATAGCAATATCATATTTTTCTTTTCTGATTTCATGCAAAATCTTAAGATACTCAAAAAAGCTTCTAAAAGAAACGAGCCCGCGCTTTTTCCATCTGCCGACAGGTGCAAGGTAAACCTTATCAACACAAGGATTATCTTTAATAATATCATACCCTTTTTCTGATACAATCCAGTCAACACGATAGCCGTTTTTCTTAAAAAGATTTGCCATAGGTATGTTAAAGACACAATCCCCGAGGGAGGATAAACGTACTATAAGAAGTTTTTTCCCTTTATTTTCCTGACTCACAATTAACAAACTCCGTTTTCTTCAAGAAAAGCTGCACCAATAACACCTGAGTAATCCCCCAGAGCAGCTTTTTTAAATTCTATTTTTGCCGCCGGCACAGGCAGAGATTTCGCACGCGCCTTTTTGATTGTTTTCTGGTAGAAATAATCAACAGCTTCAATAAGTCCGCCTCCCAGAACAACAAGTTTAGGATTAATAAAATTAATTATACTTGCAATCCCGCCGGACAAGTACTCCGAGGCTTCTGTAACACATTGAATGACAAGCTCGTCATCACGTTCAATTGATTTTTGAATCATACTTGAAGTGATTGACTTTCCGCGCTCAAGGTAATCTAAAATTACTGAATGCCGTCCTTTTTTCAGAGCACCTTCAATCCTTTTTTCTATAGCCGAACGTGAAGCATAAGCTTCCAGACATCCATGTGCACCGCATGCACAAGGTCTTCCGTTCAGATCAACGATAACATGCCCAATCTCTCCGGCAGTTCCGGTTGCCCCGCGGATTATCCTGCCGGCTTTCACAATTGCAGAGCCGACACCCGTACCTACAAAAATACAGACAAAATCATCACAGGCTTTTGCCGCACCAAATTTCATCTCACCGATTGTAGCAATCTCAACATCATTTCCGACAAAAACCGGCAGAGCAAATTCACTTTCAATATGTTGTTTAATATTCAAATCATAACAATCAAGGTTAGGCGCGCCGATAATTATTCCATTTTTTCTATCTATTTGTCCCGCAGCACCTATTCCTATAGAGCTTATCTCTTCTATACCAGCATTGCTTTCGTCAATGAGTTCAGAGATACCTTCAACCATTTTTTTTATGATTTTTTCAGGACCTTTTTCTTTTTTGGTTTTCTTCTTAACAGAGGAAACGACTTCACCTGTTTCTTTATTAACAAGAGCCAGAAGAATTTTTGTTCCGCCTAAATCTATGCCAATTGAAAATCTCTTCATATACATTCATTATATACAAAAATTAGCGGAAGTAAATATTAATAAATAAAGCCCCTGTATAAAAACGGGGGCTTTCATTACACTAACCTACCTGCTCTCCTTCACATTTCACCTTTCACAAATGAGGAATCACTAAAAAATATTTAATTCTTTAAATATGTAAATATCATTTAAAAATTTTCTCCAACCTTGACCTATGCTGCTTCTTCCCCGGTTTCATCAATCAGAGGAATATTAGTTAATTTTGCGTGTATATCCATAATAGCATTATAGATAGCACCATCATTTCTCCACCAGCGGCTGAGCTGACTTTCTACTACAGCCTGTTCCGGTGAAATATCTATACCTAATTCATCAGCTTTTTCTTTTAATGCATTTAGAATATGTTCTGTATATTTCTTTCTGTCATCTCCGCTGAATATATCATCATAAATAGTTTCCATCAAAGAATCATCGCCAGTTTTTTGCTGGTAATCAAGCAGCCATTTATCCATAACAAAGATTACATTATCTTTATTTATTGACATTATAGCGTCATCAAGTTTCTCACAATCAGTACCAGGACCGTCTATGGCAACATATATATCCTTGCATATTGCTAAAGCTTTTTTATAAGCCTGCTGTTCAGCTTCTGTTGGACCTTCTTCTGCCGGTTGTGTGTTTTCAGAAGGATTTGTCTGGTTATCTGTTGTTGAATTGCTGTGCTGAGCAGGATTAGAATTATTATTAGGTGTTGTTTGCTGCGTATTAGAGCTTTCATCATTTTCAGCCGGCTGGGTATCTTCATTTTCGTTTTCAGCATCCTCAGCGGCTTCTTCAGGTTTAACAGCAAGAGTTGCAGCCTGTTTGAGGGATTTTAACTCTTCTTTTATTTCTGCAAGCTGTTCTTTTGATGTATTCATATCCTGAGTATTTGCTCTGCTTGCAAAATCTTTCATTTTCTTTTCCGTTTCTTCAAGAAGTTCTTTAATTTCTTCAAGTTTTTGTTTTTTATCAGCAGGAAGATCTTTTTGGGCAAGAATAGTTGTCAATTCCTGTTTAAATCTTGAAATTTCCTGCATTGTCTGTGAAACATTTGAATTAAAACTGATTTTTTCTGCAAGCTGAAACCCCTGCATATAGGCATTCTGCATTAACATGCCGTCACCCATTGAAGGCATTGTCATAAACGGGTTAAACATCTGCATTTGAAGCCAGGTATTTGGAGCATTGAAATATGTGAAATCATTCATATTACCCAAGGCTGCTGACCAAGGCAATACCTGATTATTCATCATATAGTATGGTAAAAAACTGCCAATCATTTTTCCTGACTCCTAGTGTTTTTATTCCCCGTATCTATATAAAGAAAAATTTTAAACTGAAATTGCATGATTTCATGCATTTTGTTAATAATTTGTAATATTTGAAAAAACTTCTATTACATCATTTTTTAATATATCAGGATTAATTTCTCTTACTGATGTTATTGTATCTGTACTTACCGGCTCTTTAAAAATTTTTTCCAATAAGGCTGCATCATAATCATACAGAATTGAACCATGCTGGAGAATATAGCCTTCTTTCCTGCATTGCGCAGAGCCGATAAGCTTTTTACCTTTATAGCATAAATCTGCACCCGTTGAAATCAGCATGCAGTAATCAAATTTTGTATTCACTGGTTTTGAAGCTCCAAAGTCAAGCTCTATGCCGAGTTTAGTAAATCCATCTATCAAAATTCGTGAAATTTCCACATAAGATTGTCTGACATTTTCGCCATGTTTTAAGCAGGATACGGGACAAATATAACTGTATGTAATTTCATTGTCATGCAGCAGAGCGCGCCCGCCGGTAAGCCTTTTGACCAAATCAATGCCGGTATCTTTTAGAAACTTTTTATCTATAAAGCCATCCTGCTGGTTTCTCCCGAGTGAAATGCAGGCAGGATGCCAGCCATAGAGCCTGAATATTGGATAATCAAGTTTATTTTGTACGGCAAAATCAAGCAGCTCACTATCTCTCTGCATATTTTCAGCACCTGTTTTAACCTCGTAAGGTATAAACTTCATCATCATTCGTTCTTCTTTTTATCTCTTTCGGCAAGACTTTTTTCAAACTGAGAGAACACATCATTGCCAACAAATTGTTCAAGAGCAGCACGTTTTGCATAGAAATTTGAACGGGCTTTTATCTGATCATCCATAGCAGTCCTGTAATATGCATCTGTTATAAGTATAATTTCCCTTGACAAATCCTGTGCTGCATCATAATTCTTTTTGCGCTGTTCAACAACTTTTGTATACAACTCAAGCATCTGTTTAGCAGTCATATAGTCATAATAAAGGTTTACTGTCTTTTGCTGCAAGTCTTCTATTTTACGGATAAGGATAATCATATCAGAATCCGTAACTCTTGTATATTTGTAATTAAGCGCTTTTGTATCCTGCGACATAATACCAAAGATATTACTACCAAGCATTGAGCCCATTGCTATCATAGGATTGCCTGTGCCGGCGCCCACAAGAGTGGACATGCTTGCGATATTTAGCAGAACTTTCTTTACAGATTTATCATTTGGCTTGTCCTCTTCAGGATTGGAAAGTTTATACAATGCAAAACTTATTGTGTCACTTTTTGCAGCAGCACCCTGCCAGAGAAGCGTTAAATCTCCCATCATGTCGTCATTTTCAAGTTCCAGTTCCTGTGAAATTTCTTTGGACATTTTCTTTATACTCAAATCCGCATAAGTCATCTCACCTGTATCAATCTGTTCTTCGTCAACTTTGGCTTTTGTTTGTTCAACCTGGGATTTTGCTTTGACTTCAACATATTTTTTTTCAGGTTCATCTGTCAGTCCAACGCGGTATGCCGGAGGACGAATATTCAATTCCTCAAGGTCTTCAAGCTTCACTTCCGCAAAAGCAGGGGCGTTGAGCATTAGTATTAAAGATATAATAAAAAATCTTTTCATCATGTTTACTGTTCCTTACCCTTTAATAGAGTTGTATTATAGTTGAACTGGTAAAGGTTCAGACTATCAACAGCTTTTTTACCTGCAAGACGCTGAAGCTCAAGGTGATATTTTTTGGCATTCTGGAGATAATAAAATTCTTCCATTGCCATATTATCATATAATGAAGATGAAATTGTTATTTCCAGCAAATCATCATTGTTTAAGGCATTGGAATAGTTTTTGTTATACAATAAAAGCTTTGAACGGGTTTCTTTGAGCTGGCTCAATGCTGCCTTGTAGTTATAATAAGCATTAATAATCTTGTCCTGAAGATTTTCTATCAAGCCGGCAAGTTCGATAAGCTCTGTATCTGTAAGCGGGATTTCTGACGGCATATTTTTTTTGTTAATCAAATTCTGCGCAAGCCTTCCTGCTGCAAATGCAGAGGTTTGTGCCATATAATCAGCTCCCATCAGAGAAGGTGCAAAAGACGCTCCGGCGACAAGAGCAGAAAGGGTTTTTGACATCAATGATGCGTGAATTCTTCTCTGGCTTTCCGGAGTTGCAAGCTTTTTCAGCGTAAATTCAATAACCTGATTATTTTCAATAGTACCCTTCCAAAGATTTTCAATATCCTGTAAATCTTTTTCTTTCTGTAAGTTTACAAGTTCCTGCATAACCTGCTCATCAGAAAGCACCAGAGAACTTTTCAGCTTGACATCAGATTTAGGAAGCTCCAATTTCTCAGGCTTAACTCCCTCTAAAGCTACCTCCCCGTTATCTGCAAGAACAGCCGTTCCGCAAAATATCATTACTAAGATTAAAAGCCATCTCATATTAAAGTTATAGCACAAGAAAAATAATAAATCCAACGATTGATAATGTAATAAATCCTTGGATTGTTCTACCGTTCAGAAAAAAAAAGTATCATTAATATTGATAAGAAAGAGGTAGCATTGAGTCCGAAATCATCACAAAAAAGCAGCAAAAAAACTTTTAATTCACTGTGCAAAAAAGCAGATAAACTTCGTCTGGAAAATCTTCACAAAGAAGCTATTTCCCATTATTTAAACGCTGTTTTAATTGACAGAAGCAATGCTAATTCCTACCTTGGTCTTGGTATTTGCTACAAACATCTTGAAAAATACCCTCAGGCTATAAAATATCTTGAAAAAGCAACAGAAATTGAACCGGACTTTTACGAGGCGTACTATGAACTTGGAGTATGCCACCTTTTGGAAGGAATACCCTGCGGGGCTATAAAAAACTTTGTTCAGGCTATACAGATAAACCCTGAAAATCCCGATGCCATTTTACAGCTTGGAATTTCGCACGAACTATGCGAAGAGTATGATATGGCGCTAATGATTTATCAAAAATTAATCGAGAATTCGCCTAAATTTATTAAAGCATATGAACATAAATCAACATTACTAATGAAACTTGATAATTATAAAGAAGCCTCACTTCTTTTAAATCAGGTAATAAAACTAAATCCGGATTACTATCGTGCATACCTTGGGATTGCAACCTGTTTTGACAAGCTGGGCAGAAGAGTTGATGCACAAAGATATTACAGAAAATTTTTGCTTAAAAAGCCAAATTCGCATCAGGCGCCTTTTGTGAAAGCAAGATTAGAAAAACTAAAATCACTTTCACAAAAGAATACTTCGTTAAACCTGATTAATTAAAAATCATATTTTTGACCCACAGAATAATTTTTATAAGTAAGCTTACCGCTGCCGGTTAAAATACTTTTCAAACTTTCATAGCCAATAGCATTCCAGGTTTCCGGCACTATTGCATCAGGCTTTACGTATAAACCATAGGCATCAGCACCAAACTGGTTTGGATTTTTGAGCCCGTTAGTATCAAGTCTTATTATAGCACAGTATTGCCTGTGTAATACCGTTGGAATTTTATTTCCGTCTGCATCAAGCTTATAATCGCCATTGGGTTCCTTTTCATAACTATTTTCATAAAAATCACACGCACTCTTCTGGTGAACTTGAAGAATAGCACCATCGCTGAGAATTATTTTAGGAGCATTAATATTAACACCTGCATTAGTTCCATTGCCATCAGTATATGGCATAGCGTATTTTAATTGATAATAATATTTTTCACAGCCTTTCTGTGTCTTACTTGTACAGAGCTTAGCACCATTAAAATATTTGACAAAGTTCTGAGCAACTTCAATAGAAGATTTGGTTGTATCAAATAGCGCAGTATTATCTCCAATAACACCAAGATCCTTTTGGGCAAGAAGCGCTGCATTTTGAATATTTGATATTGTTTTTTTGGTTCTTGTAACAAGTTCTCTATCCTGAATCTTTGTAGTCAAAGACGGCAGTGTCATAGCAGCCACAACACCTATTATGCCTAAGGTTATCAATACCTCGGCTAACGTAAAACCTG
>OJRI01000137.1_pt1 | contig 57318 bp, 50 predicted proteins | sample 1599151 | NCBI WGS metagenome assembly OJRI01 (sample SAMN03922457, study PRJEB24848) | human gut metagenome | isolation source: stool sample | host: Homo sapiens | place: Germany | collected 2009-11
TCTGATTAATCATAAATGAGGGGCAAAATACCTTTTGACCCTCATATCATAATATTGGGGTTAATACCATAACGGAGGAAAAAATGCAGTCAAAATTCAAAAGAATCCTTTTCGGAGGAGATTACAATCCAAACCAGTGGCCTAAGGAGGTCTGGGAGCAGGACATGGCATACTTTAAGGATGCCCATATCAACAGTGCCACAATCAACGTTTTTTCATGGGCTAAAATACAGCCGTCTGAGAACGAGTATAATTTCACAGAACTTGACGAGATAGTTGATATGCTCTCAAACGAAAACTACGACATCGTCATGGCAACATCCACAGCGGCACTGCCTGCATGGATGGTCAAAAAATATCCTGAGACAATGAGCACCGACTACGAGGGACGCCAGCATAAATTTGGAGCCAGACACAATTTCTGTCCAAACTCCCTGGTATATCAGAAGTACGCAAAGGCTCTTGCGACAGAGCTTGCAAAACGCTATAGCGGCAATAAAAATATTTCTGTATGGCACATCAATAACGAGTACGGCGGATACTGTTACTGTGACAACTGTCAGAAGCAGTTTCGTGTATGGCTCAAGGATAAGTACAAGACTCTCGATGCCGTAAACGATGCCTGGAACACAGAGTTCTGGGGACACACCTTCTATGACTGGGATGAGATAGTCGTACCTAACGAGCTCAGCGAGGAGGCCTGGGGTGGCATGACAAGCTTTGCCGGAATATCAACAGACTACAGACGTTTTTACTCTGACAGCATGCTGAACTGCTATAAGCTGGAGCGCGATGCAGTAAAAGCTATCATTCCCGATGCACTTGTCACAACAAACCTGATGGGTACCTTCAAGGGGCTTGACTATTTCAAGTGGGCTAAGGAGATGGATATCGTGTCGTGGGATAATTACCCTGCATACGACACACCATGGAGCATGGTTGCGATGACTCACGATTTGATGCGAGGTCTTAAGGATGAGCCATTCATGCTCATGGAGCAGACTCCAAGCCAGCAGAACTGGCAGCACTACAATTCATTGAAGCGTCCGGGACAGATGCGTGCACAGAGCTATCAGACCATAGCCCACGGTGCAGACACTATCCAGTTCTTCCAGCTCAGACGAAGCAAGGGTGGCTGCGAGAAATTCCACGGTGCTGTAATAGCACATGTCGGAACAAACGACACAAGGGTATTTAAGGAGACTGCACAGCTTGGACGAGAACTTGAAAGCTTCGGCACAAGGACACTTGGCACACGTAATAAATCAGATGTGGGAATCATCTTTGACTGGGACAATTACTGGGCACTTGAGTACACAAGCGGACCTACACAGGACCTTAAATATGTTGACCAGATTCACCACTATTATGAGTATTTTTACAACAAAAATATCTCAGTCGATATGATTCCGGTTGACGGTGATTTTTCAAAATATAAGGTGATTGCCGCACCTGTTCTGTACATGGTAAAGGAAGGCATGAAGGAAAAGCTTGAGCAGTTTGTGAAAAACGGCGGTACTCTCATCACAACATTTATGAGTGGTATTGTGGACCGGTCTGACAACGTGCATCTGGGCGGATATCCGGGACCTCTTCGCGAGATGGCAGGTGTCTGGGTTGAGGAAATTGACGCGCTCGCACCTGAACAGTCAAACACTGTAAGCTTTTCGGATGAAAAAGAATATAAATGCAATCTGCTGTGCGACCTGATGCACCCGGAAGGTGCAGAAGTACTCGCCACATATGAAAGCGATTTCTATGCAGGAATGCCTGCTGTCACAAAAAACATCTACGGAAAAGGCCATGTATACTATGTTGCCACACAGCTTGAGGCAGCCGGACTTGCAAGGGTGCTTGATGAAGCCACAAATGAAGTGTCTGTATCAGGTGTCATTGCTGAAGAGACAGGTCTTGAAATCACATGCCGCGAGAGCGAAAATACACGCTTTTACTTTGTGATGAATTTCACTGATGAAAAGCAGACTCTCCCTGCGAGCCTTACAGGAATGGTTGACCTGATCACCGGAGAAGCAGCTAAAGAGGGCGATGTGATGAATAAGTGGGATGTGAAGATACTTCAGGAAGCACTATAAGAGAGCCTTATGCATTAAAACATATAGTAAGCTACACAAAAAGCCGCTGCATACACGCAGCGGCTTTTCCTCATTTTTAATTATTATTTTTCACCATACACCGCTTCTTAAAGAAAGCGATTCCATAGCAGAGCACCTCATCATAATCCTCTTCAAGCTGCTTTGCATACATCTGATTCTCTATCTGCTTTAAAGCTTCATCACACTCATTCTCAAGCTTTTCAAGCTGTCTTGTGTATTTTGCTTCAAACACTGCTACTCTGCCATTTATCTGGTCTTTCACCACCACATCACTTCTGCCATCGCCATACTCCTTATTTGACTCCACCATATAGCCTGCTCCGGCAAAAATTCCTGCCAGAAATGCATGGTAAAAATCCTCTTTGTAATCATGATAGCTGATAGTTCTGCGTAAGAGTCTGTTTAATTCGCCTTGAAGCTCCTGTATATTACCTTTCCAGACAGCATCAAACAATACGCTTCTGTTCCATTTCGGCGCACTTTCATCAAACCATCTGATGACCGTTGTCTCATATATTTCCCTGATTTCCTCGTTTGGTATTGTCAGAGCAGTAAACCTTTCAGGCAACGGATTTTCCAACTCGTCTGCCCGGACACTTGTCAGATATCCGGTCAGGTACAAAATGCTCCACAGGTTCTCTTCCGATGAATGAAGATAATCATATGTCAGATTTTCATCAACCTGCTGCACTATATATCCTCCGGAAAGAAGCGTCTCAAGCTTTTGAGTAATACTGCTTCCCGCATAATCGATAAATGATCTGATAATTGCATTATCACTAGTATTTTTCCAATAGCTAAGTGGTTTTGCATCAGGCTTACGCTGTAAATCAAGCACGTAATTCATCACATCCCACGGACAATAAACATCCACATCTCCAAAATGATATCCATCATACCATTTTCTTATATTTTCTGACTGATTAAAAATATCAGCATCCTTTAATATCTCATCAACCTCACTCTGAACAAATCCAAAATACTCGGTAAGCCGTGAGTCTGCAACAGAATCCGAAACAAAATTATTCGTTCCCGTAAAAATACTTTCCTTCGCAATCTTAAGACAGCCCGTTACAACAGCAAATTTTAAGGCGCAATTATCCTTCAATGCCTGCATAAGACCCTTCATCATATCAAGCATCTGTCTGTAATAACCGCCTGCATTTGCCTTTGCAATCGGCACATCATATTCATCAATAAGTAAAATGACCTGTCTGTCATAATACAAATTCATGAGCGTTGTAAGAAGCCGTAAGCTGTTCTTAAGCTCGGTCTGCGTTGCCTCTCCTGCAGCAATATTTCTAAATGTCTTTCTCTGGTATTCAGTAATCCTCTCATCATCAAGCAGATATAAATGCTCCTTAAAAAGCTCTGCGATAACAGAAGAAAGCATCGCACATGCACTGTCAAAATCCAGACCATCTACCTGACGGAATGACACAAAAATTACAGGCCATTTATTCATCCATTCTTCACACAGACTCTGATGCGACATAATATCAAGACCCTCAAATAACACTTTTGAAGCTTTTCTTATATCAAAAAAACTCTCAAGCATACTCATAGCCAGTGTCTTTCCAAACCTGCGCGGTCTGGTAATCATAGTAACCTCCGTCCCGGGTGACTGTAAAAGCTCATATATCAGATTGGTTTTATCAACATAATAATAATTATTCGATCTTATTTCTGTGAAATTCGAGATTCCTACCGGAATGTTTAATGCCATAATATGCACACTCCTTCTGCCTGTTTTCTGATAAAATTATAGTAACATTAAACAGTTATAAATACAAGGAAAGTAACTGCATTTTTGTATCATTCACAACCGACAAAAAACCGGGTTGTCCGTACAAACCTTAGTGTGACAGACAACCCGGGATTTCAATTATTAAGTGTAACTATATTCTACTTGTAGAAAATATTTCCAAGCATAAGATCCTTCTTGAAGTTTCTGATTGTTGTATCATTATCGATAAATACAGCCTCAATACCCATCATGGCTGCCCACTCGCCCATCTGCTCAGCAGTAAGGTCATATGTGAACGCTGTATGATGTGCTCCTCCTGCAAGTATCCATGCCTCTGCACCTGTGTAAAGGTCAGGCTGTGGTGTCCAGAAGTTTGTTGCTACAGGAAGCTTTGGCATAGGCTTCTCTGTTTTCTTGCAGTCAACTGTATTGATAATGAGACGGAAACGGTCACCCAAATCAACAAGTGATGTGGCGATACCGGTGCCCTCCTTTGATGTAAATACAAGTCTTGCCGGATCCTCTCTGTCACCCATTGTAAGCGGCTGGCACTTGATGCTTATAGGACCGTCTGCGATTGATGGACAAATCTCAAGCATATGAGCCTCGAGTATTCCCTCTTTGCCCTTCATGAGATTGTAGGTGTAGTCCTCGAGCATTGATGTACCCTTGGCATCCTTCTTTCCTGCTGTCATGATCTTCATGAGACGAACCATTGCCGCAACCTTCCAGTCGCCCTCAGCTCCAAAGCCATAGCCCTTTTCCATGAGACGCTGGATTGCAAGTCCCGGAAGCTGCTTTAATGCTCCAAGATCACCAAAGTGTGTTACGATTGCCTGATAATTCTTCTCCTCAAGGAATCTCTCAAATCCAAGCTCAATCTGTGCCTGTACCGCTACATGCTTCTTGAACTCCTCAGGATCTCTGCCCTCAAGCAGGATATCGTATTTGTCATAGTACTCATCTACGAGTGCGTTTGTATCTGACTGTGAAACTGCTGCAACAGACTCTGCAATTTCATTTACAGGGTAGGCATCCACTTCCCAGCCAAACTTAATCTGAGCCTCTACCTTGTCACCCTCTGTAACAGCAACATTTCTCATATTGTCAGCTACACGCATTACACGGATGTGACTGCTCTCTACCACACCGACTGCTACACGCTGCCATGATGCAATCTTTTCCTGTACCACAGGATCTGACCAGTGTCCCACAACGACCTTTCGCTCGATACCCATACGTGTAACAATGTGTCCCCACTCTCTGTCACCGTGAGCTGCCTGATTCTCATTCATGAAGTCCATATCAATTGAATCGTATGGAATCTCCTCATTGTACTGTGTATGTAAATGAAGTAACGGCTTTCTGAGCTCCTTGAGTCCTAAAATCCATGACTTTGCAGGTGAAAATGTATGACACCATACGATAACACCGGCGCACTCATCATCTGTATTGGCCTCGTTGAAGGTCTTTCTGATGAGCTCATTTGTGATGAGTGTTGGCTTCCAGACTACCTCAAACGGAAGCTTTCCTGACTCATTTAATTTGGCTACAATCTCCTTTGAATGTGCTGCAACATTTGCAAGGCACTCATCTCCGTACAGGTCCTGTGAGCCGGTGCAGAACCAGAATTTGTAATTTTTTACTGCTAACATAGTTCCTCTCCTTTATTTGTGTTTATTTATATTTCTCTCGTGGTTTTTATTTCAAATACATAATAATACCAATCATTAAAAATCAAAATAACGTATGCATCCATACCCTCATCTGATTAAGTCCGCGATTTCCCCACATATAATATGGTATAGCCCTTGCTATTACAGACTTTTGTCTCGGTGGCTTCTCAGAATACAGCGCATCTGAGCCTTCAAGTCTCACTGCAGGAATATCTAAAAGAACCGCACCCTTTAATATTCCCTCAGCTTCTGTTTCAATCTGTGCTTCATTAAGCCTTGACACATCTATCATCAGACTCTGCACATCATCATCATTGTCCACTCCTTCAAAAGCGTACACTACCGGACCTCTTTGCAAAGCTGCACATCCTATATCCTCTCTTACCTTTGTATTGGCATATATTACACGGATATCCATATTGAAGCTGATTTCTATAACATCGTTATCATGCCATTTATTTTTTATATAGATATAGCCATCCCTATAAGAATAGAACACATCTGCTTTTGTCTCACCATTCTCTTTTAACCTCATGCCATTGAGTGTCACCTCAAAGCTTTTCAGATATCCCGGAATATGTATTGCAACAGCAAATTCATCGCCTGTCTTCGGCGTAATGCTGTATGAAACATGTCCCTTCCACGGATATTCACTGACAACCTTTATATCTGCTTTTTTAAGCCGAGCCTCCTGACCGATGAAAAGATGTGAATAGATTACATCATCATCCTCATCCCACGCATATCTGCCCAGAGATGTAACCATACGCACAAGATTCGGAGGACAGCATGCACATGTATACCAGCCCGGTCTTTCAGGAATGACATGCTTATAGCCAAATATTTCTCCCGATACTCCGGGATTTACCTCAAGCGGATTCACATAAAAAAATCTCTTTCCATCAAGCTGCATTCCACTTATAATTCCGTTGTATAATTCCCTCTCCATGACATCTGCGTATTTGCCGTTTTTGCTCATTTTAAGCATCTGCTTTGCAAAGAAAACAAGCCCTATCGATGCACAGGTCTCAGCGTATGCCATATCATTCGGCAGCTCATACTCCTTCGTAAAGGCCTCTCCCTCCACTGTTGAGCCTATACCTCCTGTTATATACATCTTCTTTTCTGTCATGTTATTCCACAGGCGCTCGCAGGCGGCAAAAAGCTTTTCATCGTGCTCCGTTGCTGCCAGATCTGCCATAGCTGTATACATATAGACAGCACGCACACTGTGTCCTACCGCTTCATCCTGTTCATAGATAGTTGCATGGCTCTGGTTATACTTTGTATCCTCAGGAATCATGCCAAAATGCTTCCAATCTCGCTTTGCGGCTTCCTCAGCAAAAAAAGCGGGATTTTTTCCCCTCTCCTCAAGAAAATATCTCGCCTGCTTTTTGTAGGCCTCATTTCCTGTTGCATGATACATGCGCATCAGACCTATTTCAACCTCCTGATGCCCCGGTATTCCGGGCAGCTTGTCAGGCCCGAATCTGTCTATGATGTGTCCCGCCATGCCTTCCATAACCTTAAGCAGCTTATCCTTGCCGGTAGCCTCATAATATGCGACAGCAGCCTCCATCATATGGCCTGCACAGTACAGCTCGTGACACTCAAGCAGATTCTGCCATCTGTGCTCAGGCTCTTTTATTGTGAAATATGTATTCAGATATCCATCCGGCTGCTGTGCTGCAGCGATAATATCTATAATGTCATCAGCTCTCTTTTCAAGCGCAGCATCAGGCTTTATTATCAGAGAATATGCCACTCCCTCAAGCCATTTTGCCACGTCACTGTCCTGAAAGACCATACCGTAAAACTCGCCCTGTGAAAGGCCTGCTGCAATTTTAAAATTCTCTATTGCATGACTTTTTTCCACTCCGGGCTGTCTGTCATTAAGCACGTCTTCCTGAAACGGAATGACAACATCTGTCACAAGCTCCTGCATATGTCCCCAAAACGGATCCTCTATTTTTATATTCTTTAAATCCATATTCTACTCTCTCCATATTATATAGCCGTTTTTATAACTTTTTTGCTGTGTGCCTTATTATAAAAGGTCAGCTTGCATATGTACGGTTTACCTCAAGCTCCCTTGCGATATCCTCCGGTGTCATGTATTTCTTGAACACACGCTCCAGACAATAATTTTTTATACATCCAAAACCTCCCGGAAACAGCACAACCAGCCATAGTATGTCCCTGCACCAGAACAGTATGAATAAAAATACTGCAACCAGCAAAATGGACCAGCCAAGATTTGCAAGCATCATGAAAAGTGATTTTTTAAGAGCCTCCTTTACCGTACACTCAAATCTGGCCATGTATGAAAACAGATAAAATGCCCATGCCAGTACAGCACCCGATAATACCAAAAAGAAATAGTACATCATTCCAAGATATGTTCCGGCCTTAAGCTGCTGTTTCATGAGCATGCAGTCTGCCACAAGAAAAGCTGCCGGTATAAGCCATGCAATAAAAGCAAGTGTTGATTTTTTTAAATTACTTTTAAAAGCTTTCCAGTATTCAACATAAGCATAGCTCTTTTTATTTCTTATACACTTATTTACAGTATAATAAACTGCCGTAGTTGATGCACCTATGGTAACAAGAGGGATGCTGGTGACAAACCAGAAAATCCCAAGAATAAGCATGTCAACTGCAGTATTTACTATAGATAAAATTTTGTTGTCGTAATTTAATCCCCGTGGCATATTATCTGTCCTTTCTTAATCTGAACAATTTTGTTTTAATACATAACTATTCAGAACCACTTGAGGAACAGGAAAACCTGCTTTTTATTCCCCGTGATTCTGAATAGCTGTTTTAATATTATTTCGATAATCTAAGTGTAACAACACTGCATGCCGGAAGAGTAACCTTCACACCGGCCTGTGTATTTTCATATGCTGTGAAATCCTTCTCATCCACTACCTCAGGTGCTTCAAAGGTATTGTGTGCATCCATGGCACCTTCGATGTATCTGGCCTCACTTACACTGTATTTGTCACCCTCATTTGTGAACATAATATCAACATCCTCTGACGACTCAAGAGAATTGTTTGTAAGTGTGACTGTAATCACTCCATCCTTATCCTCTGATACAGACTCAAAAACCTTCGGAAGCTCATTCTTTCCTGTACCAACTGTAGTTCCTCCTACAAGAGAGCTATCCAAAAGAGTTGCGCCCTGATGATGTCTCATCATATGGAATACATAATATGTAGGTGTTTTAATCATCTTATCTCCGTCTGTGAGCATTACAGACTGAAGCACATTTATAAGCTGTGCAATACATGCCATCTTCACACGGTCGGAATGCTTGTTGAAAATGTTTAATGTCATACCTGCAACAAGCGCATCACGCATTGTATTCTGCTGATATAAGAATCCCGGATTGGTACCAGGCTCCACATCTGACCAGATGCCCCACTCATCAACAATAAGACCTATATTCTTATCAGGATCATACTCATCCATTATAGCTCCATGACGATTGATGAGCTCCTCCATGAAATATCCTCTCTTAAGAGTCTGATAAAAAATATCCTCTGTAAAATCTGTCGCACTTCCCTTGATATTCCAGTCATCCTCTGTCTCCGGAAGTGTGTAATAATGAAGTGATAATCCATCCATCTGACCATGGAATCTAGGCTCACAATGATCGAAGCATGTAGCCATCACCTTCTTTGTCCACTCATAGTCATCCACATTTGGACCACAGCAGATTTTATTGATTGGCTGATTGCCTGCATAATTTCTGACATAAGTCTGGTATCTGCGGTATTCATCTGCATAATGCTCAGGACGCATGTTTCCACCACATCCCCAGTTCTCATTTCCCACACCGAAGTAGTCAATAGTCCATGGGTCTTCGTGTCCGTTTTCCTTACGCAAATCAGCCATAGGTGATACTCCGTTAAATGTGATGTACTCTACCCACTCACTCATCTCGCGCACTGTTCCGCTTCCTAAATTTCCGTTCACATATGTCTTGCAGCCTAACTGTCTGCAAAGCTCAAAAAACTCATGTGTTCCGAAGCTGTTGTCCTCAACTACACCACCCCAGTGTGTGTTGATCATCTTTTTTCTCTTCTCTTTAGGACCGATTCCATCCATCCAATGATACTCATCTGCAAAGCAGCCGCCCGGCCAGCGGAGCACAGGTATCTTCATTTCCTTTAATGCATCTACAACATCAGTACGCATGCCGTTTACGTTTGGTATATCTGAATTCTCCCCTACAAATAATCCCTCGTAGATACATCTTCCGAGATGCTCAGAAAAATGTCCATAAATCTCCGGAGCAATTGTACTCTTTTTATTCTCATTATTTACAATAATTTTTGCCATATTTTCTCCTTTATCTCTTATATATTTATAAATTTTTTTAAGCTAACCCTTAACAGCTCCTGCGGTCATACCATCGATGATATATTTCTGGAAAATCAAAAAGATAATAAATATCGGTAAAATACCAAACATTGAGCCTGCAATAAGTACATCATAGTTGTTTCCGTATGGTGTGAGAAGAGTATTAAGTCCGATAGGAAGTGTAAACTTCTCTGCGCCTTTAAGCACAAGCAATGGCCAAAGGATTGCATTCCATACACCCATCGCTGACAATATACCCATAGAAGCAAATGCCGGCTTTGTGAGTGGGAGTATTATTTTTGTTGCAATACCGTACTCTGTAGCACCGTCAATTCTTGCCGCATCCAGAAGATCCTTAGGCAGACCTGACAGATACTGCTTGAAGAAAAATATGGTCGATGCCGAGCAGAGTCCCGTTATAATAACACCAACATATGAATCAATAAGTCCGATTGCAATAATCTCTTTGTAAAGAGGCAGCATAAGAATCTCAAACGGCACCATCATTGTAGCAATTACCAAAAAGAACAGGAAGTTCTTAAGCCTGTAATTGTACATTGTCAGTCCATAAGCTACAAAGTAACAGATGAGAAGCGTAAGCACCACCGATACAATAGTGATAATAAGAGAGTTCTTATACCACATAAAATACTTCTGGCTGTCTGCGTTGCCTGAAAACAGATAGGTATAATTATCAAGGCTCATCGTTGAGAAATCAAGATCAATTGAAAGACCTCTTCTGATAAGCTCCTTGCCAGGTCTAAACGATGCTAAAAGACCTGCAAAGACCGGAAATACTATTATCGCACAAAGTATTACGAAGAATCCTGTGCCTAAAACAACGCCAACCTTATGTCTTGGTGTGTCTTTGACAGAACGCACTTTTTTCTTTTTATCTGCCATTTTTTAGTCCTCCTCGCGTTTAAATGTTCCGTTACATACAAGCTGTACTATATTAATTACAAGTGCTATAACCAAAAGCACCATACCAACCGCACATGCATAGCCCATGTCATTTTTCTCAATACCACGTTTGTACAGATATCCCACAATGGTGAGTCCTATGTTCTTCGGCGAATTGTTTCCTGCCCACAGCATGTACGACTCAAGGAACATCGCAAGTCCTGCATAGATTGATATTGTCAAAACATAGATTGTTGTCGGTCTGAGTAATGGTAATGTCACGTAGCGGAATTTCTGCCAGCCGTTTGCTCCATCAATCTCAGCAGCTTCATATAATGAAGTATCAATTGACTTTAGTCCCGAAAGGAAATAGAGCATATTTACACCTGTCCATCTCCAGCAGGCTAAAACCAAAAGTGCTGCCATTCCTGTCCAGCCGACCTTCAACCATTTGAAAGGCTCCATGCCGAGTGCCATTACAAGTTTATTCATCTGTCCTGTGCTGTACTCTGTGAACATCAGACGAAACAGAGTACCTGAAATAACTACAGATGTAAGAGCCGGCATATAAAGCACTGCTTTCCATACACCCTTTGCCTTTACAAGATTGCTGTCCATAAGCACTGCAAAAAGCATTGGGAACGGAATCAGTAATACAAGTGTCCAGAACATATATGTTGCACTGTTTTTTATCGCTGTCAGGAACACTGTATCCGACAACAGCTTCTTATAATTCTCTAAAGCCACAAACTTTGTTTCCAGTGGTGTAATCTTCTCAAAACTCATAAATACAGATGAGCAGAGAGGGTAAATCCAGAATATTGCAAAGCTTAATATAAATGGTATAACAAATACATACGGCGCAACCTTTTGTGAATACAAGAATTTTTTAATCTTCAATTTACGCACCTCTTTCTTATTAATAAAGGGAGGCCGGAGGCCAAACCTCCAGTACCTCCCCCTTTTAAGAGCTATAAAATTACTCTTCCTGCTCCATATCTACTGCATCCTGCAGCTCCTGTAATGCGTCATCCACGCTGTAATCAGGATCCTCAAGTACCTCATTGAGAGTTGTATTACATACATTCTCATTAATTGTAGGACTGATTTTAACTACAGAAATCTTGCCAATATTGTCCATTCCGATAGAATTGAGCACATCGTATGGATAGTTGATGAAGAACTGATTGTACTGGTTCTCATCATTGTGAGCAAATGTATCATTTGTCCAGCAAGCTGTGTTACATACATCAAATCCAAGTGTATCCCAGATATTCTGCTCACCAACCTCAGACATTTTAGCCCAGCAAAGGAATTCTGCTGCAAGCTCTTTTGCCTTAGACTGCTGTGTAACAACTGTACCTGTTCCACCGATACCTACTGAGCACTTCTGTCCCTCCTCGAATGTAGGACATTTTGCGATGTACCAGTTGCCCTTCTCATCAGGCATATAGTTTGTGAAACGGCTCATATACCACATTGCCTTAGGGAATGAAACGATGTTGTGATCCATGATGTTCTGGAAACCTGCCTCAAGGTCAACATGTCCGTCAGGTGATACCTCTGCAAGATCACTCTTTAACCATTTCTGCTGCATTGTGAGCATCTTCTTAACTGAATCAAGCTGTACATTTGCCTTTCCGTCAAATCCACCTGTCCAGTCCTCTCCGTACTCAGCCATTGCAAGCCATAACCAGTCTGTTCCGCCTGTATCAACAGATGTCCAGTATTTTGTACCCTTCTCACCTGCTGCCTCAACATACTCTGTTCCAAGTGCCTCGTAATCATCCCAGGTCTTTACTCCGTCAATCTTTGCGATGACATCTGCCTGTGAAAGCCCCATTGCATCTCCCATAGCCTTTACGTTGTAGTACATAACTGTGGCACCTACATGATAAGGAGCTCCGTAGTAATGTCCGTCAGAGCCCTGGTATGTTTCCATTCTGGCTGGAACCATTGTGCTCATGTAATCCTTTGCATAATCATCAAGTGGTACTAACCATTTGTCCTGACCTGCAACTACGTTAGGGAACTGTCCAACCTCAACATCGCAGATATCAGGTGCTCCTGTACCGGCCTCAAGTGATGTAAGAAGCTTTGTATGCATATCAGCATATGGATATGTAGTACATGTAATCTCGATTGTCTTGTCCGGATGGTCCTTATTCCACTGCTCTACCATTGTGCCGTAGTGCTGTGCATGAAGTTCAACGAAGGTCCACATCTCAAGGTGTGTTCCCTTTGAATCTCCATATGTGTTTGTCACTACCTCTGACTCAGCAGCTTCTGTTCCCCCATCTGCTGCTTCTGTTCCGTTTTTGCTGCCGTTTCCACAGCCGGCAAGCATTGTAACTGCCATTGTTGCACACATCAGTGCACTAACTAATTTCTTTTTCATTTTCCTTCCTCCTGTTAAAATGAAATTGAATTGATAAGTTGTATTAACCTCCTGTTTAAGTCTCATGCTGGGCTTATTGCTATTTGACTAAAACAGGTCGTTAATGTGTTTTGCTTATGTACATAATATACATGAGAGTAGCTGTAATGTCAATATTTATTTTAGATTATTTTAAACTATTTTAAACATTGTTTAATAATATCTAAATTTTTATGTTTTTTTCGTCTCTAAACATATCTAAGCTATACATATTGCACAATATATTTAATTTGATTTAAAGTTAATTTCAATAAAACTCAAAATCATATGCAATAATATATTGACAACATAGTAGCTTATTCCTATAATTAGAATATGATTTACACGTAAGAATTTATTATCATTTTTATAAAATATTTTAGGAGAATCTATATATGATACATATCACATCATTAGACGACGGTCTCGAACTGTTTAAAGCTCTTGGCTCTGATATTCGTATCCAGATTTTAAAAATTCTGCTTGAGAATAACCAGATGAGCATGAATCAGCTCGCAAACGAGCTAAACATCAGTAATGGAGCTTTAACCGGACATATAAAAAAGCTTGAGGAGTGCGGACTTATCTCCACCTCAAACGATTCATCCGGTCACGGCAATCAGAAACTGTGTTCTCTGATTCAGGATCGTATATTAGTAGAAATCGAAAAGCCAATAGACTTAAGCAACGTATACAACACCTCCATCAAGGTAGGGCAGTTCTCATCTCACAACGTCTGTCCAACCTGTGGCATGGCTACATCCTCATTTGTGATAGGAGATCTCGATGACGTGCGTTACTTTGACCATCCTGACCGTTTCAATGCAGACATTATGTGGTTCACAAAGGGCTATGTGGAATATGTAATTCCAAACCTCATTCCACGTAATCAGAAAATTACCCAACTTTCCCTCTCAGCCGAGATAAGTTCTGAGGCTCCGGGCATTGACAACAACTGGCCAAGTGATATAAGCTTTTACATTAATGACACTCTGGTCGGCACCTGGACCTCTCCCGGTGACTATGGAGATGTACGCGGAATGTTCACCCCTGAATGGTGGCCTCAAAACTGGAATCAATACGGTCTCCTCAAGCTTTTGGTCATAAATCATAAAGGCACATTCATAGATGGTCTCAAGATATCAGATATCACAACCTCTGAGCTAAATCTTGACTACACAAGCACCATCCGCTTCCGCATAGCTGTCGAGGAGAATTCTGCCCATGTCGGCGGACTCACAATATTCGGAAAAAGCTTCGGTAACTACGATCAGGACATTGTTGTATCCATCAATTATGCCCCTCTTGACACTGAAAAAAACACTAAATAATAATAATAACAAAATGACTGCGGAAATCAAAACCGCAGTCATTTTGTTATTATTTTATTTGTACTACCACTTTTTATGAGGACAGTGCGAAACTCCTGTAAGTGCCCGAAGCTCCACATAACAGCCGCATGCATTACAGGTTCCGGCATTAAGCCTGTCACACGCCTTGCACACAGCAAGCCTTGCCTCATACTCTTTTTCAGGCACTCTGTCTTCGCCCTTTATCGCATCAACATATTTTTTTATCATTGCTGCGTCGGCCTCTGCCATTTCTCTAAGCAGACACTTCTTACATATCAATTCCATGTGATGTCCCCTTTCTTTTGCCTTATCAGTTATACGAAAACACAGGACGTCCATCCTTCCATCCAAATCTCATAAGCATTGCATGACGGTTTGGATTATACAGTGGATTTCCCACAATTTCAGTCTCCGTTCTTGCATGGTATACCATTATGTCATCACCGTTTTCATCTACGGTAAACGAATTGTGTCCGGGTCCGTAAACTCCTGCTGCCTCATCAGAGCGAAGCACCGGATAACGATCCTTTTCCCACGAACGCGGGTCAAGCAGGTCTGAGCTTTCATCTGCAGTTAAAAGTCCAACACAATAATGTATTCCCGTATCACTGGCTGAAAATGTAACAAACACCTTGCCATTTCGTTTTAACACTGCCGGCCCCTCATTCACCCAGAAGCCATATCTCTCCCAGTCATAATCAGGTGTGGTCAAAAGCACCTGTACAGTATCAAGTGTGTATCCGTTTTTCATGCGTGCTATATACAGGTTTGAAATCTGCTTTCCTACTCCGACCTTCTCTGCCCAGATATAGTACCACACATTATTTACTTCAAAAACTGTTGCATCAAGTGAAAATGCCTCAAACGAAAACTCATCCCCGTCTGCTCTTTGCATCTTGCCTTTCTCAATCCAGTTATCATTAACCGGGTCATCTCCCTGACATTCCAATACATACGGTCTTATTGCCCAGATGTCATCCTTATCACCGCCTGCATAGTAGATATACCATTTTCCAAACAGATAATGAAGCTCCGGCGCCCATATATGTATACTCTGCGGTCCGCTCTCATGCTTGTGCCAGATTTCAGTCTCATCCGCTGTCTCAAGTCCAGCAAGCGTATCTGATTTTCTAAGTACAATCCTGTCGTACTCAGGCACGGACGCTGTAAAGTAATATGCTCCGTCTGTATGTCTGTATACATATGGATCTGCTCTCTGCAGTATCCATGGTTTATTATATTTTAATGTATTATCCATATTCTTCTCCATCTATTCCAATGTTGTTACTATCTGTCTAACTATTTACATATCTGCCCAATTTGAAACGTAACTATAAATATTTCACGCCCCAGACACTCTTGTTTTCGCCAACAGCAGAAAATGTCATCACATCACTTCCGGCCTCATCCTTCATTTGACAGAACACACCGGAGTATTTTTTACCGTCTATAGTGATATTCATATAGTATGAGCCATCCTTGCATTCCCAGGTACCCTCTGACTTTTCTCCCTTTACCTTTCCGTTTTTTTCAAGATAAAGAATCACTGGATTTGCAATTTTTGAATCTATTGCCGTTCCCTGGTTTATAACATAGTATCGTCCGATAATATCATCTGCGTCATAGCCATCCTTATTAACAGTCTCCCCCTGCGTCTGATAAGGCAGCTCACATGGCCAGCCATCCTCATTCACAAGCATCTGATGTACTCTCGGTGAATGACCCTCTCCATTGTCGTTAAATCTGGTATGATAAACCAGATACATCCTGCCGTCGTCATCCACAAAGGCCGAATTATGCCCCGTTGCCATATATGCTTTTTCAAGACTCGGAAGCTTATAGTTGCCTGTGAGCTTCAGTCCGAAATTCTGGTGTTGTGCACTTTTTTCAGGATATTTGCCATTCATATCCACATATTCACCATCGACTGTCTTTGAGCGGAACACTCTGACCTGATAGCCTCCATTGCTTGTCAGAGCTCCATACGACACAAACAGATAATAATAACCGCTTGTCTCATCATACATGATATATGGGCCCTCAATCGAAATATGGCCGCCTCCCAAAAGACGCTTTCCATAATACGGATCCACATTGTTTGCTTTATCTGCTTCAGGATGGATAACAAGTCCTGTTGTCTTGTCAATTTCCAACAAAAATATTCCGCCGCTCCATGAACCGTATACCATCCACATTCTGCCATCCGCATCATAAAACACAGTCGGATCTATCGCATTCGGATAGTCCTCATAATTGTACTGCGCCCCCTTGATATAGTTCTTGTAAGCATAATCCTCATCCACATAGTCAAGCACATCTGTACCTGAAATCGTCTTTCTGTTGAAGCCTGAATATATCAAAGCCCCCTGCCATTCATAAGGTCCCTCCGGTGTTGTTGATGTGCCATAGCACAGATTTGATGCATTCCATGTGGATGTCGTACAATAATACATGTAGTAAAGTCCTGTTGTCTCATTGTAGATTACATCCGGTGCCCACACATGCACCTGTTTATCATCCGTCTTTATCAATGAGTTCTTGCTTCCAGAATACGCAAAGGCTTCATCTGCCACATCATATATCTGTCCGTATACAGGATTTTTCTTTGAGTATCCATCAGCAACCTTTTCCCAGTTTAACAGGTCACTGCTTTTTGCTGCAGACATATGTGAACCAAAGATATAGTATTCACCATCCGCCTTAAGTATTGACGGATCATGAACCGATACTTTCGATGAAACATCCCCCGTTTTTATTCCATCGTAGCTGACCTTAAAGTCATAGCTTGTTGTTCCACACGCCGCAAGCCCTACCGACATAGCTGCGACGAGTGCACACGAAATGGCCTTCTTCTTTCCATTCCTTATCATGATTTCCTCCCTGTGAATCAATCACATGTTTCATTTAAGCTGATACATATATATGTATCAAATTAATAGTTACGCTCGCCCAGCATTTATAGATTTAATATATCAGATAAAAACCTATAACACAATATATATTTTAAATTTTATTAAATTATTTTACACTAATTAAAACATTAAAGTTTTTATATGTATACAAAGCAGAAGAAAGGACAACCGTATCCCGGCTGTCCTTTCTTTTATTAGTTTATTATTATATTAGGGAAAATGTAAAAAATGATAAAACCAAACTATTTTAAATAATTATAAAAAATCCTTCACTGATGCATAAATGCCCTCTGCATCAAGTCCGTATTTCTTAAGCAAAGATACAGCAGGACCTGACTCACCAAAGCAGTCCTGTATGCCTATTGTCTTTACCGGTGTTGGAGCCTTGCGCGAAAGTGTCTCACATACCGCAGCTCCGAGTCCTCCTATTACAGAGTGCTCCTCCACAGTAACCACCCTGCCGCATTCCTTCGCTGCAGCTACAACAAGCTCCTCATCAAGCGGCTTGATAGTGTGTATATTTATGACCTTTGCATTTACGCCATCTGCTGCAAGCTTTTCTGCCGCTGCAAGTGACTCTGCCACGCACAGACCTGTAGCTATGATAGCTACATCCGTGCCCTCACGGAGTGTAACACCCTTTCCGATTTCAAATTTATACTCTGCATTGTCATTTATTATCGGTGTTGCAAGACGGCCAAACCTCATGTATACAGGGCCCTCATGCTCATAAGCTGCCTTTACGGCGGCTCTTGCCTCTATATCATCGCTTGGGTTTATTACAACCATGCCTGGAATTGCTCTCATGAGTGCAATATCCTCGTTGCACTGGTGGGTGGCTCCATCCTCTCCTACCGAAATACCAGCGTGTGTCGCACCGATTTTCACATTGAGATGAGGATATCCAATAGAGTTTCTCACCTGCTCAAACGCACGACCTGCCGCAAACATGGCAAATGAACTGGCAAATGGCACCTTTCCCGTAGCCGCAAGTCCCGCAGCAATGCCCATCATGTTGCACTCTGCGATTCCACAGTCTATGTGACGATCTGGAAATTCCTTTTTGAAGATGGCTGTCTGTGTGGCAGCCGCAAGGTCAGCATCAAGAACATATACATCATCGTGCTCCTTTGCAAGCTCTACAAGTGCATTTCCGTAGCTGACACGTGTGGCGATTTTCTTTACTTCTGACATAATGCTTCACCTTCCTTTCTCAGATCCTCCATGGCAACTGCATACTCCTCATCATTTGGAGCCTTACCATGCCAGCCGACCTGATTTTCCATAAATGAAACACCCTTGCCCTTTACGGTATGTGCTATAATTGCCGTCGGCATACCCTTTGTATTTCTTGCCTCTTTAAATGCGTCAGCAATCTGATCCATGTCATTTCCATCCTTCAGATCAATCACATGGAAATTGAATGCCTTGAATTTCTCACCAATAGGATATGGTGAGCACACCTGATCCACCGATCCATCAATCTGAAGTCCGTTGTTATCAACTATAACAACAAGGTTATCAAGCCTTCTGAAGCCCGCAAACATAGCAGCCTCCCAGACCTGTCCCTCCTGAATCTCGCCATCGCCGAGAAGTGTATATACTCTGTAATCATCATTTGTAAGCTTTGCAGAAAGTGCCATTCCTACCGCCGCAGAAATGCCCTGTCCGAGCGAACCGCTTGACATATCCACACCCGGGATATGCTTCATGTCAGGATGTCCCTGCAGATATGATCCCAGATGTCTGAGTGTTTTTAAATCCTCAACCGGAAAATAGCCTCTCTGCGCAAGTGTAGAGTAAAGTCCCGGAGCCGTGTGTCCCTTTGAAAGCACAAAACGGTCTCTATCCGGCTTTTTAGGATTCTTTGGATCAATGTTCATCTCCTCAAAATACAGATATGTAAATATATCTGCTGCAGAAAGTGAGCCGCCCGGATGTCCCGCCTTTGCAGAATGCACAGCCGTGACGATACCCTTCCTGACTTCATTTGCTGTAATCTGAAGCTCTAATTTGTTCATTTTGTTCTCCTGTTAAATCTATGACATGAAATAAAATATTTATACCTGTCTTTGGTTTATAATATCTAATCCCCAAATACAGCTCTGTAATCAGCCTGGAACTTCTCGATTCCCTGATCTGTAAGTGGATGCTTTGTCATCTGCTCGATAACCTTGTAAGGAATTGTTGCGATATCAGCTCCTGCAAGTGCACAGTCTGTGACATGAATCGGGTTTCTGATTGAAGCTGCAATAATCTCTGTATCATATCCATAGATATCAAAAATCTCTGAAATCTGTCTGATCAGCTCAATGCCCGGCTGGCTGATATCATCAAGTCTGCCAAGGAAAGGTGAAACATATGTAGCACCTGCATTTGCAGCAAGAATTGCCTGATTTGCTGAAAAAATAAGAGTAACGTTTGTCTTGATGCCCTCTGATGAAAGCACCTTGACAGCCTTAAGTCCCTCAACTGTCATAGGAATCTTAACTACCATGTTTGGATGAATAGCTGCGATCTCACGTCCTTCTTTTATCATGCCCTCTGCATCAACTGTTGTGGCTTTTACCTCTCCGCTTATCGGTCCGTCAACGATAGATGTGATTTCTTTAATTACCTCGTTGAAGTCTCTGCCCTCTTTTGCGATGAGTGAAGGGTTTGTTGTAACTCCACAGATGACTCCCATATCGTTTGCTTTCTTAATGTCCTCGACATTTGCTGTATCTACGAAAAACTTCATTTAAAAATACCTCCGTCTTATATGATTTGCGTTTACTTTTGTTTGCTGATATAAATATAACACTTCAAAAGCATAAATGCAATAGTAAAAGTAAATAAAAGTAAAAATAAGTGCAATTAAATATCACCAAACAAAAGCAAACATAAATAATTGAAAATACTGGCTTTATTTACTTATTTGAGTTATTATATATTTATGCAATGATTTGTGATAAAAATATGTACGTAAAAATACAACAGAAATCAAAAGAAAGAGGAAAATCTATGCTGCAATTAGAAAGACAACAAAAGATTCTCGATTATTTAAAAGAAAACCGCAAGGCCACCACCAATGAGTTGAGTGAACTGCTTGGTGTATCGACCACTACTATAAGAACAGATTTAAACCAGATGGATAAGGAAAAGCTTCTGACAAAGACTCACGGCGGTGCCATCTACAAGGATAAAACCCATGACATGACTGATTTAACCGCGAGGGCCTATCTGTTCCATGACCGCGCTCTGGAAAACAAGGAGGCCAAGGAGGAGATTGCAAACGAGGCGATAAAGCTCGTAAGTGACCATATGTGTATCTTCCTTGATGCCAGCTCCACAGCCTACACTCTCGGCATGAAGCTTTCAGGCTTTACAGAGCTGACCGTCATCACCAATGGCATCAATCTTGCTCTAGAGCTAAAGGATATCCCGGGTGTCACAGTCATCCTGACAGGCGGTATCGTAACCAGCGCATCCGCTTCCATAGAAGGACTGCTTGGCGCTGATTTACTCAAAAAGATACACACAGATATCGCGTTCGTGTCAGCAAGAGGCTTCTCTGTAGAAGACGGACTGACTGATTTCAGTATATACGAGGCTGATTTGAAGCGCATGTGTATCAAGGCCTCCGCTAAAACTGTGGCTCTTGTAGACCACACCAAGTTTGATACCACATCCATATCAAGCTATGCATCACTTGATGACATCAATATTGTAATCACCGACTCCGGTATCTCACCTGAGACAGCAGATATATATGAGAAGGCAGGCACTGATATTGTTATATCCGGAATATAAATGGACAATATGGCCATATAAAAATATAAGTACAAATATAACTATAAATATAACTGTATATATAGATCCATTAAAAATGACACGCAACGTTTTACGCTGCGTGTCATTTTATAGTTGTCTTATACGCTTAAAGCATCAGACTATCTTATATGCATTTCTGCCATTTTCCTTCACATCATTGAGCACTTCATCCACCGTCTTAAACAGCCTAGAAAACTCATCCGGCACCTTTACATCCGGGGCGGTAACATATGCCTGTGATACAGTCAGATACTCATCCACCTTAGAGCTCTCATGAAGTATCTGTTTTTTGGCAAGCTCAAGTCTTATATGTTCAGCTATATTTTTAATGATATCCTCATCCGTTTCCTGCAGGATTATGTAGAATTCATCACCATAGAAATGATACCCCATTCCATTATCTCTGACGCTCTCATTTATTATGGATGACACTTCTTTTAGCACTGCATCACCGGTGACTCTGCCACTGTTTTTGTTAAATGACTTGAAGAAATCTATATCCACTACTCCAAACGTGATTCCTGCACCATCTGAATCCTGATTTTTGCTCACAAGCTTTTCAAAATCGTTTCGCATCTTGAACTTATTGCCCATGCCTGTAAGCATATCTGTGTAGTTGAGTCTGACTGCCTTACGGCGCTCATACTCAGTCTCCTGAAGCTGAAGCTTAAGGTCGATTGTATCACCAAGACGCTTTATCTGCTCCTTCACCTGCATAGAGTGGAGATTTGCGTAATATACGCACAGCTTGTTGTACGCCTCTGTATCACCAATGGCGCTCTCATATTTCATCCACATCTTGACACAGGTCTTCTGGAAAAACAGATTTTGCGTATCAGTGGCAAATCTTTCATACTCCACAATAACCTTTTTCCATGCATCGAACTCCCCCATATTCATAAATAGATTGCAAAGACTTAGTATCTCAAGCACATAATCGGCAGAATCGATATTGTTTATCGCACCCTCAACCAGCTCTTCCACATGATCTCTGACCTCATCCTCATTTCCCATCTTCCATAGCATATGTGCCTGTGACATATCTATCAGAAATCTGTTTTTATCACTGCCAGCTATCTCATTAAAGAGTATCGCGTCAGAAAGATGCTTTTCTGCCTTTTCAAACTCATTAATTCCCGTGTATGATATGCACAGATTCAGATGAAGCATGAGAAGCTCCTGATAATAGCTATCCCTCTCTCCATGCAGTGGTGGCTTGCACAGCTCCAGTGCTTCGTTAAAATATCTGATAGCCTTTTCACACAATCCAAGCTCCATATAGAGTGAGCCTATATTATTGTTAACAAGCATTATTATCTCTGTTGAGCCCTGCTCCACAGCTACATCCATAGCCTCCAGGTAGCAGTCAATCGACATGCTTACATCTCCAATAGATGCATATATGACTCCCATAAGATTGACAGTCTTTGCCATCTGCTCATATGCGCCACAGCTCTTATAAAGACCGGCTGTCTCCTGTGCCTTCTTCTCTGCCAAAAAAAGCTTATTCTCGCCAAATAAGGCTGCTGCCTCATCCATACAACTGTCTGCCTTTTGCAATATACCCATAAAAACCCTCCTATAGATGACAATACAATCTATTTTTCAGCAAGATACTGCTTATATCCAACCTGTTTCAGTTTCGCATCCTTTGCTACAACCTGAGCCTTCATATCTGCTGTATACTTTTTGATTTTCTCAAGGATTACATCATCACCTGCTGCGAGTATCTTTGCTGCAAGGATTGCTGCATTTTTCGCACCGTCAATTGCAACTGTGGCAACAGGCACTCCAGGTGGCATCTGCATGATTGAGAACACTGCATCCATTCCATCCAGATTCTTTCCTGAAAGCGGTACTCCGATAACAGGAAGTGCAAAAAGCGCTGCACACATTCCCGGAAGTGCTGCTGCCATTCCAGCTCCTGCTATTATTACCTTTACATCTCTATCGCAAGCGCCTCTTGTCCACTCAATAAGCTCATCCGGCTCACGGTGTGCCGAGATGATGGTGAGCTCATACTCTATGCCGAGCTCTTCAAGCATATCTGCTGCCTTACTCATCACCTTTAAATCTGAGTCGCTGCCCATAACTATTCCAACCTTTGCCATTTTATCCTCCTTATATGTCTAACAATTATTTACTTTCTGCATCAAGCGTATCGAGCGGTTTATTCAACTCTTCTACGCCCTCAAGCACAAATCTGCCATCTCTTATTATATCACATGTTGAGCCATCGTGTCGAATAACTGTGATGGCTCCAAGCTCATCATATGGTATTGTGATATCCGTGTGGCAGTTGAAATATGCCTTTGATATATCCTCTTTTCTGCGGATGGAAACTGAATTGTCCCTGGCAATGATTGCTTTTCCGTCAGGGTTGTATGTCATATTGTCCTCATCGTATGTGTAGCAGGTATCACCCACCGCAAAGTGCGGTCCTGTCTTCTCTGCTATGAGAATAGGCATCTTTGCTGCGATATCGTATACTCTCGCCATACGGTAGGCTGTCGTATTGGTGCCTATGGCAAACTCACCCATAGGCAGTGTGTCATGATGGAAAAGTACATTATCAGATATATACTTTTTGTTTTCTTCCTCATCCTCAAAATTGGTACATGTATATTTATCAATCATGCCATCCTTAAAGTCGATTTCCAGATTAAGGAAATTAAGCTCATTGAGATATACCTGACTGACATGCAGCTTGCCGTTTGTACCCTCTAACACCGGTGAAGTAAACACCTCTCCGACAGGGATATTTACATCAGCCACACAGTTTTCAAAAGCCGTCTCCTTTGAAGGCTCCTTAAGCTCATGAATCTTGACATACAAATCTGTCCTGTTGCCGTTTGTACCGACGATATGCACCCTGTCTGCTGTATCGAGCACATCTATGATTTTCTGCTGCATATCTCTGTAGAGTGCATAATCAAGAGTATTAATCTTTACAGTCTCAGTAAAAATTTCCTTATAATCAGGTCCGATTGCAGCACACGGATAGGCAATAATCGTAAAGCTTCTGTCCTCGCTGTGGATATAGCTGTTCATATACTGTGAGCGCACGCTTGTCATATGGACTACAAGCTTCTGCTGCTCATCATTAAAGTGCGCAGCCTCCTTCTTTGAAACCGGAGCAAACGGCTCCTCTCCAAATATCTCTATGACAGCCGGTCCTCCACATTTGCATGCTACATCCTTCATTCTCTCAAGTGCATTGTGCATGCACTCAAGACGATACTCCACATATGCCTTGTCAAGCCACAGTGCCATATCCTCCTTGTGGTCATAGTCAAACTGCTTATTGACCGATGTGGAAAATGGTCTCATGGCAGGCTTCATACCCATTTTCTCGAAATTTTTTAATGCTGCTCTTATCATACGCTCAAAGCCAAGCGGATAAAGCACCTGAACCACCGACTTCTTTGAGATATCCTTGTTGCAGGTAATAAAGCCAATGCGGTATCCTTCTGTATAGGTATCTGCCATGGCCTGTATCTCCTCATCTGAAAATGAAGCCAGATGCGCTCTGCCGGCGCGCTCATTCTCTCCGACATACAGTCCGTAGGAATACAGATAATCATCATTTGACAAATCTGCCTCATTTACAAGCTCTGTATAGTAATCATAAGCCGGGTCAAGGAGTGCTCTGTTGTCATCCTCTGCAAAAATCTCCTCATAATCATGCATGAACGAATATATACAGCCCCTTATCTCATCAGGACTCAGCTCATTGGCATTCTCAAAATAATTGTATAGCTCTACAATAAGCTCTGCATAAATGCAGAGATATTTTATATCCCCCTGATAGATATGTGTAATGCTTCCGGCAATTTTTGCATATACAGCCGATAAAAGCTGACCATACTCATCTCCGAGCACCTTTACGGCATATGCCGGGTTGGCATAGCTTTTCTCGTAATTTTCTTTATCAAACTGTGAATAGAATAAATCGTTAAATTCCTTATCTGCGTTATGGTTTTTAATAGTGTTGATGCACTTTGCCGCACTTCTGAAATAATCAGCAAAAGCCGGCTCTATCGCAGATTCTCTGATGATCTGCTCTATACGCTCCTCCACAAGCTCTAATCGCTCTGCGTAAAGCTCATTGGAGAGCTCATAAATCTCTTTATAACTCATATATCCCTATAATCTTTCTTTCATATAATAAAACCTGCAGCATATGTCCCACCCCAGCTGAGCACCGCTATAAGTGCAAAAAACACTGCCAATCGTGGAAATGTCATGAATGATTCCTCATCAAAGAGGCTTCTGATGGCAAACCCGAAATCTGCCAGAGATATGCCAAGCATCAGTATACCGGCACTGCCATAGTACATAGACAGATTGCCATCTCCTCTAAATGCCGCATTCAAAAAAACTATATATACAATCTCTATGAGGATAGCCACAACAAGTGCAGCTATCCCCCTCTTAGATTGCTTCTTTTCCGTAAACTTATACCTGTTACGTTTTCTTCTGCCAAGCAATTTATATTCTCCTATTTGCAGCCGTACTGCTTATAGTACTCATCTATAGCTGCTTTGATTGTGTCATCAATGACTACTCTGCCATCATGCTCTCTGTTGTAGAGATACTCTGTGACCTCTTCCATTGTAACGATTGCCTTGCCCTCAAAGCCGTACTTCTCATGAATCTCGTCGAGCGCGCTTACCTTGCCGCCCTGTCCGACTTCCATTCTGTTAAGGCTCACCATAAGGCCTACGATTGTAACATCTGCAGCTCCTCTTACCTTTGGAACTGTCTCCTCCATTGATTTGCCGGATGTGGTGACATCCTCTATCATGACTACTCTGTCGCCATCCTTAAGCTTGCTTCCAAGGAAGCCTCCCTTGTCTGCACCGTGATCCTTTGCCTCTTTTCTGTCTGAGCAGTAGCGCACCTCTTTGCCATAGAGCTCATGGTATGCGATAGCTGTTACCACTGCAAGCGGAATTCCCTTGTATGCAGGTCCGAATAATACATCAAAGTCATCTCCGTAATTAGCATGGATAGCCTTTGCGTAGTACTCTCCGAGTCTCTTAAGCTGTGAGCCTGTCACATATGCTCCCGCATTCATGAAAAATGGTGATTTACGGCCGCTCTTTAATGTGAAATCACCAAATTTCAGCACGTCACTCTCCACCATAAAGTCTATAAATTCCTGCTTATACTGTTCCATTTTATCTTAAAACCTCCTGTTTATAAGGCTTTCACGCCTTTATTATTGTCTCAAATTGCTTTACTACACACTTTTTACACACTTTACACCGCTTCCATCTTCCTCATCTCGTCAAACAAGGTATCATCTGTTACGTGACAATACAAATCCATTGTCAGCTGTAAGGAGCCATGTCCGAGAAGCTTCTGCACGCTCTTAGGCTGCATTCCGTTCTCGATTGCCCTTGTTGCAAAGGTGTGACGGAAACAATGAGGAGAGAACCTCTCAAATTCCGGGTGTTCCTTCTGAATTCGTCTCGTTGTTACATCCATACATTCCTGTACGATGAACTGCTGTGTAGGTCGATTGTTTCTGGTTACGAAAACCAGATTCTTGTATTCGTCCTGTGCTGTTTGTGCGTTCTTAAGCAGAATCTCCTGCCCGCGAACTCTTTGTTTTTTCAGAGCTTCCATAGCTCTTGTTGTTAAGGGAATGGTTCGCTTGCTGTTATGCGTCTTGGTATCATGCCATTCAAAGACATATTTGCCATCCTTGCGGAAATAGCATAAGGAACGTCTGACGTGTACAACCTTCTTTTCAAAGTCTACATCAGACCACTGAAGCCCCATCAACTCACCAATACGCATTCCTGTGTCGATTGCCACTACATATAAATTGTAGTAGAATGTGTCCTTCGCATAGCTAAAAAAAAGCTCCGTTTCACCTACCGTTAATACTCTACGTTCTTTCTTAACCTCTTTAGAAATCACAGTATTGATCTGCTTAGCAGAATTTTTGATAAGTAAATCAGAGTCTATTGCTTTCTCCAGCATATCGACCAGTATCTTTTTCGAATTCTTACGCTCATTGTCTGTTTCCAGTTCGTTAATCGCCTGCTGCATAATCAGTAAATTCAAGGATGTGAGTTTTCTCCATCCCAGAGCCTTCTGTATTCTGCGATAATGACCTGCGTATGTCTCCTTGGTGGAGTCTCTGCAATTCTTCTTGCAGGTATCCATCCAGATTTCATACCATTCGTCAAGCGTTACGTCCTTCGCAACAACATTGAGTGCCTTTTCATCCTCATACTGTTCGTTTCTAAGCTTCTGTCTTACCTCATTCAGCGTCTTTGCGTAAACCGTCTGCTTCTTGCCAAAACGATTCACGAATCTTCCCTGATAAAGACCATCCTTTCTCTGTGATAAGCCTTTACCTAATTCTTTACCATTAAGGGATTTACCCATTTATGCCTCCTTCCTAAGTGTAGAATAGGAAGGATTCCAAATATCGTCCCTATTCTACCATAAAACCTTACAATTATCAATCCGTTTCAAAAATTGAATTCTCATTTTGAAACTCCTCCGTGTTCTTATTTATGAAAGAATCTGATTCAGTAACCAGTGGTCTAATCTGCCCTTATGAGCATATAGTCTGTTACCGATTCTTACCGTGAAACCATTGGCCGGATTGGAAAGCAATTCTCTTGCTTTCGTCTGTCCAATACCAAGGTACTCACACATTTCCTTTACATTTAATAACGCTCTTGTATCAAGTTCTGTTTTCATGGTAGTCCTGCCTCCTCTCGTAATATTCTCATTAACCACCTTCTTTCCTACCCGCAATAAGCGGTTCCTAAAGTAAGATTGTTCCAGTACTCTTAGTTTGGTTTTCTACGTATCCACTGTCTGGATTCTTTAGCACCGATTTCTCACTACTGAAACCTGCCTGTGGGCCTCTCCTGCGCGAGATCATCTCCCACCCTTGACGGAAGTGTCTGTTCTTTGCTCCGCTTAAATTGCTTTAAGTATCATCGCAAAGTCCGTTGACTGTGAATACAACTCATGAAGTTTTCAATTTACAGTTAAAACATTTCGATATTCTTGTAGAACATAAGTTTGTTTTGTGTTATGATTGTTGTAGCCGATTTGCTTCATTTCTGATGCCGCCCGGCTACGTTTTGTAAGTTAATTGTAGTAAAATATAGAGAATAAAATAATTGACGGTCACTTGACCGCGACTTGACATAGAAACTTTTCAAAGAATGAAAATATAGAAAGACAGATAAGATAGATAGCGGGATTGATAAATCCTCTCTGAAAGGAGCACACAGATGAGAAACAGACTGACCTTCGCCAATGTGATTGGTGTATTATTGGAAAATAAAAAGAAAACCTACCCGCAGCACCAGCTTGTACGCAGTCTGTTCTCTGCATATCTGGATGATACTCTGACAGCTTCGGAATTAATCGCAGATGACACGACGATGTACAGCCGCTGGTGCAATGGCGCCCGCCCGATTCCTATAGATATCCTAAAGACTTATGAAGATGAGGATGAATGGGATACGATGGAGGATGATTTCAGAGATAAGATTATTCCGAACCTGTTGAACGAAGCACAGGCTCGAATCCAGATGGAGGAATTGATTACAGACAGTATAAAAACCATCGGGCAGGAAATGGCTGATGCACTGATTCAGGAGCCGGATAATGCAGCCTTTTTCTGCTCTGTGGTAAGATATGCGATTTTGAATGACCATAGCACAGGTGCGCTCTATTCTCCCGACCTTTCGGAAGTGATTCTTTGCAATAAGCTTCCCTCCTGCAATCAGGCATTCATTGGACGAAAGGATGAGATAAAAGCAATCGCATCCCATCTTTCCAATCAATCCGTCTTATTCATTACTGGTATGGCAGGCATTGGAAAAAGCGAAGTTGCCAAAGCCTATGCACAGACGAACCGTAAAAAGTACACCAATATCATTTATCTGTATTACACCGGTGATTTGAGAAAAGACATCGCAAACCTTACATTTGCAGATGATTCCGTAGAAATGAATGAGGAAGTCCGTTTTCAGAATCACTATAAGGTGATGCAGAGACTCCACACAGATACACTGCTGATTCTGGACAACTTCAATGTGCTTCCAAAGGACGAACCCTTCTTAAAGGAACTGATGAAGAATGATATGCAGCTATTGATTACCAGCAGATGCAAACTTAAGAATTATGATTCTATAGAAATAAAGGAATTGGATAAAGAAAAAGAACTGACAGAACTGTTCTACAAGCATTGTCCTTCTGCAAAACGTGATCCGGACAGTGTGTCTGCCATTATAGAAGAAGTGAACTGTCATACCCTGACTGTCTGCATGGCTGCTCTTACCTTAGAAGCCAGCGGCATGGAACCGGAAGAATTGTTACAGGAGCTGCGTTCCTGCGGTATCGGGCAGAACATGGAAGAAATCGAGGTATTCAAGGATGATGAATTCTCCTATGCCAGTATGATAGGACACCTTCGCATGTTGATGAAGCTTAATAGATTAAATGAGGACAGTATTGATATCCTCCGTAACCTCTCACTCCTGCCGGTATCAGGAGTTTATAAAAGTGCGTTCAAAATGTGGCTGGAACTGGATTCTCTCAAAAATGTTAATGAGCTGATACGCTATGGCATTATCAGTGAAGATACCGAAAATAAGACGATTGCACTCCATCCTCTCATTCAGGAAGTGGCAATCGCAGAGACCATTCCAACCGTATCAGACTGCCATGTGATGTTAAATCACCTGCATTTGATTTGCCTTGCTCACGGTCTGGATGTAAAAAGACCGGTGACTGTCATGGAATGTCTGAAAAGCATCAACAGACACATCATCCTAGATAACAGGGCTTACTATCTACTGTTCTTACAGGATATGTACCCTTACTTTGACAAATATCTGGATACCGATTATCTGTCGGAGCTGGTAGAACGTATAGAATATGTGATGAATCTTATGAATGATTCGGGCAAGTCGGATGAAACGAGTAAATCGTATAATTCAGATAAATCAGGCACACCAGATATTACGCAAGAAACCAACCACATTTCTGCCTGTGACAAAGCATTATTATTAGATTACAAAGCACAGCTTCTGTTCCCACGCAAGGAATATGATAATGCCATTAAGAAATATAAAAAGGCGATTGCCCTCATGGAAAATTACCATAAGACCAATACTGCGGATGCCCGTTCCGCCAATCTGCTTTCAAACCTGCACAACAACATCTCTACAGCTTATCTGTTCCGGAAGAAACTGGAAGAAGCCGTATCAGAACTCAAGACAGCTTTCACAGTACGCAGGGAATATGCCAGTCTTGGATTGATAGAAAATAATGATACCCTGCAGCAGACACTCTCACTTGCTAACATGCTGGTGCAGAATAAGGAATATGATTCTGCTCTGGAAATTATTGATTTCTGTGAATCCACCATTGATGAAGTTATGGGTAGAAATAACCTTGATTATGGTATGTGCGAGTTCTATCGTGGTGTCATTGCTTATACCCGTTCTCAGCCTGTGATAGCAGAACAGCACCTGCTTAACGCAGATGCCGTCTTTCATGCTGTTATGAACGAGAACCCTGATAATGATTATTCCAAAAGTACTGCTCGTTATTTGTATAGTTTGTATATGAGATGGGGAAAGAAAGAGCTTGCGGAGCAATATAAAAAAATACTAATCAGCACGCATTAGGTATTGCCATAAAAAATAGGTAGTTCAAATTGAACTACCTATTTTTATTTCTTCATGCTCTGGTGGCGTATTCTCTTCTCCGTTTCCAATAATCCAACATATTCTAAATGAATACTGCAAATTATCAATAATATTCATCTTGTTATCATTAGATAATACTGATTCAATATCACTATCATTTATCACACCCCAATCAATCCATTTATATCCATTATCTTCGTATGAACTAAATAAATAATTTTTACTATTCTTGCTCTGTGATAGTTCTCCACTAATTCTTAATATTTCATAAGAAAATATCTTCTTCTTCATAACTGCACATGATAGATTTCCATTCTCATTTATGAAAAACACTATATATTTATTGTCGAATCGAATTTCTTCCAAACATTCATTTGCAGTAGTTTGTGCTGTCATTCCTTTTTGTTCTTTCAAATATTCATATGGTGATTTCTGCTTCAATAAATATATAGTAACAATTAAAAACAGAAAAAAAATCATACAAACACAAAAAAATATTTTCTTTTGTTTCTTATTCATTCTCTTCACCTCATTCTTCATTTAATAATGTCTTATATCCCTGCCAATAGTCAACACTTCCGTCTGCGTATTCCTTGCGAATAATCGCATGGAAACGTCCTATCTGATACTTTCCTACTTTCATCTACCACCACTCTCCTTTATCGTTGTAGTGCCACCATTCGCCGCTTTCATATTCGATACAAAGATACCCGTCCTTATCTATCCAAACCTTTGCTAAGCCACCCTCGTTCCAATGCTCACACGCTTTTTTATGGGCTTCTTTGTTTCCCACTCCGCTTTTGGTCTGCCTTTTGCCACTGGCTTCTCTGAACCCTCGCTTGCTCCTGCACCTATAATCGACTTAAACGCCGCTTCTTGGTCAAATTTTGCCTTTCCTGCCATTACTCTCTACCTCTCCTTTCAAAAATTCCTCTATAAAGGCTTTATAGTCCTCTGATACGGTGGACTTCTCCGCATACTCAAATATATCTGTTCTGTTTGCCTGTGCTTCCTCTACCGCTACCGCTGACCGAATATAGGTCTTATATATCGGTGCAGAAATGTACTCGCTCAACTGTTCCGTAAGTTCCTTTATCTGCTTGCTGATGTTTGCTCTCGGATTGAACCTTGTAAACAGAATACCCGTTATCTTTACATTAGGATTGCAGTACCGCTGTACGCTCCTTACTGTTTCGTTAAGCTGGTTAATTCCTGTTGTGGCAAATATGCCCGCTGTGGTCGGTATCAGAATATCACCTGCCACCGTAAATGCGTTTACGGTCAACACACCCAAAGAGGGCGGCGTGTCTATAATGATATAATCATACTTTTCCGCTACGGGGGCAATAGCTTCTTTCAAACGGTGTTCTTTTCCCGTCTGTGATAACTCTTGCTCTGCTCCTACCAGCATAATGTTTGGTAATATATCATACCCGCCTTTCATACAAAAATCCATTAAAATCATAGCTCAAAATCATTTTATGTGCAATGGAGTTTTTCTTACCGAAAGTGAGTTTGAAAGGCAATCAAAGCCTTGTCATCTGCCACGCCCACGTCTACGAACCGGTGTGATTATCTGCTGTTCCGCTTGTGCTTTTAGCTGCTCCTCTGAAGAATGATTTCTGTTGTATTTCACACGATAATCATATTCCTCGGTAAAATCATCATATACAGACATCTTGTAACGCATACTCCGCATGGATTCTTCGGTATATCCCATTCTGTCCTGATACTTCTTTAGTTCTTCAATTCGGTCATCAGAAGGTGGCGGAAGAAGTTTAGCACGTTTTTCCAGAGAGAGCTTGCGGTATTCTGCTGGAGATGGAAACGGCTTATTTTGAACCGGCACCGTTGACGAATTGTTATCAAGTAATTCGTCTAACTCATCCTCATTATATGGTTCTGCGTCGGTTGAGTTATTTGTTGTGCCAAACTCAGTACTTACCGAGCCTGCGCCTGCATCAAGTCCCTGCCACTCTTTATTGAAGTCATCAAATGCAGCACCATAAAAGAAAGACTCGTCATTCTCCGGTATCTCATGTTTTTCCTGAAACTCGTCATATGCCTCATATACAGAAACATCCGGTTTTCTGGTCGGCTGTGACTCCTGTGTTGGTATCTGCTTTTTAGCCTTAGAAGCAGACTCCTTCACTTCCTCCTCATCCTCTTCCCATCTGGGATAATCCTTCATGGACTGACTGGAATGCTCGATGTCCTGCTCCTGCCTTGGATAATCAAACCAATCCTCTTTTTCCTTCTGTTTCATATACTCCCTGATGCCTGCAACCGTGAATCGCTTACCAAGCTTACTGCCTCGTACTGCCTTTACCTTGCCTCCATTACTGCTACGATAGGGAAGGGCATAGCTAATGGTATTACCTTTCAGCCTTACATTCATATGATAGGTTCTTTCTAACATATTCACCACATCATGAATGTTCTGCGTGGTCGGATCATTCATGGCAAGTCTGATATACACACGCATTTCATCCTTGAAAGAAAGTTTTCCCCTTTTCTGCATATGATTTTCCGCTAAGGTGCGTTCCTCCCTGGTCTTATCCGGATTGTAGAAGCTGTCACGGACAGAGTGTGTCAAGCCCCGGCTCCTGCACTGTTCTCCAAAATATTCCGACATTTTCACCAGCTCCTTCGGACCTCTCCGAAAGGAAGAACCATCCTTCTGATTACAGTTATTTACCAGAAAATGCACGTGAACATGCTCCGTATCCACATGAACCGCAAACAATACCTCAAATCCCTTTTTCCAGAAGAACTCACGAGCAAAGTCCTCTGCCATCTTGTAAGCCTCTGCATAAGTCAGCTTATCATTGTCCTCCGGATGAAAGGATATTGATAGCTTCTGTGCCAGAATGTCCCGCGGGAAGAACCGGCTATACTTCTTCTGATGCATTTTCCTTGTCATAAGGACACTGTTTGCAAAGTTATCCCGATTGCAGCCAAAAGCATTATATAACTCCGACTTTGTCTTGATAACACTGGAACTTAGCTGTTCCTTCTTCTTCCCCAGAATATAATCTGCAGCACTGTGAAGCTGTGCCACAGACTTGCATGGAGCATATTTTACATTGACATTTCCATATACTGCCATCTAACTCACCACCTTTTCATATAGTTTTAATACTGAGTCTTCCAACCGCCGGAATACTCTCTGGAACGGTTCAAATGCTGTCATGGATATCAAATCCGGATAGGCATTGATATTCCTTGCCAGCTGGTTGATATTGACTCCCTGCTTTTTCAGTTCGTAGCAGACCTCATTCATGACCTCCATAAACTGCTTTAATGTTGTCCCGTCAATCTGCCTGCCCTTGTTGCCCCGGAGCAGATAGTCGATGAAATCAGCGGAAGTCTTATATCCGCTCTCCTTCATCTGTGATTCAAATTCCTGTTTTACACGGTAATCCACACGAGAATAGATTACCTCGTCTCTTGTTCGTTTCCCCATAGTGTCCTCCTTCTTTTTATCTGTAAAAAAAGCCACAAAACTCATTGGTTGAATTGGCATTGCTGCCTTTTCTTCCAATTGTTTCATGGCTTCATTTTTTGGTATTTTCAGTTATTGTGTTTTGGCTACGATTGCACCGGATTATGGCTACATACTAATAGAAATTGTGGTCTGCACCGGTAAATTGCAGTGTCATGCCCCTGTTGTGGTTCTACTGTTGCTCTGCTTTGTAGCCATTTGGTTGCAGATGTTGTCTAAACTGTATCTGTTATAGCTATACTGTCCATAAGAACCGCTATCATCTGCATCCGTCTTGGTATTTCTTCGTAGCCTTTGTGTAAGCGATGCTTCGTCAGCAGGGCACATCATCCCCACAGGTCTGCCTGACGGAAAAAAGACTCCGTCAGACAGACAAAAGCAGCCCTTCGCTTACCGCTTCGGACTGCTTTTTTTCACATCTCTACTACTTATTGAAATCTTCTATTCCCTTTCCGATGTGGTGGGGATGATATAGGCAGGTAGTACCGCTGGCTTGCCAACTCGTCAAAAATAAAATCAGGGTCCCCTCCGGTACCCTGATTTTATTTCCGCCTCATTGTCTGCGCCATCGGTGCTACCTGCTCATGGGCTACGCCCCCGAGACCCCCAGACAGAAAGACACACCATCTACAAAGGGGATGGTGTGTCTTTCTGTCTTTACTGCAATTGTACCCGGGAATGTAGCCGATGTTTACTTGGATAATTGAATTGATTATCATCGGCTATATCCTTCTTGCTTCTACCCTCATTACAAAACAATAGAATTCTTTCTGTAATATCAGTCTGTTAGACTTGGGGGGTGACTTGGGGGGGACTTGGGTGTTACCCACCCCAAGTCATTATCCCTCTTTATGATTCGTTTTCTTCTGTTTCTATATCCAGCCTCTGTAAAATATCATATATCACACCAGAATCGTTTAATAAGCTTATAGCAAAACATTTCTTTCCTGCATCTTTTAATGATGCACCAATGTGATACGCTTTTTTGTCATCAATGATTAAAAACCTGTCATGAAATACACCTGTGTAGTTCACTTCAAGTTTGGGATACTGTTGATTGAAAGTTTCAATATCTTTTTCTGACAATCTGGTTTTTCTAACTGTGTAAATCGTTACCGATACATTCTCTTTCTTCTTGGACAGAATATTTAAAGTTCCCACATCGACATAATTATCGACCAATACAAGACTTTTCGTTGCACTAGCTACCAGATCTATCAGTAAGCTAAACGCATCATATATCTGTCCATCAAAAAAGATTTTCTGCTGTGATTCTTCGTGGTCAGAAATATATGCAAATACTTTATCAAATTTCTCATTTGTTTCATTTTGATAAGTTATCTGTCTTTCTTCTATTGCATTCATGCGATCATACAAAAGTGACGTGTTTGCCATATATTTACGCATTTCAACAAATGTTTCCATTATCCTGATACTGACTTGTATTGCAATATCACTCCTCAGCACCGCAGAAAGCATTGCAATACCTTGTTCTGTAAAAACATATGGCAGATATCTTCTTCCACCTCTCCCTTCTTTTGAGGTCACAAATTGTGACCTCAAAGAGTCGTACTCTTCCTTTTTTAGTTGAAACCTGAAATTCTCAGGAAATCTTTCAATATTTCTTTTTACAGCCTGATTAAAAGTTTTTGTTTCAACTTGATACAAAATTGCCAAGTCACTATCGAGCATTACCTGTTTTCCTCTAATAACATATATAAGACTCTGAATATGACTCACTTCCATAACCCTATCCTTTACATCTGAATTTACGTCAATCAATTCACTATTATCTTTTGCCATCGAATCCTCCAATCCATTTTTGAAGTCGCAAATTGCGACTTCAAGTCTACAATCTGTGTACTCATTCTGAGGTCACAAACTGTGACCTCAAACAGTATCATCGTGTTCCTTCTTGTTTTGCTTCCCAAATTGCTGTTCATACATAATCTGATACTTTTTCAACCGTGGAATATACTCAGGAGGCTTTCTTCGACCCGCTTCCCACTCTTCCACCGTTCGAAGTGGTATCTGAACCTTTATCTCACACACTCATTGTGTGGTTAATTATATCATGCCACTTCTTCTTTTATCAATTGAAAATCAACACGAATCCATAATTTACACACCAAACGAGTAATCCAGAAACTCATTCTCTTCTGGCTCCGACAGTTCTTGCTTTACAACTTCTATCGGTTGTTCACTGCCCTGTATCGGTTCCGTAACTAGCTTTACCCCCACCGATGCCTCAGCTCCCGGATTTCCCTGCTGATACGGATAAGGCATTATCCCACCAGCCTGCAGTCCCGCCTGAAAAAATGCCTGCTGTTGCATCTGATACATGGCTGCAAGTGCCGGAAGATTTGAAAGAAGCTTCTGCTCCACAGTCTGCACCAGTCTGTCTGCAAAGGCATCTTCCTTTTCCCGACTCTCCAGATATGGATCGTTTTTCTTGGCAAGATGCCTTTCATAATAATCATTAATCGCAGCCACCACAAAAGCATTCTGCGACTTAAAGTCCTGTTCCACTTCAGCGGAATGCAGGCGTTCCCACGCCTGCACGCCTCCCTCATCCGTCATATTGAAACGGATGTTGTGATTCCTGTAGTGCTTTGTCATATTGCCTCACCTACCTTCTGCCTGCTCTTTCCTGATGTCTTAAAAGCATATAGCAGTAATACTCATAGCCCTTTGCATTAGCACGGATATCATTGTTAAAGACTGTATTTTCAGGATTGTACTCGCCGAAATTTTCAACCAGCCTTGCTCCGCCACCCATGAAGTAAACCTTCATCAGCTTCTCATTATATTCATGGTCACGAAGCTTCTGAAAAATCTCCTCCACATAGTCACAAATAGCCTTTTCCACGAGTGATGCATGGGGATCCGGCAGTTCAATCTTTCCGCTACGGAGAATATTATCAATTACATCATCCATAAGATTGTCTCCCGTTTTGTCCTGCACCATATTGTGAATCTTCTGAAAGCACTGGAACACACCAAGCTTCTCGGTCCATGCCTTGCTTTCCATTGGTCTACCGTTATTCAGATACATCAGATTCATGGTACCGTTTCCAATATCTGCAAGAAGCGTTACACCTGCAAAATCCTTCAGATTCTCTGTCACTGCCGAGTAACACTGCGGCATAACCGTACATCCTGCAAACTCAATACAATAAAGTCTGTCCTTATAGCCGACCTCCACACTGCTGTTTCTAAGCATATATCTCTTAAAGTCCTCCCTCTGTGCCTGCACCCATTTCAGAGGAAGCCCAACTGCAAGATGAATCCTTGCCCTGTTTACAGAGTCTGTCATTCCTCTTGCTTCCAGTTCCTTTACAATAGCCGCAAGTGTCAGCATATAATTGTCGTCATCAGTCTGCTTATCTGCCACAAAACCCTTTCTTCCCTCTCCAATGACATAATATCCACCATCGTACTCGATATAATCTCTGCTTAACACAGGTGCGCTGTCATACTTTGCAATTGCTGTCTTAAAGCATCTTCTGGCTGTTTTCATATTTCCGTAGCCATTATCCACACCGATAATCAGTGCTCCGTTCATACTGTATTCTCTAATCTTCTCTGTCATATAATCCTCTCTTTCTCCGGCATCTGTGCCGGTAACCAAAATAAAAAAGTCCATGCATCTGTATCTCTACAAACACATGGACGAATCAACTGCCACTCTTGATATTTAGCGTATCCTTCCTACGAATTACTACACACTTTACTACACACTTTTTTCATCAAATTACACCATTTTATGATAAGTTACGATAGTTTCCTCTCAAATTAAAAATGCCCTCAAAGCCTGTAAAATCAAGCATTTGAGGGCATTCACAAGGGTTAAGATAAAGGAGCAGGTAGGAAATCTATAAATTCGCTCTTGTAACTTTCCATTGTATGTTAATCCTCCTGTGTGTTTTTCTTTAAATTATCTTTGTCAATTTTACCACATTGGGGCGTGCTTTTCAACGTGGAAATATTAGTTGTTTTTGCGGCTCTGTCATACATAGACAATCATAATAATAAAAAGAAATAGCATCCCACACCGTCCAAAGTTTAGGATGCTATTCTTATAACATTTTAGCACTGAGGGCAAATCGGAGTCATATCCGATTCACTTTCTAAGTAGATTATACATGAGGGTACTTGAGAAATCAAGTACCCTTTTTATTAGATATACTCACTTGTGTTTACAATCACGCCGTCATATACTGACTGCTTTTTGATAAACTCTGCAGCCTTGTCCACCTCTCTGCCATTTTTGTTCCAGTCCTTTGTGAACTCAACTTTGTCGGCTTCAAGCGCCTTCTCCTGCTTTTGGCTGATGAGCAGAAGTACGAGTATTCCGGCATGGCTTAGGTGCTTGACTACATTTACGAAGTCCTCTCCCTCCTTTGGTGCGTAGAGATAAGTATGGCGTCCGTCTATATTTAAGGCTTTCTCGACATCCTCCACAAAGCCACGGTTTACACCATCCACTCCGTCTACGAATACGGCGGTGATTGCCTTCTGGCCCTTGATTGCAGCTCTTACGTTTCTGTCTACTCTGCCCTCATAGAGACCGCTTTCCTCTGTGTGTACCTCTTCAACCACACCACAGGCAGATGTCATATCCGTCACACGGTCGATTAAGATAAACTCACCGAGTGTCTTGTGATTTTTGAACTTATCGCAGACTATCTTGTCCGAGAATGCAATCTTTACAACTGCTATCTCGTTCTTTTTGAGCTTGTCGGCAGGCTTTTCCTCACCTGTGTTTACGTCGATAGTATGCTCTATCTCTGTTACGATGCCCGGTATTGACTTGGTACCAAGCTTGAAGAAGAAGTTCTTTCCCTTGAAGAGCTCATCGTCATCCATCCAGAGTATTGTAGCTGTGATAGATGAAGCAACCTTTGCTCCTGAACCGATTGTGAGCACACAGCCTCTTGATACGTCCACCTCTCTGTCGAGCTGGATTGTAACCGGCTGGCCTGTAAATGCGCTATCACTTAGCTTATCACCCACATGGATGCTTTTTACATGTGCTGTCTCATTGCTTGGCAGTGTGGTGATTTCATCGCCCACCTTTACCTCTCCGGCCTCTATCTGGCCCTGGAATCCACGGAAGGTGTGGTCAGGACGGCAGACTCTCTGTACAGGCATGTAAAAGCCCTCTTCCTCGTTCTCATCCTTTATGTCAACATCCTCAAGGTATGATAAAAGAGCAGGTCCCTTGTACCATGGGATATTCTCAGACTTTGTTGTGACATTGTCACCCTCTGTTGCAGAAACAGGAATTATTACTACATTTTTGAGTTCAAGCTCCTTTGTAAGCTCAATAATCTGCTTTGTGATTTCATCTAAACGCTTCTCGTCGTAGCCTACAAGATCCATCTTGTTTACAGCAAATACAAAGTAGTTGATTCCCATGAGCGCGCAGATTCTTGCGTGTCTTCTTGTCTGAACCAATACGCCCTGCTTTGCATCTATTAGAATTACCGCAAGGTCTGCAAAGGATGCACCTACAGCCATGTTTCTTGTGTACTCCTCATGGCCCGGTGTATCTGCCACGATAAAGCTTCTCTTATCTGTTGTGAAGTAACGATAAGCCACATCGATTGTGATTCCCTGCTCTCTCTCTGCCATCAGTCCGTCGAGGAGGAGTGAATAGTCGATGGCGCCGCCACGGCTTCCGACCTTACTGTCAAGCTCCAATGCCTTTTCCTGATCTGCATAGAGCAGCTTTGAATCGTATAATATATGTCCGATCAGAGTTGATTTTCCGTCGTCCACGCTTCCGCATGTAATAAATTTAAGTAATCCGCTCATTTTAGAAATATCCCTCCCTCTTTCTTCTTTCCATGCTGCCTGCCGCCTCGTTGTCTATGACACGGGTGGTTCTCTCTGAGGAAACAGCACTGAGTGTCTCATCAATAATCTCATCAAGTGTATCCGCTGTCGACTCTACACCACCTGTCAGTGGATAGCAGCCGAGAGTTCTGAAACGTACACTCTTCATCTGGATTTTCTCACCCGGACGAAGCTTCATTCTGTCGTCATCTACCATGATGATGTTGCCGTCTCTGTATACAACAGGTCTTTCCTTTGCAAAGTAAAGTGAAGGAATCTCGATATTCTCTCTCTTTATATACTGCCAGATATCCTTCTCTGTCCAGTTTGACAGTGGGAAAACTCGCACCTCCTGGCCCTTTTTGATTCTGGAGTTGTAGAGCTTCCACATCTCCGGGCGCTGGTTCTTTGGATCCCATGCGTGGTTTTCATTTCTGAAGGAGAAGATTCGCTCCTTGGCTCTTGATTTCTCCTCGTCTCTTCGGCCGCCGCCAAACGCTGCCGTAAAGCCGTATTTGTCGAGCGCCTGCTTAAGCGCCTGTGTCTTCATGATATCTGTGTATGCTGAGCCGTGGTCAAATGGATTGATGCCCTGCTTTACGCCATCCTGATTTATATATTCAAGCATCTCGATGCCCTTTTCCTTAGCAATGCGATCTCTGAATTCTATCATCTCATGGAATTTCCAGGTTGTATTTACATGTAAAAACGGAAATGGCGGCTTCTCCGGATAAAATGCCTTCATTGCAAGATGAAGCATTACCGAGCTGTCCTTTCCAATTGAGTACAACATAACCGGCTTCTCGCACTCTGCGGCTACTTCACGTATTATGTATATTGCCTCTGCTTCGAGTTCGTCAAGATGTGATAATTCACCCATGTCTGTTACCATCCTTTTCTTTAATATTTATTGGATTCCTTCTTGTTGATAAGAATCTCTTCCTTGCTTCCGTCGCGCTTTTTGATATCCCAGGTCAGCGTATCCGGTGTGCTTTTTACTGTCATGAGACTTCCCATGCCTCCTATGTCTGCTCCAAGATAAAGAGCAATAGCGCCAAAATGACATTCCTTGATGCATGAGGCACAGCCCCAGCAATCCTTAGGATATTTGATAAAGGCTTTTTTCTCTGAGTCCTGATATATCAGGCTTCCGGGGCATACACTTGTACACATGCCACAGCCCTTACACTTTGCTTTATCAATCATTATGCTCATAACGCGCCTCCCTTCCGACAAGCTCTCTGTAAATCATGTGAAGCTGCCCGTTTTCGTATCTGGAATTGATGTATTTCATCCAGTCATCACTCTTGTCGGGATAATCCAGATTCTCAGCAAAGCTGTGCCATCTGGTCTCCTTTCTCGCACCAAGATGTGCTATGACCGAAAGACATACCGTAAGCCTCTCCTTAAGCTCATATATGAACATAAGCTCATGCATATCCGATGCATATAAATCACCGGTCAGCTCTATCAGATGATTTATCTTTTCCTTTGCCAGCGCAAGCTGCTTGCCGTTGAACTGATAATGTGTGGAAATACCGCCTGCGTAGTTGTCCATGACCTTCTGCATGGCTTCCTCGATTGCCTCTGTTGTAAACATCTTGGACCTTTCAGTGAGGAAATGGTCGTACTCTGAAGCTTTTGCTTCAAGCGCCTTTTTCTCATCAAGTGCCGATGTGTCAGGACTTCCGTCAGAGGTATCTGCATCAAGCTTTGAAACCATATCTATCGCAGCGATTTCACCCTCTACCATAGCTCCTGTAACGTATTTCTGTGGACATCCTCCTGCCACATCTCCAGCGGCATAAAGTCCGTGGATTGTAGTCTCACGCTCGGTATTTACCCAGTAGCCGCTCGCTGTGTGCCCACCTACGATATACGGCTCGGTGCCTTCTATCTCCACATTCTGCTCACTTGGATTCTTACCTGCCTCCACCCACTTGAGTGTCTGGCTTGGTGCCATATTGAGATATGCCTTTCTTAATGATTCATCCTGCTGTGGAGAGATGCCCTCTGTCCTTAAGTAGCAAGGACCTCTTCCCTCGAGATTTTCCATGACCGTTCCGTATACACGCTCTGATGTGGTGAGACCGTATTTTGTCTCGTAAACCTCTCCAAGTGAATTGACCTGCTTTGCCCCGACTCCCTGTGCAATTGTTCCTGTCGGTGCGATTGTGTCCTTGCATCTGAGTGCGATAAATCTCATCTCAAAGGTGGTCATCTCAGCTCCGCTTCTTATGCCCATCGCATATCCTGCGCCTGTATTAAACGGTGGATACCACATCTTGTGCCTTGAAAATCCCGGATTATTTGGTCTGTATAAACCGGCCGCTCCGCCTGTAGCACAGAGCACCTTTTTAGCCCTGATTTCATAGGCTGTAGCATCCTCGATTGAAAATCCGTATGCACCCTTTATGGTGTTGTCCTCAACTATATAGTCCGTGATATTGATTCTGTTTATCACTGTACAGTCCGTAAGCTTTGATACAGCTTCTGCCAAAATCGGCTTCATGTTCTCGCCATTTATTTTGATATTTCGGTTTCCTCTTGCTACATACTCACCGTTTTCATCCTTTAATATGACAAGTCCAAGCTTTTCCATCTTGTCCGTCACACGGTTTAAGCCCTCTGACATAGTCATGAGTAAGTCTTCCCTTACTATGCCGTCAGCATCCTTTTTTGCGTAGTCTACATAGTCCTCAGGCTTTCTGCCCTTTACTATGTACGCATTTATCGCATTGACACCTGCTGCAAGGCATCCGCTTCGCTTTATGTTCGCTTTCTCTGCAATTATAATCGAATAATCCGATTTCTCACGGATGGTGAGCGCTGCATAACATCCCGCCGTGCCACCTCCTATTATGAGGATGTCCGTGTGTAGGATTTTTTTGTTTTCTATCTTCATTTATCTCCCTCTGCTTCCTCTTTCAATCACAAGCTTTAGACTATTCCTATATCTAAATGTAGAATACATCCTGCTCCTGCATCTCGCTGTTTTCCATCAGGTATGTTTTCTCTTCATCAAATATATACAGCCTGTAAATCAACACATGCACTTTCTCGCCGACTGCTATCAGATCCTTTTCCAGTGAGCGTTCGCCGACCACCTCGATGCCGTTTATGCTGACTGTGATATCCATCCTGTTTCCTCTGAATACCACATCTGTTACGACGCCCTCCTCTGCCGCTGACTGATAGCGGTCTAAGTTGCCACTCTTTGATATCTTGATAAACTCAGGTCTGATTACCGCCTTGTCGGCATTTTCTATCCTGTCAAAGCCCTTTAGCCTGTCATAGTTTTCAACGACTGTGGTGTGCCCTATAAACTGCGCCACAAAAGGTGTATCAGGCGACTTGTATATCTCAAGAGGTGTACCCATCTGCTCTATCGTGCCGTGGTTTGTGATAATGATTTCATCTGCCACCTCAACAGCCTCATCCTGGTCATGTGTGACGAAAATGCTTGTGATTCCAAGCTTTTCGACCAGCTCCTTCAGCCAGGTACGAAGCTCACCTCGCACCTTTGCATCTATCGCGGCAAATGGCTCATCCAGTAAGAGCACCTGTGGATTCGGCGCCAGCGCCCTTGCAAATGCCACTCTCTGACGCTGTCCTCCGGAAAGCTGATTCGGATATCTCTTTTCAAGCCCCGATAAGCCTGTCATCTCAAGAAGCTTTGTAACACGCTCCTTTATGAGCTTTTTCGGCATCTTCTGAAGCTCCAGCCCAAATGCCACATTGTCGTATATTGTCATGTATCGAAACAGCGCATAGTTCTGAAACACAAAGCCTATGCCTCTCTTCGAGGCCGGAATATCATTCACCCGCTTTCCATCTATATATATGTCACCTGAATTTGGCGTCTCAAGCCCTGCTATCATACGAAGAAGTGTTGTCTTGCCACTACCGGACGGACCAAGCAGCGCCACAAGCTTTCCCTTTTCCACTCCAAAGCTCACATTATCGGATGCCAGGAAGTCTCCGTATTTTTTGTATATATTTTTCATCTCAACGTACATATACGTTATCTCCTTCCTGCTTTTCCCATGCAGCAGATTTTATTAGTGTAAATCATATTTTCCAAGTATATCTCAGTGTAATTTCTTAAATTTATGCTCAACTATATTTCTTGCAAAAAGAATGATTAATGCAATAATCAACAGTATCGACGATACAGCAAATGCCGATGTTATCGAGCTGTCTGTGCCCGACATATACAAGGCATCAATCTCAAGCGGCAGTGTAAATGTCTCGCCTCTTGTCTTCGAGAGCGCATTTACCGCGCCGAACTCGCCGAGTGCTCTCGCCGTACAAAGTATGATTCCATAAATCAGGCTCCACTTCATCTGCGGAAGTGTTATTTTCCGAAATATCGTAAAGCCGGATGCTCCCATCAGCGCTGCGGCTTCTTCCTCATCCTTTCCCTCTGCATTGAGCACCGGTATAATTTCCCTTGACACATACGGAAACGTGACAAATATCGTAGCAAGCACAACTCCCGGTATTGCAAAGGTGATTCTCACATTCGTGCCGAATATCTCATTGAACCATCTGATAACCGGATAAAACCACCCAAGCCGTCCGAAGGTCATAAGATACGCAAGTCCTACGATGACCGGAGAAATAGAAAACGGTATATCAATAAGTGTTGCAAGCACCTGCTTTCCTTTAAACGAAAACCTGGTCAACAGCCACGCTGTCCATATTCCAAAGAAGGTATTGATAACTACCGCAAAAACTGTTGCTATCAAAGTCACCTTGAGTGCTGAAAGCACGTAGCTTGTTGAGATAGCTTTCAGATAGAATCCAAGCCCCTCCTTTAAGGCACTTGCCATCACAGAAAAAAGCGGAACTATAAGCATGACAAATATGAAGAGCACCGTGACAGTGACGAGTATTATCTTTGTGATCTTTTTTCTTCTTTCAAGCTTTACCTGTTCGGTCATCGCATTGTGCTCCTTTCCTGTTTGTGTGCATCGCATTTGATTTATATGCAGCCTTCTACAACAAATTAGTGCGCTGTGACTGTTTAACCTGCACTATGTTTACAAATAGCAGCAGTAAAAATGATATGACAAGCATCACAAGTGCTATGGCAGTCGCGCTGGCATAATCTATATAGCTAAGCTTCTGCATGATGACGTAGGATACCACCTGCGTCCTGTGCCTTGCACTGTTGCCTGATATGTAGATGACGCTTCCGTACTCTCCTATGCCTCTGGCAAAGGCAAGACCAAAGCCTGTTAAGAGTGCCGGGCGAAGCTCCGGAAGTATTACCTTAAAAAATGTCTTAGAGGGTGTGGCGCCAAGCATATAAGCGGCCTCCTCATATGTATTATCCATCTTTTCAAGCACCGGCTGTACAGCTCTTATTACGAAGGGAATGCCTACAAAAACAAGTGCCACAACTATTCCTGCCTGTGTGTAAGCTACATCTATTCCAAGCTTGCCAAGGCCCTTACCAAAAAAGCCTGTGCCTGAGTACAGCTTTGAGAGCGTGATGCCCGCAACCGCTGTCGGCAGTGCAAACGGAAGCTCTATAAGTCCGTCAAGCAGCCATTTCCCTGGAAAATCGTACTTCACAAGCGTCCATGCCACGATGAGTCCAAATATCACATTTACGATTGCTGCGATAAATGATGAGGTGATGCTTGTGATAAAGGCATTCCTCACATTCTCCTTCATGATAAGTACCACAAAATCGCCCGGCGATATCTTTAGCGAATACACAAGCACTGATGCTAACGGAATGAGAACGATGACTGAAAGCATCGTGACCACTATTCCAAGCGAAAGATGGTAGCCCGGTATGACTCTGGTCTTTATGTTCTTTGATTTAGTTTTCTCTTTTGCTGTTTTATCAGTTGCCGTATATTTCATCGAACATTGCTCCATCATCGAAATATGTCTTGTAGGCTTCATTCCATCCGCCGTAATCCTCTATGCTCCAAAGCCTGATATTTAAATCAAACTTGTCGGAAAACCGGTTTAATATATCCTGATTTGTTGGTCTGTAGCCACTTTCGCCAATCAGCTGCTGTGCCTCATCACTGTAGAGATACTGTAGGTATTCCTTGCTTACCTCTTGTGTTCCGTTGCTCTTTGCATTGTCATCCACAATAGCAACAGAGGGCTGTGCTAAGATGCTGACGGACGGATTCACTATCTCATACTTGCCCGGATATGAATCCATGGTCGTAAGTGCCTCGTTTTCCCACGCTATGAGCACATCTCCCTGACCGTTTTCCACAAATGTGGTTGTTGAGCCTCTCGCACCCGAATCCATAATTGTGACATTTTCATACAGCTTCTTCATAAACGATTTCTGTTTCTTCAGGCTGTCATAATTTGTCTTCGCATAGCTTAGCGCTGCAAGAAAATTCCAGCAGGCTCCGCCACTACTCTTTGGATCAGGCGTAATCACATCCACATTCTTTTTCACCAGGTCATCCCAGTCACTTATATGCTTTGGATTGCCCTTTCTTACAAGTAAAACGATTGTTGATGTGTATGGTGCCGAGCTGTCAGAAAACTCATCAATCCAGCCCTTATCAATTAAGCCGGTATTTTGTATCAGGTCTATGTCATGCTCGAGTGCCAGTGTGACAACATCTGCATTACAGCCCTCCACAACCGAGCGCGCCTGTGCTCCCGAGCCGCCATGTGATTGAATCACATTTATCTTTTTGCCGTGCTCGCTCTCATAGTAAGACTCGAATATTTTGTTGTATTTCTCGTAAAACTCTCGTGTCGGATCATACGACACATTGGTTATGGTGACTGTGCCGTCATCCTTCCTGCCTGAGCAGCCTGTCAGAAGAAGCGACAGAATCATCACTGTCGACAGCAGGGCTGCCGTATATTTATGTATGTTTCTCATGTATGTTTCTCATTTTTCATGTTACAGTTTCCGGCAAAGCAAGCTTATGCCGTAAGTTTATATGCCATTAGTTTACTGTAAAAAGCGGTGTGGACAGGTATCTTTCTCCTGTATCCGGAAGCAGCACCACGATATTCTTTCCCTTGTTCTCAGGTCTTTTCGCAAGCTCTGTTGCAGCATATATTGCTGCTCCTGAGGATATGCCAACGAGAAGTCCGTCGCTCTTTGCAACCTCTCTTGCCTTGTCAAAAGCGGCCTCATTCTCCACCGGAATCACCTCATCCACTATATCCATGCGCATGACCTTTGGAATAAAGCCAGCACCGATTCCCTGTATCTTGTGAGGCCCCGGTCTTCCGCCTGAGAGTACCGGTGAGCTCTTTGGTTCAACAGCTACTATCCTTACATCAGGATTATGGTCTCTTAATCCAAGCCCGGTGCCTGTACAGGTGCCGCCTGTTCCGACAGATGATACAAAGATATCTACCTTTCCATCTGTATCCTCCCAGATTTCCTGAGCGGTTGTAGCTCTGTGGATATCCGGATTGGCCTGATTCTCAAACTGCTGTGGAATAAAGGCATTGCCATAATGCTCTTTAAGTCTCTGCGCCTCATCAATTGCACCCTTCATGCCCTCACGCCCCGGTGTGAGCTTTATCTCTGCGCCAAGCGCTGTGACGATTTTTCTTCTCTCAACGCTCATGGTATCAGGCATTATAAGTATCAGGTGAAGCCCCTTTGAGGCTGCCACAAATGCAAGTCCGATTCCGGTATTGCCACTTGTCGGCTCTATGATTATTGTGTCCTGATTTATCTTTCCATCCTTTATGCCCTGTTCTATCATAGCTGCCGCCACCCTGTCCTTTACACTTCCAAGTGGATTGAAATACTCCAGCTTTGCTATGATTTTTGCTTCAAGCCCAAGGGCTTTTTCATAATTGGTCAACTCCAGAAGCGGAGTGTGACCTATCAGCTCAGTGAGCTGCTTTGCAATTTTTGCCATTGATATTACCTCTTTTTTGTTAATGTTTGTTTTGAGTATGTTATGAGTTTGTGCTTAGTTTGTATGGCTGGGATTTCCTACCATTCAAATATGATTTCTAAGTTATTGATATGTTACCACTAATTGATATTTTTGTAAATGTAATTAGGGTTATTAATATTTGTTAGCGGGCTATAAATTTTATTGATAGCAAATGGACGACTGCACAGCATGGGAAGACACACCGATGGCACACTGTCTCATATCTCCTCGCCTAGTATGAGTAAATGCTGCCACAGACAGAGTTTATAAGGCACGGAAAATCAAACGCGCTTTTTACCTTTATATCATTCTCTATGCTGTGTTGCTTGAACGAGTATTTTCCGTGCCACCTTTTGTCTGTGGCGCATATAACTCATACACGGCTCGTCAAAAATCGACCGTGCACCATCGGTGTGTCTTCCCATTCTGCGCAGTCGTCCGTCCGGTATCGAACTTACCATAAAAAAAGAGTTCTATCATTCGCAGACACAAAGTCTGTGAAAAATAGAACTCTTTTTGGTCTCCCTTTGGCTACTCCGCCTGTTCATTTGCTTTATCGGTTCTCGTGATATACTTGATGATATACTTGATTCCGACAAAGGTTCCAATCAGGATAAGCATTCCTATTATAAACGGTACTACCGGATTTCTGACAAAGCCTGCTATGATGTAGGTCAGGCATGATATGCCAGCCACAAGCACAGCGTACGGAAGCTGTGTGGATACATGATTCATGTGGTTGCACTGAGCTCCTGCCGATGCCATGATGGTGGTATCGGATATCGGTGAGCAGTGGTCTCCGCATACTGCACCTGCCATGCACGCTGAGATTGAGATAATCATCATCGTATGGTTTGTGCCCGAGAAGATATTTACTACTATCGGTATGAGTATACCGAAGGTGCCCCATGAGGTTCCTGTTGCAAAGGCAAGGAAGGCTCCCACCAGGAATATGATTGCCGGGAACAGTCCAAGCAGTGGTCCCGATACTCCTCCCACTAAGCCTGCGACAAATTCCTTGGCTCCAAGGCTCTCTGTCATGGTCTTTAGTGTCCATGCAAAGGTCAGTATAAGTATTGCAGGTACCATTGCCTTAAAGCCCTCAGGGATTGAATTACAGCAATCCGTAAAGCTTAATACCCTTCTGATTGAGTAAAAGCATATGGTGATTATCAACGCAAAAAAGCTTCCAAGCATAAGACCGATTGAAGCATCGCTGCCTGCAAACGCATCAACGAAGCCTGTTCCGTCAAAAAAGCCTCCTGTGTATATCATTCCGATGATACAGCTTATTATGAGCACAAGAATAGGAAATACAAGGTCTATAACCTTCCCCTTGCCCTTTATAACATCCTGCTTTGCCTCCGCATACGGCCTGTCTCCTGTGGTAAACAAATCACCCTTTTTGGCATTGGCTTCATGCTTTGCCATCGGACCGAAATCTACCTGTAAAACAACAAGTGTCATCATAGCGATAATAGTAAAGAGTGCATAATAATTGTATGGAATGGCCTTTATGAAAATAGAAAAGCCATCCTCTCCCTTTACAAAGCCGGTAACCGCGGCTGCCCACGATGATATAGGTGCAATAATGCATACAGGCGCTGCTGTGGCATCTATCAGATATGCAAGCTTTGCTCTTGAAACCTGATGCTTGTCGGTGACAGGGCGCATCACACTTCCTACTGTCAGACAGTTGAAGTAATCATCTATAAATATGAGTACTCCAAGTATTATAGCTGAAAGCTGGGCACCAATCCTTGTCTTTATGTGCTCACTCGCCCACTCTCCAAAGGCCGCCGAGCCGCCTGCCTTGTTCATCATGCTCACCATAACACCGAGCACGACTAAGAATATCAGTATTCCCACATTGTACGAATCCGATAGCACTCCAACAAGTCCATCCTCGAATATGTGAAGCACTGATCTCTCAGCCGAAAACCCCGGCTGAAATGCATTTCCATAAAACAGTCCGCCAATCACTATTCCAACGAATAATGAGCTGTAGACCTCTTTTGTGATAAGTGCCAGAACTATAGCCACAACAGGTGGAACAAGTGCCCAGACTGTGGCATACATAGAAGGCACGTATTCTGCTGCCAGAATCATTATTTTATCCTCCGTCTATCCTTTATGCTCTATCTGTCAACCGCGCCGACAAGCTCTGAAATATCCTTTACTCCATACCTGTCCATATACTCTGCGATGCCATCCACTATCTGCTCTGTGGTCTTTGGATTTACAAAGTTTGCTGTGCCGACTGAAACAGCCGTAGCTCCGGCAAGTATCATCTCTATAGCATCGGCAGCATTTGTGATACCGCCCATTCCGATAATCGGAATATTGACTGCATGTGCTGTCTCGTAAACCATGCGCACTGCAACCGGATGAACCGCCGGACCACTCATGCCGCCTGTCTTGTTTGCTAACACAAAGTTTCTTCTGTTTATATCAATCTTCATGCCTGTAATTGTATTGATGAGCGAAACCGCATCAGCTCCACCGGCCTCTGCCGCCCTTGCTATCTCTGCAATACTTGTGACATTTGGAGAAAGCTTCATGATAACAGGCTGCTTTGCATATTTTTTAATCTCGCTTGTGATTGTCTCAACACCCTTTGGATCTGTTCCGAAGGCAATTCCGCCCTCCTTAACATTAGGGCATGAGATATTTATTTCCATCATATCAATAGGCTCATCCGCAAGACGCTTTACCACATCAAGATACTCGTCAAGCGAATGACCGCAGACATTTACCACAATCCTTGTATCAAACTGCTTTAAAAAAGGAATATCCCTCTTGCAGAAAAGCTCGATGCCGGGATTTTGAAGTCCGACTGCATTGAGCATGCCGCCGTACACCTCTGCTACTCTAGGTGTAGGATTACCCTCCCACGGCTTATTCGCAACACCCTTTGTAGTGACTGCACCAAGTCTGTTTAAATCAACAAACTCGCTGTACTCTGCACCGGAGCCGAATGTGCCGGATGCAACTGTAACAGGATTTTTCCACTCAACACCGGCCACATTTACTGACATATTACTCATTACAGCTCCACCTCCTTCGCATCAAAAACAGGTCCCTCTTTGCATATACGCTTGTTGTTTACATTGCTGTGGGCATCCTTGTCCTTTGTTTTGCATACGCACGCAAGGCATGCGCCGATTCCACATGCCATGCGCTCCTCCATTGATATAAAACAGTCCATATCATGCTCTGCAGCGTAAGCCTTGAGTGCACGAAGCATAGGCATAGGTCCACATGCATAAATCACGTCTGCCTCAAGAGCATTCTCCTTTATTGCATCGATGACATTGCCCTTTGTGCCGACACTGCCGTCCTCTGTAGCTACAAAGGAAGCTGCCTGTTCCTTAAACTCATCGAGCAGGAAGGTATTCTCATCGCGATAGCCCATGACGATGTTCATATCGCATACTGCATTATCAATGCCTGCATTTATATCCTTGGCAAGCTGCAGCATAGGCGGCACTCCGATTCCTCCGCCGATAAGAAATGCCTTCTTTCCCGGCTGTACTGTAAAGCCGTTTCCAAGAGGTCCTAAAATCCTTACCTTATCGCCCCTGACAAGCTTTGAAAATTCCTCTGTTCCCGTGCCTTCACCTGTCACACGGTACACGAGACGGATGGTGTCATCATCTCTGTTTATGCCGCAAAGGCTTATCGGACGCGGAAGCAGCTTACTCTTGTCGTTTGAGTAAACCGATACAAACTGTCCCGCCTTTGCTGCCTTTGCAATTTTGTCTGTCTTAAGTGTGAGGTCGTAGATGCCATTGCCGAGTGAGCTCTGGTCAACTACAACTGCAATCTCCTCAAATTTCTCTGCCATTTTATCTCCCTGGTTTCGTTTGTTAATATATTTAAGCTTTCTGAATAACTTATTAACGATTTGCAAGTGCTCCTGAGATATCCTCAATCATATCCTCAACAGCCTTGCGGGATGCATCTGCAAAATTCTCTGCTGTGATGCCCATATCCTTGTACTTATCCTGCTTGTATGCGCAGATGATTCCACGTGATGAATTGACAATTGCACCAAGTCCGTCCTCATTGAAGAAATGAACAAGGTCTGCGCCCTTGCCTCCCTGTGCGCCGTAGCCCGGTACGAGGATGAAGCTCTTTGGCATTACCTTACGAAGAATCTTACCCTGCTCAGGGTATGTTGCACCGACAACCGCACCTACATAGCTGTATGAATCACCCATGCAGTCAGCTCCCCACTCTGCAACCTTCTCGCCTACCCACTCATATAATGGGCGTCCGTCAATCATACGGTCCTGGAACTCTCCACTTGATGGATTAGATGTCTTTACAAGAATGAAAATACCCTTCTTCTCCTCCTTGCATACATCTACGAATGGCTTGATACCGTCTGTTCCAAGGTATGGATTGACAGTGGCAAAATCCTCATCAAAGGTAGAATAGCTCTTGCTGCCGATCTGTACCTTTCCGAGATGTCCTGTGGCGTATGCAGCCGATGTTGAGCCGATATCTCCACGCTTTACATCTCCGATAACCACGAGATCCTTCTCGTGACAGTAATCCACTGTCTTCTGGAATGCCTTAAGGCCCTCCACTCCAAACTGCTCATACATGGCAATCTGTGGCTTTACAGCCGGAATCAGATCATATGTGGCATCCACAATAGCCTTGTTGTACTGCCAGATAGCCTCCGCTGCACCGGCCGGTGTCTCTCCAAGCTCATCAAATGCCTTCTTTGTGATGTGCTCAGGCACATATGAAAGCATCGGGTCGAGACCTACTACGATAGGTGCGTTTGTTTTCTTGATTTTGTCTACTAATTTGTTGATCATTCTTTCGTCCTCTTTATGCGTATTTTATTATACAGACAGATATTGTGATTATTAAATATCTGCATACAGTTATAAATATTTTATAGCATAAACTAAATTCTTGCAACCAAAAATATAATAGCAGGGAGTATAGCATTAATTGTTGCTATACTCCCTGCTAATTTCACCTTTACAGCTTCCATTTTTCAATCACACATTGATGTTCTTTTGTCTTTTTATCCTAATTTATTCCAACAAGAAGCAAATTACCCTTATAATCCTTCAAGGCTTCCACATACTGTCTCGACTTTATCTGTGAAATGGCGCCATCAACATTCTTATCATATTTCAATTCAATAACAACTGCCGGCTTATCCAAATGACTCACTCTTGGAATAAAGCATACATCAGCAAAGCCTTTTCCTGTTGGTAATTCACGAACTATTGAGTAATACTCCCTGGCCGAATAAAATGCCAAATTAATTGTACAGCTTAAAGAATTCTCATCATTATACCGTAAAATAGATATCTCATTATGTGCCTTATCAATTCCGTCAGCAACCGCAGCACCATTCATATTCCACAAACTCTCAAGCAATTTTTGTGATGCTTTTATTGATTTTGATACTTCATCCCAATCCATTGTACTAATTGCATTAAGATATTCCTTTGACACCTCTCGATTTGGAATTGAAACCTCTTACGTCTCACTATCATATGTCAGGTAGCCAAGATGTACTAAAAGTGTAAGCACATCATCCTTTGTGGCAAATGATGTCATGTCATTTTCAAATGTGCCTGTATTTATTTTCTCACTTTCACCGGCAAGCATTTTAATCACGGCATCTTTTAGACCATCCATATTCATTTGAATATAAACCTTGAGAGCCTCGTAAGTTTCAGTCTGATTCCAATAAGTACCAAATTTATGCTTTAGCATGGCTTCTACTACAGACTTCGGACTGTACATCGCATATTTCTTTACTCCATATTTGCTATGGGACACGAGCTTATATCCATTGTACCATGCCCTTGCCTCTTCAAAGTCCATATCATATCTGTCACACAATTCTCTGACCTCATCATCTGTAAAGCCAAAGTACTCTGCCAAAGCTCCCATATCTGTCATGGAATATTCCGTGAACATATTAAGAGCAGAATGTGAACCATATTTTTTAATCGGCAGTATACCTGTCATGTATGCAAGCGCTATATAGTCTTTATCCTTAAGCCAGCCTCTCAAAAAATCAAGGTATTTCTTCTGCGCTTCTTTATCCTGCGTAAATTCTCTAAACAGACAATCCCATTCATCAATAAGAATCACAAACGGCCTGCCTGTAGACATAAAAACATCCTGCATTACTCTCACAATATTTGACTTGTCCCGAAAAATAATATCCTTACACTCTATTGAAAAATCATCCGTAATGTATTCGCACAACATTTTAAGCATATCATCAACACTGTGTGTAACACTCAAAAAGTCCTGCATATTAATTTTGAGTACATCATACTTGTTAATATGTCTGTCATACGACTCATCATGACTTATTTTAAGGCCTTTAAATAAATTTTCTGCATCAGTCTTTCGACCATAATATGCTGAAAGCATATCCATGGCCATTGACTTTCCGAATCGCCTTGGACGGCTTACACACATATACCTTTGTAATGTATTTATACACTTATTCGTTTCTTTAATCAGACCGCTTTTGTCAACAAAAATCTCTGAATTTATCGCAAGCTCAAACGATCTTCCTGTCGGATTAACGTAAATGCCCAATGAATATGCCTCCCTGTTAATATGTTACTCTATATTATACCTGCTATTTACTGGTTTGCAACAATATTTATCTATTGTATTATTGATAAGCAACGTTATTGCTATAAAAATAGACTTAACTACTAATTCTACAATAACGCAGCATATTATGATTGTGTATAGATTCATATGCTGATATTTCAATTCACACTCCCACGAGAGGAACGACGGCAGGTACAGGCACAGCCACTAACCTTGCAGAATTTCAATCCACGTTCCCACGAGAGGAGCGACCATATTACACAATCGTTCGTATTCAGGTTCTTCAATTTCAATCCACGCTCCCACGAGAGGAGCGACCATTTCCAACGGACTTTGTGACGGCTTTTATGCCATATTTCAATCCACGCTCCCACGAGAGGAGCGACTTCACCGGGGACTACACCTTTGAGGTGACACTGATTTCAATACACGCTCCCACGAGAGGAGCGACACATAACGCCGGAACAGTGGGAACAGCTAAAGAATTTCAATACACGCTCCCACGAGAGGCGCGACAATGGGTGATGGCTATCAAGAGGTGCAGGAAGTAATTTCAATCCACGCTCCCACGAGAGGCGCGACGTCGTTAAAAGCCACGGAATATAAGTTAAGCATTGATTTCAATCCACGCTCCCACGAGAGGAGCGACAATTATATTCCAGATGAGTTTAAGTCGTACATTATTTCAATCCACGCTCCCACGAGAGGAGCGACACTGATGAATGGCTGTATGATGAAGAATATTTGAATTTCAATCCACGCTCCCACGAGAGGAGCGACCAAAGTGGCTTGTTACCTTGCCACCCTGATTAAATTTCAATCCACGCTCCCACGAGAGGAGCGACCCGTCCGGCGGTATTCTTTGCCACTTATAAGCGTTAATTTCAATCCACGCTCCCACGAGAGGAGCGACAATATCCAAAATCTAACATTTGCTCTTACCAAAAGATTTCAATCCACGCTCCCACGAGAGGAGCGACGGTGTATGAGAGTTCGTATTGCGGCACCTCTTTGTAATTTCAATCCACGCTCCCACGAGAGGAGCGACATGTATTAGATATATATATATATGATATGTGTATATTTCAATCCACGCTCCCACGAGAGGAGCGACGAAAAAAGCAATCCTACAACGTGAGAAACAGGCAATTTCAATCCACGCTCCCACGAGAGGAGCGACGGAGATGTAAATAAAATTGATTGTGGTGGATCAGTAATTTCAATCCACGCTCCCACGAGAGGAGCGACGAGACATATAAGACCTTGTATATTTCAGACTTAATTTCAATCCACGCTCCCACGAGAGGAGCGACAGTATTTCGACGAGCCGAACGAAACTCCTGCAGAATTTCAATCCACGCTCCCACGAGAGGAGCGACAATTCCTAATATTGATATTCCGGATGTAGCTGGATTTCAATCCACGCTCCCACGAGAGGAGCGACTCTAATGGCTTGATGATGTTTGATGATACGTTGATTTCAATCCACGCTCCCACGAGAGGAGCGACCATTCTCTGCAACCATCGAGGGCTTGTTTTTGGATTTCAATCCACGCTCCCACGAGAGGAGCGACAGATACAATTTAAAATGCTTGATGTTTGAGAGCTATTTCAATCCACGCTCCCACGAGAGGAGCGACTCTACCGATTCTGCCATGCCGTCAAGATAACTCTATTTCAATCCACGCTCCCACGAGAGGAGCGACGGGTGTGGTAATTTCAGTTTTGGAAGTGACCATGTATTTCAATCCACGCTCCCACGAGAGGAGCGACATTCGTGTTTCATCCAGTGCATCCTGCACATCAATTTCAATCCACGCTCCCACGAGAGGAGCGACTATTACTATCATAGTAATTTCCGTCTAAAAATAAATTTCAATCCACGCTCCCACGAGAGGAGCGACGAAGACAGAATTAAAAAAATACTGTCTAACCGCATTTCAATCCACGCTCCCACGAGAGGAGCGACCACATCAAGGGTAATGCTGTCCCTAACACTTGTATTTCAATCCACGCTCCCACGAGAGGAGCGACTAACCGAATATCAGCTAGTGGCTTTTTACTAGAATTTCAATCCACGCTCCCACGAGAGGAGCGACACAAATCCATCATCGTCAGCATTCATGGATAGGTATTTCAATCCACGCTCCCACGAGAGGAGCGACCGAATTACCACAATTGGGCGGTGCAAATAGTCAATTTCAATCCACGCTCCCACGAGAGGAGCGACAAAGGCCGTGGAAGGCTGTTTGTAAAAGAGTAGGTATTTCAATCCACGCTCCCACGAGAGGAGCGACCTTACAAACTTGACAATCAATATAGCTGCAAGTATTTCAATCCACGCTCCCACGAGAGGAGCGACCTGTTCTTGTATTAATCTATTATCAAGTCAAATATTTCAATCCACGCTCCCACGAGAGGAGCGACTTCACCGGGGACTACACCTTT
>OJRI01000143.1_pt1 | contig 56551 bp, 40 predicted proteins | sample 1599151 | NCBI WGS metagenome assembly OJRI01 (sample SAMN03922457, study PRJEB24848) | human gut metagenome | isolation source: stool sample | host: Homo sapiens | place: Germany | collected 2009-11
ACCCTCTACCAACAGTTTCCGTGCTTCATTGTGCAGCATTTCTATCATCTCCTATCCCTATTATACACCTGCTGTAAAGGGGTGACCGCTTTTGTGAGAAGTGCTATATTTCCAGATTCAACTGCGCCATCGGCTTGCGCCTTTTCCGCTCTGTCGTCCGGTCGTTCCACTTAGCGTAGCGCTGCTACGCTGCGTTTCATTCACGTTAGCCAATAGTATTTGCAATTATCCATTGAAAAAGCGGGCGGCTGCATCTCCCACAAAGGTTCTGTGAAAAAAAACAAAAAATCTGTTTGAAAATGGATTTGCAATAGACATTTGGAAGCTTGCGTGTTATAATGCAATTAAGGCATTTCAGTATCAAAGGAGGCGTTTTCCGAAATGGCGGAAAAGGGTTGCGGATTGATGAAAAGGAGGTAAACATGACATTTTTCGATGATTGCATGTGCAAGGAAGATGACACCTCGTACCGAAATGCCAAGACATATTAATTTGTTTTTTTGTCAAAGAAAGGAGTACTTCTATGAAGTGCATCAATTGTGGTCGTACCTGTGAACATTACCTCTGTGATGCGTGTGCAACGGTTGAGGTGCTGGATAAGCTGATTTTGCAGCTCTACTACTATCAGCCGGACAAGTGTGAGAACCCTCATCTCTCTGAATTTGTTTCCTCGCTTCCGGAAGACTGCACGCCCGGAAGTGTCATCCCCGCCATTCTGGAGCAGCTGGATTCTGCAATCACGGAGTATGCCTATTGCCTGTATTATATGTATAGCGAGGACGAGCGGTTTGAATCCGCGTCGCTTGCGTATCTCCAAGACCATGATTTGCTTAATCGATATACACAAAAGGTGCTTTGGAGATTGCTCAATCGTTATATTCCGAACGATTTCATTAAACCGCAGCGGTGGTGTGAAAAGATTGCAATGACCGATGATTTGTGCTGCGAACTGTATGAAATTGCTGCCAAGTATTTTGCCATGATTGGAGAGTATGATTCGGCTGATTCAATTGCTGATTATGCACTGGAACTTTGTGATTCGGGCAAATCTGGAATAATCTTGTTTACCGTTACTCCGGAAAAAATGCACGACCGCTTAATGAAGCAGAAAGAAGACACGAATCGTTATCACACGAAAAAGCCGTACTGGCCCAGAAACGAAAATGCCCAAAAGGAAATTGCCAACTTTTATAACGAAAGAGGTATCAGCCGCATTTCCTCCTCCGGCACGCGCAAATCGAACAAAATCAAGGAAAACGAATTTGCACCTGCCGTCGAGTACACCGGTGGCAATTTGTCTGATTATTGCGCGTTCTGGTGCGCGGAGGCGTTCAGCTTATCGCCGCATAAAGGAATCTACCAAATTGCAGCGGTAAAAGTTCGCAATGGCGTGATTACGGAGGAGTTCCAGGAGTTCGTTCGCCCATGGGATGATGTCCGCAGCAGAAAAACTGCGGCTAAAGAGGCAGGCGTTGACCTTTCGGTGATTGAGAATGCGGAAGCAGTGACATCCGTTATACCGAAATTTTTCGCATTTGTCGGAGATGATGTGCTGATTTCTACGGATGCGCTGGGCAAGCAGTTCAAGCTGCTTTCGCGTGCAGCACGCTATGCTGGCATGAAGGGAATCACGAATGCGCTCTGCGATTTGCTTGATTTTGCAGAGGATGCTTCTCATGAATTTGGCGGCGCAAATAGCACCCGCGAGCATCTTCTTGCACACTTTGCGATTGCGGAAGGGAAGAACGCGCTGGAGAAAGCGAAGGCCAACAAAGAACTTTATGAATGCTTGAAAGGAATTGATGCGTAAGATGTCAAAGAGTGTTACACTGACAACAGCACAGCAGGAAGCAATCGACGAATTAAATCAAAATTTGCAGATTATTGCATGTGCCGGCTCTGGGAAAACCGAAGTCATTACGCGCAGAATCGCAAATATCCTGCAAAAGCAACCGGAAGTAAAGCCTGAAAATATCGTTGCGTTTACCTTTACAAACAAGGCTGCGGATTCTATGCGTGCGCGCATTGCAAGCGCATTGAACAGCCAAGGGATTACTGGGCTTGATACGATGTTTGTGGGAACAATCCACAGCTTTTGCAGTGACATTCTCACAAAATGTACGGAACAATTTCGCGATTACAAAATACTTGATACGGTGAAAGAACACCTCTTTGTGGAGCGATACTACAAAGCCTGCGGCATGGGCGATTTGGAGCTTGAGAACTTTCCGCGCAATATTGAATTGTTTCTGCAATGCATCGAAAAAATGATTGATGATTTCGACAATACTGATGCTTGGGAACCCACCCATCAAGAAATTTTAAACAAATACATCCAGTGCCTGTATTCGCATCAGTATATTGATTTTTCTTTGGTGATTTTTGAGACGTTGCGCCAAATGGAAAGCAATCCGCAAATCAAGGCGCGTCTTTCGCAGATTCAGTATTTGGTTGTAGATGAGTATCAGGATATCAACAACCTTCAGGAAAAGCTGATTCTTCGGATTGAGGAGGCAGGTGCGAATATTTGCGTCGTGGGCGACGATGACCAGACAATTTATCAGTTTCGAGGCAGCAACGCGGACAACATGATTACCTTCGCACAGCGATATGCCCATGTGCATCAGGTGCATTTGGAGCAGAATTTCCGCTGCGCACCGGGCATTGTGGATGTGGCGGATTGCGTGATTGCCAACAATGCGTATCGCCTGCCGAAGAAGATGATTTCCGGTGCGGTCGCGCTGCAGGCAGACATCGAAGCAAATCGGTATGATGACAAAGAAGCGGAATTTGCCGCAATCGCTGAACGCATCGAAGAACTGCATAGGGTGGGCGTGCCATATCGCGAAATTGCAATCCTCGTCAGAAAGGGAAAATTGGTTGCACAGCTTTCTCCTGCGCTGAATCGTGCGGGAATCCCATTTGAAGCCGATAGTGCGGAAAATTTCTTCATCGGCGACTATTTTCAGCGCTTTGTGGATACCCTGCGGTTTTTGAAAGACGGCGATAAGCTGAAACTCAACGAATGCTGGCAGGATTTTGCGGATGCGTCCGCAATCAAAACGGGGTTTAAGTTCCTGCGAGGAATAGGGGGTGGTTTTCAGCCATTTAGCAGGATTCTGTGTGAATTTTGCGAGAAAATCAACTTCTTGGATGATGCGGCGGAAGACCTTGATGCGCGCAGAATGAGTTTGGATGGAATCAAAAGAATTTTAGACGACTTTGATGAAATCTATGGCGATTATCAGCTGTCAGCGCGCGTCGATATACTGCTGAAATTTCTTGCGAAACGAGCGGCACAGGAATATCGGTACATCAGCTTTCAAGAGAAGTCCCCCGACAATGATGCCGTGCAAATCATGACGGTTCACAAGGCAAAAGGGCTGGAATTTCACACGGTTTTTCTGCCTGAACTTACGAAAAATGAGTTTCCCGCGCGTACGCTGGGCGGGAAGCAATACTATCATGTGCTGGGCGGCACATTTGCGGAAAACAAAGACAAATATCAAAGTACGCTTGATGATGAGCGGAAACTCTTCTATGTTGCTGTCACCCGCGCAAAACAAAACCTGTACATGTCCTATGTATCGGCAACGCAGCCGGTGTCATGCTTCGTACAGGAAGCGGCACAGTCACCGTATTTGCAGATAAACGACCGCGATTTGATCTGCAATCCGAAAGCCTCCGCTGATTCCGACAAGGCAGAACTCGCCCAGTATGCACGCAGTCAACTGCAAGATTACTACACGGAAGCGTGCCGCATTCTTCCGGAGGCAGATGCGGACTTAAAGCGCATCGAAGGACTATCGCCCGACGAGATGATTGCGGAAGCAGAAAGAAACAGCTTGCTGTAACCTGCGCGTTCATATTTTCATTCATACAGGAGGTGAACATATGCCGCAAGACTTGCCGACTCTTGCGCTTTCCGTCCTGAACGTCAGCCGAAACACGCTGTCCATCCACCTGCGGTTCATGAATCTTGCCATCAGCCGTCTGCGCTGGCTGTCCATCCCGGATGCTGTGCAGGAAATGCCTATGCTGCAGCCGCTGCTGGACGAAACTGTCCTCGCGACGGAGGGGACAACCATTCTCTACGACCCGACGGCGCTTTGCAAGCTGTACGCCGCGGACAAGAACAACGGCCCGCGCGCCTACATGCACCTAATCCTTCACGGCGTTTTCCGGCACTTCGAGGTGAAGCCGAGCGTGCTGCATCCGCTATGGGATTTAGCGTGCGACATGGCGGTGGAGGGTGTCATCAACGACTTGAATCTGCCGATGCTCACGAACGCGCAGACGGCAGGGCAGGTGCAAGTCCTCCAGCAGCTTGCGCCGAGGGTCAACAACCTGCTGACGGCGGAGAAGCTCTATACGTATCTGCGGATGAATCCGCCGAGCGAAACGGAATTTGCCCGACTGAAGCGCCTGTTTTCGCCGGATAATCACGCACTTTGGTATGCACCGACTGCGCGCGTTGCTATGGCGGAGGAGCAAGCAGCGGTGGATAACGGTGGCGGTACATCAGGTACATCACAGCGCGGTCAGCCGGATGACGATCGGCCGGATGACGATCGGCCGGACGACGATCGGCCGGACGACGGTCAGCCGAACGATGGTCAGCAGGAGGATGCCAGCACGGCGCAGGCACAAGCGGCGCTATCCGCCCTCTTGCAGGACTGGCAGCACATTGCCGAGCAGATGCAGACCGACTTGGAGACGTTCCACAAGCAGCGCGGCGACGAGGCAGGCGGCATGATGCAGAATCTCCGCGCCGTCAACCGGGAAAAGTACGACTACACGGCGTTCCTGAAGAAATTCGCCGTGATGGGCGAGGCCATGCGCATCAATGACGATGAGTTCGACTATGTGTTTTACAGCTACGGGATGCAGCTTTTCCCCGAAAAGCGGATGCCGCTCATTGAGCCGCTGGAATACAAGGACGTGAAGCGCATCCGCGAGTTCGTCATCGCGATTGACACGTCCGGGTCGGTGATGGGCGAACAGGTGCAGGCGTTTTTGCAGAAGACGTACAACATCCTGCAAAGCACGGAGAGCTTTTTCAGCCACATCAACGTCCACATCATCCAGTGCGACGCGGACATTCAGGAGGACATCAAAATCACCTTGCGGGAGGAGTTTGACCACTATCTGCAAACGATGGCCATCAAGGGGCTTGGCGGAACGGACTTCCGCCCGGTATTCCAGCGGGTGGATGAGATGATTCGGGACGGGGAGTTTGCCAACCTGAAGGGGCTGATTTACTTCACGGATGGCTACGGCTTATTCCCGGAGCGGATGCCCGCCTATAAGACCGCGTTTGTGTTTGTGGAGGATGGCTGCGAGATTCCCGAAGTGCCGGTGTGGGCGATGAAGCTGGTGCTGACGAGGGAAGAGGTGGAGGAGATGGCTGAAAGCACCAATAAATGACGCGGAGGAAAAGCAGATGGATACAGCCTTATCCGTTGCCGCGCTTGTAGTATCCTTGTTTTCGGCGGGGTTCACGCTGTACACGTTCATCTGGACGAAAGTCCGAGATCGAAAGCAGGCGACGCTGGAAGCATACAATCGGCTACAAGAGCAGGTGCTGGATCATTTGAACGTGTACATGCCCAAGCGAATTGCGGAAATTGCAAAGAACACACGTTCCGAAGAGTACAAGCAGATAAGCGCCTATGTTGCGCGAATCGAGCATTTCTGCGTCGGTGTCAACCAGAAGATTTATGATCGAAACGTGGTTTACGAACTGGCGCAGGGCTACTTGGACGGCACGATAAAGAGCCGAATTGAGCCGATGATTGAGAAGAAAAACCGTTTTGGACACGATTATTACGCCAATATTCATCAATTTTACGATTGGATGGAGAAGGCGCGAAAAGAAAAGGAGCGCAAAGAAAATGAGTGACTTTCAGATTGAAAATGGCGTGCTGGTGAAGTATACGGGGAATGGCGGGGATGTAGTGATTCCGGACTCTGTCACTTCCATTGGGGCGAATGCATTCTATTCATGCTATTTGGGCGGCAGCCTGACGAGTGTAGTGATACCTGACAGCGTCACGTCCATCGGGAATTGGGCGTTCAGTGTCTGCAGCAGCATGACGAGTATAACGATACCTGATAGCGTCACTTCCATCGGGAGGTCTGCGTTCGAATACTGCAGCAGCCTGACGAGTATAACGATACCAGACAGCATCACTTCCATCGGGCAGGCAGCATTCCGTGGCTGTACGGGGATTGCCGATAAAGCAGGATTGGTTATTATTCGTAATGTTCTGTACAGTTATGAAGGCAATGCAACAAGCGTAGTAATTCCTGATTCGGTCACATCTATCGGGGAGCGTGCGTTCAGTGACTGCAGGCGCCTAACGAGAATAACGATACCTGACAGCGTCACTTCCATCGGGGAGGAGGCGTTCAGTGGCTGCAGGCGCCTAACGAGAATAACGATACCTGATGGCGTCACTTCCATCGGGCAGGAAGCATTCCGTGGCTGTAAGGGGCTTGCTGATAAAACAGGATTGGTTATTATTCGTAATCTTCTGTACAGTTATGAAGGTAATGCAACAAGCGTAGTAATTCCTGCTTCGGTCACATCCATCGGGAAGAGTGCGTTCGAGGGTTGCAGCAGCTTGACGAGTGTAATGATACCAGACAGCGTCACATCCATCGGGGGTGGTGCGTTCGAGGGTTGCCGCAGCCTGACGAGCATAGCGATACCAGACAGCGTCACATCCATCGGGTTTAGTGCGTTCTGGAAGTGCAGCAGCCTGACGAGTGTAATGATACCAGACAGCGTCACATCCATCGAGAATGGGGCGTTCGAGGGTTGCAGTAGCCTGACGAGTATAACAATACCAGACAGCGTCACTTCCATCGAGGGTAGTGCGTTTTTCGGCTGCAGCAGCCTGACGAGTATAGCGATACCAGACGGCGTCACTTTCATCGGGGATTTTGCGTTCAGTGGCTGCAGCAGTCTGACGAGTATAACGATACCAGACAGCGTCACTTCCATCGGGAAGTGTGCGTTCAGTGGCTGCAGCAGTCTGACGAGTATAACGATACCAGACAGCGTCACATCCATCGGGAAGGAAGCGTTCAGTGGTTGCAGCAGTCTGACGAGTATAACGATACCGGATGGTGTCACCTCCATCGGGGAGGAGGCGTTTGGACAGTGCAAGGGTTTAGCTGATCAAACGGGCATGGTTATTGTTCACAATGTACTTTACTTTTATAACGGGAACGAAACAAATGTAACTATTCCAAACACCGTTATTTCCATTAGTGACCGGGCATTTGGATGCTGCGAGAAATTGACAAGCGTAACAATGCCTGATACGGTCGTGTCTATCGGAAATGCCGCGTTCAAGGATTGTAGCAGTCTGACGAGTATAACGATACCAGACAGCGTCACATCCATCGGAAATGCCGCGTTCAAGGATTGCAGCAGTCTGACGAGTATAACGATACCAGACAGCGTCACTTTCATCGGGGCGTGTGCGTTCAATGGTTGCAGCAGCCTGACGAGTATAACGATACCAGACAGCGTCACATCCATCGGGGCGGAGGCGTTCCGTTACTGTAGCAGCCTGACGAATATAACGATACCAGACGGCGTCACTTCCATCGGGTGGAAGGCGTTCAGTTACTGCAGCAGCCTGACGAGTATAACGATACCAGACGGCGTCACTTCCATCGGGGAGTTTGCGTTCTTCGACTGCAGCAGCCTGACGAGTATCACCATTCCCGATTCCGTTACTTCTATCGGAAAGGAGGCGTTCTCTGGATGTGCAAATCTAAAAGAGTTCACCTGTCCTTCTTCTTTTGCCAAGCAGTTGCAAACCATACTGCCCAAAGCAGAAACGCCTATCATCCTTCACATCCCCGATATTTCCGACATCAGCACCAAATTCCGCCCCGGCGCAGCAGTCGGCTTTGCGGAGGACAACCGCGACTGCACCGACGAAAACGGCAAAGCGTATGCGAAGTACATCAAAGCCAATGCCACAAAGCTGGCAGGTTTGGCGATTGAGCACCCCGCGTTGTTCTACCTGATGCTTCGCGAAAAGCTGATTTCCGCCAAGGATTTGGACGCTTTCACAAAAGCGGTGCAGGACAGCGGAAATACGGAGCTGGTTGCGGCAATACTGGACTACGCCAACAGCGGCGTTTCCGAAAAGGACAAGGCAAAAGTTCAGCAGAAGAAAGAAACGCTCGACACGAATGTGACGAATTTCCTGTTCGACGCGGAGCAAATTGAGCAAATCAGCGGGAAAACGTTCGCTGTCACGGGCAAGCTCAAGACGTTCGCCAGCCGTGACGAGCTGAAAGTCTGCTTGGATGCGTGTGGCGCGACGCTGACGGAGAAGCTCTCGTATGACGTGAATTACCTCATCACGAACACGCCGGATTCGGGTACGGAGAAAAATCGGAAAGCCGAAAAGCTGGGAATTTCGCGCATCACGGAGGAGCAATTCAACAAAATGGTCGGCAGAAAAGTGCAGAAATAAGCACAAAGGAGCGTTCCCTTCATGAACATCAAGCAAGCCAAAGAGCAAATCAAGAATGCCATGACGGCGTATTTCTCCAAGGACGAAACGGGCGAATACATGATGCCCGCCTATCAGCAGCGCCCCGTGTTCCTGATGGGCCCGCCCGGCATCGGCAAAACCGCCATCATGGAGCAGGTCGCCAGCGAAATGGGCGTGGCGCTGCTCAGCTACTCCATGACGCACCACACGCGGCAATCCGCTCTGGGGCTGCCGTTCATCGTCCACAAGACCTATCAGGGCGGCGCTGTCGAGTGCGATGTCAGCGAATACACGATGAGCGAAATCATCTCCGCCATTTACGACCTGATGGAGGAAACCGGGCTGAAGGAGGGCATCCTCTTCCTGGACGAAATCAACTGCGTCAGCGAAACGCTTTCGCCCGTCATGCTGCAATTCCTGCAGTATAAGGTGTTCGGGCGGCATCATGTGCCGGAGGGGTGGATTGTCGTCACAGCGGGCAATCCGCCGGAGTACAACAACAGCGTGCGCGAGTTTGACATCGTGACGTGGGATCGCCTGAAGCGCATCGACATTGAGCCGGATTTTTCGATTTGGAAGGAATACGCGGTCAGCGCGGGCGTGCATCCGGCCATCACCAGCTATCTGGAGATAAAGCCGGCGAATTTCTACCGCGTGCAGACGAACATCGACGGCAAGAATTTCGTGACCGCGCGCGGCTGGGAGGACTTGTCCCGCATGATTCGCCTCTATGAGCGGAACAAGATTCAGGCGGACAAGCTGCTCATCAGCCAGTATCTGCAGGATGCAAAAATCGCTGCGGACTTTGCGCAGTACTACGATTTGTTCTGCAAATACCGCAGCGACTATCAGATCAGCACGATTCTGGATGGCAGCGCGCCCGAAGAAATCAAGCAGCGCGCGCTGAAGGCGAAATTCGACGAGCGGCTGGCGCTGATTGGCCTGATGCTGGATGCCATCAACCTGCAAGTGCAGCGCGTCATGGACGAAAACAAGATGACCACGAAGCTGATGGAGGTCATCAAGGCATTCCGGCTGCAGCAGGCGAAGACGAAGCTGCCGCCGAGCGAGGCGTATCTCGCGCTCATCGAGGAGCAGCGCAATGCGCTTGCGGTGGGCAAAAAATCCGCCGCCATGTCCACGGAGGATCAGCGCGTGCTGCGGCAGCTGATTGCGTGCATGAACGAGGAGACGAAACTGCTGATGGGGCTATCGGGCATGGAAGCCTTTGCGGCGCTCAAGAAAGATTTTGATGCGCGCGTAAAGCGCCACAAGCAGAATGCCGAGACGGTGAGCAAGCAGATGACGAACATGTTCGGCTTTTCGGAACTTGTTTTCGGCGAAGGGCAGGAACTGCTGATTATTGTGACGGAACTGACCGCCAACAAGGACACCGCCGCGTTCATTAGCAAATTCGGCTGCAAGGAGTACTATCGGCACAACAAAAATTTGCTTCTGTACGAGCGGCAAGGGGAGATTCAGCAGGCACTGAAGGAGTTGCAGCTGAACTGAGTTTTTTTCCATTCAGTCATATGGCTGGTGGATGGAGAAAGCATGAAAAGGAGCGTAAAGGAAAATGAGTGACCTTCAGATTGAAAATGGCGTGCTGGTGAAGTATACGGGGAATAGTAGGACTGTAGTGATCCCAGATTCGGTTACGGCCATCGGGGTGAAGGCGTTCAAGGGCTGCAGCAGCCTGATGAGCATAACGATTTCCGACAGCGTCACTTCTATCGGAGATGAGGCGTTCCTTGACTGCAGCCGCCTGACGAGTATAACGATACCCGACAGCGTCACTTCCATTGGAGATAATGCGTTCTGGAATTGCAGCCGCCTGACGAGTATAACGATACCTGACAGCGTCACTCTCATTGGAGAGGGGGCGTTCAGTGACTGCCGCCGCCTGACGAGTGTAACGATACCTGACAGCGTCACTTCCATCGGGGAGAGTGCGTTCGAGGGTTGCCGCAACCTGACGAGTATAACGATACCTGACAGCGTCACTTTCATTGGAGAGGGGGCGTTCATTAACTGCAGCCGCCTGACGAGTGTAACGATACCTGACAGCGTCACTTCCATCGGGGGGTGGGCGTTCCACGACTGTAAGGGGCTTGCTGATAAAAAAACCGGATTAGTTATTATTGGCCATACTCTGTGCGAGTATGTGGGAAATGCAAAAAGCATAGTAATTCCTGATTCGGTCACTTCCATTGGGGCGCGTGTATTCGAGGATTGCAGCCGCCTGACGAGTATAACGATTCCAGACAGCGTCACATCCATCGGGGCGCGTGCGTTCGAGAATTGCAGCAGCCTGACGAGTATAACGATACCTGACAGCGTTACATCCATTGGGGCGAGTGCGTTCTGGGGCTGCAGCAGCCTGACGAGTATAGCGATACCGGATGGTGTCACATCCATCGAGAAGGAGACGTTCGAATTTTGTAGTAGCCTGACGAGCATAACGATACCTGACAGCGTCACATCCATCGGGGCGAGTGCGTTCAAGGGTTGCAGCCGCCTGACGAGCATAACGATTCCAGACAGCGTCACATCCATTGGGGATGGGGCATTCTTGGACTGCAATGGGCTGAGCAATCAAAACGGACTGGTTATTGTTCGGAATGTTTTGTACAAGTATGTGGGGAATGCAACAAGCATAGTAATTCCCGATAGCGTCATATCCGTCGGGAGTGGTGCGTTCAATGGCTGCAGCCGCCTGACGAGTATAACGATACCTGACGGCGTCACATCCATCGGGTATTATAGTGTGTTCGAGGGTTGCAACAGCCTGACGAGTATAACGATACCTGACAGTGTCACTTCCATAGGAGATAATGCGTTCTGGAATTGCAGCAGCCTGACGAGTATAACGATGCCTGACAGCGTCACATCCATCGGGAATAGTGCGTTCAATGGCTGCAGCAGCCTGACGAGTATAACGATACCTGACAGTGTCACATCCATTGGGAATGGTGCGTTCAGTGGCTGCAGCCGCCTGACAAGTATAACGATACCTGACAGTGTCACATCCATCGGGAATAGTGCGTTCTGGAATTGCAGCAGCCTGACGAGTATCAACGTCCCCGATTCCGTTACTTCTATCGGGAAGGAGGCGTTCTCTACATGTGCAAATCTAAAAGAGTTCACCTGTCCTTCTTCTTTTGCCAAGCAGTTGCAAACCATACTGCCCAAAGCAGAAACGCCTATCATCCTTCACATCCCCGATATTTCCGACATCAGCACCAAATTCCGCCCCGGCGCAGCAGTCGGCTTTGCGGAGGACAACCGCGACTGCACCGACGAAAACGGCAAAGCGTATGCGAAGTACATCAAAGCCAATGCCACAAAGCTGGCAGGTTTGGCGATTGAGCACCCCGCGTTGTTCTACCTGATGCTTCGCGAAAAGCTGATTTCCGCCAAGGATTTGGACGCTTTCACAAAAGCGGTGCAGGACAGCGGAAATACGGAGCTGGTTGCGGCAATACTGGACTACGCCAACAGCGGCGTTTCCGAAAAGGACAAGGCAAAAGTTCAGCAGAAGAAAGAAACGCTCGACACGAATGTGACGAATTTCCTGTTCGATGCGACAAAGATGGAGAAAGTCAGCGGGAAAACGTTCGCTGTCACAGGCAGGCTCAAGACGTTCGCCAGCCGCGACGAGCTGAAAGCCTGCTTGGAAGCGTGCGGTGCGACGCTGACGGAGAGGCTCTCGCGCGACGTGAATTACCTCATCACGAACACGCCGGATTCGGGCACGGCGAAGAATCAGGAGGCCGAATCGCTGGGTATTTCGCGCATCACCGAGGCGCAATTCAACGAAATGGTTGGCAGAAAAGTGTAAAAAATGCCCTCCACCGGTTACTCACAACCGCGGAGGGCATTTCTATATCCTCATTTCGTCCTCTAAAAAGTGCGAATTTGATATTTTGATACACAAAAGGTGGAAACCTGTTGAGGAGATTAGCATCTTCACCTCTTGAACCCCATGAAAAGCATTCGACGACCCGCAAACCCTTGCGCCACAAGGCTTTGCGACGCTTCCACAAGTGCCTAATAACCCCGAAATAACCCCGTCATCATGAACGGAACAATTTTAGCCCCTGTGCTGTGTATGCGGTTCAATGCCAAGGCGACAATAAGCACAGGAGGTTTGCTTGATGAAAATGACGATGACGAACAAACTGCCCGCCGAAATCATGGAGAACGGCATTCACTACACCCTTGTGGGCGACTACTACTTTCCTACTTGTATGCTGGGGAATAAGTCGCCCAATGGCAAGTGGGCATCCCTGTATGAGCGCTATTTGCAGGAGAAGCATCCGCACGAGTATATTAGGCTGATTTGGGCGGATGAACTGGCGGCGCTGCTGGAATCCGTGCAGAAGGAGTGCGAAGAGCGGGCGGCGATGCTTGTTCGGGAGATGGCGGAGGCGGAAGGCGTGGATGAGGAGATGAAGGAAAATGAGCAGATGGAGTGGGTGCAGAGGATGGAGATGATTTGCGGCAGGGCGGAAGAGGTTGTGCGCGAGGAAATTGTGGGATAAGGGAAAAGAGGAACGGCAGCAGGGACAGGGGAGTTCCTGCTGCTTTATTCGTATAATAATTGCTGTCATGGAAAAACGGACAACCGATACAGATAGATTGTTGAAAATCAAGCAGTAAATGATATAATCATCATGGAAAAGAGGGCAAGGAGGCCGGTGTTGTGCCTGCAAGAAAGAGCGAAAAGGAGCTTGCCCTTCGCAGCTCTGCCGCGGAATATCTGACCTTTGTCGCTGCCACTGGCGAGAGCAACGTCAGCTTCGAGATGCGCTACGAGAATGAGAATATCTGGTTAACGCAGAAGATGATGGCGACATTGTATGACGTGTCCGTAGCGGCAATCAATCAGCACTTGAAGAAAGTCTTCGAGGATGGTGAGCTGCGCGAGGAATCAGTTATTAAGAAATACTTAATAACTGCCGCGGATGGAAAAAGCTACAACACAAAGCACTATAACTTGCAAGCCATCATTGCCGCCGGCTTCAAGGTCAATAATCAGCGTGCCGTGCAGTTCCGCAAATGGGCAGGTCAAATCGTGAAAGACCATACCATTCAGGGATGGACAATGGACGTGGAGCGCCTGAAAAAGGGGCATATGTTCACGGACGAATACTTCGAGCGGCAGCTTGAGCAGATTCGGGAAATACGGCTGAGTGAGCGGAAGTTCTATCAGAAGGTCACAGACCTGTACGCAACGGCGTTTGATTACGATAAGGACGCGAAGACGACACGCCTGTTCTTTCAGACAGTGCAGAATAAGATGCACTTTGCCGTCCACAGGCACACGGCTGCGGAGCTCATTGTGGAGCGCGCGGATGCCAACAAGGAGCATATGGGATTGACCACATGGGAGAATGCGCCGGATGGCAAGATTCTGAAAACAGACGTGACGGTAGCCAAGAACTATTTGAGCGAACAGGAAATGCACTATCTGGAGCGCTTTGTCTCCCTTTATCTGGACTATGCGGAATTACAGGCGGAGCGCAAGATTCCCATGAGCATGGAAGACTGGGCGAAGCGTCTGGACGGCTTTTGGAGTTTAACGGAAACGAACTGCTGACAGGCCCCGGCAAGATTAGCGCGGAGCAGGCCAAGCTCCATGCGGAGACAGAATATGAAAAGTATCGGATTATTCAGGATCGCCTGTATGAAAGCGATTTTGACCGTTTCATTATGTTGGAGCAGGAAGTGAATCACAAACCGTGAAATTCCAATTTAAGACATAGCAATACCAAACCGATGCCGTTGGTAGCGTTATGAGGGCGTTCAATGGACAGCTCAAGGCTTCCCGATTACCTAAATAAGGACAAACATGATAAAATACCCCAGAACTGTTCATGAATTTAGAACTTGCCTTGATAAAGTAAACGTGGTATAATAGCAGCGTGGAAGAAGAAAGAGCAGGGAGCAAGCCGTATCCGACGGACTTGAGAGACACCCAGTGGAAAGAAATCGCTCCGCTATATTCGGGAATGCGGAATCGGAAGTGGAGCAAGCGCGAACTGACGAACACCGTGCTGTACATTGTAAAGACCGGATGTCAGTGGCGCCAGCTTCCGCATGACTTTCCGCCGTATCAAACGGTGTACAGCTTTTTCAGCCGAGAAGCAAAGTCGGGATTATGGGAAAAAATCCTCGCTTATCCGGTTGGAAAAAGTCGTAAAGATACGGGAAAAAGTGCAGAACCGCACTATACGCTAATTGATGCGCAAAGCGTAAAGTTTCTTATATGGCAGACGCCGGTGACATGGCGGTCAGCAATAAAAAGACCATCATTGCGGACAAGACCAGCAACGATGGATTGGATCGCGTGTTCCGCACAAGGTTTACCCTCAAGAGCATGGAATTCAAAAAAAACGGGAACCTATTACCTCACCATCGTGGAGAAAGAAAGCGGGACCGTAGTGGGTCGGGTTGAGTTCACGATTGATATCGCATTTGTCAATGATTTTGATTTCTAACGGAATCTAATAATGATGCAGCACGGAGGGTAAGTATGGAGAACAAATCAAAAATCGAAATGGCAAAACAGCTGCGAGATTCGGTAGACGCCTTTCTCAAAGAGCTGGCAAGGCAGGATGAATACCTTGAAATTGCTTCGAAGCACGTCAATACCATTGTCAACTACTATGGGGCAAATGTTATGGCGGTATTCTTCCGCACTGATTCCATCAGGATCAAGGTGTCGGGCAAAGCAATGATGCAGATGTATTATGCGCAGCTTCAAAGCGAATCAATACCCTGCCGTTACGAGTATGACGACTCTCATACAACGTATGGCCGCACGTTCATCGGCATCGATGCGCCGTATGCGCAGAAGGCTTTGCAGTCAATCATTCTGACCGTGCAAAACAGCAAGTCTGGCAAGCAAGCGATCAGCACAGCAGCACGCTCCGTTCCAGCTGAAGCTGTATCAGCTATGCCTCGGCCTGCAGAACCTGTATCAGAACTACCCCAAAAGCCTGACGTAGCAACTCGTCCAGAATTGTCTACTGTGACGATTGCTCCGCAAGAATCCGCCACAGAAGTCTCTCAGGTCACACATGAGCCTGAGGCACCGGCCACATCCTTTGATTTCAAGAAAGAGGAAGCTGCAGTTAACAATGTGACTCCACGGGAGGTGCATTCTGTCTTGACAGGCAAGGTCATCAAGATGCTTGTTTGCGCGGATCTGCGTTTAGGCGCAGTATCGGCAGAGCGTCTCGATATAAAGCAGTCTCACACATGGCAAGCCGCGAGAAATGAAAAGTACGCCAACCTGATAGATAAAGCGTCCCAGAGCAACGCTACCTATATAGCCCTGTGTGGACAGCTCTTTGGACAGGCGCGTATAACGGAGTCCGTCATCGATACTTTATTCCTGGCGATTCGAGAAGAACCCTCGATTTCTGTGCTTGCATGCCTGGACGCAGGCGAGTATAAGCGGATATTTTATCGCAGTGATATTCCTGAGAATCTGCATCTGATCAATATGCAGGCACAGGATTCATACATGGACGACCATATTGCGCTGCGGGTAAAAGACGGCGCTGTTGAGCTTCAGCTTGGGGAAAATGATGCGATTCTTGTAAGCCGCGATCCCACAGGACATTATATTCTGAACGGCATGTCCGGGAATAACGTTGTTCCGTCATTCGAGCCGACCGGATTTGAAGACGCGCAGGACGCCCAATGCGGTTATGGAATTATCGAATGGACAGAGGATAAGCTTGGACAGTTCAAGGTTATATGTGACAGCAAGTATTCCTTCAAGACTGTAGAACTGAAAATCCTCCCCGAAGACGATGAAAAAGAAATTCTCAGAAAGATTAATAATATGATTCGTTCCATAGAGCATGACACATTCCTGCGTGTCACGCTGACTGGCCGTTCGGCGTTTGGGTTGACGATGAGCAGCGACGCGCTGAAGAGCCAATTGCAAAACAGAATCTTCTTTGCTGAAGTCTATGACAACACGGTCATGGACATTGATGAAAAAGCGTTTGAAACCGATATTTCACTGCGCAGCGAGTTCGTCAGGCTGGCACTCCAGGATGGGTCTTTAAGTGAGTCTGAGCGGAATCGGTTAATCAGTCTCGGATGGAACGCGCTGAGCGGAAGGGCGGTGTCCGCGGAATGAAACTGATCAGCATGCATGTGGACGACTTTGGCGGTCTGCACAATTACGATTATACCTTTGGCGATGGCTTGAACGTCGTTCTCCACGATAATGGCTGGGGCAAAACGACGATGGCAACCTTCCTGAAAGCCATGCTGTATGGGTATGATACCCGTCGCAGCAAGGACATCACTGAGAATGAGCGAAAGCGCTACCTTCCTTGGCAGGGGGGCAGCTACGGTGGCTCCCTTGACTTTGAATCAGAAGGCGTGCGGTATCGTATTACCCGTACCTTTGGCGAAACACCACGCTTTGATACGGTGAAAATTATTAATTTGGATACGAGAACAACAGCCAGGATCTCTCCGGATAAGATCGGCGAGACCCTGTTCCACCTCGATGCCAGCGCGTTTCAGCGCAGCGTATTCATCAATCAGAACGGCCTGTCAATTGATGGAGCCGCAAGCAGCATCCATACCCGCCTGAACGCGCTGGTGAGTCAGGCCAATGACGTAGCTGCTTTCGATGGAGCGATTGCCAGATTGACGCAGCAGGTCAAGATTTATGAAAAGACAGGCGCCAGAGGGCAGCTTGGCGACATCACCCGACAGATTACTGAACGGGAACGGCTCCGCGACCGTCTGGAGCACGACATTGTTGAACAAGATGACGCCAGGGAACGCATCATCCAGATCGATGCGCTTTTGAGCCAGATCGACAAAGACCTGGAGGAAAAGAACAAGCGGCTGGATGTTGTGGCTGGTGAAGAAAAAAAGCGGGAAGCTGCAAAAAAGATGCTGGAAGACCTGCGCGGACAAATCGCCGCAATCCAGCAGGAAATAAACGCTATCGAGACGGAACTTGGCGGCCATGTACCAACCACTGCTGAAATCGATCAGATCAAGCGGCACGAGCAGGCTATTGTCTCGCTGAAGGCGCAAATCCGGAAACTGGAAAGCTCGCATGAAGCTTTCACAAAGGAATACGCTGCCTTAGTCGAAAAGCATGGCGGCACATTGCCTACGCCTGCTCAGCTTGATGAAATACAGAGCATCTATGGCGAGATCCAAGGCATCATTACTGCCGGCACTGCCGATGCGGTTATTCCCAAAGCGCCGGAAGCGTATGAGCTGATTCATGATGCTGCCGAGAAAATCCCCGGTTTCGTTGATCAGCTGCAGGCTGCAATAGATTCCCACGCTACCATTCAAAACCTGCTCCACAAGAGGGAAACGCAAATACGCGATATCCAGCGCGAAAGCGAGTCCTGGGCCAGTAAGACAAAGCGCTTCGCTGAATTGAAAGCTGAGTTGGACGCTTTGCATGCTGAACTGGCTGCACAGGAACAGTATCGCCCTGCCACTGTGGAGCCTGCCATCAGGAAACTGGAAGACTGCCAGAAAAAGCATGGTGATCTGGCGCGGCAGGAAACTGATCTACAAGCAGAAATCCAGAGAGAAACCGAAGCCTGGGCGGAGAAAAAGAAACGTTATGAAGAACTGAAGGGCGAAGTTGTAGCGCTTCAGGCAGAACTTGAACGCCAAGGGGCCTATGATGATACGCACGTCCGTCCAGCTATTGCAAAACTGGAAGAATTGCAGCGAATCCAGCAGATGGTCGATGAAAAAAAAGAAACGATCCAAGCCGTCGCACTGACACAGGATGAGGAGACACTGCTTGCCGATTCGCCGGGCGATTTTCCTGATGCGGTTGAAAGCAATGCTATTCTGAGCAAGCACCGGAATGTTGCTCAGCACCAGGCGGAGGCACAGGGAATCAAAGCGCGGCTGGACGGTGAAAAGAGCAAAGCAGACAGCCTGTCGGCCTCCCTGCTGCAGCTTGAATCTGTGACAAGCTCCCTGCTGAATGCTGTCGATGAGCCGAAGAAGCCGGCTGGAACTGCGCTGATTGTCACAGGTATCCTGCTTATCCTCACGGGAGCTGCGCTTGGCGTTTTGATGATGCCTACGCTGGCAGCTGTTGCCGCGGTCGGATTGCTGCTGTGCATCATTGGAGCAGCTGGCAAGAGTTCTTACAAGAAAAAAGTACAGGCTTACGAGGCATATCAGTTGGCGGACTCTCAGCGCCAGGAAGCCAACAAGAAGAAAGCCGAGATCCAAGCTCAGCTGACCAGAGAGCAGGCTGATATCACTTCTTTGGAGCGGGAACTCAGCGAACATCAATCTGTGATTGATTCGGATGGCGGCGAAGTGTCTGCATGGGTATCCCGCTGGAGTCAGTCGGGCATTGAAGCATCTGAAACAACCATCACCCAAATAATGGATCATGCTGCTATAGTCATACGCCTGCGTGAGAAACAAGCAGAATTCCGCAGTGTTCAGAGCTTCATCACTGAGCAGTCTGCTGTCATCAGCGAAGAGCGGGCCACTATCGATGCGCTTTATCCAACCTGCGAAGGCAAGACACTGTCCGAGGCAATTGACCTTCTTCGTGCCGGGGAAACGGGCTATAAGATCACAAAGGACAAGCTGCAGTCTGCGATTCGCAACCTGAGCAAGTTTGTTGCTGATGCCAAGATCCCGGAAGAGCAATTTGTCGGTGAAGATTCTCCGCTCCTGCCAGAACTCCAGAAAAAGCTGCAGATGGTTGAAGCCAAGCGCGAAGCACTCAGACAGACGCAAGCAAAGTTGGATGAACAGTATCCGGAGATTGCCAGCTTGTCATATGAGGATGCACTTGCTTTCCTGCGCGGAAAACTGAATGCATACACAGTAGCCGAAGGACAGATGAAAACCGCCGACAAAAACTTCAAGCGGTTCATCACAGAGTCTGGAGCCACTGCTCAGGGTCTGACATTGCCCGAATCTCCCAAGGCTGCGGCTATAGCTGCCGATCAACAGGCTACCTCTGAGAAACTCGATCAGTATCTCCAAAACGCGAACGCCCTCCTTGCCGAGCTGGATTTGGATACTGATCTTGACCATGTTGTGCAAGCCCTGAAAGAAACGGAAACGATTCTGGGTGAATACAGGCAATACGCCGGAAAGCTGACGGAAGCCTCAGCTCGTCAAGCCAGAAAGCAGGAACAGCTGGACACGCTGAAACGTCGGCTTGTCCGAATGCTTGCTGACATTCACATGCAGGATGTCGGTGATGAATTGCCCGCACAATTGGCTGCCGCCCGTGCCGATCTCAGCCAGGCTGCGCAGACACAGGCCAAAATCAAGGACGTAGAGTCAGATCTAAGCTGCCAGAAAGCAATCCTGGATCAGGTAGAACAGGCAGTCAGTGCATTTACCACATCTTTCGGCCACTTCTCTCCGGACGAAAACGGAATGCTTGCAGGCATATATGCCAGGGCTAATGCCTTTGCTGAAAAGACTGCCGCTAAACAGCAGCTTGAAAAGCAAGACGCTTCTGTGGAAGCAGAGCACCGACCTTCGGATGCAAGCGCTCCCTTAGGTACGGAAGAAGCAAAGCTGAAGGCGGAAGTTGAGAGGCTGAAAGAACGCAGAGACGCGCTGCTCATTGAATACACCCAGAAGAGCGATGCCATTCGTCTGGCAGATCAGTCGTTGGAGAAGTTCCCTGATCTCGTTCAGGAAATCCACACGCTGTATGAACAGAAACAGAAGGCGCAGAATGCCCTTGGTATCCTGAAAAGAACGATCCAGTTGATCACAAGAGCGAAGGAAAATCTCGCAAACCGGTATCTCAGCAGGGTTGAACAGTTATTCAACAGTTATATGCAGATCTGGCTGAACAACGATGCCGTCAGAGGTTTGCTGGACATCAACTTCAATGTCAATATTGAAGAAAATGGCAAAGCCCATGTAGCAGAAGGATACAGTACAGGCTACTGTGACATGATCGATTTCTGCATGCGTCTTGCGCTGGTGGATACGTTGTTTGAGAAAGAGCAGCCGTTCCTGATCCTGGATGATCCGTTCGTCAACCTGGACGCGGATCGCTTGGAGAAGGCGCTGGAACTGTTGAATGTGATGGCCGCGAACAAGCAGGTCGTATACTTTGTATGCCATCCGATCCGTGCGGTGGAGACTGATGAGACATCCACTTCCAGAGCGGAATTGCTGAAACTTGCTGAAGCAACCAGAGCGACAATCCAAAGCGCGAAAACTGAAGGAACTCGCAACAGAGCGATTGCCAGGAAGTCGCCGAAAGAGATGTACCGAGTTGCCGAATCCACGGCTTCGCACGTATTCCGCCCGGCAAACCTGAACTACACAATCACGAACAACATCTTCAGCATGTGTTTCGTAATCAGTGATACGGGCATGCCAAGAGATGGTACCTTTGAGTTGTTCTTTATTGACGCTCTTGGTCATGTCCTGAATGACAGGCAGATGATAGAGATCAGCAACGGAAAGCTTTCTACAGACCGCATCCAGTTCAGCTTAAACACGCGGGACGACAGCGGCAGTGAGTATGAACTGATGATTCGTGAGAGCGGGCAAGACGACTATGAAGTAGTTGCCAGATATCCATTCCGCGCGAAGCTGGCGTTTACCGGTACATTCAGCTTTGATTTCTAAGGCAGCACCGCACAATTCGGCGGCGCGGCTGGCGATGTCTTTTCCGCCATCTGCGGCATGCAAATTTCTCGATTTACCGACAGTAAACCTTCGGAATTCGCATTTGCATCTGACGAAAAATCCATTCGCCAGCCGACCACCTCATTTGTGCGGTGTTACCCTAAGTGACGGAGAAGGAGAACACTGTTCATGAATGCTTTTGATGAGAAAGTATTGGAATACTTTCCTGGCAAGGTTGTCAGGAAGGATTTGACATCCTTGATGAAAAAAGGCGCGAACGTCCCAACGTATGTGCTCGAATATCTGCTGGGGATGTATTGTGCGACCGATGATGAGGAAGCCATCGACGTCGGCCTCCAGAAGATCCGGCGAATCCTGAGCGAGAACTATGTTCGCCCGGATCAGAGCGAATATGTCAAGTCCAAGATCAAGGAAAACGGACAGCATACGATCATTGACAAGATCACGGTTATCTTTGATGAGCGTGAGGACAAGTATGTCGCCCGCTTTACGAATCTGAGACTGGATCCCTTTGAAGTACCCTCTGATCTGGTGGTGCACAATGAGAAACTGCTGGTCGGCGGCATCTGGTGCATCGTCAAGATTGAGTACATAGGCCTCAATGCGGATGACGAAGACCGTGAAGAGTTCGAAGAGGATATTTTCGGCAACCAGAAGCGCAAAAAGAAGATCAAGAAAAAGAAGTCCAAATATGACTCTCCGTTTATAATCTCATCGCTCAAGCCGATTCAGATGCCTAATCTGGATCTGGACGAGATCAAGGAAGCACGCGCTTTCTTTACCCGCGATGAGTGGATCGACCTTCTGCTTCGCTCCGCTGGTTATGAGCCGAATGAACTGTCCCAGAAGGAGAAATTCCACTATCTGCTTCGCTTTGTGCCGTTCACTCAAAAGAACTATAACCTGGTTGAACTTGGTCCCCGTGGCACTGGCAAATCGCATGTGTACAGCGAACTGTCCCCCTATTCCATCCTGATGAGTAGCGGTACCACCACGGTCTCTAACATGTTCTACAATATGTCTTCCCGTCGCGTTGGTCTGGTGGGCAATTGGGACTGCATTGCTTTTGACGAAGTGGCTGGTATCACCCAGGCGTCTGGCGATATGGTGCAGATCATGAAAAACTACATGGCAAACGGCAGTTTTGCCAGAGGTGCGGACTCCATTAGCTCAGATGCTTCCATTGCCTTTGAAGGCAATACGTTCCGCAGTGTTGCTGATATGATGCGTACCACAAATCTGTTTGAGCCGTTCCCTGCTGCCTTCAATAACGACTCTGCTTTCTTTGACAGAATCCACGCCTATCTACCTGGCTGGGAGACGCCCAAACTGCGCTCTGCTCTGTTTACCACCGGGTATGGGCTGATCTCGGACTGCTTCTCTGAGTTCTGTCATGCAATGCGCAAATACGACTTCACCAATTCCTTCAGTGCCTTTTTCACCCTGAATAAGCGTTTCAATACCCGTGATACGATTGCGGTCGGCAGAACCTTTTCAGGGCTGGCAAAACTCATTCATCCAAATGAGCGCATGACCAAAGAAGAAGTTCGGGAGATACTGGAATACGCCATTGAATGCAGGCGGCGTGTAAAAGAGCAGCTCCGCAAAATGACGCCTGGCGAATTCAGCGATGTTGATCTGGGTTATATTGATGATGAAACCGGCGAAGAGATCATCGTGGAGCTGCCGGAAGTTTCCGGCGGAACGCTGATCCGTCAGGGCTTTGAAAAACCTGGCTATGTGTACGGTGTAGGCCGGTCTGTGACGAATGTCCTCGGTATCTATCGACTGGAAAACAAGCTCGTTTCCGGTACAGGCACGTTCAGCTTCCGGAATGTGGAAGGCCTTGCACGCGCGCCGAAGAGCGTGCGCGATAGCATTACCGCCGCCTTCAACTACTTCGGAGAGAACGCCGAAAGAATCATCGCCGGCTCTTACGAAGAATTTGATTATAGTCTATATTTCAACGATCTCCAGAATCGCGGCGTCAGCGATGGAATCTCGGTCGCCGAGGTTGTCGGCCTGTTCTCCGGCCTTGCCAATCGTCCGGTCATGCCCTCTCTGGTCATCTGCGGTCGGGTTGTCATGTCCGGCAGCATGATGCCAATTACAACGGAACTGGACGAGATCTTTGTTACGGTAGCGAATGCCGGAGCGAAGAAAATCATGCTGCCCGCTGAGAGTAAGGAAAAATATGAATTGCTTAAGGCTGACCTGAAAGAGGAGATTGAAGTGATCTTCTATACGTCGCCGCTTGACGCTGCGAAGAAAGCGCTGAGGGTTGATTGACATGGCAGAGTTTAAATGTATCAGCTGCGGCGCAGTGAAGAAAAGCGAAAAAAGCTGCAGCTGCCCTGTCTGCGGGTACAAGATGCTTGAGATGCCGTATGACAAGGATGACGCGTTAAGGCATGAAATCCGTGGTTTTATCGGAAGACTCCGTCTGACGGAAGTGACCGGAGACTCTTTTGAGTTCTTCAGAGAAGTTCCGCTGGATGAAACCGATGATGATGACGACAAGAAAAAAGTAAAGACCATCAGAAAATCGCAAGACGATAAACGTTTCCCTGACTTCCATACGATACAAGGGTTTGTTTGCGCTGCAACAAAAACAGAAATGTTCTGCGAGCGCCTGAATGAGTCCATTGAGCAGATTCGCAAGCACATTCATGCATCATACTTCCAACAGTATCAAGTATCTCTTGAGAACCTGAAGGACACATTTGATGGGCTTGATGAGGTTCTTCAGGAGGCTCTGTCTGCGGTAGAGGTGAAAGTTGATCTCCCGGAAGTGCAACTACCCAAAATTACGCTTGCTTATATGGAGACGCCAGATCAATCCCTCCTGCCTTTGGCGGACGAAATCCTCAATGCGCTGCTCGAACTGTCCTGTAAGGTGTTGAAGTTCATCAAGCAGAACAACATCTACGGAACTGCATATCGTGAAAAGCTGAAAAGAGCCTATTATCCTGAGGCGAACGCAGATTACATAAGAGACTTGGCCCGCTGCAAGGAACGAGTAGAAAAAACGCTTGCGAAAAAATACGTGGTCGACCTGCTCTCAGATGGTTCTGACGAATTATTCGATATGCTGAAGACGCTTTGGTATGCTATCGAAGTCATTATGTATGCTCCGATTCTTGTCAAGAAGAGCGTATATACCTTTGAAGATGGCACTACGGCTACTAATGACACGCTTAAAGGTATTGTCATTGAGAAGTTGTCCGCAAGGTATGCGGACGTCGATTCGGCTATCCTGGCGTTTGATTTCCTTTCCGGTAAAACTGAGGAAGAATTGTTTGATCTATATGACAAGATGATTGAACTGGATTCCTTCGGCATGATGGGAGTCAATAAACAAGGTTTGCTGAAAATCGGCGAAAGCGAGAAGCAGCTCAATGAGCTGATCGGCCTCAGTGGGATCAAAGAAAGTATAAAGAAGATCAAGGCATATTCCCTCATGAACAAGGACAGCGATGCCTTGAATATCCACATGTGCTTTCTGGGGAATCCCGGTTGCGGCAAAACAGAAGTTGCACGTTTGGTTGCCGGCATTCTCTACGAGAATAAGATTCTCCCGACAAAGAAAGTCATTGAGGTAGATCGCAGCGGCCTTGTGAGTGAATACTTTGGCGCCACTGCAGAAAAGACCAGATCCGTGATCGCCAGAGCAATGGGGGGAGTGCTGTTTATCGACGAAGCTTATGCACTGGCGAATAATGCCGATACCGGCGGCATTACAGACTATGGCAGAGAAGCTATCGATACGCTCGTTAAAGCCATGGAAGATCATCGGGGAGAATTCTGTGTCATCTTTGCCGGTTACAGGAACGAGATGCAGAAGATGCTCTCTGTCAATCCCGGTCTTAAATCCAGAATCCAGTTTACCTTGGACTTCCCCAATTACGCGCGCGAAGAGCTGAGGGAAATCACCATGTTGATGCTCAAAAAGCGCAAGTATACGATCGGCGAAGCCGCACTGAGTAGGATGCTTGACATCACGGATGTCAGAAGAAAGGACCCGAACTTCGCCAATGTCCGAGAAATCCGAAACATCCTGGATCAGGTTATCATGTGTCAGAATCTGCGCTGCGTTGGCACGGAGGATACTGAAATCGGCATAGTTGATGTCAACAAGTATATCCAGGACGCCAAGATCAACCTTCCTACCTCCTCCACTGGAGCAGCCAAAAAGATTCTGACCGGTGAAGAGGAACTGGATGAGCTGATTGGCTTGAGCGTTGTAAAGCGCATGGTCAGGAAAATCAAGGCATACGCAAAACGCAATCAGGGTCTGGCAGATTTCAATCTGCACATGTGCTTCTATGGAAATCCCGGAACAGGAAAGACGGAAGTTGCGCGGATTCTTTCCCGGATTCTCTACGATGCGGGTGTTCTGGACGAGGCGAAACTGATCGAAACAGACGCGCACGGACTGATTGGCAAGTATGTCGGCGAAACGGCGCCGAAGACACTGGCCAAGATCAATGAAGCAATGGGTGGCGTGCTGTTTATTGATGAAGCCTATTCTCTGACAGGCGGAACGACTGTCAACGGAGGCGTTACCAGTTACGGAGAAGAAGCCATAGCGGTGTTGCTGAAAGAAATGGAAGACCGCAGAGGCCAGTTCTGCACTATACTGGCTGGGTACAGAGACGAAATGGTCAAAATGATCAGCACAAATCCTGGCTTTGAATCGAGGATCCAGTTTACGCTGGAATTTCCGGATTACACAAGAGAAGAACTGGGCCTCATCGCGCAGTCTTTCCTGGCAAAGAAGGGATACTCCATAGACGACGAAGCTTTGAATCGACTGCTGGACATCATGGGGTACTTCCGCAACAAGCCGAACTTCGCAAATGCGAGGACTGTACGGAACGTTCTGGATCAGGTCATTATGAATCAAAACCTTCGGACGGAAGATGAGAATGGCGACAACGTGATTATCGTGGAAGATGTGGACGACTACCTCACGGATAAAGGAATCGATCTTAATAAGCCAAGCACCGGAACGAAGAAGATCGGTTTTCAGTAAAACCAGCAGCCGACTCGCACCAGGAAAACCTGATCTTTATAGAAGAACAAACAGGAAGCGCACATGGAGATTCTCCTGGTAGTAGAACCATCTGGAATGACATAGTTCCAAAACGCACCTTCTCTGGCATCATGTCATATTTGGGTAGTAGAACCATCTGGAATGACATAGTTCCAAAACAACAAGAGGTCCGCAAACTGATTGCATCCGGTAGTAGAACCATCTGGAATGACATAGTTCCAAAACACAATGCGCTGGTCAACGGCACTGACCGCCGTAGTAGAACCATCTGGAATGACATAGTTCCAAAACGCTTCTTCGCGCTTGCGGGCTTCTTCCACGGTAGTAGAACCATCTGGAATGACATAGTTCCAAAACAAAACGTTCATGCGCTGGGGGTGCTTCTGGGTAGTAGAACCATCTGGAATGACATAGTTCCAAAACGCTCCTGCCTACGCGCCGCCGCAGGACAGGTAGTAGAACCATCTGGAATGACATAGTTCCAAAACCATGCTGGAACTGCTTCCGAACGACCGCGTGTAGTAGAACCATCTGGAATGACATAGTTCCAAAACACGGCAGCGCAGCGGAAACAATCAACTGCTGTAGTAGAACCATCTGGAATGACATAGTTCCAAAACTATGATTGATTTCCGTGCGGTCTGCTCCCAGTAGTAGAACCATCTGGAATGACATAGTTCCAAAACCTCAAATCCATGAGGTAGGAACCTTTCAGTCGTGAGCCGCTGCCACGCCGGATGGTTCTTTTCTTTTTCAGTATATCACAGCTTGATGATTTTGTCATCATAATTCTGATCAATTTGCCAACGAATTTCCTGCTCATGCATCGGAATCGCCTGATTTTGAAAAATCAGCAGCGTCTTTACTTTCGTGTAGGCGGCATACTTGATGACTTCCTGCCAATCCGCGTCCGAAAAGTAGTTGTCAAGATTGCAGAGAACCAGCAGTTTTTTCGGCATCCACTCCGCAAGAACATCCAACAGCTTGCAAATCCGCACCAGCGGTGACGTATTCAGCGGGCAATCCAGCTGCACACCGAACGCTTTGCAAACATCCTGTACCGTCATTTCGTCCGGCGCGATGATTTCCAGCGGGATTTCGCGCGTCACGTCCTGAATGAAATCTGACAGCTCCACCATCTGCTTTTCCCAGCGGACCTGTCGCAGCGGATTTTTGCGAATGAGCTGATTAATTTCCCCGTAAAGTGCCGTCATGATTTTCTTGTTCGCAAAATCAATGTGGAACGGGTCGGTGACAACGTACAGCAGTTTTGACGCATCCAGAAGGTCATCATCCTGCGAGAATAAGAAGGGCTCCAAGGATTCTTCGCCCGCTTCCAGCGCAAGGAAACTCTGAACAACCCGCGCGTACAGGTGCGGAGAGGCAATCTGCATCGAAGCCGCATGGTCATCGACGATTGGCAAATCATGCTCGAAGCTGATGTTTCTCAGTATCAAAAGAACCACAACCTCTCTGTCGTATCCAGCTGTTTTTCCTGCGGACCGCCCAGCAGATAATCAATCTGGCTGTACTGCTTTTCCGTGATAATCATCAGCTGGATTACGCCTTTTGCTGGCTTGATGCGATTAACGCGCTGTTTAATCAGGTCAGCCGACACCGCATTGACTGCCAATTTGCAGTATACCGATTCCTGCATCATCAGAAAGCCGTCCTTGATGAGATCTCTGCGGAATCGCCCATACGCGGCGCGCTCTTCCGACGTTGTCACCGGCAAATCAAACATCACGATGACTCTCATGGCTCGCATCCTCATAGTGCATCATCATTCCCTCTGTCCACTCCGTCTGACCGTCAAGGTAATCCGTTGTATTGCGCACAAAGCGGGCGATGGCAGTGCTGACATACATCTTTTGCTGCTGATAGCAAATTTCTGTATTCAGGATGTCCAGCAGTTCGTACTTATATTCCTTGTCAAACGTGCGCTCTCCCTGATGCAGCACGACCTCATCCACCAGAAAGCGGAATGGTTCCATCAGGTCGCAGGAAAGGTTGAAGCTGTTGTAGGCGTTCCGATGGTGAATCCCCAGCTGCGTCGCGTAGCCGCGTGCAGCGACTTCCTTGTTGAAGCAGGAAAGCAGCAGCGAATAGCCGTAGTTCAATGCTGCATTACGGTCACTTTTCAAATCGCGCGAAAAATCCTTGCCGAAAATGCGGTTGAAGTAGACCTTTGCCGCGTGTCCCTCGCGATTCGTCGCGTCACCGAGGGTAACGCTCTCCGCGAAGGCTGCAATTTGTCTTGCAGCCTCCACGGAAACTTCCTGCATCACGCCCGCCTGATTAAGAATCTTCTGCTGGATGATTTGCTGCCACAGCGCCGCTTTCCGCGCATCACTCCAGTTTGCCTGCGACATCATCCTTGCCGCTGTATCATGGCTTCCGGCATAGGGGAGTACCTGCCCGCATGGATTCCGCTTTTCATCACAGAAGATGACGTTCACCTTTTCGTGCATCAGTTCGCAGATGAGATACCCTGTCAGCGTGACCATCGTCGTGTCCAGAATCAGCGTGTGCAGTTCCGAAATGTGAACCGTCCGCACCTCATCGCCGCGAATGATGAGAAAACCATCCTTATACGTCAGCTTGCACGGGCTTTGAATCACGACGGTTCGGAATCCGGCCATAGCTTCGTCCTCTTCTCGCGCAGTCCTGTAATGGATTGGTCAATCAGTTCAACATCCTTCGTCGGTATGGCTCGGATTCTCCAATCTTCGCAGGTAATCCATTCTTTTGAAGCTTTTCGCTGCTTGCCCATCGCATTCAGCAGCTCGCTCACCATGGCTGTCCAATCGGCATCTGTAAGCTGCTCAGGGGTCTCAAGGTTTTTCAAAATACGGTTGATATCGTCAGCCTTGCACTTTTGATAAAATACGGCATATTGCGTTTTGAATTTTTCAAGTAAATGAAGCACTGTTTCTTTAAGCTGTTCCGGGTTCAAATCATCCTTTTTCCCACGGAACAGCAAAGCAATGGTTGTCATGTCCTTTCCCGATACAAACAGCTGCTTTCCGTTGGTAATCGTTACTCTTGCAGCATTTTTCTTGCTCGTAAGAATATCAATCGTCTGCCCGCCGCGAAGCACAAAAATGCCGCCATCCCATTCTAACATTTGGTTCATCAGAAGCCGCGGACGCACCACGGTTACGCCGGGAATCTTATCAGCTGCAAAAGCACGAATCAATTCGTCTGCCTTTCCAGTGGGAACATTTGCGTAAATCGGAATACCTACAACCCTGTGGTAGACCTTTTTCCCTTGCGTATACTGAATTGCAGTCATAAATGCCGGATTGATGCTGTCAAATCCACCATAGCGTTGGCAAGGCAGTCCCTTTTTCAGCGGCATTTTCGCACTTTTGTTTCCTGCACGGTATCGTGAATCTTCTGTAATTTTCCCCGATTTCTGCCGTTTCAGAAACACCACATGCCCATCATGGTATCCCCACACCGCCTTCAAGTAGCAAATTTTCTGCTGTGCATTGTGGATGATTTCCCCGGTATCCGGATCCTCCTGATCCTGGCTGAATTTCGCCAGTATCATGCCGTGCTTCGAGCTTAAATCAACCTTGTTATCATCACCTTTATTTGCTTTCTGCGCCTTTCTGACGCGAATCGCCGCAGACGACTCGCTGTCAAGCCACGGTATAAAGCGCTCCACGAAGTTTCCCATTGTTGCTGCAAGGAAGGCATCATACGCATGGTGCATGTCGTTCAGCTCACGAATCTTGTAAAGTCCGTACTGCTCCCGCAGTTCCGAGGACAGTCCTGCCTTGATGCCGCTCACATGCACATCCGGATAATAGCGCTTGAACAGCTCCGTCACGCACTGCACCATCTGTCCCGTTTCCACCAGCTGCCGTGCGACAAACTTTTGCTTGTCATCAGCGCTTACCATACTGCGCGTCAGATTCTTGAACTTTTTTTCGCCCATGAATCCCTTTTGGCGCAGATAATTCCACCACGGGCGCTGTGAATCCTGAATGCTATCCGCCAGCAGAAGGTTGTCTGCCTTGCGCTGATTTTCACCTTTCAGCACCAGTGCGCGGTTTTCAATCGAATTGTCCACGATATAGCATCGCGGCAGAATATGATCAATTTCCGTTGTTGCCGAAAGCTGGTCAAAATCAAGCGGCTTGCCGCTGTAAAGCGATTTTCCCAGCTGCAGCAGATACAGGTATTGCTGATCATCCAGTTTCTTTTTATCCCTGCAGTTTTTCAATACTTCCCAGCACTCTGACGGCACTTTCTCCGCTGCCTTATCTTCCGCCAGTTCTTTATACATCTGCTCCACTTGGTTCAGACGTGACTGCGTGCGCTGTTTCTTTTCATCCGGCGTTTCTTCGCGCGTGTTTTCCAGATAAATGGCGTGCGGGTGACAGCCCTGATGTTCAATCAGTTCCTTCACAATGCGCACTGCCGTCCAAATTCCGCGTTTCAGTGCCGGAGAAACCTGCAATTTCCGAATCTCGTCGTATTCGATTTCCTCTTTCGGTTCTCCCAGCTCCATCAGCCGCTCTTTTGCAATCTTCTCTTGAAAATGGTATTGCGGATTGTTCAGCACCTGCATGAAGTTCTCATTCGTCGCGCGCAGAACGTCCATGATTGTTGCCGGCTGATTCTCATATTCACCCAGCACACCAGTCAGCAGCTTTTCGCTCAGTCGTCCCCAGCCAGTATAGCGACGCTGCACCAGAAAACTCAGCTGCGTATCCGTTACGTCCGGATATTTTTCTTGAATCAGCTTCTTCAGGATGCTGCGATCCTCAAAGATGGTACTCCAGCGCACCAGCGTTTCCAGCTGCTCCGTCGTCTGGCCGTTCACGGTGAATCCGTGCTTCTCCAAGTCATACCGTGTGCGCAGGCTCGCTGTGAATTTATTCGGTTCCTGTGTGCCGGAAATATCATTCTCCGTAACATCCGTGTATGGGCTATTCTGCCGAAGCCACTTTGCAAACACTTTGTAGGAAACTGACTTGTTCTTAGCGAAGAGTTCATCCATCATCCGCTTTTTCAGCTGAACGTCACGAATCAGATTGCCCTTTACGCGGACGCGGTTCAGCTCATTCAGCATAAGGTACTCTTCATACAGCAGGGAATGCAGCGGCAGCACGTCCTCTATCGGCAAATAGGTGCACTTGTTTGTCAAGTTTGCTATGAACCCTTCCGCCGTTGCCGTCTGATTCACCACATCAAAGAAATTCCACGGATAGGCGGGCTGGGTCATGTCACGCACAATCCACTTCTGGAACGGGCTGTTTTTATCTTGATACAGCGGACCGACATAATACGGCAGACGGAACGTGCAGATGCTGAGGATTTTCTCCCGATTTTCCCGCAGTGTCGGATAATACTTTCCTTGCGCATCGAGAATTTTCACCAGTTCTTCCGCCTGAATCTGGTTCGGGATTTGACCGTTCAGATTGATGCGCTGCAGCGGCAAAAAGACGTTGTCTGCTTTCATTTCTTCCAGCATTTCATTTGCTTCTGCTCGTGCGTTTTCAGGAAGGTCAATTTTCTTGCTTTCAAGTATTCTTCTGCATTTATTATAGAAACCTTCTGGTATACTCTTGATTTTCGCGCCTTCCTGTCGGCAGCGTGTAAACTTCTCTTGCTGAAAGCGTGCTGGGCTTGTCAAATGGTGCGTATAGGCAGCATATCCCGATGGGTCGTTATCATCACGGAATAGTGTAACATACTCGTCTTTTCGGTACGTCCTGATCCATTTTTTCAGTCTTCTTAGGTCAGCCTTATGCTTTTCATAACGCGCTACCATCATGTCGGAAATCGTCTGCCCGTTTTGACGAATTTCCGCAAACAGCTGCCAGCGATACAGCTCCAATATCCGCGTGAATACTTCCGCCTGCGCTTCTGTCATCCCGGCAAGATACGTTTCTTCCGTTTCGCCCTCAATGGCGCCTAAGGAGGTTTTTTCTGGTGCATCCGTCTGACTTTCATAGCAAATCAGCGCTTTCAAAGAACCTTTATAGCCCAAAAGAAGTGACGCAAGTGCTTGTGCAGCCTCTTTGCTTTCTTTTTTCTTGCCTGCGTACAGCAGCTTCTGGATCTGTTCCTTGCGCGCCATGCCACGGAGCGAGTGATTTCCCATCGTGTGACAGACTTCCTTTGCCGCATTTTCTGCCGGCGCAAGCCCGCAGACAAAACTTTCGGGGTCTGTCAGCAATTCCAGCAGCTCCTGCATCTTTTGCGGTGCTTCCGCACCGATGTCAGACAGCGTTTGTCCTTCCATCAGGAAATGCCCGCGATATTTGATGATGTGGTGCATCGCCAGATAGACATAGCGGATGTCCGCCTGCTTTGTGCTTTTCACCAGCTCATTGCGAATATGATAAATCGTCGGCAACGTCTCAACGGATACTGTTCCATCCACAAACAGTGCTTTGGGCAGCTTCGCATAAAACTTCTCATACTTGCTGTCCTCTGCCCATAAGAACGATTCATTCATCCGAAGAAAAAACGCTGGGTCTGCCGCGCACACATCCGGCGCAACCAGTGCTTGCAGCAATTTGATGCGCTTGCGCCGCCGCGCCAGCCGACGCCGCGCTGAACGCTTCTGGCGACGTTCTTTCGCCGTCTGCGCTTCCTCAAACAGAACCGAACCGTATGTCGGCCGCTTGTGGAAGCGCAGCAACCGTCCTTTTTCGTCCGTCATTGCGTAGCCAACAGAACTTGTGCCAATATCCAGCCCGATATTGTAGACTTCTTTCATGATGGTGCGCCTCTTTTCTTTGCTTTGTCGCTCATGAATCGCTTTTGCAAACGCTTGAAGTGTTTCCCACACGATATGCGCACTTATGAAAAAAGCCGCTTTCGCGGCGGAGCCTCTAAAAGCTCGCAATCGATTAGGGAGTGGGGAAATCCTCGGCGAACCTCGGAATCCTTGGTTTTGACTCACTATACCATTCCAGATGGTTCATTTTCATTATATAGTACTTTGTGCATTCTGTCAAGGGGTTTCATGAGTTTTTACTTGCCGCTTTTTTCCACTGCCCGCGCTATGGGGGATAGTCCGCTCCTTTTTTCAAGTGCAATGAGTGGAAGGCAGAAGAGAAAAGGCGCGAACAGATGGCGCAGCTTAATCCGGAAATAGTATAATCTGTTCCAAATACATCCGCTTTAATTGCAGTATGCCTTTTACGCCCAATCCTATCGCGAAACGCAAAAAGCCGTCTTTCATCCGTCCAGATCCCGCATATTGTGACAGCCCTGAAACCGCAGAAAGTCGCTGACCTCAATTTTGTCCTTGCCCAGCATCATCTTCATGCTCGCATTGACCATGCGGATGTCGTACTGCCCTTGGAACAGCGGTGTGATGGGGAGATCCAGATGCAGCAGGCGGTAGACCGCAATCATGGCGGTGCGGACAGAAGCTTCAACCGTGAACACCACGTCGCCCTCCAACTCCACGAACTGACCGATGAAGGCAAGGTTCTTATTGCCCGCGGGAATGATCTCTTGGCGGTCTTTCAGCTTGCGCGGCATGAACTGGCTGGTGATGTAGGGCATCACGACAGGGATGGTCAACATTGATAAAATGCCGCAGTCTACGTTTGATGAAATTATCGAAAAATATATGAGAATGAACATTGACCATTCCTTTCGAGAAGGTAACGGCCGTAGCACCTGCATTTGGCTTGACCACATCCTGAAAACTGAAATTGGCAAGGTGGATAAGGAGGACTATCTTCTTGCGATGGAACGCAGCCCCATCAAGGATGTAGAGATTAAGGTGCTGCTGAAAGCGGCGCTGACTGACGACATCAACAGCCGAGAGGTTTATATGAAAGGGATTGATTGTAGCTACTATTACGAGGAGTATGTGGGGGTTAAGACGGAGAAGTTGTAAATTATAGAGTGCCGGGATTGACAACATTATTGATGTGGGAAAAATTGTTATCCTTGTGGAGTGGACTACAACCGATGAGCGCAAAACTGGGAAAGCAGTCACTGGCAGGAAAAGAGGAAAAATCGTTTGAGGCTGATAATTTTCTGCACTGTTGAGAGGCTTTTTACATTTGATCACTTCTGTCTACGATACGAAAATATCTTAGCCGGTTTATAAAACCAACTATGTATTTTCTGCATCACCTCATGAGGCGAAACATTCGTGCAAATCGGTCGTATTCACTCAAAGTTTACGAAATCCTATTGAACATCCGATTCGGCGGTGGTATAATCGAAATGGTTATGCTGTACATTCTGTGCTGAGGTGAAAACTATGAAAGCAAGCTACAAAAAATTGTGGAAACTGCTTGTGGATAAGGATATGAGCAAAGGCGATCTTCACAAGGCGTCGGGGCTATCTTCCAGCACCATGACGAAACTCCGAAAAGGCGAAGATGTGTCCATGGAAGCGTTGAGAAAAATCTGCATTTGCCTCGACTGCAATATCAGTGACATCGTGGAGTTTGTAGACGAAAGCAAGAGTAAGAGTCCACTTTATGTGACCGCCAATATAGTAGGATAACAATGAGCTTGGGAAAACGGCTTGGATGGAGAAGCGAATGGAACGATCTCTGATTTATAACGGCACGATTACGGCGGAACAGTTCCTCTTTTACGAAATCCGCATTGCATCGAAATATTACCTCAGCGGAACATCCGTGGAGGACGCAATCGAGAAAATCAAAAAGAACAATCTGTTTCAATACCCGACCGAGCGGCTTGTTGCCCGCATGGTGCGAAGCTGCTATAAGCGGCTGGACGCATTAGACGATGAACAACTCCGGCAGGAATTATCATCGGCTCCTACTGAGATTGCAAAGCAGATCAACCTCTATGCCATGATGCGCTACAATCGCATTGTGTGGGACTTCATGGTTGGCTTGATTGGAGAAAAGTTCCGAAGTCAGGACTTCGAGTTTTCTCGAAAAGACCTGAACGTGTTCTTCTCCCACTTACAGGAGCAGAACGATGATATTGCCGGATGGAGCGAGTCAACAGTCAATAAAATCAAGCAAGTTCTGACAAAGGCTCTGGTCGAGACCCAGATTCTTGACACCTTTAAATCGACACGGCTCAATCCGCTGTTCCTTTGCGAAGAGCTGGAAGAAGGCATCCGCAGAAATAACGATCTCGAAGCACTCGCAGCTTTTAACTGTTTTAGATAGGAGACTCTGGAATGAGCGACATCAAGCAAAAGTTGGATAGAATCCGGGACAGAATATCCGACCCCAGTTTTCTTGCCAACAAAGGATTAAGCAATGAAGTCGGCATTCATGTGTTCTGCTACGATCCGGCAGACGAGTTGATTGTCAGAGACTTCGTTTCCCGGCTGGAAGCAGAGAACGGGACGCCATACCACATTAAGGAGTGCGATCTCTATGAGATTTTTCTCAACCTCTTGGAGGACAAGCGCGTTTTGAAATCTGTGGACGGACTGGAAGAAAAGCGCGGAAAGGAATACCTTCTCAAACAACTTCAAAAGATTGCAACGCCGGAGGCGCTTCTGGAATACATGAAGTACGAACCGCATAAATACGGAGACGTTCTATTCCTGACCGGCGTGGGAAAAATCTTCCCGTTTATGCGCTCTCATAAAATGCTGGACAGTATGCAGCATCTCTTTGAGGACATTCCCATCGTCATGTTCTATCCGGGATCGTTCAACGGACAAGACCTCGGATTATTTGGAAAGTTTCTGGACGGACACTACTACCGAGCATTCAACCTTTTGTAATTGGAGGAAGACACCATGAAAATACAGAGCATGTTCCAAAAGGACATCGACCGTGACATCAACGGTGTTGTGCAGGTATCGCAGGACGACCAGCGTAGTGTGAAGCAGGAACTTGACGAGTATATTATCACGAAAGAACTACGACGCCATTTTGCCACGTTCTTTGATAACTATGTCAAAGCCATCGATTATCCGACAGGAAAAATAGGCGTTTGGATTTCTGGTTTCTTTGGAAGTGGTAAATCTCACTTTCTGAAAATGCTGTCTTACCTTCTCTCCAACAAAGAGGTGGATGGTAAACACGCTATTGATTACTTCACGGACAAATTCGACGACCCGATGATGTACGCCGATGCAGCCAGATGCTCGTCAATGCCGACTGAGACAATCTTGTTTGATATTCTAAAACAGGCACCAGTGAACAAGGATGAAACTGCAATTCTACGTGTTTTTGCAAAGATGTTTTATCGGCACTGCGGCTTTTATGGGGATGATCTGAAGGTTGCTCGGTTGGAGCGTTTTATCGAAAAGCAGGGTAAAACAGAGGCGTTTCGTGCGGCGTTTGAAAGTGTACATGGTGCGCCGTGGGTGGATGATCGCGACGCATTTGCCTTTTTTGAAGATGATCTTGTAACAGTTTTGCAAGATGTACTTGGAATGAGCGAACAGGCGGCACGTAATTGGTTTAACGGAGAGGAGACAAATGAGTTAAGCGTCGCTCAGTTGGTGGACGACATTGTCGCATATGTTGACACCAAACCGAACAATTTCCGGCTTTTGTTTATGGTGGATGAAGTCGGCTTCTTTATTGGAGACAACAGTGATCTGATGGGAAATTTACAAGCTATTGTTGAGGAAATTGGTAGACGATGCTCTGGCAAGGTGTGGGTCATGGTCACAAGTCAGGAAGCGATTGACTCCGTTGTGAAAGTATCTGGCGATGACTTCTCCAAGATTCAGGGACGCTTCAATACTCGGCTGAGCTTGTCTTCCTCGTCCGTAGATGAGGTCATCAAAAAGCGTGTTCTGGCGAAGACGGAGGACGCAGATCTCCTCCTGCAGATGGAGTATGATAAAGAAGCTTCCGGCTTAAAGAGCCTGTTCGCATTTGACAATCCGATTCTCGATATCAAGGGCTTTACCAGCGCAGCAGAGTTCAGCGCGACCTTCCCCTTTGTGCCGTATCAGTTCATTATCATCCAGAAGGTGCTTGCAGAAATCCGCAAGCACGGTAACTCCGGCAAGCACCTTTCGGGCGGTGAACGCTCCATGCTGTCCGGCTTCCAAGAGGCGGCGCAGAAAATCGAAAACAAGGACGAGAACGCCCTTGTGCCGTTCTATCAGTTTTATGACACGGTACATACTTTTCTTGAAAGTACCATTCGCCGAGTTATCGACCGCTGCCAGAATGCGGCGGATGCCCACGATGGCTTGGAACAGCAGGACGTGAACGTCCTCAAGTTACTCTACCTTGTCCGTTATATTGAGGATGTCAAGGCGAATATTGAAAACATCGCCATCCTGATGATTGATGATATTCACACGGACAAGATTGCCCTCCGTGCGTCCATCACGGCTTCGCTGGAACGCCTTCTGACACAGAACTACATCTCCCGCAACGGCGATACCTATGCTTTCCTGACGGACGAGGAACAGGATATTGCCATCGACATCAAGAACACGCCGGTTGACAGCGCACAGATAGTCCAGAGCATTTCTCAGACGGTTTATGGCGAAATCTATCCGGCAAAGAAATATAAATACGGCAAGTACGACTTTGCCTACGATCAGTATGTGGACGAGACGCTGAACGGCGCGTCCACTGGCGGAATGCGGCTTCGCATTGTCACCGTGGCAAGCGACCTCTACGGCGTTGACACTCAGCGGCTTATCTTGGAATCGCAGGTCAACAATGCGGCAATCGTTGTCCTTTCGGCGGACACACCCTACTTTGACGAGCTGGAACAGGCAATGAAAATCCGCAAGTATGTCAAGCAGCGCAACGTGTCGCAGATGCCAGAGAGCATCCAGCGGATCATCCGCGACCGCAATGACGAGGCGCGGAAACTGGAAAGCCACGCGAGAGCCTTGATTGAAAAAGCCATCGTCGAGGGCAAGTCCTATGTTCACGGAGAGATTCTCGACCTGAAATACGGCTCCGCGAAGGAAAAGCTGGACGAAGCGATGAAGAACCTTGTCGAGAGCGTCTATTCCAAGCTCAACATGGTTAAACAGTTTGTGGACAGTGATGCTGGTATTCTCGAGATTCTCAACAGTACGCATGAAGAGTTCGGCTTCACCGGACTGGGCGCGAACAACGAAGATGCTCTCAATGAAATCAGCCAGTGGTTGGAGCTGCAAAATCAGAAGATGCTCACGACCTCGATGGGCGATGTGCAGCGCCGGTATCAGGCGATCCCCTACGGCTGGAAGGAGATCGACATCGCAGCCCTGATTGCCCGTCTGATCGTCCAGCAGAAAATCCAGATCAACTATGGCGGCGCGGTGGTCGGCAAGGAAGAACGCCGATTGGTGGACTTCCTGCGCAAGAAGACCGAGATTGACAGAGCCATCGTTGTGCGGCGTATTGCGCCCTCCGAAGAGCTGATTCGCAAGAGCATCAACTTCCTGCGCGACTATCTGGGCGCAATGGACATCCCCTCTGATGAGGATGGACTGATTCGCTTTGTCCTGAGTACCTTTGAAACCAAGCGGAGCCACTATCAGAAGCTCCTTGATGATTTCTACACCAAAGAGAGTTACCCCGAAAAGGAAACCGTCACTGCAGCCCGCGACCTAATGAACGATGTTCTGAGCCAGCGCAAGGATAATGTTGCGCTGCTCAAGTGGATGGTGCAGAAACAGGACGATCTTCTCGATTCCGCCGAAGATATGGAAGGCGTGGAGATGTTCTTCAAGACGCAGTGGACTGTTTTCGCCAATGCTAAGAATCGCCTTGCCAACATTCTCAAGGAGAAAGACTACTTTGCAACAGATATTGATACGTTGAACGTCATCAACACGATGTCCACAATCCTTGCCATGCCGAAACCCTATTCCCGCATCGGAGAGCTGCCGGAGCTTGTCCAGAAGGTCAAGGCCGCCTATGACGGCTTGCTGGATATGAAGCGCGAGGAAGTTGCTGAGAACATCCGCCAGTGTATGCAGGATGTTCACCAGCTTGCCAGTGAAGCGTGGGACGCTGGGACGCTGCTCCATCAGGCGGACGATTATTTTGTGTGCAAGCGCGAAGCGGCGAAAGTTTCGACATCCCTCACCGAGCTGGATGCCATGATTACGCAGCTTCTGAGTTACAAGGACACGATCTGCCGCCGCATGGAGGTCATGTCCGTCTCACATCAGCAGGAAGCACTGAATCCCACGCCCGCAACGCCCACACCGAAGCCACCGAAAATCATGACCGTGCGCCGATACGACCTATGCTCGGTCAAGCGTCTGCAAAGCAAGGAAGACATTGATAAGTACGTCGAGGCGATCCGCGAGAAGCTCATGAAGACGCTCGAAAGCTGCGACGGTGTGCAGATCAACTAAAGGAGCATAAGAAGATGAACAAATCAAAGATTCAAAAGTTTGCCGTGGACGGGCATAAGCTCCTTTACAAGCAGATTGCCCAAAGAGCTTATCAGTACGGCATTGAAGAAGGAAATGTCGGCAAGGCAGATGCTACCGAAGTTCGCGGTCGCATTCTCTCCCCACTTGAGAAGAGCCAGCGAGCGGCACTGATTGCTGAAATCAATGCCAATGGCTATCCGCAGACTATCGAGCGTGTCACCTATATCTGGTTTAACCGCATTGTTGCGCTTCGGTTTATGGAGGTCAATAACTATCTGCCCTCCCACATCCGCGTGTTCTCGGACGCATCCGGCGCATTCAAGCCGGAGATTTTGAACGATGTCCTTCACCTTGAGATGGAAGGCTTGGACAAGGCGCAGGTTGCGGAGTATATTGAAAATAATAACACCGAAGAACTGTATCGTTACTTGCTCCTGACGCAGTGTGCGGAACTGAAAGCAGCGCTGCCGGATGTGTTTGGACTTGCGCAGCGTGATAAAGATTACACAGAATTGCTTTTTCCGAATAATATGCTTCACCAAGACAGTTTTATCGGAAAAGTTGTAAGCGATATTGATGAGGTAGATTGGGGTACTGCGGAAAACTGGCAAAACAGTGACAGCGATCATTTAGTTCAGATTGTTGGCTGGCTGTATCAGTATTACAATGACGAACGGAAAAACGAAGTCATCAACATCTACAAGGGAACAGTCAAGAAAGAAGACATCCCGGCTGCTACCCAGCTTTTCACAACGGACTGGGTTGTCCGCTACATGGTGGACAACTCTCTTGGTCGCTACTGGATCGAGCGTCACCCGGAAAGCAAGCTGGCGGAGAAGTTGGAGTTCTTTGTCACGCCGAAAAACGGTGAGATCAAGCATATCGACGAGTTTATAAAGCCGGAAGACGTCAAGTTCCTCGACCCCTGCATGGGCAGCGGTCATATTCTGGTGTATGCCTTTGATGTCCTGATGGAGATTTACAAGGAAAGCGGCTATACCGAGCGAGATGCAGCGACGATGATCGTCCAGAACAACCTCTTTGGACTGGACATTGATGACCGCGCCTCTCAGCTTGCCTACTTTGCTGTTATGATGAAGGCGAGAAGCTATGATCGGCGTTTCCTGAGCCGTGGTATCAAGCCGAATGTGCTTGCCATCAAAGAAAGTAACCGTATGGGCGCAGTTGTTCGGGATGAGCTGACAACAGATGCGGAGATGAACGCGATCAGTAAGTATCTTGTGGACACCTTCCGCGATGCAAAGGAACTGGGTTCTATCATAACCGTCGAACCGAAGGACTACGACGGCTATATGGCATACCTTAACGGCTGTGACGGACAGGGTCAGATCACGATGGATGATGCTGACTGGTTGCAGAACGCTCGTCCGATGCTCAAGGCGCTGGCGCAGCAGGCAAAAGTCCTGTCTGGGAAATATCCCATTGTATGTACTAACCCGCCATATCTGAATAAGATTGAAGGGCAGTTAAAGAAATTTGTCATCAACAATTATAAGGACTATTCTGGTGACCTGTTCAGTGTTTTCACCTATCGCAATCTGATGTTCTGCAAGCAGGACGGCTACTGCGGCTATATGACACCGTTTGTTTGGATGTTCATTAAGACCTATGAAAAGCTGCGCGAGTTCATCATCCGGAACAAGAGCATCACTACGCTTGTTCAGATGGAGTATTCCGCCTTCGAAGAAGCCACTGTGCCGATCTGCTCGTTCGTCTTGAAAAATGGGACAACAAGTGAGAATGGACTCTATTTCAAACTTTCCGATTTTAAGGGCGGTATGGAAGTTCAGAAACAAAAGGTGTTGGAAGCCCTTGTAAGTGATTCGTGTGAGTATTTCTATTGCTTTAATGCGATCAACCTCAAGAAGATTCCGAGTATGCCCATTGTTTATTGGATCACAGAAAGTCTTCTGTCAGTATTTGGAAATGAGCGCCCACTCAAATATTATTGTTTTCCCAGAATCGGCATTCAGACAGGCGATAACGATCGATTTATGCGTTTTTGGTTTGAACCGTCTCTTGCAGCACTTTCTTTCAATGTGAATAAAGAAAAGAAATGGTTTCCGATGAACAAGGGCGGTGAATACCGAAAGTGGTATGGTAACTGTGAGTATGTTGTGAATTGGGAAAACGATGGCTTTGAAATTAAGAATTTCAAAGACGAAAAAGGAAAACTTCGCTCACGTCCGCAAAACTTAGATTATATGTTTAGAGAATCCATTAGTTGGTCAATGGTTACAAGTGGCGCATTCAGTATGCGTTATTATCCGAACTATTTCACAGCCAATGTTGCAGGCGTATCCTGCTACCCAACGCCGGATATATTGAACTACCTTCTTGCGCTTCTCAATACAAAAATGGCTGCATCACTGACGAAAATGCTCAATCCTACACTTAATTCCAACGCCGGTGATATTGAAAAGATTCCTGTCATTGTTGATAAAGAGTTGGAAGCGCCAATAAGCACCAAGACGGATTCGTGCATTTCTCTGTCTAAGGAAGACTGGGATTCCTATGAAACCTCGTGGGATTTCAAGCGGAATCCGCTGGTGTGAGGTGCGATAATGAAATATTACAAAGAAAGAAACGGCCTTTTGGAGCCCTCTGATTTTATCGATGAAAAAAAGCTGGCACATTATTGGATAGAAATCTACAAGTATTTCAACAACAAAGGGTACTTCAAATTAGCTGAAACAGGTGTTAAGCAGGGAAATCATGTGTACGCCCCCCAGTTTGCCCCATCTCCAGCGCAATATTTTCTTCTTCATTTGGGAAAAAATGATATGTGGCCTATTGAAGAAAATATTAAGAAGTATACCGTTGAAGATATTTTTACGACAATTGAAATCTACTATGCGGAAATTGCAGACTGTAAATGGGAGGAAAATGATGATGGCGATTGGAATTGGACGATCGAAACTGAAGCTCCAAAGCGTGAATACGCTTTCTACATCAACAACATATTGAAACTTTATAAAACCGGATACTGTTTAGAGCCACTGCAAGGAATAATTATGTCTACTCCAAATGATGCGTTACGTCATCAACTTGGTGAGGCTCAACCTGAAATACCATCTGCCATATACGAAAGATTAAGCTCCGCAAGCAAAGATTTTTACCGTTTTGATGCTACCGAAGAGCGAAAGCGAAAAGCAATTGCTTCATTGGCGGACGTTCTGGAGTCAATTCGAAATGACATGAAATTGATATTCAATAGCGAGTATAAAATTACGAAAAATGAGCATGACAGATTGATTTTTGATGTCGTAAATAATTATCACATCCGGCACGATAATGAGAAACAATATAAAAATTATTCAACAGACATTTGGTATGATTGGATGATGCAATATTACACAAGCACCATCATTGCGTTTTATAGACTAAAAGAAAAATGCGAACAAATGAAACGGGAAGAGGAATTTTAATGTCAACCTTGATTTCTGCCAAATACGCCACCTCGCAACACAAAAGCAATCTCCGCAACATCCGCGGAACCTTTGCCGCCGAGGGGATGACGATCAGCAAATCGAACCGCAGCAACCTTGACCGCATCGCCAGCGGCCAGACCAGCTACCAGCAGGTTTTGACCGAGCTGCGGATGAAACATGAAAAGAGGAACTGATATATGGGAAGACTACTTTCCGATAAATACGCCGCATGGAAGCAGGAGTGCGAAGCTCGCTTCCAGCAGCTCAAAAAGAACGAAGAAGAACTCAACCGCATTTTTATTGACATTTACGGCTTGCAGGATGAATTGACGCCGGATGTGGCGGACAAGGACGTAACCGTGCATCGCGTGTTTGACAGCAAGGACGATGTGCCGGAGTCCATGAAGGGCAGCAACTATGTCCGCACCATGCGCGACGAGATTGTCTCCCTCATCTCCTATGCCGTGGGCTGTATGTTCGGGCGGTATTCTCTGGACGTGGACGGTCTTGCCTATGCGGGCGGCGAATGGGATGCCAGCAAGTACAAGACCATCATCCCGGACAGCGACAATATCATCCCCATCTGCGATGACGAGTATTTTGACGATGACATTACCGGGCTTTTTGTAGAGTTTGTCCGCAAGGTCTATGGCGATGATACGCTGGAAGAAAACCTCAAGTTTGTTGCCGACGCACTCGGCGGCAAGGGTACGCCCCGCGAGGTGATCCGCAGCTACTTCTTGAATGACTTCTATGCCGACCACCTGAAAACCTATCAGAAGCGTCCGATCTACTGGCTCTTTGACAGCGGCAAAAAGAACGGTTTCAAGGCGCTGTGCTATATGCACCGCTATCAGCGCGATCTTCTCGCCCGCCTGCGCACCGACTATGTTCATGAGCAGCAGGAACGTTACCGCACACAGCTTGCCCAGATTGGTGATGCCATCGACCACGCCAGCGCATCCGAGCGCGTGAAGCTGATCAAACAGCAGAAGAAGTTCCAAGAGCAAGCGGCGGAACTGCAAAAATACGAGGAAAAGGTTCACCACCTTGCCGACCGGAACATCAAGATTGACCTTGATGACGGCGTAAAGCATAACTATGAGCTGTTTGCCGACGTGTTGGCGAAGATAAAGTGAGGAAATATTATGGCAGTCTTTTACTACTACTGCAAACTCAGTACATTTAAGTCTATGCTGCACAGCAAAACGCTGTGGCTGACCGATTTGACTAAATCAAATGATGCTGAGGAGGTCTTCCGAGCATATTGCAATCTGTGGAATAGAGTGAAGTTGCTCCTTGAAAAAAGTAATCTCCCCAAAGACATACTTAAATCACAAATTGAAGCGTGTGACTCAAACTTTCGCATTCAAAGTTATTCGGATGTTCCGTATGGATGTTGTCTTTGCGCCGAGGATGATCTGGTTCAGCAATGGAATGAGTATGGAGATAGCAGAAAAGGTGTCGCAGTTGGATTTGACCTTGCGTTAATTAACGGTCTGCAAAAGCAGTATCCGATCACATCAGCATTGATTTCGCATTCATTCGGATATGAATCGGTAATCTATGATACTTGCGGATTAGAATTACAAATGGCGAAACTGTGCTATGCAGTTATTAAAGAAAATGGTGTATGGGCATGGATGAACATTCTCTCAACTTTCAAGCATTATGCCAGTTTTATAAAGAATCCAACATTTAGAGACGAGAAAGAAACAAGGATTGTGTTTCTGCCTAATAATATTCCAGAGAACGGTTACGAAGACTCTTTAGATAATTTGAGCGGACTTGAAACAGATATATTAGATCATTTCAGCCTTGGTTGGTTTCACGATGGAGTATCTGCACTTCAGTCAATTACCATGGGATCCGAATGTACTGCAACAGAGTCTGAGATACGAACGATGTTAACCAATGCGGGATTAAGCTCTGACATACCAATTAAGCACTCTGAATGTACATATAGAGCGCGACAACATTAAGGAGGACTGCGCAATGTCGAACGAGCGCGTACAATTTAATCTGACGGAGCGTTTTGCAGTCCCCTTGCCAGAGTTCTATCGCCGCAGGATCATCTTCTGGAAGGATGAGGACCGGGAGTTTGAGAAGGACGTTGACGAGCTGAACTTGGAAAACGTCAAGATCATCAAGCTGACTGGCACAAACAACTTTGCCGTCAAGAAGTTGCTTCTCCACGACGATTTAGAGAGCGATTACCTCGTCTACTGCCCAATATCATACGCCGGCATCGAAGATAATTGGCTTCAGGACATTGAATATTATAGCGAGACCTTCCGCGCAGATTTTATCTCGATGCAGATGGATGAGCTGAATATCGCACCGTCTGCCACTATGCGGAAGGCGGTCAAACTCTATGCCAAGTTCCTTGAGAACAGGGAACGCCGTCAAAAGCTGCGCAAGATCGGGCGGGACTATCAAACGCCCCTCCAGCTTCACATCGACATTATGGCGGTACTCGCCGGTTTGAGCGAAGGCTCTGTGCAGGATGTCATCATCGCTGTCCTTGCCGCAGGTCTTGATAAAGAGACAAACAGCGTTTTGCAGAATATCCGCAAGTTCGGCAGCATTGAAGCCTTCTGGCAGCTTGCGCGGAAATACACCGGCTATATTGAGGAAGAAGATAAGCCGCTTGGCTATTTTGCAGCGCACGTTCTGCTGACTGCGCTTTCTCAGACGATGAATGCCTCCGTTCTGAAAGGCTTGGAGCGTTTCGTTTCCGAGACCAACAAGGCATACTGTTATAGCATCGTCCACGAATGGCGTTCCCGCGAGGATAATGAGGACTTGTACGAGCTGTGTCGCACTGTGGAGAACGAATTGCAGCTCTCGACGCGCTTTGACAAGTTTGAACCGGAAACGCTGATTACGGGTGATGTCTTCCCGTGCATCAACGAAAGCATCCTGAAACAGCTCTATGCCGAGATTAGCGACCATGTAGTGAAGGTCGATCTCATCATGAAGGTCTGTGAAAATAGGCGGACAGCCGGATGGTACGAGCGTTTTTCAGATTATTTTGACTGCCTTTTCTTCATCGGAAAGATGCAGAGCTTCTATCAGGAACACGGTGGAGGATTTCATATCGTTGAGCCGAAGAAAATCTGGAAGCTCTATACGAGTGAACTCTACCGAATGGATGCATATTACCGACATTTCCATTACGCTTTCGGCAACTCGCGCAAGAACGCAAATGATGTTCTGGAAGACGGCTTGAAGCACTCGACGGAGTTTATCGAGGCGTTGTATCAGAACTGGTTCCTGCGTGAATTGACCGCTTGCTGGACGAATGCGGTGTCAGATGACCTTGCTACGCTTGGCTATGTCTCAGAGATTGAGAAGCAGCGGGATTTCTATAAGAAATATGTTGTTCCTGCAAGCAGCAAGAACACCCGCGCATTTGTAATTGTCTCGGACGCGCTTCGCTATGAGGTTGCTTCGGAGCTTTCCGAACGCATTGTGCGCACCACAAAGGGAACTGCCGAACTTATGGCGATGCAGGCGATTTTCCCGTCCATCACGAAGTTTGGTATGGCAGCCCTTCTTCCGGGGAAAAAACTTTCTGTGAATGACAACATGGAAGCTCTCGTTGACGGCAATCCCACTCGTTCTACCGTAGAGCGGAACGCAATCCTAAACGCGATGCCGAAAGCCAGCGTTGCCATTCAGTACAATGACCTTCTGAACATGAAAAAGGATGAACGGCGAGAGTTGGTTGCCGGAAAAGATGTAATATACATCTACCACAACTCCATCGACGCCATCGGAGACAAAGCCCCTACGGAGTCCAAAGTCTTTGACGCCTGTGAGACGGCAATTCAGGAGCTTTCCGGTATCCTACGTATTATTGTGAACGAACTGAGCGGAACAAATATTTTCATCACAGCAGATCACGGGTTCCTCTATACCTATAAGCCTCTGAATGAGAGCGACAAGATCGACCGGAAAGCCTTCTCCGGCAATGTTTACGAGCTTGGACGGCGTTATGCGCTGACTGCTCCTGACACAACTGCTGACTTCCTGCTTCCCGTCAATCTGGAACGGGAATTGGACGGTACGCCCATCAAGGGCTATGCCTTGCAGGACACCATCCGCATGAAGGTTCAGGGCGGCGGAGAGAACTATGTTCACGGCGGTATCAGCTTGCAGGAACTTGTTGTGCCTGTAATCGCCTTCAAGAACCTCCGCACGAGCAATAAGAATTACGTTGAGGTTAAAAACGCGGAACTGAAGCTCCTGAGCGAAAGCCGCAAGATTTCCAACCTGATTTTCTCGTTGGAGTTCCACCAGCGTCAGCCCGTGGGCGATAAGATTCAGCCCTGCACCTACTCCATCTACATGACGGACGATGAGGGCGTGGTGATCAGCGACCGGCAGACGGTCATCGCGGACAAGACCAGCGACAACGCAGCAGATCGCGTGTTCCGTGTCCGGTTCAATCTGAAAGCCGGAACGTATGATAAGAAGAAAGTCTACCGTCTGGTGATCGCAAACGAGATTGACGTGGAAGAGATTGAGTTTCACATCGACATTGCGTTTGCAGACGATTTTGGCTTTGACCTGTGAGGTGAGAAGAATGGATGAGCAGAGAATGAGCGGCGAGACCGGTGATAAGAACGCAGTGCTCGACCAGAAGCTGCGGCAGTTCTTTGACGGAAAGATTGTTCGGAAAGACCTGACGAAGAAAATCAAGGAAGGTGCGAATGTGCCGGTCTGCGTCCTTGAGTTTTTGCTTGGTCAGTATTGCAGCTCGGATGATCCGGAAGTCATAGAGAACGGTGTGGAGAACGTCAAGCACATCTTGGCGGACAACTATGTCCGCCCGGACGAGGCGCAGAAGATTCTCTCCATGCTGCGTCAGCGCGGAATGCACACGGTCATTGACAAGATTACCGTCAATCTGAATATGAAGAAAGATACCTATGAGGCGGAGTTTTCAAACCTCGGCATCAGGAACATTCCCATTTCAGAGGATTATCCTGCGAAGTCTGACCGGCTGCTCTGCGGCGGTATCTGGTGCATTGTGCAGCGCGAATATGAGTTTCTGAAAGAAGAGAAAAACGCTCCTCCTATTTATATCCAAAAGCTCACGCCAATCCAGATGCCCCCATGTGGACATTGAGGAATTAAAGGAAGGCAGAAAGAACTTCAACGAAGAAGAGTGGCTTGAGATTGTGCTGCCCTCCTGCGGTTATGAGCCGGATAAGCTGAATGACCGTGAACGCTGGCTTCTGCTTGCCCGTATGCTGCCGCTTGTTGAGAACGACTTCAACCTCTGCGAGCTGGGTCCTCGAAGCACCGGCAAATCCCATATTTACAAGGAAATCTCCCCGAACAGCATCCTTGTTTCCGGCGGCCAGACTACCGTTGCGAATCTGTTTTACAACATGAGCAGAAAAAACGTGGGCTTGGTCGGCTTGTGGGACTGCGTAGCGTTCGATGAGGTTGCCGATATCAACTTTAAGGACAAAGATGGCATCCAGATCATGAAGGACTATATGGCGTCCGGCTCCTTTGCCCGCGGCAAAGAGGAAAAAGCCGCGACCGCTTCTATGTTCTTCGTTGGCAACATCAATCATAGTGTGGACGTGCTGCTGAAAACGTCCAGTCTCTTTGAACCATTCCTACCCGAAACGGGAACAGACACGGCGTTCCTCGACCGTATGCACTGCTATATTCCCGGCTGAGAAGTTCCAAAGTTCCGCCCGGAGCATTTCACCAACGATTACGGTTTCATTACCGACTATCTGGCAGAGTTCATCCGGGAACTTCGCAAGGAGCAGTACGGTGATGCTTTGGACAAATATTTCCGCCTTGGCAAGAAACTCAATCAGCGCGATACCATTGCCGTTTGCAAGATGGTCGGCGTATGATCAAGCTGCTATATCCGGATGGAGTGTTCACGAAAGAACAGCTTGAAGCAATCCTCAAGTTTTCACTCGAAATGCGCCGCCGCGTCAAGGAACATCTCAAGAAGCTGGGCGGCATGGAGTTCTACGATGTCAATTTCTCATACATTGACAACGACACCTTCGAGGAACATTTCGTTTCCGTTCCCGAACAAGGCGGCGGAAAGCGATCCCCGAAGGAATGTGCAATCCCGGTCAGGTCTATACGGTCTCGCAAGGAAAGAGCGGCATGATTGGCGTCTTCCGTTTGGAATCGCAGATGCTTCCCGGCAGTGGGAAGTTTGAGCGGAAAAGGCTGAACTCTGACGGCAGGTGCAAGGAAGCGGCAAACACCGCCTTCAACTATCTGAAAGCGAATAGAAACCGCATCAGCGGCGCGATAAGCACGACAACGAAGGACTATATCATCAATTATCAGGATTTGCAGGGAATAGGCATGACCGAGAAACTTGCGCTTCCCACGCTGATTGCACTCTGCTCGATTGCGCTTGGGAAACCGACCCTCAGCAGTTTGGCTGTGCTGGGAGAGATCAGCATCGCGAGAACGATGCTTAAAGTGGATGAGCTTGCAAACGCGCTTCAAGTCTGCCTTGACAGTGGCGCGAAAAAGGTGCTGCTGCCTATTACATCGGCGACTGATCTTGGACCTGTTCCACCCGACTTGATTGGCTGCTTCAATCTGGTTTTCTATCAGAGTGCAGAGGATTCGGTATATAAGGCATTGGGCGTTGAGTAATTCCGATAAAAAGCGATGCGGGCAACCAAAACTGGACATTGACAGAGGTACTTCGTTCGTTTTATGGGCATTGAAAAATGAGAACATATTAGTTGCCAAACTTTTTTGCGCTGCAAAGCAATGGTAATGGTGAAGTAGTTATCGCTTATGTACAGTCACTTTGCGAAATACTGAATTGCTATGGAGTGAATACCATTTCTCTATGAGTGCGTATATTTGTGTCCGTGCAAAACACCCCACAAAGCCGTAAAATCAACAGTTGGGTATTTCGATGCAGAGCCTATCCGACACTTGGAAAACTAAAATCAGCTTACATTTGCAGAAAGAGTGCATTTTAATGCGATAAATTCCGGGTGTCATATTGAAAACAGCTCTATCCTTGTGATATAATGTGTGCACACACTTTCAAGGAGGTGCAGCATGGCTACACCAAAGCTGAAAAAACAAGATGTTATTGATGCCTTGAACTTTATCGACGAGAACGGAGTTCCCGAACATAATACAAGCGTAAAATATATACTTGTGTCCGAGGATGGGAAAAAATATCCGCCGAAGTATGTGGTAGCCGTTGCTGACCATTTGGCAAACAGCACGGATATTTCGACAGAATCCTTTAACAGCGTTGACGCAAAGAAATATCTGGAAAGTCTGGGCTTTACCATCGAGACAAAGCCGCAGGAAAAATTCGAGTTATCCATTACTGCCGAGAGTATAGCGTCGACGGACGAACGCTTTACCATGGACAATCTGAACCTCGGGGATAACTATAAGCCGCTGGATGCTTATTTCAAGAGGGTAAATGGAGATGTAATCAAGCGAGCTTACAGCAAAGGAGAAAGAAGAAATTCTAATCAAACTTTGCCGCGCATTGCCTGTCAGGTGTTTGAAAAGCAGCTTGCCGCATTATCGGTTGATGAGAAGGAGAACTTTCCTGTCTGCAAATATAGTCCAGGCACCAATGTAATCAGCGGTATTTATGCGAGTGTAGACGATTTCAAAAAGCACCGCAACACGATAGAGTACCTGACATACAGCTATGACAATGGACGTCAGTTTGTTATCTATTGCTGGAATATCTTCTCTACGATTATCTTCATTCAGGAATGTTTGAAGCGTTTCGGTGAACCGGGAGATCAGTTCATTTTGACATACCGCGAAAAAGATGAGAAGGAAACCGCAGCGGCAGAAACGGAAGCTGCTGTTCAAGAAGAGCTTGTTCAACAGTTCAAGGGATACCGAAATCCGTTTTCTTCCATGCTGATTGAATCAAAAAATCTGATTTTCAGAGGTGCGCCCGGTACCGGAAAATCTTATCTTGCCAAAGAAATCGCTACGGACATTATCAGCAATGGGTACTTTGACGATTACACACTTCTTACTGACGAGCAGAAAAAGCAGGTTGAGTTTGTTCAGTTCCATCCGTGTTATGACTACTCTGATTTTGTTGAAGGACTAAGACCAAAACTCAATAAGGATGGGACAATGGGCTTTGAATTGCAGGATGGAATTTTCAAGAAGTTTATTGCCCGTGCCAGAACGAACTATGAGGACTCCAAAAAATCCAGAGAAACCGTAGAAAAGGAAGTTACGGTTCAAGAGTCCATGACAGAGTTTTTCTCTGGGATTGAGTTTGGCGTTGATCCATTCAAGACGATTAATGGAAATGAATTTACCATTACCGACGTGGATGACGGGCATATCCATATTTCCATTCCCGGAAATGCATCTGTCAACAGTCTTGCTCTGAATCTGGATGAAGTTAGAAAGATGCTGGAATCCGGGCAGAAGTTTGAAAAAATAAAGGATATTACGTCCTTTTTCGGAAAGACGTTTGCTACGCAAGGATACTCCTATGACTTTGCTATCTATAAAGCAATCAAAGCGAAGAAAAGAACAGTTTCAAAAGTAAAGGCAAAACACGAGAAACTAAAAAAATACATATTCATTATAGATGAAATCAACCGCGGCGAGATTTCAAAGATTTTCGGTGAACTGTTCTTTACAATAGATCCCGGTTATCGCGGAAAAGCCGGCGAAATCTCCACGCAATATTCTAATCTGCACCCTGATCCTGACGAAAAATTCTATATTCCTGAAAATGTCTATATCATCGGTACCATGAACGATATCGACCGCTCTGTGGACAGTTTTGATTTTGCCATGCGCCGTCGCTTCCGTTTCGTGGAACTTAAAGCGAATGAACGCCTTGAAATGCTTGCATCGCTGGAAAACGAGGAATTAAAGGCTGAAGCAATCAGAAGGATGACTGCGCTCAATAAGGCAATCACAGAGGTTGAAGATCTGAATGAAAATTATCAGATTGGAGCATCTTACTTTTTGAAGCTGAAAACACTTGATTTTGACCAGCTATGGACTGATTATCTACAACCTCTCCTACAGGAATACATTCAGGGAATGTACGATGAGGAAGAAATTATGAATCGGTTCGCAAGGGCATACGGCTATCAGAAGCCTACCAGAGGTGATGCGAATGAAGTTAATCAGGATCAAGGATAACTCCCAGCAGAAAAAAGATGCCTTTTCTCAAGTAGCGAAGCTGACAGGCAAAATCGCAGATAAAACGTTGGAACAGCTTGAACGTGAAGGTGTATTCGTATTTCCTGAAACCGTAAAGGATGCAGGAGATATTACACAAGACCAGATGATCCTTCAAAGCGTCAATGACACCTATCGCTCCGGCAATGTGATGGGCTTTCTCGGCTACGGTGATGAGCGGCTTGTAATCGAGTCCCGTTTTTGTAGAGATGGTGAGGATTACTTTTTTCAGTATCTTTTAGACAAAGTGCTGGACTTTCCAAACATCGTAGATTTGAACTCCGATGCCAATCAAGACAATCGACTGTTCAATTTTCTGTTGTTCCTGTTTCCGTATTACCTCAAGGCAGCTATGCGGAAGGGATTGTTCAAACAGTATATCCGCCACAGGTACAATGATGGAAATGCAAAAGGCACGATTGATGTCGCAAGACATATCAAGGAGAGCACCCCATTTGTGGGAAATGTTGCGTACAGTCAGAGAGAGTTTTCCTACGATAACAGTCTTATGGAGCTGGTGCGGCATACCATAGAGTTTATCAAAAGAAAGCTTTACGGAAATAAACTTCTTATCAAAGTAAAAGACGAGATAAAACTTGTTATAGATGCAACTTCGACTTATGAGCCGTATGACAGGCAGAAAATCATTGAACAGAATAAAAAGAATACCATCCGCCACGCTTATTTCAGGGAATATCTCGCTTTGCAGAGGTTGTGTCTTTTGATTCTTCGACACCAGAAACATCAAATCGGTACTGGAACGAGGCAGATATACGGTATTCTGTTTGATGGTGCATGGCTGTGGGAGGAATATGCTAACTTGCTCATTGAAGACATCTTCTATCACCCAATGAACAAGAGTGGCATAGGCGCTCAGAGACTATTTGATAGAAATGTAGGATTGATCTATCCTGATTTCATCAGCCGTAATAGCGAGATGCGGATGATTGCCGACGCCAAGTATAAGCCGATTGACAATATTGGCAACCGAGATTATTTGCAATTACTTGCCTATATGTTCCGTTTTGGTGCGAAGGCTGGTTACTATCTCTATCCTGAAGCAGATGGAGCTGACGATTTGAAATTACAGTTGAATCGTGGTTCTACCTATGAGAAAAATGTTATGCCGCGTGATGATATCAGCATTACCAAGCACGGCTTGAAAATTCCTGTAAGTGCACAGAATTACTCGGAATTTACCGCAAAGATGAAGACTCAGGAACAGGAATTTATAAGCGTGTTTTATGTGTGATTTTATAGAAGCACGCAGAGCAGCATATTAAATAATCGAACAATAATAACCCGTAGGAGTTAAAATGTGTAAACGAGCAAAATGTTCCTTCGTCTGTCTTTGAGACACTATTAAAATTCGACTCGCCTATCTGGATGCTACACCCACTGTAAAGGGGTGACGGCTTTTGCAAGAAGCGCTCTAATGTCCGGCAAAGTGGTCATTGCGTACACCGCTGAGCAAAATCACCTCGACCGGCGAAATTGAGCAGCGGTTCCGCTTGAATTGAGCAATGGGACCGCCCGGATTGAGCAGCCCCACCGCTCAGGTTGAATATGGACAGAACAAATCAGTCAAGGTATTATAAATATAGTCGGAGTCAGATGTCCTGCAAACCCTTCCGCTTGCGCATGGATTCCTTGCCTCCAATGACCACGGTGTAAGCATCGTGGACGATTCGGTCGCAGATGGCATCAGCCAGCAGTGGGTCAGACAACTTTTCCGGCCAGCCCGGAATGTCAAACTGGGAGCAGAAGATCGTGGAGTTTCGCTTGTACCGGGACTCCACGATTTCCAATAAGTCCCTGGCTTCCGTTTCTTTCAAAGGGTACAGAAGCCATTCGTCAATTATGAGCAATGCGTACTTCTTGTACTGGGCCATGAGTTTGCGAATCGTACCGTTGCCCCTGGCAATCTGGAATTCTACCAGAAGATCCGGGAGCCGGATGTACTTCACCGCATAAAACCGTCTTGCGGCAGCCATGCCCAGAGCGCAGGCGAGATAGGTTTTGCCGCTGCCGGTAGCTCCCAGCAGGATGATGTTGTGGTGCTCCTGAATGTAGTTGCAGGTGCTGAACCGCAGCAGTTCCTCCTGCTTCAGTCCTCTGTCGGGCAGATACTCCACATTTTCCAGACAAGCTCCCGGATCCGAGAAGGTTGCCTGCCGGATCAGCTTGTTCAGATGGTTATTCTTTCGGGCATTCCATTCCGCATCCACCAAAAGACCGAGCCGGTCCTCAAAGGTCATGTTTTGGAACTGCGGATCGGCAAGCTGGTCCTTCAGGGCATTGGCCATAACACTCAGCCGCATTTCACGCAGCTTGGATACCGTTGTTTCAGTCAGCATCACTTATTCCCCCTTCCGTAGTAGTCAGCCCCACGGGTGAAACCGTACTGGGAAGAGGACGCAGTAGCCGTACTCTGCTCAGGAATGGCTTTATCCTGGCCGGATGCCAGAATAGCCTGAATATTCTTGAGAGAAGGGCGGGGTGTGTATTCCAATGCCCGTTTGCAAGCATTCTCCAGCCGTTCCGGAGTGTACTTGTCTGCCAGCTTCAGCAGACCCATGCAGGACTTGTAGCCCTGCTGTTCTACTTTGTAGCTGCCGAGAATAGCCCGGACAACGACCTGCGTGTTGCTGCCGACCTTACCGGCCCAGTGAATGAACCGTTCACCGTTCCACTGGACATACTTCTGGTGCTCTGGCGGCATATGCGCCTGGATCGTGCTGTATTGGTTAAACCGTCCGTACAGCCTGGGATGGGAACAGATTCGGTTTCCACCGTAGAAAACCTCTACCGTGGATCTGGTGAGCCGGACATCTACTTTCTGCTTGATGTACTCAAAGGGAACAGAATAGTTCATGCGCTCCACGGAAATGTGGTAATTTGGTCCCACCGTTGCCACTTTCCAGATGGCCAATTCAAAAGGTCTGGGCGGCAGAGGGCGCAGGAAGGGCCTCTCTTCTGCAAAGCTGCTGGCCCGGCTGCCTTCCCGCTTCTGGAAAGGTTTATGGTTGAACGCCTCCAGACGGTCCCAAATCGCCTCGTTCAGTTCCAATAGGGACAAAAACTGGCGGTTCCGCAGAGCGGCCAGTATGAAGGTAGAGATGATACCGACAGTACCCTCAACAGCAGCTTTATCCTTGGGAGCGCGGACTCTGGCAGGCAGAATTGCCGTGCCATAATGCTCTGCCAGCTCCTGGTACGATTTATTGAGAACAACCTCATCCTTCCCATGCTTTTGCACGCCGGTTTTCAGATTGTCGCACTGGATGATCCGTGTAACGCCGCCAAAGTATTTGTAGGCATTCACATGGGCAGTGGTCCATGAGTCCTGGTTCATGGAGAAAAAGGCTTCTACGTAGCTGTAGCCACTGTAGGGCAGGGTTGCCACGAACACATAGGCCGGGATAATTTCACCGGTGTCTGTGTCAATAACAGCGGCAGTATCGCCGGCCCAGTCCACCTGCATAACCTCGCCGGGCTTGTGGTTCAGGTGCATGGTGGCGTTTACCTTTGTCAGATAGTCCGCATAGTACTTGTTGAACTGGGTGGACTGGTATGGAATCTCACCCGCCGCCCGACACTGGTCGCAGTATTCCAGCCACAGCAGATTCAGGGTGATACCGCTGCGCTGGAGTTCCTTGTGGACATAGGCGTAGTCCGGCATCTTGTAGACAGGCTTCGAGGGGCTGGTCGGAAACAGACGCTCTGAGAGCTGCTTATCCGACATTTCCTCCGGCAGTGGCCATTGCAGGCCGCAGTTTGCTGCCCGTTGCAGGGTTGCTGCCACAGTGTTCCGAGCGCACTGGCAGCTTGACGCGATCTCGGTCTTGTTGAGTCCCAGACTATGGAGTCTGAGAATCTCACGGTAATTGGTCATACAGGTGACCTCCTTGTAGATATTTACACCGCACAATGCGATGCATATCTACATTTTACCGCAGTGCTCAACGACGGCGGCAAGCGTGCTCAATTCCGCCGGAATGGATGCTCAATTTGAGCGGTCGTGCTGCGCAATCTCGCGCGGAATACTCACCGTTTACAAATTCAACCCCTCAGAGAGCTATTACTACGTCGGATTGTACATCGGCGAGGGCAAAGTCATCGAAGCCAAAGGCACAGCGTATGGCGTTGTCACGTCGAAAATCGGCAGTGGATGGACGCATTGGGGCGAGCTGAAAGGCGTGGATTACGCCGAGAAAGCCTGCAAATAAAAAGTCAAGCCCCAAATAGGACTTGCTGCAAGAAAATTTGGAAGAAGGAGGGGAAAAAAAGTGCAGCACAAATAAGCCACCACAAAGTGCCGGCTTAAAAAGAGAAAAAAGGA
>OJRI01000161.1_pt1 | contig 53742 bp, 45 predicted proteins | sample 1599151 | NCBI WGS metagenome assembly OJRI01 (sample SAMN03922457, study PRJEB24848) | human gut metagenome | isolation source: stool sample | host: Homo sapiens | place: Germany | collected 2009-11
TTGTTTAATTTACAAGGTGCACGCTCCATTCGCGGAACAGGTGTTATCTTAGCACCTACCTGCCCTTTTGTCAACACCTTTTTTCACTTTTTTCAAATTATTTTTTCAGAGCCAGATAGAGACAAATCCATCCATAGATGTTATAATAGGAAAACCGTTTCATTTTGGAGGTATTTCCATTGGATTTCCAACATATTGAGGCAACTTTCGGGAAGCTGGAGCACCGTTCGCTCTCGTTTTCGAAAGGTCTTAATATTATAGAAGCGCCGAACGAGTCCGGCAAGTCGACGCTGCTCGCGTTTCTTCGCGTGATGCTCTACGGCTTTCCGCCGCGGGAACGTGGGGCGATGGCAGATAAGAACCGCTACGCTCCCTGGTCGCTCTCGCCGATGCGCGGCACGCTGGCGCTCACATGTCAAAAGGGCGACATCACTTTGCAGCGCGACACCGCGCGCGCGAACAGTCCCATGGGGCGCTTTTCCGCCGTCTACACTGGCAGCGGCGAAACGGTCGACGGCCTGACCGCCGCCGACTGCGGTGAAACGCTGCTCGGTGTCCCGTGCGAGGTCTACGAGCGCAGCGCGTTCATCCGCCAGAGCAGTCTGACGGTCGACGCGAGCACCGAGCTTGAGCGCCGCATCGCCGCGCTCATCACCACGGGCGAGGAGGGCCAGTCGTTCAGCGAAGCGTCCGCCGCGCTCAAAAAGCAGCTCAACGCCCGCAAATACAACAAGTCCGGCCGCATCCCCGCGCTCGAGGCCGAGATCAGCGCACAGGAGCGCGCGCTCGAGGAACTGTCGCAGCTCACGCGCAGCAAGCGCAAGGCCGAGGAAGCCCTCGCCTCATTCGATGCCGAGGAAGCCTCGCTGCGCGAACAGCTCCGCGCACACGATCTCTGCGATGCGCAGGACGCCCGCCGCGCCGCCGCGGAAGTGCAGCAGGCATGGCAGAGCACCGAAAGCAAAGCCGAATATCTTCGCCGCGCGCTGATTGAACAGAATGTGCCCGCGCGCGACGCACTGGAGCAGGGCCGCGCAAGGCTCAACGCGCTCTCTTCCCTCAAGGTTGAGGCCGCGGACGCGCAGCAGTGCTGTGACACCGCCGAAACCGCTCTGTCCGATTTTGACGCAAAGCCCGCCGAGCGTCCGCGCTCACTATTACCTTATATAATAGTAAGCGCCGTGCTATTGCTGCTCTTTATATTTGTTTCCGCATTGCCCAGCCCTGTCACTCTGGCCGGGTGCATCGTCTCCGGCGCTGCGCTGGCTGCACTTCTTATCTTAAACTGGAACAACGCACGCAAAGTTCGCGCCGCACACGAGGAAAAGCGTGGTGTCTTAGAGCAAGCCCTGCGCGATGCGCGTTCCGACGCCGCCGCACAGCAAAAGCTGTATGATGCCGCCGCGCGCGAGCTGCTCGTGCTCATCCCCGCGGGCGACATCTCCCGCGTTGGCGCATATCTCGACGCCGCGCTGCAAAAATACGCCGAGCTGGACGCCCTGACGCGCGAGGCGCGCGACCTGTCGCTGCGCTGCGAGCTGCTTTCCGCCCGCGCGCCGAAGGGTGACGTTCCCGACGAGCCAGTTGTGCGCCCCGCACGCTCCCGTGCGGAGCTGCAAACTGCGCGCGACGCGCTCGCACGGTGCCGTCGTGAAGCGCAGAGCACCTTTGACTACACCTCCGGCCGCTGCCGCGCCATCGGCGACGCCGCCGAGCTTGAAGCCGCACTCACGCAGAAGCGCGACGAGCTTGCACAAAAACAAGCGGAATACGACGCCATCGCCCTCGCGATGGAATCGCTGCAAAGCGCGAACACCACACTGCAAAACCGCTTTTCTCCCGCGCTCAGCCGCCGCGCCGGCGAGCTTTTCTCCCGCCTGACGGGCGGCAAATACGAAAGCGTCCTGCTTGACCCCACGTTTTCCGCGCAGGCGGGCGAAACGGGCGAGAGCGTTTCCCATGACGCACAGCTTTTGAGCCTCGGCACGCTCGACCAGCTGTATCTTGCCGTGCGCCTCGCCATCTGCGAAAGCGCCCTGCCCGCGGACGATCCCCCGCCCATCGTGCTCGACGACGCACTTGTCCGCTTCGACGACGAGCGCTGCCGCGCCGCGCTCGAGCTTTTATTAGAGGAAAGCAAATCCCGTCAAATTCTGCTTTTCACCTGCCAGCACCGCGAGAGCGCGTATCTCTCCGGCCGCGACGGCGTCACATTCCTGTCCCTATAATTCCAAATTGATAAAGGAGAAATTGAATGACCACACTGCAAGCCCTTCCCCTGCCTTCCAACTTCGAAGACCTCTGCGAGCTGTTTTTGCTCTACATCGCGTACAGCACCCTCGGCTGGTGCGGCGAGATGCTCTACTGTTCCATCCCCAAGGGTCACATCTGCGAAAAGAGAGGCTTCCTCAACGGCTTCCTCTGCCCCATTTACGGCCATGGCGCGCTGCTCGTGCTGTATCTTCTGCACGGCGGCTTCCAGAATCCGGTGCTCACGTTCATCTTCGGTGCGATCGTCACATCGATCCTTGAATACTTCACGAGCTGGATCATGGAAAAGCTCTTCCACATGCGCTGGTGGGACTACTCCCATTATAAATTCCAGATCAATGGCCGTGTGTGCCTTCTGAACTCCACATGCTTTGGCCTTGCGTGCGTGCTGCTGTGCCACCTTGTCCAGCCCTGGCTGTGGGAGCACATCGTGAATCTCGGCCCTACCATCACCGTGCCGCTCGCGTCCTTCATCTTCGGCATCTATCTGATGGACACCGTGCTCTCCATCCGCAGCGCCATCCAGCTCAGCTCTCAGATGGGCAAGCTGCGCGAGCTGCAATCGGAGCTCAAGGACTATGTCGCCGAAAAGCGTGAGGAGAGCCAGGAGCGCAAGGCCGAGCGCCGTGCCGAGGTACGCGAGCGCGCCCGCATGCTGCGTGACGGTGCGGATATCTTCGAGCGCCGCCTGCTCCACTCCCACCCCGACATCCGCAAGTCGCGTGAAGACCTGCTCGCCACGATCCGCGCCCGCCTGAACGAGAGCGAGACCGAGGCCAAGAAAGCTGCCGACGAGCTCTTCGGCGATGAGCGCAAGGCGTAATTTGCCAAGCCGCGCGCGGTTGACTTCCGCGCGCAAACGGTATAAACTAAGCGCGCCGTCGTTAAGCTGACGGCGCACCATGCAGCAAAGGAGAATACTGATCTATGAGCGAATGCACCCATAATTGCTCTACCTGCGGCGAGAGCTGCGCTGAGCGTGCAACGCCGCAATCCCTGCGCAAAGCGCCGCACCCCGAAAGCCGCATCGGCAAGGTGTTCGGCGTTGTGTCCGGCAAGGGCGGCGTCGGCAAGTCCATGGTCACGAGCCAGCTCGCCGTCACGCTGCATCGCCGCGGTTACAAGGTCGGCGTCATGGACGCCGATATCACCGGTCCCTCCATCCCGCAGGCCTTCGGCGTGCACGACAAGGCCGTCGGCACGCAGACCGCGCTCTACCCCTGCGTCAGCCACAGCGGCATCGAGGTCATGTCCATCAACCTGCTTTTGGAGGATGAGACCGATCCCGTCATCTGGCGCGGCCCCGTCATCGGCGGTGTCGTCCAGCAGTTCTGGACGGATGTTGCCTGGGATGTGGACTATCTGTTCGTCGATATGCCCCCCGGCACGGGCGACGTGCCACTGAGCGTCTTCCAGTCCATCGCGCTCGACGGCATCATCGTCGTCACCTCCCCGCAGGAGCTTGTCTCCATGGTCGTGGAGAAGGCCGTGAAGATGGCTGAAAAGATGGACGTCCCCATCGTCGGCGTCGTGGAGAACATGAGCTATGTCGCCTGCCCTGACTGCGGCAAAAAGATCTATCTCTTCGGCGAGGGCAAGAGCGAAGAGGCCGCAAAGCGTCACAATCTTCCCCTCCTCGCCCAGATGCCCATCGACCCGAAGCTCGCCGCCCTTGTGGACGCGGGCAAGATCGAAGAGTTCGAGGGCACATGGCTGAACGCCGCCGCCGATGCGCTCGAAAAGACGCGCAAGCGCGCCGAATAACAAAAAACAAGCGCAAAAAATCGCACCTCGAACGAGGTGCGATTTTTTATATTCTGTTTGGGGCTTAGTCGTTGGAATAGTTGTCGAAGTAGCCCTGAATGTAAACGATGGGCGTGCCCTTGTCGCCGCTGCCGCTCGTCAGGTCGCAGAGCGAGCCGATCAGGTCGGTCAGGCGGCGGGGCGTCGTGCCCTCGGACACCATGTTGCCGACCAGGCTCTCGCTGGTCTTCTCGCGGATGCGCTCTTCGATGGCTTCCTTCAGCGCCTCGCCCTTGAGATCGCCGAAGTCATTGTCGGCGAGGTACTTGAGCTTCAGCTCGTTCGGCGTGCCGACAAGGCCCTTGGTGTAGCCGGGGGAGACAACGGGATCAGCGAGCTCCCAGATCTTGCCGACGGGGTCTTTGAACGCACCGTCGCCGTAGACCATGGCCTCGATGCGCTTGCCGCTGGCCTTGCTGAGTCTCTCGCCCAGCTCCTCGGCAACGGCCATGCAGTCGCGCGGGAAGAGCTTAACGGTCTCCTCGGTCGCCTTGTTGGAGCCGAGCAGTCCGTATTCGGCGTTGTAGCCGCTGCCGTCGACGCTTCTGTTGAGCAGATCGTCGAGGCCGAGCACCACGCGGGCGCCAGCGGCCTTGAGCAGGCGCTTGCTGCGCGCGCGGGTGTGGATGTCGCAGGTGATGACGGCGTCGGTGTAGTCGCACAGCGTCTGCACGCGATTGCCGAAGATGACCTCGACCTCAGCGCCGGCGTCGGTGATGATGCCGGAGTAGAAGTCGATGTAGTCGACGCCCGTGAACGGGTGCACCGCCGCGCCGAATTTCTTGCGGAATTGTTCGAGCGTCAGAACATCGCTGTACGGGTCGACGCCCGCCTCGTCGAGCTTGTCCCAGTCGACAAGGCCGTTGCCCACCTCGTCAGAGGGGTAGGAGAGCAGCAGCACGATCTTCTTGCAGCCCATCGCCATGCCGCGCAGCAGCAGGGAGAAGCGGTTGCGGCTCAGGATGGGGAACGCGACGCCCACGGTGCCGCCGCCGGTCTTTTCGCGCACGTCTTTCGCGATCTGGTCGAGCGTTGCGTAGTTGCCCTGCGCACGCGCCACGACGGATTCCGTCACGGCGACGACATCGCGGTCGCGCGGCTCGATGCTCGCTTCCTTCCACGCTTCCATCACGGAAGCGGCAGCGACCTCAGCAATGTTATCTCCCTCGCGGATAATGGGTGCGCGCACGCCGCGCACGACAGTTCCGATCGTTCTCATCTTGATCTCCTTTTTATTTTATAGTCAGCGCACAAGGCGCTCTTGCAAAGTCATACAGTTTAGTATTATAATCACGGTATAGGGATAAGTAAAGCATCGTTTTTTGATAATAAATATAAATCATTCTTATGGTTTAAGATCAGGAGGATTTGCCAAATGGTCAAGCTGGAGCTTTACCGCGTCTTCCGCGAGGTCGCCGAGGCCGGGAATATTTCCCTGGCAGCGGAGAATCTCTACCTTTCGCAGTCCGCCGTCAGCCAGAGCGTCAAGCAGCTCGAGCAGCAGCTCGGCACGCGTCTTTTCCTGCGCTCGCCGCGCGGCGTCACGCTCACCGAGGACGGCCGCCTCTTATTTGAATATGTACGCAGCGCCATGGGTCTTCTCGAGACCGGCGAGGACAAATTGCAGCAGTCGCGCACGCTTCAGGCCGGCACGCTCGTCATCGGCGCGAGCGACACGGTGACGAGCCAGTTCCTGCTGCCGCATCTCGACACCTTCCACCGCCGCTATCCCAACATCCACATCCGCATCATCAGCGGCCGCAGCTATAAGGTGCTGGGGCTTCTCCGCGCCGGAAGGGTCGATATCGCCTTTGCGAGCGCCCCCGGCGACGCGGACGACTTAGAGCACATCCCCTGCTTTGAAACGCATTCCTGCTTTGTCGCCGCGCCGGACTACCCCTGCGACTTCACCCGCGCCTACACGACCGAGGAGATTGCCGCATTCCCGCTCATTCTTCTTGAAAAGAAGGCCTCCTCGCGCACTTACCTTGAAAAATACTTTCTCCAAAGCGGCGTCAGGCTCACGCCGGAGATCGAGCTCGGCGCGCGCAGCCTTCTTGTCGACCTGGCGAAGATTGGCTTCGGCGTTGCGGGCGTCACGCGCGAATTCGTCCAGGGCGAGCTCGCCGCGGGCGAGATCCGCGAGCTTTCCACCGCTTTTTCCATCCCGCCGCGCACCGTCGACCTCTGCATGCTGCGCAACGTTTCGCCCAGCGCCGCAACCGAACGTTTTGCCCGCGATGTGCTTGAAAAATTACAGGGCAAATCCGTTTCCAATTAACGTTTGCAAGGTTTCTGTCATTTTGCACATCGAATCTGCACATTTTTTGTCATTTTCGCCGAGGTCATTTTCTTGACAAGATTTTTACGGCATGTTACCCTCTTTTTCGCTGCAACGAGCGAAGATACACGGTTTTCGGGATCTTTTTGAAACTGAAAGCGCTGGAAAACTCTGGAGAACTCATTCAGTTGGGTGCCGAAGGGGCAAGACCTTGGCTAAAATTGTTAAGGCTGAATCTCTCAGGCAAAAGGACGGAGAGCATCGGCACCATGCCGGTTTTTCCGTCCTCACTTTTTCTCTCTATTGTTTTTTAAGCTGTCGATCTTCTGTTGGATCGGCAGCTTTTTATTTTTTGCATTTTCGACTTTACAATACAAGGAGAGCATCATGGCTTCATCATTCGAGACCACCCTTTTCCCTATCGTTCAGACCATCAACGAATACCTCAGCAACTACGTTTTGGTCATCCTGCTGCTCGGCGTCGGCATCTGGTACACGATCAAAACGCGCTGCGTGCAAGTCCGCTGCTTTAAGGAGGGCTGGAACCGCGTGTTCGGCAACATCACCCTCAACGGCAAGAAGAGCGGCGGCGGAATGAGCTCGTTTCAGGCGCTCGCCACTGCCATCGCCGCCCAGGTCGGCACCGGCATCATCGTCGGCGTCGCGGGCGCGATCCTCACCGGCGGCCCGGGCGCGGTGTTCTGGATGTGGGTCATCTCGTTTTTCGGCATGGCCACGATCTACGCGGAAGCGACGCTCGCGCAGGAGACGCGCATCGTCGAGCTCGACGGCACGATCAAGGGCGGTCCTGTCTACTACATTACGACAGCCTTCCAGGGGAAATTCGGCAAGTTTCTCGCGGGCTTCTTCGCCGTCGCCATCACGCTGGCGCTCGGCTTCATGGGCTGCATGGTGCAGTCCAACTCCATCGGCGCAACGATGGAGACCGCGTTTGGCATCCCATCCTGGGTCGTCGGCATCGTGCTGATCGTCATCTGCGCCTTCATCTTCCTCGGCGGCGTGCAGCGCCTTGCGTCCGTGACGGAAAAGGTCGTGCCGCTCATGGCGGCGGTATTCCTCTTCGGCGGCCTCATCGTGCTTGTCGTTCGCATCAAGTACATTCCCGAGACCTTTGCCATGATCTTCCGCTACGCCTTTGAGCCGCAGGCCATCGTCGGCGGCGGCTTCGGCTACGCCATCAAGCTCGCCATCTCCCAGGGCGCGAAGCGCGGCCTGTTCTCCAACGAGGCCGGTATGGGCTCCACGCCCCACGCCCACGCGCTCGCCAACGTCAAAAATCCGCACGAGCAGGGCACCGTCGCCATCATCGGCGTGTTCATCGACATGTTCGTCATCCTGACCCTCAACGCCCTCGTCATCATCTCCACACTTTACGCAGGCGACGGCCCGCTCGCCGGCTGCGGCGCAGCGGCGCTGAGCAGCACCTTCAATAAGACGAACCTTGCCCAGTGCGCGTTCGGCACGGTGTTCGGCTACAAGGCGGGCAGTATGTTCGTCGCGATCTGCCTGTTCTTCTTCGCGTTCTCCACGATCCTGAGCTGGAACCTGTTCGGCAAGATTAACATGGTCTACCTCTTCGGCAAAAAGAGCGCCAACGTCTACACGCTGCTCGCGCTGATTTTCATCTTCCTCGGCACCACGATGTCCAACGACCTCGTCTGGGAGCTGAGCGACATGCTCAACCAGCTCATGGTCATCCCCAACGCCATCGCCCTGCTCGCCCTGACGAGCCACGTCGTCAAGCATTCCCACACGCCCGACCGCCTGTCCGGCCGGGAAAACGGCTGATATTCCCCAAAAAAGCGCAAAAGAGCGCGGCTTTTGATAAAAGCCGCGCTCTTTTTTCATGCTCCACCCGCATTTTTTAATGTTTTGCGGCGTGATTCCTTTTCGGAATGGTATTCCATTTTCCATTTATTAAAAATATAAAAGTTCATCATCAATTTGCATAATATTTTTGATGAATCTTTGGCGGTTTTGAAGCCGCCGCTTCTCTTGACTTCTTCTTTACGGCATGTTACGCTTTTACTGCTGAAACAAACGAATATCTACCGATGACGCTTTCGGGATCTCGCAAACCGGAAGCCGAGGAAACTCTGGAGAACTCATTGAATTGAGTGCCGAAGGTGCAAGGCCATGGTGGTCGAATCTCTCAGGCAAAGGGACAGAGAAGCAGGACGTTTTTACGTCGTCGCACCGTTTCTCCTCCCCGCTCAACTGAATGCTACTTCCGGAGTTGCTGATTTTCGTATCGGCAACTTCTTTTGTTTTTAGAGGAGAGAGATAACCATGTTTGAATCCATCGAAAGCACCCTGTATCCCATTGTATGCAACATCAACACCTACCTGAGCAACTACATTCTCGTGTTCCTGCTGCTCGGCGTGGGCCTTTGGTACTCCATCAAGACCCGTTTCGTGCAGCTGCGCTGCTTCAAAGAGGGCTGGAACAGCGTGTTCGGCAACCTGTCGCTGCGCGGCAAGAAGCATGACAGCGGCATGAGCTCGTTCCAGGCGCTCGCCACCGCCATCGCCGCTCAGGTCGGCACGGGCAACATCGTCGGCGCGTCCGGCGCGATCCTGACCGGCGGCCCCGGCGCCATCTTCTGGATGTGGATCATCGCCTTCCTCGGCATGGCCACGATCTACGCGGAAGCGACGCTCGCCCAGGAGACCCGCATCGTCGAAAAGGACGGCAACGTCAAGGGCGGTCCTGTCTACTACATCACGACGGCCTTTAAGGGCGGCTTCGGCAAGTTCCTCGCCGGCTTCTTCGCCGTCGCCATCACGCTGGCGCTCGGCTTCTTCGGCTGCATGGTGCAGTCCAACTCCATCGGCTCCACGATGCAGACCGCCTTCGGCATTCCCTCCTGGATCGTCGGTATCGTCCTCGTCGCGATCTGCGCGTTCATCTTCCTCGGCGGCGTGCAGCGCCTCGCCTCCGTCACGGAGAAGGTCGTCCCCATCATGGCCGCAATCTTCCTGCTCGGCGGTCTCATCGTTCTCATCGTGCGCATCAAGTACGTCCCCGCCACCATCGGCATGATCTTCAAGTACGCTTTCCAGCCCCAGGCCATCATCGGCGGCGGCTTCGGCTACGCCATCAAGACCGCGATCTCCCAGGGTGCCAAGCGCGGCCTGTTCTCCAACGAGGCCGGTATGGGCTCCACCCCGCACGCCCACGCCCTCGCGAATGTTGACTGCCCGCACGACCAGGGCGTCGTCGCCATGATTGGCGTGTTCATCGACACCTTCGTCGTCCTGACGCTCAACGCGCTCGTCATCATCTCCACCCTTTACACGGCGGACGGCCCTCTCGCGAGCGGCTATGTCGGCGATGTCACCGGCGTGCTCGGCAAGGCCAACCTCGCCCAGACCGCCTTCGGCGTCGTCTTCGGCGAGAGTGCGGGCAACATGTTCGTCGCCGTCTGCCTGTTCTTCTTCGCGTTCTCCACGATCCTGAGCTGGAACCTCTTCGGCAAGATCAACGTTGCCTACCTCTTCGGCAAGAAGAGCACCGTGGTCTACACCGTCCTCGCGCTCGTGTTCATCTTCCTCGGCACGATGATGTCCAACGACCTCGTCTGGGAGCTGAGCGACATGTTCAACAACCTCATGGTCATCCCCAACGCCGTTGCGCTGTTCGCTCTCACCAGCCTTGTTGTCAAGCACGCCGATGACCCGAACCGCATCCCCGGCAAAAAGTGATCCTTTCCATCCTCTGTTAAAATAGGCAAAAGCGCCCCCGATTCGTTCGGGGGCGCTTTTCCTGTCTTCACTTCTATCAAACAGGCCGCCGAATCATTCGATGCGGCGGCCTTGTTCCTCTTTGCCTTTTTATGCTTCCAGCAGCTCCCGGAACGCGAGGCCCAGTCCCCGCGTCACGAGCTCCCGCGGGCTCGCACAATACGCGGTCATTTCCTGCGCCAGAAGCTCTCCCGCGCGGCCGTGGAGCCACACGCCGAGCGCCGCGGCCTCTGCCGCGCCCATGCCCTGGCACAGAAGCGACGCGATCAAGCCTGTCAGCACGTCCCCGCTCCCGCCCTTTGAGAGCGCCGAGCAGCCGCTCGTGTTGACGAGCATCCGCCCGTCCGGCAGCGCAATGCGCGTCCGGTGCCCCTTGAGCACCAAGATACAGCCGTGCTCGCAGGCAAAGCGGCTCGCAAGCTCTGTCCGTTCGCTCGACGCGATCTCCCGGAGCGTCCGGTCCGTCAGGCGCGCAAATTCGCCGTCGTGCGGCGTCAAAATCGTCACGCGTCCGCGGCGGACGTCCAGCTTTTCCGTGCAGCCCTGTAAGGCGTTCAGACCGTCGGCGTCCAGCACCAGCGGCTCTTTCACCTGCCACAAAAGCGCGTGGACGAGCTGCTCTGTCTCTTTTCCACGGCCAAGGCCGGGACCGAGCGCTAAAACATCACAGCCTTTGAGCTTGTCCTGCATCCTGTCGAGCGCGGCGAGACAGAGCCTTCCGTCCGTCTCCGGCAGCGGGAACGGCATTGCGCTCACGCACTTTTGCGCCTCAACCGCCCAGATGCTTTCCGGCACGCCGAGATACACGAGCCCGCAGCCCGAATGCACCGCCGCGCTCGCCGCCAGATACGGCGCGCCCGTATAGCCCACGCTGCCGCCGAGGACTAAGAGCTTGCCGAAGTCGCCCTTGTGCCCATCTTCTTTGCGCGGCGGCAGGAGCGTCTTGGCATACGCGCGGTCGACGATCGTTTCACGCATCGCAGTTTTCCTCCGTCAGTTCGAGTTTTTTCGCGCGCGGCAGCTTCTTGATGGCGGCCTCGCGCCGCAGCGCCGCGCCCTTGTCGCTGCATTGCTCGCAGTACACGACCGCGACAGGCGGGTGCGAGCGAGTGTACTTCGCCCCGTGCCCGCTCTTGTGCATGGCAAAGCGCTTTTCCACGTCTGAGGCAATGCCGGTGTAGAGCGAGCCATCCTCGCAGCGCAGCATGTAGACGTACCAGTCCATCTCAATACTTGAGCACGCCCGTCGTGCGCAGCGCGTTATAGAGCGCCGCCGCAGCCTGCTCGCGCAGGACGGGGACCTGGGGCTCGATATCTTCAAGGCTCATGCAGTACATATTCACAGCATCGCCGTTTTCATCGAACACGGAATTCGTCAAAAGCTCCGCGCTGCGGATGGCCCAGTGTGAAAAGCTCTTGTACTTCGGCAGCGGCTGCAAAATGGCCAGCGGGTTCTTGTCCAAAAATTCACGCGCATCCAGATTCACGAATTCCACAAGCCTGCCCAGCACCGTAATGAATTCCTCCTGTGTCATCGTCGCGTTCGGGTCGAATTTTCCCCCGCCCACGCCGGAGACAAGGCCGATGGCCGCCATCGCGTTCACAGAGGACGCGTACCAGCTCCCCTTGGCAACGTCGGTAAAGCACCCGTTCGCCGTGGAGTAGAGGTCAAGCGCCTGCGCGAGCAGCGCACAGACCTCCGCGCGCGTCATCGTCGCGTCGGGGCGGAACTTGCCGCCATCGCCAAAGACGATGCGGCTCGCCGCAAGCGAATCGATCTCCTGCGCGTACTCGCTGTCCGCCACGTCGGAAAAGTCGAGCGCGGACGATGCGGCAAAGCCGCACTTTTCGCGCGCCTGCGCGAGCGTGAGCTTCCTTTCGCCGCCGTTTTCGCCCCAGTAAAGCACGGCGTCCGGCGTCAGCGCCGCCAAAATGGCCTCAAGCGCGGCGGAAGAGCTCTCCTTCCCCACGGGAATGTCGATATAAAAGTCGCAGCCGTTCAGCACCAGGCGGAGATACGCGCTGTCTTTCGTCTTCTCGCCGCTCAGCAGGCGCGCCGCCGCAACGGCCTGATCCTGCGGGATGTAGAGCGTCGGCACCACGCCGATGCGGTCGGTCGTGTTGCCGCCCGCGCAGTAGAAGCGGTACGCCGTCACCTTCACGGCGTCGCCGTGCAGATACGGGCAGTTCGACTCATCGTATAGGACCTGCGCCACACCCTTGCCATAGCTGCGCGTGCCGATGACGATGCCGCTGCCCGTGCCGAGCACGCCGCCCGCAAAGATCTCCGACGCGCTGGCACTGCCGCTGTCCATCAGCACGATGGCGGGCTTGTCCGTCAGGTCCTTGCCCGAATAGCTCTGCGCGGTACTCTCGCCATCCTGATCGACAAAGTAGATGAGGTCTCCCTCGCCCGAAAACGCGCCGAGCGCCGACACCGCCGCGGAGGTCAGCCCCCCGCCGTTGCCGCGAAGGTCGACGATCCACGCGTGCACAGCGCTGTCATACCCGCGCACGCCCTCTTGAAAATACGTCCCCGTCTGCGTGCCGAAGCTGTCGCAGTCGATGTAGCCCACGCCGCCCGTGACCGAGACGGTCGTATTCGTCTGCGTGACGAGCGCGCGCGTAACGGTATAATCCGCCTGCGTGCCGTCCGCGTGGCGGACGGTGATGGTCACGCTCGTCCCCGCTTCGCCGAGGAGCTTGGCGCGGTGCTCCGCGCCGCCCGGCGCGCAGGACTCGCTCTCAATGGCGATGATAATGTCGCCCGCGGCAAGGCCCGCCTTCTCCGCGCCGCCGCCCTTGAGGACGGAGACGATGCGGATGCCCTCGGGCACATAGGTGATCTCCGCGCCGATGCCGGCGAAGCTCACATCACCCTCGACGCCCTGCAAAAACGCCTGATACTCCTCCGCCGTCATGTAGTACGTGTAGTCGTCCGTGTAGGAAAAGAGCTCGTCGAGCGACTTCGCGTCCTGCGCGGCGCGCGGCAGCTTATCAACATAGCTGCGCTGCAAAATGTCGTAGGCCTCCTCCACGCTGAGCGCCTGCGCACCGGTCGTTATCGTCATCGCCGCGACGCAGCAGAGCGCGCCCAAGCGGAACAGTCTCTTTTTCATGCCCGATTCTCCTTTGTTCGGCAGTTTTCTCCATTATACCGTGCCCGCGGCAAAAAGCAATCGCAAATCCCGCCGCTTCTCCCGCCTTGCCAAGCGGGCGAAAATAGGCTATACTGTCAGCATAATGAGAAATTTTTGCTTTTTGGAGGATCTTATGGACGAGCAGAAGACCACCGGCACCCTTTATATCGTCGCAACGCCCATCGGCAACTCGCGCGACATGTCCGAGCGCGGACGCGAAATCCTGTCCACCGCCGACATCATCGCCGCCGAGGACACCCGCCGCAGCGTGGTGCTGCTCAACAAGCTCGGCATCCGCGGCAACAGTCTGAGCGCCAACCACAAGTTCAACGAATACGGCAAGGCGAAGTGGTTCATCGAACAGCTTGCCTCCGGCAAGGACATCGCCGTCATCACCGACGCGGGCACGCCCTGCATCTCCGACCCCGGCAACGAGCTCATCCGCGCCGCGGTCGAAAACGGCATTCGCGTCGTCGGCGTGCCCGGCTGCTGCGCCGCGGTCAACGCGCTATCGATCTCGGGCTTTGACCTCTCGACCTTTTTCTTCTATGGCTTTTTCCCGCGCGAGACGGCCGACCGCCGCCGCGTGCTGATGATGATGCGCAAGGGCGACACCGCGACCTACGCCTTTTACGAATCTCCCAAGCGCATCATGAGCGTCATCGACTTCTTCATCGAGGAAAACGCGCAGCTGCGCCTGTGCCTCTGCAACGACATGACAAAGCTCCACGAGATGACCTTCCGCGGCACGCCGCAGGAGGTCAAGGATCAGCTCATCGCGAAGGAGACCTACGAAAAGGGTGAATATGCCCTCATTGTCGAGGTCTGCGATGACTACCGCCTGCGCGAGGTCGAACACATCACCTCGCCTGAGGCGCTGCTCGTCGACTGCATGGTGCGCAGTGACTGCACGGCCAAGGACGCCATCAAAATGCTTCTCAAGGACGAGAACAACACCTACAGCAAAAACGAGCTGTACGCTGCGCACCTTGCGCTCAAAGAGAGGTTTGGCGCATGAGCATCGTAGTCTCCGACCTCTCCGAACGGCTCGACACGCTCACCAAGCTCGTCCTCGCCGAGCCGGTCGCGCGCATCGGTCACTCGCGTGTCACCGTGCGGCCCTTAACGCTGCGCGGGAAGGCCTTTTTCCAGCTCGAATACCAGCAGGAGCAGAAGGTCGCGCACCGCAACGTCGCGCGCGGCGCGCTGCTCGAAACGTTCGAGCAGGAGCTTGACGGTCTGTTCCGCTCTGTCACACTCTGCACCGAAACGGAGACGCGCCAGTACGTCCGCAAAACGAACGGCGCGTACAAGTGCACGGCCAAGTCCGGCGCGGCCCGCGCCGCCGTGACCGCCTCGCACAACCGCAAGAAGGAATACATTTTGCAGGAGGGCGAGAACATCCCCGCCCTCGTCGACCTCGGCGTATTTACGCCGGACTTCAAGATCGTCAAGGCGAAATACGACAAATATAAGCAGATCAACCGCTTCATCGAGCTCGTGGACGACGCCTTCCGCTCCTACGGGCGCGACGAGATCACCATTCTCGACTTTGGCTGCGGCAAATCGTACCTCACGTTCGTGCTGTACTACTATTTCGCCGTCAAGCGCGGCGTGCGCGCCAAGATCATCGGCTATGACTTAAAAGAGGATGTCGTCGAGCACTGCAATGAGGTCGCCGCGCGCTACGGCTATTCAGATCTTCACTTCGTCGTGGCTGATGTTACGCGCGATGTGCTCTACAGCGAGCACATTGACATGCTTGTCACGCTCCATGCCTGCGACGTCGCGACCGACTACGCCCTGCACTACGCCATCTCCCGCGGCGTCGAGCACATCTTCTCCGTCCCCTGCTGCCAGCACGAGGTCAATAAGACCATCCAAAAGGGCGGCGATTTCGACATTCTGCTCTCCCACGGGCTGTTTCAGGAGCGCTTCTCGGCGCTGCTGACCGACGCCATCCGCGCAGCGGTCCTGGAGGACGAAGGCTACGACGTCGACGTCATCGAGTTCATCGACTTCGCCCACTCGCCCAAAAATCTGATGCTCCGCTGTCACCGTACCGGCCACCGCGGCACCAAAAAACTCACCGAGTCCCGCCGTCTCCGCGACCAATACGGCTTTGAGCAAACCCTACTCTCGCTGGTCGAAAACGAGCGGCAATAAAACGCGTCGCAGACTTTTTACCCGCAAGGGGTACGCGGCATCCGTAAAGCAGCAAAGCTGCTAACGGCTGCCCAGGCGTCCGCAGACGCGAAAGAAATTAAAATCGTTTTTCTGACGACATGCGCGTCAGAAAAACTCTTCTCACTCCGCAAACGTGCGCGCCTATGGCGCGTGCGCTGCCGCGGAGTGCAATCTTTCTCAAAAAAGAGGGACGCAGTTGAAAACTGCGTCCCTCTTTTTTGAATATTTTTTTACTGCGCCGTGCGCACCGTGTCGAGCGAGCGGTTCAGCAGGTTCACGACCGGCGGGGCCACGAACACCATCAGCACCGCCGTAGCCGCGCCGGAGATGATACGCACCACCAGGCCGCCGAAAACATAGGCGTAGCTGTAGTAGTTGTAGATCACACTGTCGATATACATCGCTCCCGTGTTGAGCGCCGTCACGACCAGCGCCGTGCCGATCAGCGCAAGCGTGAGCTGACCGCTGGAGAACTTGTAGCCGCAGTGCTTGGCATACACGCCGACGAGCAGGCCGCGCGCTGCCTGCGGCAGGATCCACAGGATCGTGGTCGCGGTCACGCCATAGGTGAGAAGCTGACCCATGAATGCGCCGAGAAGACCGACGAGCAGGCCGCCGACCGGACCGTAGAGCATCGCGCCCACGATGACGGGCAGCGACGCGACGGAGATGTTAATCCAGCCAAGACGCACCGTACCGGCAAAGTTCAGCACAACGTAAACTGCGGTCAGCATGGCGATGGTGACCATTTTGCGCGTGGACATGGCCGAGGACTTCCACGTGAAGACCACTGCGGCGATGAGCACGAGGGCGACCGCGATGATGATCGTCCACATGATAGGGGAAAGCGCTTCGATCTGAAGGGACATTGTGAGGACCTCCTTTTTCATCAAAAGATTTTCCCGCGGCTGCGGCGCCGCGCGGAACAGCTTGATCCGGTGAAAAAGAAAACACCTCTCCCTCCGGATGGCAGGAACCACGCGGAGGAGAGGCCTCACTTAAACTCTCTTCTGAGTGGCAAGCGGATGCGGAAACCATACTGCAAACCATGGGTTTTTCGTCCGCGGGCAACTTCCCATCCCGACGGCACTATTCGCTCTTCGCGTAAACACATGGTTTCCTACTCTGCCGATGCATAAAGCTCTTCAAAATTTAAACTTCATGCAGGCACAGCATAGCAGATTGCACAACACGCGTCAATCCCTTTTCGACCCTTTTGGCACACTTTTACGTTTTTAAGGTGATATTCCTCTTTTCCCTAATAAATTCAGCCCCTCCAAGGCCCGGTTCTCCTTGACAGGGCCTTACTTTTTTTGCTATTCTAAGATGTGAGAGAACCGGCATAAGTTCGCACTTTTCAGCTTAGCCGCCGGTAATATATCAATCGACTGAAAAATCAGAGGAGGAACACGCACCATGATCAAAGAAACCATGGAATTCCTGTCCCAGTATGACCCCGAAGTCGGCGCCACTATTGAGAAGGAGTATCACCGCGAGCAGCGCAACATCGAGCTGATCGCCTCCGAAAACATCGTCTCCCCGGCTGTCATGATGGCTATGGGCACGTGCCTTACCAACAAGTACGCCGAGGGCTATCCCGGCAAGCGCTACTACGGCGGCTGCTACTGCGTCGACGAGACCGAAGAGATCGCCCGTCAGCGCGCCTGCAAGCTGTTCGGCGCTGAGCATGCCAACGTCCAGCCCCACTCCGGCGCTTCCGCCAACCTGGCCGCGTTCAAGGCTATGCTCCAGCCCGGCGACACCTTCATGGGCATGAACCTCGCCCACGGCGGCCACCTGTCCCACGGCAGCCCGGTCAACATCTCCGGCCAGTACTTCCATCAGGTCCCCTACTCCCTCAACGATGAGACCGAAATGATCGACTACGACGAGGTCTACCGCATCGCGCAGGAGTGCAAGCCCAAGATGATCCTTGCCGGCGCTTCCGCCTATCCCCGCAAGATCGACTTCGCCAAGTTCCGTGAGATCGCTGATTCCGTCGGCGCTTTCTTCATGGTCGATATGGCCCACATCGCCGGTCTCGTCGCCGCTGGCGTTCACGAGAGCCCCGTGCCCTATGCCGACGTTGTCACCACCACCACCCACAAGACCCTGCGCGGCCCCCGCGGCGGCATGATCCTGTGCAAGAACGAGATCACCAAGAAGAACATCGAGACCGGCGAGATGGAGACCATCAACCTGGCCAAGAAGATCGACTCCGCCGTGTTCCCCGGCACTCAGGGCGGCCCGCTCGAGCACATCATCGCTGCCAAGGCCATCTGCTTCGGCGAGGCGCTCAAGCCCGAGTTCAAGGCCTACGGTGAGCAGGTCGTCAAGAACGCTGCCGTTCTTGCCGAGGGTCTGAAGGCTGAAGGCTTCCGTCTGGTCTCCGGCGGCACCGACAACCACCTCATGCTCGTCGACGTCCGCAACTTCAACATCACCGGTAAGGAGATCGAGCGTCGCTTGGACGAGTGCTTCATCACCGTCAACAAGAACGCCATCCCCAACGACCCCGAGAAGCCGTTCGTCACTTCCGGTATCCGCGTCGGCACTCCCGCTGCCACCACCCGCGGTCTGAAGGAAGAGGACATGAAGGAGATCGCCCGCATCATGGGTATGGTCGCCCGCGACTTCGAGGGCAGCAAGGAGAAGGCTCAGGAGGCCGTCGTCGCCCTGACGAAGAAGTACCCCATCTACGAATAATTTCACTTCAAAAAAAAAAGAAAGGCTGTCCGAAAGGACAGCCTTTCTTTTTTGAAGGGGGGGTGCGCTCCGCTGCAGCGCACGCACCGTAGGCGCGCACGTTTGCGGAGCGAGAAGAATAAATCGCCACGCGCATGTCGCGGCGATTTATGATTAAAATTTTTTCGCGCCGTGCGCGGCGCGAAACTCTGCGAGGCTTAACTATGATGTAAGTCTTTGCGTCAATTGTAGTGCGGAGGGTCTGTTTTCTGCCTGTGGGGCAGAAAATGCGGCGCGAAGTGCCGGAGCCTGTTTGCCGCCGTAGGCGGCAAATGCGGCGGGGTGCGCGGTCCTGTTCGCCGCGGTGCGGCGAATGCTGTGTGATAGATTTTTGCGGAAAGCGCCGCTGGTCAAGAGATCCGCAGCGCTTTCTTATTTTTTGATGTCCAGAACGATCTTGCCGCAGGCGCGGCAGAGGTGGGCGATGGGGCGGTAGACGTCGGATGCTTTGCAGACGAAGAAATCGTTTCCGGTCGGGAGAGAGGTCATCTTGAACGGCTCTTCCGTCCACAGAAGCTCGTAGCCGCTGCCGCCGCGCAGGTAGCCGGTCTCCATTTCTTTTGCACAGTAAGGACAGTTCATACTGGCTCTCCTTTCTTTTTCCACAGGATATTCTTCTTGTACGCAGTCTCTCGCTTCCAATGCTTTCGCCTTAAATTTACCATTTTTACCGGAAAATGGCAAGATTTGCCTGCACAAAATACTTGACAGGCGAAAATTTTCGGCTATAATTTGAAATTGATTTTCATTTTCAAATTCAGGAGGCCACTATGGCGACCTATACGACCAAACAGCAAAAGGCAGTGCTCGACTGCCTTTCTGAGCGCGCGGACTCGCCGGTCAGCGCGGCGGCGATCGTCGACGCGCTGCGCGAGCAGGGCGAGCACATCGGCATCGCGACGGTGTACCGGCAGCTTGAAAAGCTCGAGCGGCAGGGCAGCGTCCACAAGGTCTCGACGGACGAGGGCGCGTACTATCAGTTCTGCACCCACGGCTGCGCATCGGACTGCTGCCTCTTTAAGTGCGAGCGCTGCGGGCGCATCGTGCACCTCGACTGCCACCAGCTCGCGCCGCTCTACGAGCATTTGGAGCATGAGCACGGCTTTTCCATCAATCCCCGCAAGACGATGTTCTACGGCCTGTGCCGCGAGTGTCAGGAGGGCGCATGAAACGCATTGCTTCCTTTTTTTTGGCGCTCGCGCTGGCATTTTCCCTCACCGCCTGCACCGTGCCTGTGGAAAAGGCGGACGACGGCAAAATTCAGATCGTCGCGACGCTTTTCCCCTATTATGACTTCGCCCGCGCCATCGTCGGCGACCGCGCGGACGTCACGCTCCTGCTCTCGCCGGGGCGCGAAGCGCACAGCTTCGAGCCCACGCCGCTCGACGCCGTCACGATCTCCGAATCCGATGTTTTCCTCTACAACGGCGGCGAGGGGGAATACTGGGTCGACAGCATGCTCGACGCTGCAGGCGAAAATATCGCCGTCATCGCCCGCATGATGGACTACGTCGACGCGCTCGACGAGGAATATGTCGAGGGCATGCAGGGCGCGGACGGCCATGACCACGACCATGAGCATGGCAGCCACGATGACCATGATGACCATGACCACGATCATGAAGAAGATGAGCACGACAGCGACGAGGTCGAATACGATGAGCACATCTGGACGTCGCCGAAAAACGCCGTCGTCCTCTGCCGCGCCGTCTGCGACGCGATCTGCAAGGCCGATCCCGCAAACGAGGATTTCTACCGCGCGAATTGCGATGACTACTGCGCGCAGATCGAAGCACTCGACGCGCGCTTTGCCGACCTCTGCGCGTCCACGCCGCACAAGCTCCTCGTCTTCGCCGACCGCTTCCCGATGCTCTACTTCTGCCGCGAATTCGGCCTGGATTACCGCGCAGCGTTCCACGGCTGCTCGGGCGACACCGAGCCGTCGCTCGCGACGATCAAGTACCTCATCGACAAGGTGGAGGACGAGGATATCCCCGTGGTCTACACCATCGACTTCGGCACGAAAAAGGTCGCCGCTGTGGTGAGTGAGTGCACCGGCGCAGCGGTCGACACCCTGTATTCAATGCAGACCGTCTCGCGCGCGGATTTTGACGCGGGCGAGACCTACCTCACGCTCATGGAGCGCAACTACGAAGCACTCAGAAAGGGGCTCAACGAATGAATGAATCGCCCATCGTCCTCGCGTGCGAGGACGTCACGCTCGGCTACGAGCACAAACCGCTCCTGGAGCACCTGACCCTCACCGTCCGCGCGGGGGACTACCTCTGCATCGTCGGCGAGAACGGCAGCGGCAAATCGACGCTGCTGCGCTCGCTCCTCGGCCTTCTCTCGCCCCTCGCGGGCAAGATCGACTGCCCCGCCCAGCGCGAGGGGCGACTCGGATATCTGCCCCAGCAGACGCCAACGCAGCGCGACTTTCCCGCAACGGTCACAGAGGTCGTGCTCTCGGGCTTTTCGAACCGCCGCGCACGCTTTTTCTACACGGCGGAGGAACGCTCGACGGCGCTGATGAACCTCGGCAAGCTCGGCGTGCTGGAACTCAAGGACAAGTGCTACCGCGAGCTCTCCGGCGGGCAGCAGCAGCGCGTGCTGCTTGCGCGCGCCCTGTGCGCGGCAAATGACCTGCTCATCCTCGACGAGCCTGTCACGGGCCTTGACCCCGCGAGCATGCAGGACCTTTACAAAACGCTGCGCTATTTGAACGAGCGCGAGGGCATGGCCATCATCATGGTCACGCACGACATCGAAAACGCCCTGCGCGAGGCCAAGCACATCCTCTGCGTCGACCGCGCGGGCTGCTTTTACGGCACGGTGGACGAGTTTTTATCGTCGCCCGCCGGCAAACGGTTTGGAGGTGAGCGCGCATGAAGCTGCTTCTTTCGATGTTCGCCTATCCTTTCATCGTGCGCGCGTTTGTTGTCGGCATTTTGGTCTCGCTGTGCGCGTCGCTGCTCGGCGTGCCGCTCGTTTTGAAGCGCTACTCCATGATCGGCGACGGGCTGAGCCACGTGTCGTTCGGCGCGCTGTCGGTCGCGGTGGCATGCGGCTTCGCGCCGCTGTGGTTTTCCATCCCCGTTGTGGTCATCGCGGCGTTCATCCTGATGCACGTCGCGGAAAAGAGCCGCGTCAGCGCGGACGCGATGATCGCGGTGTTCTCAGCCTCGGCGCTCGCCATCGGCGTCATCGTCACCTCGCTCACGACCGGCATGACCACGGATGTCGACAGCTATATGTTCGGCAGCATCCTCGCGATGTCGCGCTCGGACGTCATCCTGAGCGTCACGCTCGCGCTCTGCGTGCTCGCGCTCTACATTCTCTTCTACCACAAGCTCTTTTCCGTCACGTTCGACGAGTCCTTTGCCCGCGCGACGGGCGTGCGCGTCGGCACGTACAAGACGATCCTGTCCGTTCTAACGGCGCTCTCCGTCGTGCTCGGTATGCGCATGATGGGCGCGATGCTGCTCTCGAGCCTCATCATCTTCCCGGCGCTGTCCGCGATGCGGGTGTTCAAGAGCTTCCGCTCTGTCGTGTGCTTTGCCGCGGGGCTCTCGGTCATGTGCTTCTGCCTCGGGCTCACGGGGTCGTATCTGCTCTCCACCCCCGTGGGCGCGACGGTCGTTGTCTGCGACCTCACGGCGTTTCTCCTCTGCTGCCTGATCGGCCGCGGACGGGGATGACCCACTTCTTAAATTTTCTGAAAGGCTGCGCCTGCAAACTTGCAAAGCACAGCCTTTCATGTTATGTTAATGGTAGTAGTCTGTTCCATACTTCATTGAAAAAATCTGCAAAATTGTGACACTTTTTTGCATTTTCTGCGTCTAATAGAGTAGAAGTACTTTCGAGGAGGTTTCCCCATGAAGAAAAAACGGCTTCTCCCCCTCGGCATTCTGGCTGTTCTCGTCCTCGCAGCTTTGATTTACACGCGTCCGATGACGCTTGAGGCGATGTTCGGGCTGGATATCACGCAGAGTGAACTGGTATACACTGACTATCTTACGGTCTCCATCGACGAACCGGGCCGCAGCGTGGAGAGCTCGGAATGGCTGCGCGGCGAGGAGCGCACAGAGAAACTGATTGAACTTCTTTCGCAGCAGAAATTCCGCCGCTCGCTGCAAAACCTCCTTCCGCGGGAGACGACGAGCGATATGCCGCAGAATAATTTGATCTTTGACGCCGACTTTTCCTTCAACGACGGGCAGGATTATCTTTATTTTCAAAGCTCTTTTGGCCAGCTGAACCTTTTCTCCACCACCGGCAATAACCTCATGCTCTGCACCACGAGCCGTCAGAAGGAATTTTTGCGGCAGGTCTATGACATGCTCTCTTCTGACACTCCGTAACAATCAGGAGGTCATTTTTATGAAAAGACGACACATTGTTCTCCTCAGCATTCTGGCTGTTCTCGTCCTCGCAGCTTTGATCTACACGCGCCCGATGACGCTGCAACAGATTGGCAAGGTGGATATCGCACAATGCGAATCCGTTTCCGGCTATCACCGCCGTGCCCCCGATTCGGAGTTCACCTCGTTTGAGCTTTCCGCAGAGGATGAACGCTGCTCGCAGCTCATCGACCTTTTTGCACAGCAGAAGTACCGCCGCTCGCTCATCAATTTGCTGTCGCCAGGCGGCGGCAGCACCCACCGACCGAAAGACGGCGACTTCATCTGGGACTTGAGCTTCAACTTTGGCCCGACCGATTTTCCCGACGGCAGCACCGACAAAGGCACGCTCATCCAGTGCAGGGATTTTTACGGCACCCTGCGCGTTTTCACCGCCATAGACGGCAAAACGCTCCGCTGCACCACAAGCGAACAGGAGGCGTTTTTGCGGCAGGTCTACGACATCATTTCCGCTGAACCGTAACCCATTCCACACTTTATCACAACAGGAGGAATCACTATGAAAAAATGCGTATCCATTCTCGTCGGCGTTTTGGCCGTCATCGCCGCGGCGGCCGCCGTTCTCGTCGCGCTCGACCGCTTCCGCAAGCAAACCGACGAAGACCCGAACGACTTTGAAGACTGAAAAAGGAGAGGCGAAAGCCTCTCCTTTTTCAGTCTTCTTTTAAATCTCTTTCGCCTTGGCAAGCATCAGCTTTGCGCCCTCTTTGGAGCAGAGCTTGATCTCGCCCGTGTAGCCGTCGAGGCGCGCGGCCTCGTCAGCCTTGAGCTCGACGCTCTCGTCGCCGACGATGACGTGAACCTCGCCCACGCCGCAGTAGATGAGCGTCATGCCTTCGCAGCCGTGGACGGTCTTGTGCTCGAGCGCCGCAAGGTGCTCGCCGCGCATCTTGCCCTCGCACTTGCCCTTGCGGAGCATGAGGTTGAAGTCGCGGCAGCGGCCCCAGGAGTGCGTGTCGTCGCCGCCGTCGAAGCGGTGGACCTCGTAGGGATTCAGCGTCAGCTTTTCGCCGCCGTTGTGATTGAGCTCGATCGTGCCCTCAAGTGTCGAAATGAGGCGCTCATAGTCGGGCAGCGCCGTAAAGTCGGACTCTGCGTCCTCAACGGTCGCAGAGCTGAGTCTCCACAAAAAGTCGCGGTCTGCGTACACCGCGCTCGCGGGCGCGATGCCGAGCTGGGTCGTCAGGCCGCCGGACCACTTGGTCGTAATGTAGTCACTCGGCGTTAAATGCTGGATGGTCATGGAAATACAACTCCTTTGCAAACTGCAAATGGCTTCGGTGTGCGCGCACCGAAGCCATTTTTTGATGAATCTTTTCGTTTAGCCCTCGATGAGCTTGACGATCTCAGCGTAGCACTCGTCGGCAAGGGGCAGAGCGTGCGCGAGCAGGGCCTCGCCCTTGGCGCGGTACTCAGCGGCGAACTCCTGATCCTTCAGGGAGCCGACGTTGATGAGCACGTTGAGCCATGCGCCCTGGATACCGGCCTTGAGGGACAGGAACGCAACGCCCAGGTCGCTCGCGGAGGTGTCGTTGAAGCGGCCCAGCAGGGACTGTGCAAGCGTCAGGGTCTCGTCGATGAGCTCCATCATCTCCATCGGGGTCTTGGTGCAGCCCTTCAGGCCCTCCTGGATGGCGGCGGAGCGGGCAGCCTTCTCCTCGTCGGTCGCCTTGGGCATACCGAACGCGGCGGAGACGACGTTGAACGCCTCGGTGTCGCGGTCCATAACGTCGAGCAGGCGGGTCTTGAGCTCGTTGCCCTTCTTCTCGACCTCGGCAGCATGCTCGGCATACTCGGCATACTTCTTGCGGCCCTGAGTGAGGCCGCCGACCATCGCGGTCAGCGCGGCGCCGATGGAGCCATAGAGTGCGGCGCAGGAGCCGCCGCCCGGCGCGGGAGCATCGGAGGCAACGGTATCGGCAAAGCCGGTAACGGTCATTTCAGCAAGTTTCATGGTGATAATATCCTTTCATCATTTCGTGGCGCTTATTTGCCCTGCACGCACACCGCCGCACCTTTACGGTCTGCCGCCCCGATTGGGGCAGCCGAATGCACGCGCAGAGCGCAATCAGCGTCGCAGACTTTGCCGCCTCCCGGCGGCAAATAGCTTTCATTCATCGCGGAGGACGACCTGTGCGTCCGCAGCGATACTTCGCAGCGCGCGACATGGTGAATGCCGCGCGCTGAAAATTCCACTCAAGGCGGCGAGCCGCCTTGAGTGGGCTCTCAAAGGAGCGGCAGCGCCGCTTCTTTGAATTTTTTATTCCATGTCGATCAGGTGATACTCCATGACCTGCTTCTTGCAGTCGAAGTCCTTGGCCTTGAGGTAGAACTCAGCGCAGTCGATCAGAGCCTTGGCGGGGGTCAGGCCGACGATCTCGCTCTCGATGACGCGGGTGCCGTAGCGCTCGGCGAGGGCCTTGATCATCTCATAGGTGACATACAGCGGGGTATCCTCGTAGTTGACCATGTTCATGGAGACCTGAGCGATGCCGCGGTCCTCGAGCATGAAGCCCATGGCCTTGCAGCTGCGGAAGCCGCCCGAAGAGCCGCGGATGACCTTGGCGATCTTCTTGGCGATCTCAACATCAGAGGTCTCGAGGTTGCAGTTGAACGCGACCAGCGGCATACGGGCGCCGATAGCGGTGATGCCGGCGGTGGGGTGGATCTTGCGCTCGCCGTAGTCGGGAGCCCAGTCGGGCTGCAGGAGCTTCTCGGGCATGCCCTCGAACTCGCCCTTGCGGCAGGTGGCGAGATTGCGGCGCTCGGGACGGGTGGCGCTGTCCTCATACAGGAAGGAGGGGACCTTCAGCTCGTCCCAGATACGCTGGGCAACGCGCTTGGACATCTCGACAGCTTCCTCAACGGTCACGTCCATCTGGGGAACGAAGGGGATAACGTCGGTAGCGCCCATGCGCTTGTGCTCGCCGTGATGCTTGTTCATGTCGATGCGCTCGGTGGCGACCTTCGTCAGCTGGAAGGCGACCTCCTCGATGGCCTCGGGAGAGCCGATGAGGGTGAAGACGCAGCGGTTGTGGTTGCCGTCGGTCTGGGCGTCAAACAGGGTGCAGCCGGGAACGCTCTTGGCGGTCTCGACGAGGGCGTTATAGGTGGCCTCGTCCTTTTCCTTGGAGCAGCTGAAATTGGGGATGCATTCGATCAACTTTGCCATGGTTGTTTTCCTCCGTCAATTTATTTTGTATCGTCATTTTGCTCAGACAGGCGCGCTGCGCCCGTCCATTTTTGTTCAGCGTCGCCATTATATCGCGGCCCAACGGGGGAGTAAACAGGTTTTCTTTCTCTTTTTTCAGTGCGGGCTTAATTTTTTTAAGTCATCTTCTCCTCGACGAAGCGCTGCACGCACGGGGCGCTGAGCACCGCGCTGTTCCATGCCAAAACGGCATACGAGCGGATCGGCAGACCGCGCACGGGCTTTGCCTTTAAGGGCGCGCCCGGATGCGTGCTGAGGATGGACTTTGGCAGAAAGCTGATGCCAAAGCCCGAGAGCACCACCTGCATCGCCATGGGCGTATCGTAGCAGTGGCAGGTCACATTCGGCGTAAAGCCGCTGCGCTGGCACTCCTGCACCAAAAAGTCGTTGTAGCTCCACAGGTCGTCCGAACGCAGAAGGCACATCGGCACACCCTCGAGCCGCTCGATGGGCACCTCGTTCAGTTCTGGCGCGGGGTCCAGGTCCTCGCGCATGATGAGCTCGAGCTTATCCTCGCCCAGAATGCGCTCCTGCAATCCGCTCGGCTCGCGCGCGGCGGTGCGCAGGAACAGTGCATGCAGCTCGCCGCGGTTGAGCGATTCAATGAGCTCCTGCGGCGAGCCCACACGGATGAAGAGCTCCACCTGCGGATAGCGGCTGTGATATTCATTTATATAATGTAACGCGTACGACATCGCCGAGTAGATCACGCCGAGCTTGATGCGCCCGCTCATGCCCGTCCCCACGCTGCGCACGCTGTCCTCCACGCGGCGGATGTCCTGAAAGATCTGCTGCGTCTGCTGATACAGGCTTTGTCCCGCGTCGGTGAGGGACATGCCCTTGCTGCCGCGCAGGAAGAGCTGCACGCCGAGCTCTTCCTCGAGCTGCGCGATCTGGCGCGAGATCGGCGGCTGCGCCACGTGCAGCTCGCGCGCCGCGGCGGAGATGCTTTTCTCCTCCGCCACCGCGCAGAAGTATTCCAGCTGTCTGAGCTTCATCGCTTGTCCTCCATGTCATACTTTTGTGGTATGGTATGCAGATAAATTAAGTTCTTTTCATTATAGCACATCTTTGTTATAATGCAAGTTGTAAAGAAAAGAGAGAATTCCGTTTTCATTTTTATCGGTTTTTACAGAAATATTTTTATGAAAGTGAGGAACCCACCATGATCAATCTTGCAGACGATGCGATGACGATCAAGCTGGACTACGAGCTTCCCGAGTACCCGAAGTTCGAAGAGGGCTACCGTCGCGCACCCCGCCGCGAATCCCACCTGACCGAGGCCGATAAGGCGCTCGCCATCAAGAACGCTCTGCGTTACATCCACCCCGACCATCATGAGCAGATGGCTAAGGAGTTTGCGCAGGAGCTCGAAGAGCACGGCCGTATCTACGGCTACCGCTTCCGTCCCGAGGGCAAGCTCTACGGCAAGCCCATCGACGAATACAAGGGCAAGTGCATCGAGGGCAAGGCCATTCAGGTCATGATCGACAACAACCTCGACTTCGACATCGCTCTCTATCCCTATGAGCTCGTCACCTACGGTGAGACCGGCCAGGTCTGCCAGAACTGGATGCAGTACCGTCTGATCAAGAAGTACCTCGAGCAGCTGACCGATGAGCAGACCCTCGTCGTCATGTCCGGTCATCCTCTGGGCCTCTTCCACTCCCACAAGATGGCTCCGCGCGTCATCATCTCCAACGGCCTGATGGTCGGTACCTTCGATGACCAGGAGAACTTCAACCGCGCTGCCGCGCTCGGCGTTGCCAACTACGGTCAGATGACCGCCGGCGGCTGGATGTACATCGGCCCCCAGGGCATCGTTCACGGCACGTTCAACACGCTGCTCAACGCCGGCCGTCTGAAGCTCGGCATTCCCAACGATCAGAACCTCGCCGGCCGTCTGTTCGTCTCCGCCGGTCTTGGCGGCATGAGCGGCGCTCAGGGCAAGGCTGCTGAGATCGCCGGCGCTGCCTCCATCATCGCCGAGGTCGACGATTCCCGTATCGATACCCGTTACACCCAGGGCTGGGTCAGCCACCGCACCGCCTCCCTCGAAGAGGCCACCAAGATCGCTCTCGACCACCAGAAGGAAGGCAAGCCCTGCGCTGTCGCCTACTGCGGCAACATTGTCGACCTGCTCGAGTACCTGTACAACAACAACGTCCATGTCGACCTGATGAGCGACCAGACCTCCTGCCACGTGCCTTATGACGGCGGCTACTGCCCGCAGGGCCTCACGTTCGAGCAGCGCACCGAAATGCTCGACAAGGATCCCGACGGCTTCCGTGTCCTCGTCGACAAGACGCTGCAGCATCACTATGAGATGATCTGCAAGTTCCACGAGCGCGGCACCTACTTCTTCGACTACGGCAACAGCTTCCTCAAGGCTGTTTACGACTCCGGTGTGAAGAGCATCTGCAAGAACGGCGAGAACGACCTCGACGGCTTCATCTTCCCCTCCTACGTCGAAGATATCCTTGGTCCCTGCCTGTTCGACTTCGGCTACGGCCCGTTCCGTTGGTGCTGCCTGAGCCGCAACCCCGAGGATCTGCACAAGACCGACATGGCTGCCGCCGAGTACATCAAGGCCCACAACCGCCGCTATCAGGACTACGACAACTATGTCTGGGTCCGCGATGCCGAGAAGAACAAGCTGGTCGTCGGCACCCAGTGCCGTATCCTCTATCAGGATGCCATGGGCCGTATGAACCTCGCGCTCAAGTTCAACGAGATGGTTCGCAACGGTGAGATCGGCCCCGTCATCCTTGGCCGTGACCATCACGACACCGGCGGTACCGATGCGCCCTTCCGTGAGACCTCCAACATCAAGGACGGCTCCAACATCATGGCCGAGATGGCGACCCAGTGCTACGCTGGTAACGCTGCCCGCGGCATGAGCTACATCGCCCTGCACAACGGCGGCGGCACGGGCATCGGCCGCGCCATCAACGGCGGCTTCGGTATGGTTCTCGACGGCTCCGAGCGTGTCGACACCATCCTGAAGATGTCCATGCCTTGGGATACCATGGTCGGCGTTGCCCGCCGCAGCTGGGCGCGCAACGAGAACGCCATGACCACTGTCGCCGAGTACAACAAGATGTACGAGGGTCAGGATCACATCACCATGCCTTACGTTGCGGACGAAGAGCTCTGCGAGAAGGCCGTGAAGGAATACATGCACTAAAATTTACTTCAAAAAAGGGGCATAGAAATATGCCCCTTTTTTGAGCTGGATACACTCCGCTGCGCGCACTCGCTTTGCTCGCACACTTGCGGAGCGCAAAGAATCTTTCCGACGCACATGTCGTCGGAAAGATGATCTCAATTTATTTGCCGCCTGCGGGCGGCCTGGGCAGCCGCTGGCGGCTCTGCCGCCTTGCGGATGCCGCGTACCCCTTGCGGGTAAAACTCTGCGAGGCTTTTTTGACAAGCCATCGAACAGAATGCTCTTTCCAACAGTGAGAAAGGACAACATTTACTATGAAAAAGTTACTGGTCAAAAACATCGGCCTGCTGGCGACGCCTGAGGGCAAATCCGCCCATCGCGGCGAGGAGCAGGGCAAGATCAAATTCTTAAAGGATGCGTGGGTGCTCATCGAGGACGGCATCATCGCCTCCGTCGGTACCGGCGCGGTTCCCGCCGTCGAGGGCGCGGAAGTCGTCGACGCGGGGGGCCACCTCGTCACCCCCGGCCTTGTCGACGCCCACACCCACCTCATCTTCGGCGGCTGGCGCCAGAACGAGCTGGGTCTCAAGCTCCACGGCGCAAGCTATCTCGACATTCAGAACGCGGGCGGCGGCATCCAGTCCACGACGAACGCCACCCGTCAGGCCAGCGAGCAGGAACTCGCCGCCAAGGCCTCCAAGGCGCTTGACGAGATGATGGGCTTCGGCACCACCACGGTCGAGGCCAAGAGCGGCTACGGCCTTGCCACCGAGCATGAGCTCAAGGCGCTCGAGGTCATCAAGGACCTCAACGATCACCACCGCATGGACCTCGTCGCGACCTTCATGGGCGCGCACCTTGTCCCCGCGGAATATAAGTCCAACCGCGAAGAGTACGTCCGCCTTGTGTGCGAGGAGATGATGCCCAAGGTCAAGGAGCAGGGCATCGCCAAGTTCTGCGACGTCTTCTGCGAGGCCGACACCTTCACCGTCGAAGAGTCCCGTCAGGTGCTCGAAGCGGGTCTCAAGTATGGCCTGCGTCCCAAGATCCACGCCGACGAGATCGAGGCCATCGGCGGCAGCCAGCTCGCCGGTGAGATCGGCGCGATCTCGGCTGAGCACCTGATCGTCTGCCCGCCGGAGGGCATTGCCTCCATGGCCAAGGGCGGCGTCATCGCATGCCTGCTGCCCGCGACGAGTTTCAACCTCGGCGCGGTGTTCGCGCCCGCGCGCGACATGGTCAAAGCTGGCGTGCCCGTTGCAATGGCGACGGACTTCAACCCTGGCTCCTGCCCGTGCCTAAACATGCAGTTTGTCATCAACCTCGGCTGCCTCAAGTACAAGCTGACGCCGGAGGAGGTCCTCACGGCTGTCACGCTCAACGGCGCCGCGGCGATCGACCTTGCCGACAAGGTCGGCTCTGTCGAAGAGGGCAAGCTGGGCGACCTTGTCATCTGGGACGCGCCCGACCTCGACTACATCTGCTACCGCGTTGGCAGCAATCTTGCAAAAACCGTCATCAAGCGCGGCGAGATCGTGTGAGAGAACGGTAGAGGGAGAACATGATGGATCGGACTGACTACCAAATCCTCAACCTCCTCCAGGACGACAGCCGTTGCACGCTGCGCCGCATGGGAGACCTTGTGGGGCTGACGCCGCCCGCCGTGTCGGAACGCATTCGCCGGATGGAGGAAAGCGGCGTGATCCGCGGCTATCACATCGACATCGACCGCACGAAGCTCGACTGTAACATCACAGGCTTTATCTCCGTTGCGCTCGAGCCGGACAAGTACGACAAATTCTGCGATTTCTGCGCCTCGCAGAGCGCCATCATCAGCCACTATCACATGGTGGGTGAGTTCAACGCGCTGCTCCGCTTCGCCGTGCGCGACACGCAGCAGCTCGACCAGCTTCTCTCCCTCATCAAGAAGTTCGGCGACTCGCGCACCTCGATCGAGCTCAAGACGCTCTTCGACAGCAAGGAGATCCCGCTGCCGTAACACAACATTCCCTTTGCACCAAGCAGGGCGGCCATATGGCCGCCCTGCTTTTTTGCGCGATCTGAATGCCCCCTTGCTTTTTTCGGGCCATTCCCGCGCATCTGTGTGTTGCGAAGAAAGGCGGAAACTGCTATACTTTAATTTACTGAATGAGCATCATTTGGGGAGGGAATCTATCGTGCAGCTTGAACAGAAGCAGACACTGAGCCAAAAGCTCGTGCTGACGCAGACGATGCGCCAGTCGCTCGACTGTTTGCAGCTCTCCGCGCCGGAGCTTACCGAATACGTGCAGGAAGTCGCGCTCTCAAACCCGCTGCTCGACGTACAGTCCCCCACCTATTACGAGACCGAGCTCCCCAGCGAGGCCGCTCCCGCCGAGCGTGAACCGCTCGAGGTTCGCGAGACGGACTCGTGGCGCGGCGTCACCTCCTCCGGTATGGAGGATGTGCAGGACTTCACCGCCTTTTTGACGCGCGAAAAAACGTTCCGCGACCACCTGACCGAGCAGATCGGGCAGATGAAGCTCGTCGACGACGAGCTTCTGCGCCTGTGCCGCTTTTTGATCGACTGTCTCGACGAGCGCGGCTATCTTGACTGCCCGCTCGAAGAGCTGTCACGCGAATTCGACATACCGCTCTTCTCGCTCGAGCAGGCGCTGTTTGCCGTGCAGATGCTCGACCCGCCGGGCGTCGGCGCGCGGAATCTGTCGGAATGCCTGACGCTCCAGCTTGCGCAGGATCGCTCGCTCGACCCGCTGGCACTGAAGATCGCGCGCGACGGCTTAGAAATGCTCGGCAAGCGCAACTTTTCCGGCCTCGCCGCCCTGCTCGGTGTCAGCGTCAACGAAGCCAAGGCCGCCGCTTCCAAGGTGCTCGCGCTCAACCCGATCCCCTCACGCAGCTTTGCCGGCAGCGAGCAGATCGCCTATGTCGCCCCCGACGCGGAATTTTCCGTGCAGCAGGGCCAGCTCGTCATCGAGCTCAACGAGCGCATTCTGCCGCGCCTGTCCGTCAACGCCGAATACGCCGCGCTGATGAACACGAGCGACGACCCCGAGGTCCAGCGCTACGTGAAAGAAAAGCTCTCCGAAGCACAGGCCCTCATCAAGGGCGTCCACACCCGCTGCGACACGCTCGTACAGATGCTCACGCTCATCGGGCGCGAGCAGCACGGCTTTTTCTGTGGCGGCGAGGCACTGCTGCCCGTGACGATGCAGCAGCTTTCCGAAAAAATGGGCGTCAGCACCTCCACCGTGAGCCGTGCGGCGCAGAATAAATACATTCAGTTCCAGGGCAGGATCATCCCCGTGCGCAGCTTTTTCACCACGGCGATCCGCCCCGACGCGGCAGTCTCGTCCCACGCGGTCAAGCAGCGGCTGCAAAGCCTCATTCGCGCAGAGGACCCGGCCGCGCCGCTCTCGGACGAGGCGCTTCGTCTGGCGCTCTCGGCTCTCGGCATCGAGGTCAGCCGCCGCGCCGTCGCCAAGTACCGCGCGGAAATGGGCATTCCGTCCTCGTCCCAGCGCAAAAAGCGCTGAGCGCAGGGCGCGATCCAATATTTTGTCAGGAGGAACATTCACTATGGCCAGCGTCTACGACCGCACCGACATCTACGACCTCTTCGACTCCCCGAAAAAGGATGCACAGACCCTCTCCCACTGGCAGGCCGTTTTCGACGGCAGGCCCATTCGCTCGGCGCTCGATGTGAGCATCGGGACGGGCTCGCTCACGCTGCCGCTCGGGCAGCTCGGCGTCTCGCTGTACGGCTCCGATTTGAGCGGCAGCATGCTCGCGCGCTGCCGCAAAAAGGCGGACGAGCGTGGCATCGCCATCGACCTGCGGCAGAGCGATTTCCGCGACCTGACGTCTCATTTTGACCGCAGCTTCGACTGCGTGATGAGCACCGGCAACTCGCTTGCCTACGTGACAAACAACGAGATCACCGGCGTTTTGGAGCAGATGGACGCGCTCGTGGAGCCCGGAGGCTGCCTCTACTTCGACCTTCGCAACTGGGACCGTATCGTGGGGCAGAAAAAGCGTTTTTACTGCTACAATCCCGCCTTTCTGCCAAACGGCGACCGCGTAAACCTCATGCAGGTCTGGGACCATTTATCCGACGGCTCCATTGTCTTCAATCTTGTCTACACCTTTGAGCGCGATAACAAAATCTTCCAAAAAGAGCGTTTTGAGGAGCACTACCACCCCGTGCCGCAGAAATTACTGCTCGACAAGCTCATGCAGCTCGGCTATCAGGACATTCAGGTCAAGGCCTTCCCCGTGCAGTTCGGCGCGTTCGATATCGAAAACAGCGAGTGGTACTGCGTGCTGGCGCACAAAGCAAAATAATCGTTGCCTTTTTCCGCAAAAAGGGCATGATAAGAAAATCATATCACGCGCGGCGGTAAACGCCGCGCGTTTCAACAGGAGGAAATTATCATGGACGGTATGAAAAATATCAGCAAGGCAGAGGTTCTGACCCTGCGCGATCAGGTCGCCTATCAGTCCGGTCAGGTCGTCAGCCGCACGCTGGCGCAGAACGAGCACGTGAGCGTCACGCTCTTCTCGTTTGACAAGGGTGAGGAGATCAGCACCCACGAATCCGGCGGCGACGCGATGGTCACCTGCCTCGACGGCGTGGGCAGGATCACGATCGACGGCGTCGAGCACATCCTGCACGAGGGTGAGAGCATCGTCATGCCCGCGCGCCATCCGCACGCGGTGTACGGTCAGGAGCAGTTCAAGATGCTGCTCGTCGTTGTGTTCTGATCTTTTTATTTACCGAAAAGGTGCGAAAGCAGTCTGTTTTCGCGCCTTTTTCGCGCCTTTACCGCAAGGTGGTGCATTATCGCGCCGCATGCTTCTTTGCGTGGCTTGAATGAAGCTTCATCCATCGGCCCAATTTTTCGCTTCCGATTTTAACATATCATTTCCTCATTGATACTTGACAAAATGTAATGGCATGGTATAATGAGGCCAATTTCCGCGGTAAAGGAGGCGATCGTTTGAACACCATGGTTACGTCCAAAAATGTCAATTTTGGAGTAAGCTGGCGACTGATCGTTGGCGTAGAGGGGCATTCGTCCGAATCTATGTCGTCGAAGCAGTCGGCAGCGGTTTGATCGACCTCATTTTCCAAGGCTCGGTTTGATTCGCTGCCTGCAATGATCGGCAGCATGGATCCGGTATGCTCCATTGATCTGGCAAAGCACTTGTGGAATGTTCCACAAGCATGGGAGTATCCCCTTGCAATGTCAGAGCGCGGGAACAGACCGGTTTTTTTGTTACCCGAATCATTCAGGACGGGGCATTTTTGCCCCACCGCCATGAAAGGAAATTTTTTACCATGAAACGCAAGCTCACCGCCAAGGAATACACCTATGTTGCCAGCATGCTCTTCGGCCTGTTTTTCGGCGCAGGTAACCTTATTTTCCCCGTGCACCTCGGCCAGATGGCCGGTTCCAACGTTTGGCAGGCCATTCTGGGGCTTCTCATCACGGGCGTGGGCCTGCCGCTGCTCGGCGTGGCCGCGCTCGGCATCAGCCGCTCCAATGGTCTTTTTGACCTGAGCAGCAAGGTCAACCGCCCCTACGCGATGTTCTTCACCTGCGCGCTGTATCTGACCATTGGGCCGTTTTTCGCCATTCCCCGCTGCGCGACGACGTCATTCACCGTGGGACTTGAGCAGGTGCTTCCGCAAAATGGCAGTAACACACTGTACCTGCTGCTCTTCTCGGTAGCGTTTTTCGCTGCGGCGCTCTTTTTCGCACTGCGCCCGGGCAAGATCCTGACCTGGGTCGGCAAAATTCTGAACCCCTGCTTTCTCGTCTTCCTCGCCATTCTGGTCGTCGTCGCGCTCCTCTCTCCGAGTGCGGCCATCGCGGATGTCGAGCCGCTCGGCGACTATGCGTCCCAGCCGTTTTTCGCTGGTTTCCTCGAAGGGTACAACACCATGGACGCGCTGGCGAGTCTTGCCTTCGGCATCATCGTCGTGCAGGTCATCCGTGACCTCGGCGTGGACGATCCCACCGCTGTGGCGGGGAGCACCGTCCGCGCGGGCATTTTCAGCAGCCTTCTGATGGCGTTCATCTACATCGCCGTCACGATCGCCGGCACGCAGAGCCGCGGCGTGCTTGAAGCCAGCGAGAACGGCGGCACGGCGCTCGCGCAGATCGCACAGCACTACCTCGGCTCCGCCGGTCTCTTCATCCTCGCCGCCACGGTGACGCTCGCGTGCCTCAAGACCGCCGTCGGTCTCATCACGAGCTGCGCCGAGACGTTCAGCGCGCTCTTCCCCGACGGGCCAAAGTACCGCATCTGGGCAATCATTTTCAGCCTCGTGTCGCTGCTGTTTGCGAACCTCGGCCTCAGCGCCATCATCAGCTATTCGCTGCCGGTGCTGATGTTCCTCTATCCGCTCTCCATCGCGCTCATTGCGCTGGCGCTGCTCGGTAAATTCTTCGGCCACGACCGCACGGTGTACTGCTGGACGATCGGCTTCACGCTCATCGCTGCCGTTTACGATCTGATCATCGCGCTGCCCGAGAGCGTGTTCAACGCCATCCACGGTCCGGCCATCAAGGCGTTCGGTCAGCAATACCTACCGTTTGCCGACCTCGGCCTCGGCTGGATCTGCCCGACGCTTATCGGCGCGGCCATCGGCCTTATTCTGCACTTCATGCGCGGGAACAGGGCCAAGGCGTGAACCCCTTACAAGTCAAAAATCCGTCCGGTCGATGACCGGACGGATTTCTTTTATTTATCGCGTGTTTTCGCCGCTCACAGCGTCGCGGCAAACTTCGTCACCGCGGCAAGGCCGTCTCTGAGCGTGTTGACGTCGCAGGCGTAGCCGACGCGCATGCTGTGGGGCTGCTCGAAGCAGTCGCCCGGCGTGACGAACGCACCGGTCTCGTGGTACATGCGCTTGCAAAACTCGTAGGAGGGGATATCGAAATCGTAGTAAACGAGCGCGGTCGTACCGGCTTTGGGCTTGGTGTAGAAAAAGTGCGGATTTTCCTTGATCCAGTCATCGAGGATGGCGAGGTTCTCGCGCACGATGCGCTGATTGCGCTTGAGCATCACGTCGCTGTGGCGCAGGGCGATGGACGCGATCGCATCGTCGAACATGCCGCAGCTAATTAAATTGTAGTCGCGATGCGACAGGAACGCCTTGCGCGCCGCTTCATCGTGCGTGGCGATCCAGCCCATGCGAAGGCCCGCGAGCGAGAAGACCTTGGACATGCTGCTGACCGAGATGCCCTTTTCGTACAGGTCGACGATGGATTCGCACCACTCGTCCTTCTGCGTCAGGTGGCGGTAGACCTCGTCGCAGAGGATGTACGCGCCCACGCCGCGGGCGATCTCCACGATGCTCCCCAGCAGCTCCTTACTCATCAGCGCGCCGGTGGGGTTGTTGGGGTTATTGATGCAGATCATTTTCGTCTCGGGCGTGACGAGGCTCTTGAGCTCATTCAGGTCGGGGAGATAGTCGTTTTCCTGCTTTAGGTGCATGATGGCGACGTCCGCGCCGATGGCCTCGGGGATGGAGTAGAGCTGCTGATAGGTCGGCATGATGCTGACCACACGGTCGCCCGCGGAAATGAGCGAGCAGAACACATGATGGTTCGCGCCCGCCGCGCCGTGCGTGAGCACGACCTCATCGGCCTTGATCGTGTGATAGAGCTTGGAAATGCCGCTGCGCAGCGCCTCACTGCCCCAGATATCGCCATAGGTCAAGCGCTGGGCACAGAAGTCCTTCAAAAAGTCCTCCTTGTTCTCGCCCGTGAGCTCGAAAAGCTCGTCGAGCGAAACGGAGTCGACGCAGGTCTCGGCGATGTTGTATAGCGCACCCACCTCGTACTCGTTCATCCATTCTTCCACAGCAAAGGGCTTGATGTTCATATCGTTCTCCTTTTCTCTATAAAAAAGTAACAGCACCCACGACCCAGCCTTATCCGGTCGCCCGGAATACCTACGGCTCAGTCATGGATGCCTTTTCTCCCCGGCCGGTGCCAAAGGAGGCATTTCATATCAGATTGATTGTATTATAATACAGTTTTTCAGATTGTCAAGCGGGAAAACGCAAAATGTTCAATCTCTTATCGGGTGAATATTCAGTTTTCCGCATTGCTCGCGCAGACTTTTCCCGCCGCCGCGCCGCACAGCGCTTTTTTCTTGCGCTTTTGCGCGCGGACCGCTATACTGGGAAAAAACGACGAAAGTGAGAACGATCATGCCGAATTTCGATCCGTTAACTTACCGATATTCTTCCCGCCGCAACGTGGTCTACGCCAAAAACGGCGTGTGCTGCACGTCCGTTCCCCTCGGCGCACAGGTCGGCCTCGACGTGCTGAAAAATGGCGGCAACGCCGTCGATGCCGCCGTCGCCATGGCCGGCGCGATGCCGCTGCTCGAGCCGACGGGCAACGGCCTTGGGTCCGACTGTTTCGCGCTCGTGTGGATCGAGAAGGAGAAAAAGCTCTACGGCTTAAACGCCAGCGGCGTTGCGCCGATGGCGCTGAGCGCGGACGAGGTTCGCGCAAAAGGCTTTTCCGAGGTGCCCGAGGAAGGCTGGCTCCCCACGATGGTCCCGGGCGCGCCCGCGGGCTGGTCGGCGCTCAATGCGCGCTTTGGCACAAAGCCGCTCTCCGAGCTCTTCGCCCCCGCCATTTCCTACGCCGAAAACGGCTATGCCGTGCCCGTCAATGTCGGCAAGCTCTGGGCGCGCGACAGCAAGCGCATCGCCAGGGTCATGGCGCAGGACCCCGCCCCCTATGAATACTGGTGGAAATGCTTTATGAAGCTGGACGGCTCGCCGTACCGCGCAGGCGACGTCTTCCGTTTCCCCGCCTATGCCGACACGATGCGCTCCCTCGCCGAGACGAACTGCGAAAGCTACTATCGCGGTGAGCTGATGGAAAGGATCGTCGCCCATTCGCGCGCCACGGGCGGCTACTTCTGCGAGGACGACTTCAAAAGCTACCACCCCGAATGGGTCGAGCCCATCACGCAGGACTACCGCGGCTACACCGTCTGCGAGATCCCGCCCAACGGCCACGGCATCACGGTGCTGATGGCACTCGGCATGCTCAACGGGCTGACGCTGCCCGAGCAGCGCGAGGACGCGGACTACTATCACAAGGTCATGGAGACCATCAAGCTCGCCTTTGCCGACACGAAGACCTACGTCGCCGACCCGCGCTATATGAAAACGAAGGTCAGCGAGCTGCTCTCGCCCGACTATCTCGCCGCCCGCCGCGCGCTTATCACCGACAAGGCGCTCGAGCCCAAAGCGGGCGACCCGCACTGCGGCGGCACGATCTACCTCTGCACCGCGGACGCAGAGGGCAACATGGTCTCGCTTATCCAAAGCAACTACTGCGGCTTTGGCGCGGGCATCGCCATCCCCGGCACGGGCATCTCGCTTCAGGACCGCGGCGCGAACTTCTCCCTCGACCCGAAGAGCGATAACTATTTGGAGGGCGGCAAGAAGTCCTACCACACGATCATCCCGGGCTTTCTGCTCAAGGACGGCGAGGCCGTCGGCCCGTTCGGCGTGATGGGCGCGTTCATGCAGCCGCAGGGGCAGGTCGAGGTGCTGACGAGCACCATCGATTACGCCTTGAACCCGCAGGAGGCGCTCGACGCGCCGCGCATCCAGTGGATCGGCGGCAAAAAGCTCCAGATCGAGCGCGAGGCGGGCGAGGCGATCGCCGAGCAGCTGCGAGCAATGGGGCACGAGGTCGAGATCGTCGACGACCGCACGGCCATGGGCCGCGGCGAGATCATCTGGAAGTGCGAAAACGGCGTGTATGCCGCCGGCACCGAACCGAGATGCGACGGCACGGTCGCAAGCTGGTAATAAAGCAAAAAAAGGAGGCTTCCCGACGGGAAGCCTCCTTTTTTGCACATTTTTCAAAATTAAACCTTGCCCTCGCTGTTGTGCTTGCTGGCGACGTAGCTTCTCATCGAGTTCACGACGATGGTCGCGCCGAGCACGATGAGCAGCACCGCGATGATGAGCTGCAAGCCGTTGGCGATAAACACCGCGCCCCAGGTCGTCTCGCCCGCGGGGATGGTGACGGCAGCGGCATTTTGGATGGCGCTCACCATGGCCATCAGGCGCTGCACGAGCGCTGTGAACGTGACGCAAAGCATGATGACGAGCGGCGGGAAGAGCATCTTGTTGCTGCGGCCCGTGACCTTGAGGAAGACGCACAGCGTGATGAGCACGAGCGCGGAGAGCAGCTGGTTCGCCGAGCCGAACAGCGGCCAGATGTTGGAGTAGCCGATCTTCGTGAGCACGTAGCCGAGCACGAGCGTCAGCACCGTGGAGAAATACGTGTTGCACAGGAGCTTGCGCCAGGGCTCGGCGTGGGCCATGTCGTCCACACTGAAAAGCTCCTGGAAGCTCATGCGCGCGATACGCGCGACGGCGTCAAGGCTCGTGAGGGCGAGGGCGGAGACGCACATCGTCATAAAGACCGTGGCGGCGTAGTTCGGCACGCCGAACATCTCAAAGAAGCCCGCAACGCCGCGGCTGAAGATCTGGAACGGGGTACCGGCGGCGGGAGTGCCGTCCGCCGCGGCGGCCGCACCGGCCACGCAGAGTGCGAGCACGGCAAGCAGGCTCTCGAGGATCATCGCGCCGTAGCCGACCTTGAGCATGTCCTTCTCGTTTTCGACCGTCTTGGACGACGTGCCGGAGGAGACGAGGCTGTGGAAGCCGGACACCGCGCCGCAGGCGACGGTGACGAACAGGATGGGGAACATCGTGCCGAGCTTTTCATTGTTGAAGCCCGTGAAGACGGGGAGGTTCATCGTCGGATGCGCAACGAGAAGGCCGACGACCGCGCCCGCGATCATGCAGATGAACATGAAGGTGGTCATGTAGTCGCGCGGCTGCTTCAAAAGCCACATCGGGAGAACGGCGGCGAAGAAGATGTAGACGAACGTGATGTAGCTCCAAGTCGCCTTGCCGAAGATGAGCGGGCAGTTCATGCCGACGGCGAACGAGGCAACGATGCAGAGGATGCCGAGCACGACTTCCTTCCAGCCCGAGAGGTTCAGCTTCTTCTGCACAAGGCCGAAGACGACGGCGAACACCATGAACATGATGGACACCATACCGGCTGCGCCGTTGGTCTGCGCGGCGTCAGCAAGCTGCGTCACGCCGTCGACCACGGTGTAGGCGTTGAACGTGCCGGCGACCATGTCGGCGAACGCCGCGATGACGATCAGGCAGAACAGCCAGCAGAACAGCAGAAACAGCTTGCGGCCGAGCTTGCCGATGTACTTTTCGATCAGCATGCCCATGGACTTGCCGTCATTTTTGACGGAAGCGTACAGCGCGCCGAAGTCCGTCACAGCGCCGAAGAAGACGCCGCCGAGCAGCACCCACAGCAGCACCGGCAGCCAGCCGAACGCGGCGGCCTGGATCGCGCCGGTGACAGGGCCCGCGCCCGCGATGGAGGAAAACTGATGGCTGAAGACGGTCCAGCCGTTGGTGGGGACAAAGTCCTTGCCGTCGTTATACTTGACGGCGGGCGTCTGCGCCTTGGGGTCGATGCCCCAGGTTTTGGCGAGCCAGCGCCCATAGAGTGCGTAGGCAGCGACGAGGACGACCGCCGCGATCAGCACGATGACGAGTGTGTTCATGTGATTTCCCTTTCTTTCCTAAAAAAACTGTGTTCTTCGCCAATGCCGGGAGCAAAAAGAAAAGCCCCGCCTCTGCTGCGGATTTTCCACAATGAAAACCCATCGCAAAGACGAAGGCCAGTATCGCGGCGATATCCGCCGCAGATCTCAACTTCCGCGTTACCACTTTGCTTGCCGGAAAACCGGCCGCTCGACCGCTGCCCGAATGGATCGGAGAGCGTACCCTGTTAACGGTGGGGGACCGGCTGCGATTACTCGGCGTTTGCGCCTTTCACCGCGGCTGCTCACAGGGGATGGCCTGCCCGTTCCTTGCTGCCGTTTTGCACCACCAACGGCTCTCTGAAAGCGGTGATCCGGGGAAGTCGTGTCCTGCTCAAAGCATTTGACGAATGATGTGTGTACAATAGTCCCATCCTCCGCCGTTGTCAATACAATTTTGTCCGCGCAGGACGGATTTCGTCGAAGAAAATAGACGCCCCATCACTTCTCCGCCGCCGCTTTAGGCAAAATGCAAATGCGAAATACAAATAAAGCTATGCCGAAACGAAATAGAACCGTGCCGCCGAAGGAGTGTCGAAACCATGCCCCGCTTTTTTCACAGAACAACCGCCGTCTGGTGAAACCAGTCTCCCGCTGGCAAAATAAAAAATATCCTGAAGTCTTTCGACTTCAGGATACCTTTCTGGTTGCGGAGGCAGGACTCGAACCTACGGCCTCCGGGTTATGAGCCAGTCTCAAGCACAAATCGGAGTCATTTCGGCTCCGATTTGTGCTTTTTACCACCGTTCACTCGGCGGATTTTCCATTGTTTCCGTCCAGCCCTGCCCACTTTTTTCGTATTCTGGGGCAAAACTGGGTCAGGATATGAGAAAACCTGAAACCTATCGCAATGAGATCAAGTCCTACATCATCCGCACCGGCATGACCATGACCGAGGTGGTGGACTACCTCTCCGATGAATACGGCTGGAGCCGCAGCGTTCCCAATCTCTCCGGCAAACTCAAGCGCGGTTCGCTCCGCTATGGCGAGGCGGTAGAGTTGGCAGACGCGCTGGGGTATGACATTGTGTGGGAAAAGCGGTGAGACACATTCCAAAAAGCAATATAGTAATAAAAATAATTAAGCACTATATTGACAAAATTGTTTTCTAATTGTATCATGTAAGCGAAGAGGTGATTTACATGAACCGGCTTATTTCAAAATGTCCCGCCTGTCATGGGACACTGCGAGTTAGCACGCTACAATGCCCTGATTGTGGCATGGAGCTAAGAAACACGTTCGACCTTAGCCCTTTTGATCGGCTCGACAAGGAGCAATTCGAGTTCTTGATTACTTTTTTGAAAGACAGAGGAAACCTGAAGGAGGTACAGTCTGATATGCAAATATCTTATCCAACTGCAAAAAAGAAACTGGATGAATTGCTTGCCGCCTTAAATCTTGGCGGTGGAACGGAGAAGGTAATGCCAAAGGAAATTGATGTAAGCCGCATGGATGTGGACTATACAAGCACGCTTGCGTCCGAAATCATCAAAGCAAAGCTGAAAGCGCACGGTGGTCACATCACCGTATACACAGCCAGAGGTCTTCCTTGTGAGATCTACGCAGAGTCAGACGGAACAACTTTTACAAGTGATAAGTTGCCTGTTAAGCCAGCCTACGACTATAAGGTGTTTGACGATATTGTAGAACTCCTTATAAAACAAGGCGGCAGAGCAAAGAAAGGCAATGGAAGAAACTATAAGCTCGGTGAACCCGGCTGTGAGGAAAATACCGTTGTCGGTACAATAGCGCTTCACCGCGGTCGCACAATCGGAGAATCGGTTTTTGATCCCGTGTTTGTAATGGCTGCAATTTTAGAGTGGGCGGGGATTGCTAAGAATGGACGTGGCGAGTTAATTCTAACTGAGGAGCATAACGATTTATGATACAATTCTTACTCATTGCTTTTGTTAGTTTCTGGTACAACCTCTTATTTAAGAACAAGTACTAAATCATACTGTGCCTATTGGGAGGACGCGAAAATGGCGCGAAGGATTTGCTGCCCGAATATTTTTTGCAGAAGCACAAACATTGTTCCAGTGTCAACCAAAACAAAATTTTCCGTTGGAAGAGCTGTTGTCGGTGGAACTGTGGGGAGTTTGTTTAACCCTCTTGGCACGATAATCGGTGCAGCCAGCGGAATAAACGGAAAAAGGGGAAAGACTAAATTTCTATGTCAGGATTGCGGAAAAGTTTTTGAGCGAAAAATATAAAATGGGGGCGGTTATCACATAGGGGACGCAAGAAAACGGCAAACAAGTCGTTTTGACAAGCGGCCGTCCGGCGTTTCGGCAGCACGCAAAGCACGCCGAGGGTAGTGATACCTCCCATGCCTCGCACACGCGGAAAGACCCTGAGCGCATGGCATACAAGCCACAATTTCGACAGGAGAAAAAGGATCACGCAGCCCAGCGGGGCCGCGACGCCTACGGGACAGCGACGCGCATAAGCACATCGCTGTCCCGCAGGCTCTTTGTGTCCTTCAGGAGTGCCTCCGACCAAGACCCAAAAGCGGCAAAGTTTGCCGTTCTACCCCCTGGCCACGCAGGGTTTCTGAAACGTGTGAAACAGTCCGAGGGTAGTAATAGCGCCCCCATCTGAATCGCCCCTGTTTCGCCGTGTAAGCCGCTGTGTGCGATCCTGTTGGCGAAGGTGAGTGTGTACCCGCTTTTGCTCGTGAAAGCAAACGTGGGCCGTTTGTGCGAGAAGTTGAAAAATGCGCTAAAAAGCGGTTTGGAACAGCGTTGTAACAGTAACTTTTTGGCGATATTCGTGGGAGTGATTTTGTGGTTTTTTGACAGGTTGAGGAAGGCTCCGGCGCTTTTGGCACCGGAGCCTTCCTTGAGTCTTACTTTGCAAGTACAACGGAAATTTTGATCTCCTTTTCCGCCTCGCTCAGGTCGAACGCGCTGCCATCCGCGACGCTCACACGCAGCTCATACAGTGTGCCATCGGACAGGGTATCCACGGCAGCGCCTGTCTCATCCGTGATCGACCACAGCTCTTTGCCGACCTCCGCCAGCTTTCCGTCTGCACCGTAGGCATAGAGCTTCAGCTCAGCGGCGCTTCCGGAAAGATTGTTCATCCGGAACGAGACCGTCGTGTTGGGATGAACATTTTCGACCGTCACAGTATTGCGCCAGCTGGCGACCGTGCCGTTACCGCCGTCCTGCTCAAACTGTTCCTGTGTCAGTACGTTCCGCGCGGCCTTATCGAGATCGACCTTGCGGTACGGCATTTCGGGCAGATAGGCGAAGCGATCCTGTAATCTGAGCAGCTCCAGATAGCCCGTCGGGCAGTAGAGCGCGTTGCCGCTGTTTCCGGCATACATACCGATAGCCATGTTGTTGTAGCCATATTTGTTGGAGACGTCCATGGTGAATACCGTCTCGCCGGTGGCAAAGTCCAGAATAATGTACTGCCACATGCCGCTTTCCAGATCCTGCACATAGCCGTAGATATAGCCCGTCGCGGTGGAGAGCTTCATAATTGACGTGTCGCTCAAGTCATTGCGGCACCAGACGCTTTTCATCTCATAGCCGGAATCGGTTTTCACGGTGTCCACGCGCTCGACGCCGGGCGCGATCATGCAGTTGCCCTTCGTCAGCCAGTTCATGTCATAGATGTTGGCGTAGCTCTGGATGGAGGAATCGTTGTCGGGATCGGCAAGGCCTGCGCTGCCCGCGCCGAACCAGTTGCACACGATAGTGCTGACGGTGCCCTCACTGTCGTCATAGACGATGGCAGAGTTTTCAACCGCCACCTGATAGCCCTCGGGCAGATCATCCAGAACCGGCATGCTTGCAACGATCTCACCGGTCTTCATATCGAGCGCCAGCAGCTTGACTGGATCCGCATTGTCGGTGAACATCACAAGATCCGGCGTCAGCGACGGGGAGCAGCCGCCGCCCCAGGCAAGACCGCCGCCGGTGGTCTTATCGCCTTCGCCGCTCACCTTTGCGCCTGCGCTCTCATACGGCGTGCACCAGACAGCCTCAACACCGTTATTGGCACGCAGCAGATAGCAGTTCTGGTTTGTCAGGATGACCGCGCCGTCCTTGGAGGCCGCAATCCCGTTTTCCGCACCCTCGCCGAGCGCCAGCCCGTAGACGAAGACGGCCTTCGAAAGGTCGGCCTGCTCTCCGTTTAGGATCGCCTCGATCGCCGAGTGGGCGATGTAGCCGAGCACGCCCTGCTGCTCACGCTCGGGATAGATGCGGAAGCCGCCGGTGGCAAACCAGAGGTTGCCGTCGTAGTCAAAGACCACGGAAAGAAGATTCTGCGTCAGCTCCTTGCCGAGCGCAGCTTCGGCTGCCGCCTTGATGTCAATGTCCAGTACCTTTTCAAACTCCGGCAGGACGTTTCCTGCTTCATCGGTTGCCCGCAGCATCAGCACATGGTTGTTGCTGGTGGGGCAGACGATGCGGTTTTCCGAGTCAAGGAACGTGTAGGAACTCTGGATGACATAACCACCGCCGTCATGTTGCTTCGGAGAGAAATAGCCAAGAGTCTTCGTCTCTTCGGCATTCAGATCGCGGATGGCGATGCCGCCGAGCAGCGGAACGACTGCGTGGCCGTAGCTGTCAAAGTAAATGGCAGGCGAAGCGTTCGCGTTGGTTTTTTCATAGGAAACATTGATCTCCGGATAGATGCCAAGCGGCAGGACTTCATCCGTAGAGTCGGTATTGTAGCCGTCGTGGTGAATGTTGGCGTCGCTCTTTGCCATATAGGGGTTTTCATCGACACGCTTGGCATTCATGGCCTTTACCGGCAGGGCGGCGCTTGCCGCGGAGTCTGTATCCGATGCAAGCATGTCGGAAGACTGCTTCGCACCGCAGGCCGCCAATGTCAGGCACAACACACCGGCCAGCAGAAGGGTTGGTACAGAACATTGTAACTTTTTCTTTTTCATTGATATCCTCCATTTTTGTGCTTGTTGTCTTGGTTTGGTTCGATGCCCGTTTATTCAATCCAGGCATTCAGTCCTCGCCGGAATGCTTCCTCGGAAACCGGCTCCAGCAGGAAATAGTCTGCCCGCAGCCGGAAGGCGTGAAGGGAGAAATCCAAGTCGCTGCACCAGATCATCCGGCACGCGGGGCATAAGGAGCGAAGATGCTCCGCTGCATTCAGTCCTGCCACTCCGGAAAGTGCAATGACGGCATTGGTTGGAGCCTCTTTCTGCGCCGTTTCAAAAAAGCGTTCCTGGTCGTCATATTGCATGACCTGCGGAAACAGCCCCTTCGCTTCACAAAACCGGGTAATTTGCTCGGCGTAGCGCTGCCGCTCTGCTTCCTGTTCTGCCAGCACGGCAATACGATACACAGATTTCCCTCCTTCCTTCATCCGATTTGGCATTTTGCTTGCGCTCAGTATAAAAAGGCCATTCGGTTTTTTCAAGCGCCGTAGCACGAAAGGGGCGATTTTGGCACGAATTCCGACAGCGGTTCTTTGTCATCCTCGACACGCTGTGATATAATTATCTTGGAATTCAAGCACAAGGAGAGAACCCTGCATGAGAATTGCGATTGTGGATGATCTTGCTGCGGAACGCACACTGCTGAAAGACCGGCTGGAGCAGCAGCTTCACCGGAGAAATGTGCAGGCGGATATTCTGGAATACGAAAGCGGCGAGACATTTCTGGAAGCGGCAAGGAAAGCGCCCTTTACTGCCGCATTTCTTGATATTTATATGGATGGCATGACGGGCATGGAGGCGGCAAAGAAGCTGCGGAAAACCGACACGGACTGCCTGCTGGTTTTTACCACGACCTCGACCGACCATGCGCTGGAGGGCTTTCAGGTACGGGCGCTGCACTATCTGGTCAAGCCCTTTACCGAAGCGGACATCGATGCGCTGACGGACGAGCTGCTTGCCCGCATACCGCAGCCGGACAAATATATGGAGCTAAAGGTGGAGGGAAGCGAGATCCATCTGCGCTATCAGGACATCGTCTACGCAGAACACTTCGCCCACTTGATCTACGTCCATACGACGGTTCAAAAGACGCTTGCCACACGCCAACCCTTCAAGACGTTCATCGCCCCACTAAAGGATGACACACGCTTTTTTGTGTGCGGGCGCGGCGTGATCGTGAATCTGGAACACGCGAAGGATCTGGAAGGCGCCGCCTTCCGCATGGCGGACGGAAGCCGCGTGTTTGTCAGTCAGGACCTTCTGAAAAGTGCCCGGCAGGCGCTTATGGAGTTTTTGCTACAAAGGGGGCGGATGGCGTAATGGAGCTGCTGCGTCCAATTCTGGAGCTCGGCGTGGTGATTCCCGGCATGCTGCTTGCCTACTTTCCGGCAAAATCCAGCTTAAAGCAGCCGCTGTCAAAGCTTGTTTTGTGGCTTGTTCCGCTGCTTGCGCTGCTTTGCGCCGCCGGAGGCGTGGTGTGCTATGCGCGCCGCATGCCGACTGCGCCGATGCTTGCAGGCCTAACCTTGCTTGCAGTCGTGATCTACATAAAAACGCTCCGGATTTCGCTTTGGAAATCCGGAACGATTGCGTTGTCCGTCTGTGCGGTATTTGCCTGTATCAACAGCCTTTCAAGAGCGATCAACGCCGCTATGCTGGCCGGTTTGCCGCAGGTGCAGGCTGCGCCGTGGTTCTGCCTGCGATCTGCGATTTGCTATCATGCGATCTGCTGGCTGTTTGCCGCCATCGCCTATTATCCTGCGACGCACAGTGTGCGGAGAATGGTCGAGGATGAAAATTTTGCGCAGACCTGGTATGTGTTCTGGGTGCTGCCGCTGGTGTTCATTGCGCTGAATCTGTTTATGATTCCCAAGTATGCGGACACGCTCTATACCGGGCGTGTTTTGCAGGGGTATTTTGTGATCAGTATCGCACTTTTGTTTTTGATGCTTTTCTTCAACGCAATCTTCCTTCTGATGGCGATCAGCATCAACCGGAATGTGAGATTGCAGCAGGAGAACCAGCTGCTTTCCATGCAGCAGCAGCGCTACGAAAGCCTGAAAGCTGCCATTGAGGAAGCCCGGCAGGCGCGGCACGATCTGCGCCACCAACTATGTCAGCTCGCTGCCCTTGCAGAAGAAGGGGATCTTGAAAAGATCAAAGCCTATCTCTCCGGTGCGGTTTCCAGAATTCCAAGTCTTGAAATGCATTTCTGCGAAAACCGGGCGGCAGACAGCGTGGTCGGGTATTACTGTGCGCTTGCCAAACGCGAGAATATCCCGTATTCCGTGCAGATTGATCTGCCGGAATGTCTTCCTGTAGACGAAATCAATCTGTGTCTGGTTCTCTCGAATCTGCTGGAAAATGCGCTGGAAGCCAGCCTGCGCACTGCGCCTGCCCGACGCAGGATCAAACTGACAGCCTATCTGCATGGCAACAGTCTGGCACTGATTCAGGTTGAAAACACCTATGACGGAGTCATCCGCGAAAAAGGTGGTGTCTTTCAGTCCTCCAAGCGAAAAGGAGACGGCGTCGGACTTCAGTCCGTCCGTCACATCGCAGAAAAATCCAGTGGGGTGAGTACGGTTACCTATCAGGACGGCGTATTCCGCGCAAGGGTCATGCTCCGGGGATAAAGGCGGAGAGAGGGAACGCCGGACGCCGCAAACAGAGTTGGACTCTGGGAGATATCGGAGCAGGCACAGTCCGCTCAGCGGGCGGTGTCGGTCTGCGCAGCCCGGCGGGGCCGCGACGCCTCGGGACAGCGACACGCATAAGCGCATCGCTGTCCCGCAGGCTCTCTGCATTCTTCAAGAGCGCCTCTGACCAAGACCCAAAAGCGGCAAAGTTTGCCGTTCTGATACCCGGCCACGCAGGGTTTCCGAAACGTGTGAAACAGTCCGAGGGTAGTGATACCACCCCCGTCCGAAACACCCCTGTTTCGGCGTGTGAGCCCTTGTGTGCGATCTTTCTCCGAAAGGCGAGTGTGTACCCACTTTCACTTGCGAAAGCAAACGTGGGGCAATTGTGCCAAGACCATTTTTTGCCGTGTAATACTCATTGATGGAAGCATGAAAGCAGGGAAGGGGTGTTTGTAACAGCGTTTGAGAGAGCCTTGAAGTCCGTGTGACCAATGCATTGGATACGTTGGTATGACTGCGTTTCCTGCGCTTTTCGAGCCTTTTTCGGGGACGAAAAAGAAAGCAGTCGGCTATGGGTTTGTCAAGGGATAAAATTACAGTTTGCTTGTATAAGGGGTATATCGGAAAAGGGCGCAAAGAACCAGACCCTTTGCGGGCCGGATGAAAATGACGCGGCTCGGTTAACCGGCAGATTGCAAAATGGGTTGGTACGGTTGTCCATCCCGGAGGACAGCGAAGATCACAGTGGTCATCTTTCTGCTGACATGACCAATCACATTCATGTAATGCAGACCTTCGGATATTTTCTTTTCGTAATAGGTTTGAAACATCGGATCACGATGCACTGCTACCGTGGACGCCAACCAAATGGCACGACGTAAATAAGGAGATCCCCGCTTGGACATACGATTCTGGTTGCTCTTAAATTCTCCGGACTGCTTCACGGATGGATCAAGTCCCGCGTAAGCCAACAGCTTATCGGCAGAAGAAAAGCGAGTAACGTCACCGATCTCGCTTAAAATTGTTGCGGCGAGAACAGTCCCAACTCCCGGTATAGAGGTTAAAGGGTTATTAAACTCTTGGAAGAATACGGATATCTGTTTTTCCAAAGAATCTGCCTGTGCGGTTAAAGACAGGATCTGCTCAAGGAACATCCCAAGCAACATGGAATACACACCGTCACTGTCATCGATTCCAAAGCTGCTGCAGGCGGCCTCTTTCAGCTGATGGGCCTTCCACTCGCCAAAATGTCCGTTGCTGCTTTCCATAAGGAGATCCGTCAGTTTCCCGAGATGCGCATTTTTCACTTTTTGGGGTGTAGAATATTTCCGCAGTACGGCAATAGAAGCCTTGCTGAAAACAGAATCAAACAGGGATTCGTACTCCGGAAATATTCTGTCCAATAAGGCAATCAGCTTCCGCTTCAGATCAGCGGCCATGTCTACCAGATAGGCGCGGCTGCGGCACAGCGCTCGCAGAGCCAGGATTTTGTCCTGAGGTACGTTGCTGGCTTTGCAGCGGCCAAAGCGGACAAGGTCCGCAATGATGAGTGAGTCTCTGGCGTCGGTTTTGGCCTTGCGGATGTAAAGCTCCCGCAGGGAATGGGATTGGATAGGATTCAGAACCATGACTGCGTATCCGTCTTTCAAAAGTCTGGCGTAGAGTGCCAGCCAATAGTGGGCGGTGGATTCCATGGCGAATACGATCTGGCTCTTTACAAGGGTCAGTCTCCGTACCTGTTCCAGTAACAGATTGTAGCCGGTACAGTTATTCCGGAAGCTGAATGCCTTGCGGACAACCTGGCCATCCTCAGCGATGATGATGGCTTCGTGACTCCGTTTGGCAATGTCGATCCCGACAATGAACATAGTGTTGGCACCTGCCTTTCCTGTTGATGTACAGACAGTTCCTCATGTCCTTATGAGTCATATCCTGCATAGAAATCTGCGGAGAGATCACTCCCGCATCCGGCTCATTCATGAAATCCCATAAGGGAGAGGTCCCATACTGCTGTAAAGCGGACAGTGCCGCAGGGATAAAGCAGGGAACCTCTGTCTGCATGAGGAAATTATATCATCGTCACCGTTGGACGAGGATAGCATACGGTAAATGTGCAAGGAAAACGGATAATTATCGAGAGATTCAACGCATCTTATTTATAGCAGGATAAAGGACTGGCGTCTTAACCGACGCTCTGCCCAATCACTTCTGCCCGCAGTGCGGGCAGTTGACGGGGGGGGCAACGCAGGCGGTTGTGGCGTCTATTCGGGAGATTTTTTGTACGATTGGCGTCTAACGTCCGTGAAAGGCCGATGAATACAGGCTTTTCGACGGCGTCTTAGCGAGAAAGAAGGCATTTTATGAGTGATAACAAGGATCGCTTGACCTACCGGCCGGAGCCGGAAACCAAGCAAAAAATAGAGCGGTGGTATCAGGAAGATAACTGCCGCAGCAAAAACGAGTTCATCGAAAAGGCGGTGAACTGCTACGCGGATATGCTCGCCGCAGGCGAAAGCGCCACGCTGCCCCGTGCGGTGCAGTCTGCCATCGACGCGCGGCTGAAACTCTTCGAGGATCGCATCGCGTCGCTGCTCTACAAGCAGGCGGTGGAGATGGACATGGCAATGTCCATCCTCCTGCAAAGTCTCAATGTGAGCGAGGAAGTGCTTCGGCAGGAGCGGGCCAAAAGCATCGCCGCCGTCAAGTGCACCAACGGTCAACTGCGGATGGAGCAGAAGCTCCGTGAGCTGGAGAGTGAAGCATGGCAAGGCTGATCGTCAAAAGCCCGTACATCAAGTGCGGCGGCGAGAAAAGTGCCGGTGGGTATCTCAAGTACATCGCGACGCGGGAGCGGGTGGAGATCATCCCGGATGACCGTCCGCCGACACGAAAACAGGAGCAGCTTATCGCAAAGCTGGTGAAGGATTTTCCTGACGCAAAAGAGCTGATGGAGTACGAAGACTACCTCTCACACCCGACAAAAGCGACGGCGTCCGCGCTCATCACACTGACGCTGGAGGAAAACTGGGACAAGGTGCAGAGCATGGAGGGCTACGCCAAGTACATCGCTCTGCGTCCGAGAGCGGAGCGGCTGGGTGAACACGGCCTGTTCGGTGATGACGATGCCGTTGACCTCGCCGCTGTCGCGGACGAATTGGATCACTACACCGGCAACGTGTGGACGCACATCATCTCCCTCCACTGGGAGGACGCGGAGCGGCTTGGCTACAACCACGCAGAGGCGTGGCGCACGTTGTTGCGGACGCACCGCAATGACATCGCCGCGGCGATGAGGATCCCGCCGGAGGACTTTCGCTGGTACGCCGCCTTCCACGATGAAGGTAACCATCCTCACGTCCACATGATGGCGTGGTCGGCTAAGCCGAATCAGGCATACCTGTCCAAAGATGGGATACGGCAAATCAAGTCCACGCTGACCAACCAAATTTTCCGTCAAGAGCTGCTGCACGTCTACGAACAGAAAAGTAAATCGCGAGACGAGCTGGTGGCGGAAGCACGGAAAGCCATGTTGGAGTTGGTGAAGGCAATGCAGGAGATGACCTGCATCCACCCAGAGGCGGAGCGGATGATCTGGAATCTGTCGCGGCAGCTCGGTCAAGTCGGCGGCAAGAAAACCTACAGCTATCTGCCAAAGCCCATGAAAAAGCTGGTGGATGAGATCGTCGACCAAATGGCGCGGCTGCCTACTGTGGATGCGTGCTACCAGACATGGTGGGAACTGCAATGTCAGGTGGAGGATTACTATTCCGAGGGGAAGAAACGGCTGCGTCCGCCGCTGTCTCAGCAAAAGGAGTTCCGCCAGATCAAGAACGCGGTCATCCGTGAGGCGGAGCATATTCGCATAAACAGATTTTCCTTTGAGGATGAGGAAATGCAGGATGGCGGCGAACAGATCAGTACCTACGGCATGAGCTATGAATGTCAGGATGTGCAAAGCGTGGCCAACGATGAGAGTTACCCTCTGGAGGAACGGGATGAAGCGGCGGAGCAGTTGGAGCAGCTTGCGGATGCAGGCGATGCTCATGCCCAGTACATCATCGGCACGGCGTACCGTGATGGTGGGCTGCTGATACCCGACACGGTCAAAGCACAAAAGCTGTTGGAATGCGCCGCCGAGCAGGACTTGGACGCGGCGCAGTATGCCCTTGGCAAGCTGTATCTCTCCGATGATGCAGACGTTCACGATCCTGCCAAGGGGATCTACTGGCTGAAACGCTCTGCTGACAACGGCAACGATTACGCCGCCTACCGGTTGGGAAAGGAATATCTCAGCGGCAAAAATGTATCAAAAGACACTTCGACTGCGGCGGAATACCTGCGGCAGGCCGCGAACAATGGAAACGCCTACGCACAGTACCTCTTGGGAAAGCTGACCCTCATGGGCGAGGGCGGTCCCAAGGACCCAGACGCCGCCTACGAATGGTTCGAGGCGGCGCGGGATAACGGCCACACTTACGCGGAATTTTTCTTGAAACGCATGGAGCGCGGCGAACAGGAGCCGCCCTCCGTCCTGTTGTCAGCCACCCGGCTGCTCTACCACATGGGCAATATCTTTCGGGACAACGCCCCGGCTCCCGCTACCACCGGTGTCCAAATCGACCGCAAGCGGTTGCAGGAGCTCCAACGCAAACGCATCGCCCTTGGCCACAAGCCGGACGACCATGAGTTGGAACAGCAGCAGGGATTTTCAATGAAATTCCATATGTAAAGCGGGTCGAGGTGTTCAGTTTTTGCGCCGCAATAGTCAAAGAAACATTTGCAAAAACAGTAGCTTTGTGAGCGGAGTTGTGGTATGTGTTGTGGTTACCAAAAGGAGGTGCCGCAATGTACGACTACATGAAAGCCTTGCAGGAACGATTCGACGAAAAGCAGCCAGTGCAGCTCGTCTACGCCGTCCAATCCGTCCGTGAGGGCCCGCGCGATGGCATAGATGCCGAAAGCCGCAGAAAGCTGCTGCGGCTGTTGGACGCACAAAACACTCTGTTGGCGAGGTCCACGTTGATGAGCTTCACGGCAGGCTTCAAGCTGGCGGCCGGTATCGCCGGAGAACTGGGAGCTCCTTACTCCTTCGAAGCCGACGAAGAGCAAAAAGCAAAGGAGATGATCACGAATGGCTAAAAAACGCGCCAACGGCGAGGGCAACATTCGCAAACGCGCAGACGGGCGTTGGGAGGGGCGCTATACCGCAGGTTACCACCCCGAAACCGGAAAACGCATCATCAAAAACGTGCTGGGTAAGACGCAGGCGGAATGCAAGGCAAAGCTCAGTGCCGCAATGGCGGCTACCAGAGGAATCGATGTCAGCCGCGCTGATGAGTACACGGTAGCAACTTGGCTGCGTAGCTGGTATGAGATCTACGCAAAGCCGAATATCCGCATCTCAACAGCAAACCGCTATCAACTGATGGTCGAGCAATACACGATTCCCCGCATCGGCAGCATCAAACTGACAAAGTTGACTGCCCATGACTTACAAAAGC
>OJRI01000162.1_pt1 | contig 53541 bp, 65 predicted proteins | sample 1599151 | NCBI WGS metagenome assembly OJRI01 (sample SAMN03922457, study PRJEB24848) | human gut metagenome | isolation source: stool sample | host: Homo sapiens | place: Germany | collected 2009-11
ATTGTAAATGATAATTTAGCGGCTTGACATAGATGTGGTTATTACATCTTTTAAGTCGTTGAGCTTGGCAATTTCATGGGTGTTTTCAATCATTTTCGCATACAACGGTGTTACTTGCTTCTCGAAATGTTGAAGTACATCTTCTGTGGGCAGAATAAGAGGTATCTTTCTTAGCACATTAAGGCTTACATACGATTGAGTGCTTCCTGCCATATATGAAGATATATAGTTCTCCACGATTTTACTTTTTAGATACGAGAGAATGAAATACCGTATTGTAGGATTTTGAGAGGTACGGAACAAACCTACATTCTTTATCGCAAAGTCAACTTCTTTGTCTGTTATGAATGAAATAATACCGATTGTTCCAATCATACTAAAAAGAATATCCCCATATTCGACTTTGCTTCTCTCATTGGCTTTCTTGAAATCGGCTTCACTAATAAAATACGCATCACTACGGTCAACAGCGTATGGGAGCAGATGACGAGAAGTGATAAGATATTTACCAGATTCAGTTGGGCTTGGCGAGTCGTGTGTGCCATCACGAACATCGACGGCGGTATCCAAGTCAACTAAGTTCCAAGTGGCAGGATATTTTCCAAACTCAAATTCTATGTAATCGGAATAGTTGGCTCTTTCGTAGTCAATAAATTCTGATTTGAAGATTGCTTGCACCGTAGCTTCTAAATTATCATTTACTGCAAGGAGTGTGAAAAATGGATAAAGAAAAGTTAATCAAACTTGCAGAGGACTTATATCAAAGTGCATTTGACGCTAATGCGTATTATGCAATTATGATGCAGTATAGAGAAATGAGCAAGAAGTACAACAATGAAATGAATCTTTCGCCGGCTTTTTATCAAGTAGTGTATGGGGCGTTGCAAAAGGCTTGTTTTATGGAAATTGCAAAATTGTATGATAAAACAAAAGACGTTGTTTCAGTTGGTTTGCTCTTAAAGTATTGCAGAGATAATTTGGACTTATTTCCCGAATATAGAGATATAGTAACAATTAAGGAAGATGGCAGAGAATATTCTTTTCAAGTGCCATACCAGCATCATTTGAAACCAACGGAAGAATGTTTCTATGAAAATGAAGTGAAAAGCCAAAGAGAAATTCTAAAACTGTTTGATACACCTGATTTTGAAAAAGTACCAGTACGAGTTAATCTGACATTTTCAGGGCTTTTAGAATTATATCAAAAGCGTTTTTGCTCTCTTAGCAAGAAACAAGAGAATATTCGTGTTCAAAGAAATAAAATATATGCTCATAATGATGAGAAACATATTTTAGCAGAAGAAAAGGTATGGGACAAAAATCCGGTTACATATCCTGACATTCAGGAGTTGATAGATTTTGCTCTTGATTGCACAAGGCTAATACTTGGGGCATTGACTGGAGTGAGCCGTGCAGTGAGTTATGGAAATATAGATGATATGGAAGGAACTCTAATGCTTGCAAAATTGGGACTGAAATATCAGGATTATGAAATGGAACAGCGACATAAGCAAATATTGAAAGAGATATATGCTGATAAAAAGGAGTGAACGCAATGGCAAATTTTAATGAACACGCATTGGAAATGTCAATAATGGAGTTGTTCAAAGACGAGGGGTACACCTATGTCAGCGGCGACCAGATACATAGAGAAAGGACAGAGGTTTTGCTTACGGACGACCTGAAGCAATACCTCTATAATCGCTATGCGAAAGATGGTATCACACCGAGTGAGGTGGATAGTGTCATTCTAATGCTGCGTAATATTTCCGGTACGATTTATGAAGCAAACAAAGCTGTATTTAAGTTGCTCTGCGATGGATTTATTCTTAACCGTGAGGATAGAACGCAGAAAGACCTCTATATTGAACTTATTGATTTCGACACTCCCGAAAACAATATATTCAAAGTGGTTAATCAGTTTGAAATTGAAGGCGTAAATAATCAGTTGCGTATTCCTGATGGCATTGTGTTCGTAAATGGTATTCCTGTTGTTGTTCTTGAATTTAAGAGTGCGGTACAAGAGAATACGACCATAATGGACGCATATAAGCAGCTTACAATCCGTTACCGTAGAGATATTCCGGAGATTTTCAAATACAATGCGTTTGTTGTTATCAGTGACGGAGCAAATAATAAATATGGTTCTTTCTTCAGCCCATATGATTTCTTCTATGCGTGGAGAAAGATAAACTCAGACGATAAAGAACTGGACGGTATCAATTCTCTTGTAACAATGATAAAGGGACTTTTCCGAAAAGACCGTTTGCTTGAAGTTATCAAAGATTTTATTTATTTTCCGGATAACTCAGATAAGGATTTGAAGATAGTGTGCCGTTATCCACAGTTCTTTGCGGCAAATAAATTGTATGAGAATATCAAGGCTCATCTTCGCCCTGAAGGAGATGGTAAAGGTGGTACATACTTCGGAGCAACAGGGTGCGGCAAGAGTTATACAATGCTTTTCCTTACCCGTATGCTGATGAAAAGCAAATACTTTTCTTCCCCGACTATTCTCATTATTACAGACAGAACAGACCTTGATGACCAGCTTTCCAAACAGTTTGTAGGTTCAAAGAAATATATCGGAGATGAAACTGTTGTAAGTATTGAGTCCCGTGAGAAACTTCGTGAGGAGCTTCAAGGACGAGAGAGTGGCGGTGTTTATCTGACTACCATTCAGAAATTTACAGAGGATTTGCAGCTTCTTACAGACAGAACGAACGTTATTTGTATTTCTGATGAAGCACACAGAAGCCAAATCAATCTCGACCAAAAGGTTAAGATTACAGAGTCAGGTGTTCAGAAAACCTATGGCTTTGCAAAGTATCTGCACGACTCTTTACCAAATGCAACTTATGTTGGATTTACCGGAACTCCGGTTGATGGAACAATCGAAGTCTTTGGTGGTGTTGTAGACGCATATACAATGACGGAAGCTGTTAAGGACGGTATTACAGTTAATCTTGTTTACGATGGTCGTGCAGCTAAGGTTATGCTTAATCAGGACAAGGTAAGACAGATTGAAGAATATTATGCACAGTGTGAGCTTGAGGGAGCAAATGAACATCAAGTAGAAGAAAGTCAGAAAGCAGTTGCTAAAATGGAAGTTATTATTGGCGACCCTGATAGACTTCGTGCTGTTGCGGAGGATTTTATCAAGCATTATGAAACCCGTGTGGCAGAAGGTGCAACCGTAGCAGGCAAAGCAATGTTTGTATGTTCCAACCGAAATATAGCATACGATTTCTATAAAATAGTAAAGGAACTCAGACCGGAATGGACAGAAAAGAAGATTTGTGATGACGGGGTTGTTCTGAGTGAAAAAGATAAAAAAGAGTTGAAGCCAATGGAAAAAATTAAGTTGGTTATGACTCGTAATAAAGATGATGAAAAAGACCTCTTTGATATGCTTGGCACAAAAGAGGATAGGAAAGAATTTGACCGTCAGTTCAAAAATCCGAAGTCAAACTTTAAGATTGCCATTGTTGTAGATATGTGGCTGACTGGTTTTGATGTGCCGGAGCTTGATACGATTTACATTGATAAGCCTATTCAGCAGCATACCCTTATTCAGACGATTTCCCGTGTAAATCGTGTATGCGAGGGCAAGGATAAAGGCTTGATTGTTGACTACATAGGTATCAAAAAAAACATGAACACTGCCCTCAAGAAATATACGAATTTTGAGAGCGAAGAATTTGAAGGTGTGGAGCAGTCTATCACGATTGTAAAAGACCAGTTAGAAGTTCTTGGTCAGATGTTCCACAACTTTAACAGTAGTGATTTCTTCAACGGTTCTCCTACTGAACAGCTTGCCTGCCTGAATCGTGCAGTTGAGTATGTGCAGTTGTCTGAAGAACTGGAAAGAAGATTTATGGCAGCAGTCAAGAGAATGAAGCAGGCATTTAATCTTTGTAGTTCAAGTGAGAAATTCTCTGATGAAGATAAGGATTATATCCATTTTTATTGTGCTGTCCGTTCTATCCTTTTCAAGTTGACAAAAGGCGATGCACCGGATATTGAGCAGATGAACGCTCGTGTCCGCAAAATGCTTGAGGGTGCAATTCAGTCTGATGGCATTGAGGAATTATTTGAAACCGGAAAGCATATATCGGTGGACATTTTCAGCGATGAGTATATGGATAAGATAAATGCTATTCAGTTGCCGAATACGAAAATCAAGATACTTCAAAGACTTCTTTCTCAGGCGATTGACGAGTTTAAGAAAGTCAATAAGATTATGGGTGTGGAATTTGCAGACAGACTCAAGAAAGTTGTTGATGAGTATAATAACCGTCGTCGTGATGAAGCGTATGCCAACGAAGTCCTTGATGATGTTGCGGAGCAGCTTGCACAGTTGTTGTCTGAACTGAAAACAGAAAAGAACTCCTTCAAGAATATGGGTATAGATTATGAAGAAAAAGCTTTCTATGATATTTTGAAAGCAGTTTCCAAGAAGTTTGAGTTTGAATATCCGGACGATAAAATGATTGAACTATCCAAGAGGATAAAGTTGATTGTTGATGATAAGTCACGCTATACCGATTGGTCTGCCCGTGATGATATTAAGGCAAACTTGCAAGTGGATTTGATATTGCTGCTTGATGAGTTCGGCTATCCGCCAGTAACCATTGATGATGTTTACAAGGAAGTTCTTGAGCAGGCAGAGAATTTCAAGAAGTATGCACAGTAAATGAGAGGTGTAAATGTAAATATGTTTTATGACGATTTAAATACAGAAGAACAAGTATCATACCTTATTAAACCAATCCTTCAAGTCCTTCAGGAAGCAGGTGGACAGTTAGAGCGTTCTGAAATTAGAGACAGAATTAGTGAGTTAGATGAGCATATTGCTGAATTTGAACAGAAACTATATACATCTAATAAAACAGGAAATCAGTATAAAAAATTTGATTTTAAGTTTAATTTTGCTATTAAAGAGCTTAGTTATGTCGGACTCATATCTTATGTGAAATTCAATCCAAAGATTACACTTACTCAAGATGGAGCAAATGTAGATTTAACAGATTTTGATGTTAAGACAGAAGTAAGGGATAAGGCTCGAAGCTATTGGGAGGAACATTCGACTAAGAACAAATCGAAAAACAAGCCAGTAGAAACACTGGAGGTTGAAGACGAGGAGAATGAATCCACAGATGACGAATTGTTAGATGATTTCAAGGTAAAACTTCAGAGTGCAATCGCTAATATGTCTCCAGCAAAGTTTGAACAATTTTCACGAGCACTTCTTACAAAGATGGGAGTGGAGTTTACCAACAAAGGCGTTCAGGTGTCAAATGATGGTGGCATTGATGGTTATGGATATCACGTAGATGCCGATGATTTTAGAACAACCAGAGTGGTTATTCAGTGTAAAAGATTTAATTCAAATCCAGTGAGTGAGCCGGATATCAATCAATTTCTTGGGGCGATGAACAAATATCAAGCCGATTATGGAGTATTTATTACTAATAGCCGATTTACCAATAAGGCAAGAGAGGCTGCGAGAGAAGGTACGCCGATAACACTGATTGACGGAAATGATTTAATCAGACTGGTTATTAAATATGAATTGTATATAACACCAGTCACAACATATGTATTGGATGGTTTTTATACCGAGGATTGACACTAACGATAGCATAATTTACTCAAAGGATTTTTAAAAGGGGGCATAGAATGATGGCAAAGCAAAAGACCTATATCGCAATCGACCTTAAATCATTCTATGCTTCTGTGGAGTGTAAAGAACGAAATCGTGACCCATTGACAACAAATCTTGTGGTTGCAGATAAGAGCAGGACAGAGAAAACCATCTGCCTTGCGGTATCTCCGTCATTAAAAAGTTATGGGATACCCGGCAGACCACGCTTGTTTGAAGTCGTGCAAAAGGTAAAAGAAGCTAATAATACCCGAAGGTGGAAAGCACTAAATCGTACATTTACTGGTTCGTCTGATGACAGTACAGAATTAAATGCGAATCCGGCATTGGAGATTGATTATATCGTTGCACCACCTCGTATGGCATACTATCTGGAATATAGTACCAAGATTTACAGTGTTTACTTGAAATACATTGCTCCGGAAGATATTTTCCCGTACTCGATTGATGAAGTATTCATAGATGCAACCAATTATCTGAATACCTATCAGATGACTGCAAGGGAACTTGCCATGACGATGATACAGGATGTTTTGAAAACAACAGGAATTACGGCAACAGCCGGAATCGGCACGAATATGTACTTGTGTAAGATTGCAATGGATATCGTGGCAAAGCATATTGAGCCGGACAAGGACGGTGTGCGAATTGCCGAATTGGATGAAATGTCTTACCGCAGACAGCTATGGAATCATAGACCGCTTACAGATTTCTGGAGAGTTGGTAAAGGCTATGCAAAGAAACTGGAAGAACATGGACTTTTTACTATGGGAGATATTGCAAGGTGTTCCATCGGAAAGTCGAATGAACTGTATAACGAAGAACTGCTCTACAAGCTGTTTGGAATCAATGCGGAATTGCTAATTGACCATGCTTGGGGATATGAACCTTGTACGATGGAGCAGGTCAAAGCCTATAAGCCGGAAACCAATAGTGTATGTTCAGGACAGGTACTTCACTGCCCGTATGATTACGAAAAGGCAAAGTTGATTGTAAAAGAAATGACCGACCAAATGGTGCTTGATTTGGTGGATAAAGGACTTGTAACTGACCAGCTTGTGTTGACAATCGGCTATGATATTGAGAATTTAAGTAATCCGAACCTAAAATATCAATACAAAGGCGAGGTTACGATTGACCGATATGGACGCAAAGTTCCAAAGCACGCACACGGAACAGCGAATCTTGAGAAAAAAACTTCCTCTACTCGATTGATTACCAACGCCGTGATGGACTTGTATGACAGGATAGTTGACGAGCATTTGCTTGTACGCAGAATAACAATCACAGCGAATAAACTTGTTGATGAAAAATCCGTCAAGCAGGAAGATGAATACCAGCAACTCGACCTCTTTACCGATTACGAAGCACAGAGGAAGAAGCAGGCGGAGGAAGAAGAAAAATTAGAACGGGAAAGGCGTATGCAAGAAGCAATGCTGAGTATCAAAAAGAAGTTTGGCAAGAATGCTGTGTTGAAGGGAATGAACCTTGAAGAAGGTGCAACCGCCAAAGACCGAAACGAGCAAATCGGCGGTCATAAGGCTTAAATAAACTGAAATTTGAGGAATAAAATATGGGCATATTAGAAATAGTTTTTAATTCAAGAAAATTTGATTTGAATGATGATGTTCTGATGGGATTTGATAATTACTTTGATAAAAAAAGTAAGGATTATAATAGTTTTTGTTTAGACGAAGAAGATATTAATTCTTTACAAAACTTTGTAGCACAGATTAAGTCTGCTGACTCAGATAGTGTAATTTATGTATCTACTTATGGCTATGAAATCACAAATAGTAAAGGAGAAAAATCAACATACGCCGATGCTCTTTGGATTGACACAGTTTTACCTATTTCCCAAATAGAGAGATATATTGAAAAAAGTGGTGTTGCTGAACCAAGTAATATTTCTTTTGTTGGAGATAGTGATGAATGTGGAAACTATAAAGTATGGATTATAGCTCAGGAAGAGAATAATCCTCATATTATAGAGCTGACTGACCGCAAGAAGATAGACCATATGATAATATTATATTGGGATTGATAAGTTATAAAATTCAAGTTTGAAAGGAGTGTTAAATATGAAATTCCCATTTTATGATGCACCAAATACAGCTACAATAACCTGTTGCCACATATTAGAGAATGGAGAACCTATTTTGTATGTATCACATGATGAAGATGATGGAATGTGGCAATTTCTATGTGGAAAAGCACATGAAACAGACGAAGCAAAGTTAGTATCCTTAAAATCAGTATTCGACTTAGATAATTCTGTTGGTATTCTAAAGGATATGCCTTGCGGTTACTATGCTGAAAGAAAAGCTCAAGATGATGAATGGAGTGTTAGAAAACGGTAACTATCAGCTCGGTCAATTCAAGTTTGGAGAATTGAGAAAATCGGAAGTTATGGAGGTACTTTATGAACGAGAGAGAAAAAATTATCCGATTATGGTTTGATATGTGGATTAAGAAAGCAGATTTAGGAATTGACAATATTTTTACAGATGATGTTGTATATACTGAGAGTTGGAGTCCTAAATATGAAAACCGCAAAACGGTAAAGCACTGGTTTGACGAATGGAATACACGCGGAAGTGTTCTTGTCTGGGAGATTAAGCAATTTTTTCATCAAGGCAATCAAACAATCGTGGAGTGGTATTTTAAAAGCAAAATGAATAATGGAAATGTTGAAGAATTTGACGGAATATCTTTAATTGTATGGACACAGGATAACAAAATAAAATCATTAAAAGAGTTTGGTTGCAATCTTCATAATTACAATCCATATCGAGATAGTGATATTCCCGTATTTCGAGAAGAAAAAGCAAATTGGTTTTGAGAGGACTATAAATTCAAGTTTGTCGAGCAAAGGAGGTGCTGTAACAGATGGATGAACATTCCTATGACGATATAATCAATCTGCCGAATCCGACATCGAAGAACCATCCTCGTATGTCACTTCACGACAGAGCAGCACAGTTTGCACCTTTTGCGGCACTTACAGGACACGATGCAGCCATTAAAGAGACTGCAAGGCTAACAGATGAACGGTTAGAGTTAAGCGATGAAGTCATTATGAAATTAAATGACCAATTAAATATGATTAGAGATAATATCGGCACAGAACAGGAAATATCAATAACTTATTTCGTGCCTGATGATAAAAAATCCGGAGGAGCATATCTCACGCATTCCGGCATAGTGAAAAAGATTGATGAATTTGAACGCAAACTGATTATGCAGGATGAAACAGTAATTCCGACTGAACAAATCAGCGTGATACAGGGAGAAATGTTCAAAGGACTATATGAGTAATAGCTTGGAAAGGGCAAACAATGGAAACAAAGCCGAGAATATTATACTTAAAGAAAATATTAGAGGAACGAACGGACGAGGAACATCCGCTTTCGACGACGCAGCTAATCAATATATTGAATGATGAATACGGAATATCTGCACATAGAACGACGGTCACAAAAGATATTGCTGCACTTCAGGAGTTTGGAATGGATATTGTTACTATCCATTCTACTCAGAGCAAATATTTTGTAGCCAGCCGTAAGTTTGAATTGCCGGAACTGAAACTGCTGATAGATGCAGTGGAGTCATCGAAGTTCATTACAAAGAAGAAAAGCGAAACTCTGATTGAGAAGATACATACGATGACCAGTCCGGGGCAGGTGGCAAAGCTGAAGCGTAATAACTATGTGGTCAATCGCATTAAGCCGGATAATGAGCAGATATATTACATTATTGACGCTATAAACGACGCCATCAATGCAGGCAAGCAGATTTCTTTTCAGTATTATGATTATACTGGATTAAAGAAAAAGGTTCTGAAGAACAAGGGCGAAGTGTATAAGCTCAGTCCGTATAAACTTCTCTGGTGTGGGGACTATTATTATGTTCTCGGATATTCTGAGAAGAAAAGTAAGGTTATCAATTTCAGAGTAGACCGTATTGCTTCAAAACCTGAGATATTGGATAAGGACATTATTCCTATGCCTGATGATTTTGATATTGAAAATTACACAAAGGAAGTTTTCTTTATGTTCTCAGGCGAGAAAGTTCTTGTGGATTTACGGTGTGATAACAGTCTGATGAAAACAATGGTTGACCGTTTCGGAGAAGATGTGACAACCCTTGCGTATGATATGACGTCTTTCAGGGTACAGACCGAAGTATCAGCCAGCCCTACCTTTTTCGGTTGGGTGTTTGGCTTTAATGGAAAAGTACAGATACTTGCACCGGAAAGTGTGAAAGAACAGTACAAACAGATGATTGCACAAGCCGATGAGGGTATGCAGGAAAAAGGAAACAAAGAACAGGAAATGTAACACTCCAAAGCATACGATGTCAAGAAACGGCAGAATCTTCCCACAAAGCTCGAAGTATGAATATGCTTAGGGCGTGGAGTTTATCCGTTTGTGAATACAACCGCCCCAAACTATCATTGTGAAATTTGGTTAGCCGTGAACGAAAAAGGCGAGTAATAAGGACAGCAACTGCGAGTTGCTTGTTTGAGATAATGCGTGAGACTATAATAAAGGTGTAAGGGAGGTACTGCATAATGGATACAAAACAGGTCATACTTGAACTTCGTACTCAAAAGGGAATGTCGCAGGATGAGCTTGCAGAAAAAGTTTTTGTAAGTCGTCAGGCAGTTTCACGTTGGGAAAACGGAGAAACAGTTCCGAATACGGAAACATTGAAATTGCTGTCAAAAGTATTCGATGTTTCCATAAATACACTTTTAGGCTCACCGAGAAAGCTTATTTGTCAATGCTGCGGAATGCCGCTTGAAGATGATGATATTATCGGACACAATCACGATGGTTCTTTCAATGAGGACTATTGTAAGTGGTGTTATGCCGACGGAACATATACTTACAATGATATGGATGATTTGATTGAAGTTTGTGTTAAGAATATGGTAAGCGAGAATTTCACGGAGGAACAAGCCCGTTCTTATATGAAAGAGCTGCTTCCTACTTTGGATTACTGGAAGAAATATGATGAGCTTAGTGATAACGGTCAGTTTGAAGAATTCAAGAAAAAGTTAATCAATGAAATTAACGAATTGAATGTTGACGGAATGCCAAAGGTGGAAAAACTGAATGCCCTTGTGGGAAAGTATGTGAATCTTGAGTACCGGCTTCCGAATGGGCAAGCGGCTAAGTTTTTGAATGAGGCAAAGACATATCTGGGCAATCAGCTTGAATGTGAATACGGCGGCGATAGATGTTTCGGCGTTGTTGCAGATATGGATTTTATTCTTATTTGCACTTATGAAGAAGACGGTAAGAATCCGGAACTTGTATTGTATAAGAAAAGATGAGAATAGAGAAAAATAGTAAGCCATTGGAGTTAATGATTTCAGTGCAAGCAAAGAAATTTTGAGGTGTTAGCAATTTGCGACACCTCTTTTCTTTTGCGAAAAACCTACTTGAAAAAATTTTCGTATCAGGTATAATAAAACTATCGAAAGCAAACTGCTTCCGATAGAAAAGAAAGCGAGGTGCAGGTATGAGAAGCAAGAGTCCTGAACTTATGAGTGAGATAAAAAAGTATATCGAGGATTATTACCTGCAAAACAGACAATCCCCATCGACTACAAAGATTGCTGAAGCTGTTGGTATTGCCAGAGGTACAGCATACAAATACTTGGTAGAAATGGCTGAGAAGAATATGATTGAGTACGACGGGCAGGAGATTAGTACCAATGTGACCCGTAAGTACAGTGGCGAACAGACACAGACACCGATTGTAGGTTCTATTCCTTGTGGCAGTCCTCAGTATGAGGAAGAAAATATTGAAGAATATGTATCACTTCCTACTGCTATTTTCGGCAAAGGAGATTTCTTTATATTAAGAGCAAGCGGTCAGTCTATGATTGAAGCAGGGATTGATGACGGCGACCTTGTGGTTGTCAAAAAGCAGGTAGAAGCCAATGAGGGCGATATAGTAGTTGCCCTTGTGGATAATCAGAATACATTGAAACGCTACTTCCGAGATGATGAGAATAAGAAAATCATTCTCCACCCGGAAAATAAGAAGATGAAAGACATCATTGTAGATGAGTGCTGCATTCAGGGTGTGGCTTGTCACATCATCAAAGAACTATAGCAGAGGACAGACGAATGAGAACACTTGAAGGAATTCGCTATCTAATCAATTTGGATAGTGCGGAAATACAACAGAACTTTGCCGGAGGAGTTGCACCGCCGGACAAGGTGGAGTCGGAGGTGGACACAACTTGAGTATTTATATGTCAAGAGCCGAGTTGGAAGAAATCAGCGAAGGCTTGATAACAGCTTATGCTAATAAGTTTAGCAATCGAGTGATTCAATCCATCGACATAGAACATTTCATTACAGAATTTCTTATGTTACGAATTGAATACGCTTCTTTCGCAGAAGATGATGCAGGCAGGATTGGTTTTCTGGCAGATGGAGCAACACCACTGCTGATACATCAGGACGGAAAAATTATTCCCTTTGTTTTCCCGAAAGATACCATCGTACTTGATAAATTTCTTCTTGCTGAAAAGGAGCAGGGACGTCGCAGATTTACAATGGCACACGAAGCGTCACATCATATCTTGAGTAAGATGTATGCAATGCCGAGTGAAGGACGCTTTCATGCAGAGTATGACAGTGAGCGTAGTTATTCCAAAGAGGAACTGGCTCAGATGTTTGCGTCTGTTGAGTGGCAGGCAGATACAATGGGAGCTTCGCTTCTTATGCCGAGAAGAATTATTGAAAATGCCTTGGCGAAATATAATCAGTCAAATCCGATAAGAGTTTATGGCGATAATACCATTACTTCAAAGGATAAAGCAGTTATCCGCAGAATGGCAGCTTATATCGGAGTATCTTATACAGCCTTGGTTATCAGATTGAGAGATATGGGGCTATTTGAGTATCACAATATCCTTGAGTACATTTCCAATGAGTTAAATCTGGGAGGTGTTTCACAATGAGGTTACAGACTCAGGTAGCACCTGAAATACAAAAGAGATTGCTTCTGTCAAGAGTAGAAGCAGAAAGTCTGAAAGAGCGTGATATTCTCTGCCCGACTTGCGGGTTCAGGATACAAAGAGTTTTTTCAGACGCAACCGGACATTTGAGTGTGAAGTGTCAGAAATGCAAGAATGTCCACATCTTAAATCTTGCTTACTTCCGCAGAATCCGTAGGAACGGATATGGCAGGAATTGCAGGCGATGAAGATTACAAGTAAATATCGAAACGATTTCTAATCGAGTAAGCGGAGATAAGCAATTTATTTGCTAAACTACCAAGCACCGTACGAAGCCGGATAAGTGAAGAATAGAAGTATTCTTTGCTGTCCAGATTCGACGGTGCTTTTTTTGTTGCTGTTTTATTCGATTATGCTTCGTGCAGTATTAGGTCTTTTCCCTTACTTGGGAAAGGACTTTTATGTTTTATAACGCATGGCAATGCCAGATAGCTGAGTACCCGTAATCTCCGAATTTTCTATATAAAAAAGCAATTTTAGAAAATTCAAAGGAGATTACGAAAATGACAAACAAACTTACATTAACAGAACAAGAAGAATTATTTGCAAAGGATTGTAAACTGATAAACCTTAAATACGAATATAACGGCTATACCGGAGATGAAAGATGGGCGATTATTACGGAATTATCTGTAAAAGAGCTTTGGGAGAAGTATCCCCTTGTTATAGAAAGATATTCTCCGTTTCTCATATAATGTTGACTGCGTTCAACAACCCATTTCATATAGAATTATGCGAGGACAGCTTAAAAACTGTCCTCGTTTTGCTTCTCTGCTATGGCTTGGGTATCGGAGTGTATTTCTCAACCCAAAAGAATTACAGAAGGCGTGAAGAACATGGCTCTGCAAAATGGGGCAATGCGGGAGCTGTGAATAAGAAGTATCGCCAGTCGCCGACTTCCAATAACAAGCTGATGACACAGAATGTCTGTATCGGACTTAACGCAAAGAAGCACCGAAGAAATCTAAACACTCTTGTGTGTGGTGGTTCGGGTGCCGGTAAGACAAGGTTCTATTGCAAACCAAACCTTATGCAGTGTAATACCTCATTTGTAATCCTTGACCCAAAGGGCGAAATCCTGAGAGATACGGGTAAGCTTCTTGAACAGCAAGGATACGAAGTAAGAGTGCTTGACTTGATTTCAATGGAAAAGAGTCATTGCTACAACCCATTTGTCTATCTTCAGAATGACAACGATGTGCAAAAGCTCGTGACAAACCTTTTCAAGAGTACAACTCCAAAAGGCAGTCAGGCACAAGACCCGTTTTGGGACACCTCTGCATCAATGCTTTTGCTTGCACTTGTCTTTTATCTGCATTATGAAGCACCGGAGGAAGAACAGAACTTCGCAATGGTTATGGAAATGCTCAGAGCCGGTTCGATTGAGGACGAGGAAGATACAAGACCTTCTCCCCTTGATGAACTGTTTGCTGAACTGGAGATGTCAAATCCTGACCATATCGCTTTGAAGTATTATCGTTCCTATCACTCAGGTGCGGCAAAAACCTTGAAGTCAATACAGATAACGCTTGCTTCAAGACTGGAAAAGTTCAACCTTGAAAGTCTTGCTTCGCTAACAACCACAGACGAGCTTGACCTTCCATCCTTGGGAGAGAAAAAGGTCGCTCTGTTTGCTTTAATACCGGATAACGATTCCAGCTTTAATTTCTTGGTATCTATTCTTTACACGCAGCTCTTTCAGCAGTTGTTCTATGCTGCTGACCATATCCACGGAGGGTCATTGCCTGTCCCTGTTCACTTTCTGATGGACGAGTTCGCAAATGTCAGCTTGCCTGACGACTTTGACAAGATACTGTCGGTTATGCGTTCCCGTGGTGTATCTGTAAGTATCATCTTACAGAACTTGGCACAGCTAAAGGCTCTGTTTGAAAAGCAGTGGGAAAGCATTGTCGGTAACTGTGATGAGTTTTTATATCTCGGCGGCAACGAGCAAAGCACCCACAAATATGTGTCCGAGCTTCTCGGAAAAGAAACCATTGATACCAACACCTACGGAAAGAGTTCCGGTCGAAGCGGAAACTACTCCACCAACTATCAGATTAGCGGTAGAGAGCTTCTTACCCCTGACGAGGTTCGTATGCTCGACAACCAATATGCAATTCTGTTTATCCGTGGAGAACGCCCCGTTATGGATTTCAAATACGATATTTTGAAACATCCAAATGTGGCATTTACAACCGATGGAAAAGCTTCTCCATATAAGCACGGCGAAGTTACCATCAAACATTCTTCAATTTCCGTTCTGTCTATCAACCCGGATAAATTGCTGGATGAGGATTACGGAGAAACCAACTACGAACTTCTGTCCGATGAGGATTTTGAAGTAAATAAAAACCTATTTTAATGGAGGAAAACACAATGAATACTATTAAGAAGAACAACGAAAAGAAAACTACTCAGAAGCTGCCTATGACCGGCAAGGTTCAGAAAGGCTTCCGTGCATACTGCGCCGCAGTAGTATGTGCAGCTCTTGTTTGCGGTATGAGTGTAACTGCCTTTGCCGCAAATGACCCTATTACAGTGGTCAACAATTTGTCCGACTTCATCTTCGGTCTTATCCGTGCAATCGGTATGATTTTGCTCGGCTTTGGTATTGTACAGGTCGGTCTTTCCCTCAAGTCTCACGACCCTTCTCAGCGAGCTAATGGTTTCCTGACTCTTGCCGGTGGTATCATCATCACCTTTGCAAAGGAAATCCTCACTCTTATTGCAGGTTAATCGAACACAGTTATCAACACAGGGGCGTACCTGGTCTTTCAGGTATGCCCCTAAACTATAAACAGGAGGTGCAAACAGATGAGTGATAACTGGGTAGTTCAGAATCTCCAAAATGCCCTTGATACTTGGAACAGTAAGCTGGCTGAAATATGGCAGCTGCTTACCACATCTCCGCAACAGTTCAAAGGCGGCAGTATTTGGTCTGTAATGGTAACAATCAATGGAGCAGTTCAGGCTATCGGACTTGCTTTGCTTGTTCTTTTCTTTGTTGTAGGTGTTGTAAAAACCTGTGGCAGCTTCACAGAAGTTAAGAAACCGGAACACGCATTAAAGCTGTTTATCCGTTTTGCCATTGCAAAGGGTGTTATTACCTACGGACTGGAGCTGATGCTTGCCCTGTTCAATATCGTTCAAGGTACAATTTCTACCATTATGCAATCAGCAGGATTTGGTTCTCCAAACCAAACCACATTACCGGCTGAAATGATAACGACAATAGAAAGCTGTGGCTTTTTTGAAAGTATCCCACTATGGGCAGTAACGCTTATTGGCGGACTGTTTATCACGGTGCTGTCATTCATAATGATTATGACCGTGTACGGAAGATTTTTTAAGCTGTATATGTACACCGCACTTGCTCCGATTCCTCTTTCCACATTTGCCGGCGAACCGTCACAGAATGTTGGCAAGAGCTTCATAAAGAGCTACTGTGCCGTTTTGCTTGAAGGAGCAGTTATCGTACTGGCTTGCATAATCTTCTCTCTGTTCGCTTCTGCGCCGCCGGTAGTCAACCCGGATGCAGCAGCCGTAACTCAGGTGTGGGCATATATCGGAGAACTTGTTTTCAATATGCTTGTGCTTGTAGGTGCAGTGAAGATGAGTGACCGAATTATCAGAGAAATGATGGGCTTATAACAGGAGGTTCTTGATGAAGAAAAACAAGAAGAATAAAGAAAAGTGGCAGGGATTGACCCCTGCCGACTGCGATTGCAGATATTGTGTGTATTACGGTGGACGGAAGAAAAACGAGGTCATCTGCCTCGTAGATACCTGTGTCTGTACCGATGAAATCCGACACGCAAAAGAAGCATACCGCAGAGAAAGGAGTTTTTGATGGAAGTCAAAATTAACCGTGAGATACGAAACTATACGGAGTCAATGTTTTTTGGACTGTCACTCAGACAGTTCATTTTTTCTGTCCTTGCGTGTGGTGTGGCAGTAGGTCTCTATTTTGTGCTGAAACCTTACCTTGGAACAGAAACCGTATCTTGGGTGTGCGTATTGGGAGCTGCCCCTTTTGCGGCTCTCGGCTTTGTGAAATACAACGGAATGACAGCAGAGAAATTCATTTGGGCGTGGATTAAGTCAGAGTTCCTTATGCCGAAGAAACTGGTCTTTCATTCCACTAACACCTATTACGAATTGATGAAACCAACAATCGAACAAAAGCAGAAGGAGGCTTATAAGAACAATGATTAAAACCCTTACCAACCTGCTTAAGCAGGACAAAGAAAAGTTTGTAGTGCCGAAAGGGGTTCAGGACTGTATCCCTATCACAGCAATCTATGATGACGGCATTTTCCGTGTGGGCAAGGATAAGTATTCCAAGAGCTTTAAGTTCACGGATATTAACTATGCAGTGGCAAGTCGTGAGGACAAGGAAGCGATGTTCCTTGAATATTCCGAGCTTCTCAATTCTCTCGACAGCGGTGCTACTACAAAACTGACAATCAACAACAGACGGCTTAACCGTTTGGATTTTGAAAAAACAATCCTCATTCCCGAAACCAGAGATGACCTTGATGTTTATAGAGAAGAATATAACAAAATGCTTCTTGATAAGGCAACCGGAGCAAATGCAATCGTTCAGGATAAATATGTTACTATCTCCATCAATAAAAGGAATGTGGAGGACGCAAGAACCTATTTTGCCCGTGTTGGTGCTGACTTGATTGCACACTTTGCAAGACTCGGCAGCAAGTGCGTGGAAATGGAAACCGATGAAAGACTGAGGATTATTCACGACTTCTTCCGTGTCGGAGAGGAAACGGCATATCACTTTGACATTAAGGAAACACGCAAAAAAGGACACGACTTTAAGGATTATGTCTGCCCGGATACGATGGAGTTTGAAAAGGACTATTTCAAGATGGGAGACCGTTACGGTAGAGTCCTTTTTCTTCGTGAATACGCTTCCTATATCAAGGACAGTATGGTGGCTGAGCTTACCGACCTGAACCGCAACCTGATGATGTCCATTGACATTGTACCCGTACCTACCGATGAAGCGGTGCGAGAAGCAGAGAGCAGACTGCTTGGGGTTGAGACGAACATTACCAACTGGCAGAGAAAGCAGAATCAGAACAATAACTTTTCCGCTACCGTTCCTTATGATATGGAACAGCAGAAAAAGGAAATGAAGGAGTTCCTTGATGACCTTACCACTCGTGATCAGCGAATGATGTTCGCTGTACTCACTATGGTTCATACTGCGGACTCCAAAGAACAGCTTGATAACGACACCGAAGCTCTGCTTACTACCGCAAGAAAGCACTTGTGCCAGTTTGCCGTTCTCAAATATCAGCAGATGGACGGTCTTAATACCGCTATGCCGTTCGGAACACGCAAGATTGACGCATTCAGAACCCTTACCACAGAAAGCCTTGCGGTATTTATCCCGTTCAGAGTTCAGGACATTTACCACGAAAACGGCATTTACTACGGTCAGAATGTTATCAGCAAAAATATGATTATCGCTGACCGCAGACAGCTACTTAATGGTAACTCTTTTATCCTCGGCGTATCCGGCGGAGGTAAATCCTTTGCGGCAAAGGGAGAGATTGAGAACATCATTCTTTCCTCTCACGCAGATGTTATTATCATCGACCCTGAGCGAGAGTATTCGCAGCTTGTCAAGGCTCTTGGCGGCGAAATTATCAATATATCCGCTACTTCGCAGAGCCATATCAACGCAATGGATATGAACAAGGAATATGGCGATGGTGCTAACCCTGTCATTCTGAAATCTGAGTTCATTATGTCTCTATGCGAACAGCTTATCGGTGGCACAAACCTTGGTGCAAAGCAGAAGTCTATCATCGACCGTTGTACCGCAAGTGTATATCGTGATTATCAGCAGAGAGGTTATACGGGTACTGTACCTACTTTGCAGGATTTCCGTGCTGAGCTTTTGAAACAGGACGAACCGGAAGCAAAGGAAATCGCACTTGCGATTGAGTTGTTTACCCACGGCTCTCTTAATACCTTTGCAAAGCCTACCAATGTTGATACAGATAATCGTCTTATCTGCTATGACATTCTTGACCTTGGCAAACAGCTTATGCCTATCGGTATGCTCGTTGTCCTTGACTCTATCCTGAACAGAATTACGCAGAACCGAGCAAAAGGAAAACAGACTTTCATTTTCATTGATGAAATCTATCTGTTGTTCCAGCACGAGTATTCTGCAAACTTCCTGTTCACTCTTTGGAAGCGAGTAAGAAAGTACGGTGCGTATGCAACCGGTATTACTCAGAATGTGGACGACCTTTTACAGAGCCATACCGCAAGAACAATGCTTGCCAACAGTGAGTTCCTGATTATGCTCAATCAGGCATCGACCGACAGACTGGAACTTGCAAAGCTCCTTAACATTTCCGACCTTCAGCTTTCCTATATCACGAATGTGGATGCCGGTCACGGATTGATTAAGGTGGGCAGTTCTCTTGTGCCGTTTGCAAACAAGTTCCCGAAAAATACGAAACTTTATAAGCTTATGACAACCAAACCGGGCGAGGGTGCGTAACCCTTGCCCATATTCTTAAATGAGAAAGGATACGACTATGAAAAATAAAGTATTTATTGCACTTATCTGTGCTTTCAGCCTTCTGCTGGCAATCAGCTCCGGTTTTCTTATCAAGCACCATTTCGATTCCCAAAAGCAGGCAGAGATTTACGAGGAATTGGTGGAAGCAGTTGAGACCCAACCGGAAGAAATCAAAGAGCCTATGAACTATTCTGAGGAAAAGACCTTTATCCCGGAATATCAGGAGCTTTATATGCAGAACAACGATATGGTCGGTTGGATTAAAGTTGAGGACACTAAAATCAACTACCCTGTAATGCAGTCACTTGATGAGCCTAACTTCTATCTGAAGCACGGCTTTGATAAGAAGTACACTGATTATGGTTGCCCTTATGTTCAGGAGAACTGCGATATGGAACTGCCTTCTGACAATATCGTTATCTACGGTCATCATATGAACGATGGCTCTATGTTTGCCGGCTTGATGAAGTATGCCGATAAAGGCTTTTGGGAAAAGCATAAAACCATTGCCTTTGATACCCTAACCGACCGTCAGAACTATGAAGTGGTGGCGGCATTTAAGACTGTGGTATATACCGACAGTCCTGAAAGCTTCAAATACTATCAGTTTGTGAACGCAGAGACCGAAGAAGATTTCGATGCCTATATTGATAAGTGCAAAGAGCTTGCACTTTATGACACAGGTGTTGATGCGGAATATGGTGACAAGTTGATTACACTTTCTACCTGTGAGTATTCTCGTACAAACGGCAGAATGGTTGTTGTTGCGAAGCTTGTAACCGAATAAAGAGCAAATGGAGGTGTGAATCGTGTATGAGTAGTATTTTATACTTGGCTGCGTTATTCATTGCGAAAGTGGTGGATAACGCACTGAGTACAAGCAAAACCATAATGATACAAAGAAGTCGATGGATACTTGCGGGATTTGCGGTTGTCCTCTCTGACTTCATCTATTTTTGGATTACCAAGCGAGTAGTATCTGCGGAAAGTGAGCTTGCAATGCTTGTGGTTGCAATCGCCGGCGGTGTAGGCTGCTCCCTTGCCTGTTTCGTGAACGAGAAGCTATCAAAGGACAGAACCTATGTCAATGTGATTATGTCCGATGACCTCGAAGAAATGAAACGACTCAGAGATTTTTTGGCTTTGCACCACATAACCAATGTGGCGACCGACAGCTACACTCTCGATTGGGATGCCAAAACAATCACTATTACAGCTTATCCCGAAACCAAAGCCGAAAGCAGGCTGATTAACAACTTTATTGAGGAAAGCGAAACCAAATTCAAGAGAGTAATTCAGCCTGCGTAGGAAGGAGGTGCGATATGGCTGGAATTAAGACAAAGGATAGTGCCAAGGGTACGATACGAACCATTGATAAGGCGGCTGTTGCTTCACAGAGAATGAAACAGGCATATATCACTACCAAAGAAAAAGCAGAGCGTTCTGTTAATGCCAACAGTAGCTCTGCTGAGGAATATGCTTCTGATAAAATGGAGCGTGGTATTGATGAAGTGGTTCACGATGGTGCTTATGTCTTTGACAAAGCCGGACGAAAAGGTCTTGAGACCACCAAAGAAAACTACCGAACCGCAAAGGATGGTGTAGAACATTTTAAGCAGAGACGAGCAGAACAATCCCTGAGAAAGCAGACTTCGCAGAACACAAGCTCTGCGATTAAAACTCTTGATAAGGGAGAAAAGACAATCAAACAGTCTGTTTCTTCTGCCGGTAATAAGTCTATTAAGTTTGCCGGTAAGGAAGCTGCAAAGACCACGCAGAAATCTGTAAAAACTGCTGAGCGTACTGCAAAAACCGCCATTAAGACAAGCCAACAGACTGCAAAAGCGGCACAGAAAACTGCACAAGCTTCAGCGAAGGCAGCTCAGAAAGCGGCACAAGTAGCCAAAGCTACCGCAAAGGCCACAGTTGCCACTGTGAAAGCCGCAGCTAAAGCGACAGTCGCAGCGATAAAGGCAATCATAGCAGCAGTAAAAGGTTTGGTGGCTGCCATTGCTGCCGGTGGTTGGGTTGCTGTGGTCGTAATCATTGTTCTGTGTCTTGTAGCTCTAATTGCAGGCTCGGTATTTGGTATTTTCTTCTCAGGAGAGGATTCAGGAAACGGAATGTCAATGCCGGCAGTTGTTCAGGAAATCAACCAAGACTATGACAACAGACTTGAACAGGAAAAGAACTCGGTCAGCTATGATGTGATTGAAATGAGTGGCAGTAGGGCTGTTTGGAAAGATGTTCTTGCTGTGTATTCTGTAAAAGTGAATACTGACCCTGACAATCCGATGGAAGTTGCTACCGTTGATGAAACGAAGAAACAACTGCTGTCGGATATTTTTTGGGAGATGAACGATATATCTTCACGAACGGAAAGCAAAACCCATACGGAGATAGTAGAAACCGATGACGGACACGGAAATATCGTACAGACGGAAACGACTGTTACAGAGACTTTTTTGTATATCACAGTATCCCATAAGACTGTGGACGAAATGGCATCTATGTACGGATTCAATCAAGAACAGAAGGACTACCTTGCAGAGCTTCTGAAAGACGAAAACAATATGCTATGGTCACAGGTTCTTTATGGTATCGGTTACAGCGATGACCAGATTGTAACGGTAGCTCTGTCACAGGTTGGCAATGTGGGCGGTCAGCCGTATTGGTCGTGGTACGGTTTTAACTCCCGTGTAGAATGGTGTGCTTGCTTTGTATCTTGGTGTGCCAACGAGTGCGGCTATATCGACGCTGGAGTTATCCCAAAATATGCAGGCTGTGTCAACGGAGTACAATGGTTTAAGGATCGTGGACAATGGCTGGATGGCAGCGCCGAGCCTGCCCCCGGAATGATTATTTTCTTCGATTGGGCAGACGAAAGTGGTCAGGATGGATTATCCGACCATACGGGTATTGTTCAAAAGGTCGAAAACGGCAAGGTTTATACGGTCGAGGGCAACTCCGGCGACAGTTGCCGAGTCAATGAGTATTCTATCGGTTATTACGAGATTCTTGGCTACGGCGCACCTGCCTATTAAAATACACAAGCCGCCTGCATTTTGCAGGCGGTTGGATTACATATCAGAAAGATATTGTGCCGGTTTGAAAACTAAAAGTCTCAAAATACAGACTTAATAATTGCGATTTCACTCTCAAAGTGCTATAATACAAACTATATTTGGGTGGAGGTGCGGAAATGAAAGTACGGTACAACAAACTTTGGAAACTTCTGATTGACAAGGGAATGAAAAAGAGTCAATTACGAGAAGCGGTCGGGGCAAGCAAAAGTACATTTGCGAAACTCGGAAAAAATGAAAATGTTACCCTTCCCGTGCTGTTGAATATATGCGAATACTTAGAGTGTGATTTTGGCGACATAATGGAAGCCGTACCCGAAAATGAGGTGTAGGATCAATGAACAAGAAGATTTTAATTGTGGATGACGAAAAAGAAATCGTTGATCTGCTTGAAGTGTATTTGAGTAACGATGGTTATTCAGTATATAAATGTTATAATGGGTTAGAGGCGATGAAATGTATCAAACAGTCGCAGATTGATTTAGCGATACTTGATATTATGCTGCCGGATATTGATGGTTTTCGACTTTGCCAAAAAATTCGGGAAAAGTTTTACTTCCCTATTATTATGCTTACCGCCAAAATTGAGGATAGCGACAAGATTATGGGGCTTACGATTGGTGCGGATGATTATATAACGAAACCGTTTAATCCTTTAGAGGTTGTGGCAAGAGTAAAGACGCAATTAAGGCGTTATCAGAGCTATAACAGTCCTAATTTGAGCCAATCCGAAGAAAAAGACGAGTATGACATCAGAGGTCTACTGATAAACAGAGTCAGCCACAAGTGCTACTTGTATGGCAAAGAAATAGCCTTGACTCCGTTGGAGTTTTCTATTCTGTGGTATCTGTGCGAACATCAGGGTAAAGTTGTCGCCTCGGAGGAATTATTTGAAGCCGTGTGGAAAGAAAAGTATCTTCGCAACAGTAACAATACGGTAATGGCGCACATTGGGCGGCTTCGGGAAAAATTGAATGAACCTTCAAAAAATCCGAAGTTCATTAAAACTGTTTGGGGGGTAGGGTATGAAATTGAATAAAAAAGAAAAAAACTATCTGCTCTCTACCTTGTTCAAAGGGTATGTAATTCAATGTGCGATTTGCTCTGTGCTTATTTTTGGCGGTACTTTTCTTTTAGGAATTATGGCAGAGGAAATTCTCCGCAAGTATGTTTTGTATTATTACTTGTATTACAGAACAGTATATCTTTATATAGTGGCTGTAATCGTGTGGGGTGGCTGTATTATATACATGACATACCTACTTTTGAAAAAAGTAGTCGCCTATGTGTACGAGGTACAGGCTGCGACAGGAAAAATGTTCGATCAGAATGTCAGTTACATTGAAATGTCCCCGGAGTTGAGTGAAATCGCCGCTAACATCAATCAGTTAAAACAAGAGGCTGAAAGTAATGCAAGGCTTGCAAAAGAAAATGAGCAGCGAAAAAATGACCTGATTATGTATCTTGCACACGATTTGAAAACACCGCTTTCTTCTGTAATCGGGTATCTTACTTTACTGCGTGATGAGTCGCAAATCTCAAAGGAACTTCGAGAAAAGTACCTTTCAATCACTCTTGGTAAGGCAGAACGGTTAGAGGATCTGATTAACGAGTTTTTCGAGATAACACGATTCAATATATACGATATTACATTACAATACACGAAAATCAATTTAACTCGCCTGCTGGAGCAACTTGTATATGAATTTAAGCCTATGCTCAAATCAAAGAATTTGCAATGTAATCTTTGTGTTGATGATGATATAATGCTTCGATGTGACGCAGACAAAATTCAGCGTGTTTTTGATAACCTTTTGAGAAATGCGGTTATCTACAGTTTTGAAAATACGGATATCACGATCAGCGCACAATGTCAGGAAGATACGGTCAGCATTATTTTTTGTAACCACGGCGATACTCTGCCGGAAGAAAAGTTAAACAGGATTTTCGAGCAGTTTTATCGGCTTGACGCAGCGAGAAGTACAAGCAGTGGAGGAGCTGGATTAGGTTTGGCGATTGCAAAGCAGATTGTTGAACTACACAATGGTACAATCGTTGCAGAGAGCCAAGAGGATCAAAACAAGTTTTCAATTACTTTGCCGTTGGCGTAGGAAAATTGTAAGAATTTGCATAGAAAAAAAGAGGAATATCTTACGAGCAATCAAGAAAATACGGGCTTCTGTTTTGGTACAATAAAAGTATCAAGATAGAGGCTCGTATTTTTTGTGATACAGCATAAGGAGGAATGATGAAGTTGCTAAGAAAACAAATGCTGCTATGTTCTATTTTGTTTCTTGTATTTACGCTATCTGCCTGCTCTGCAATTGGGCAGACAGACGAAAACAATCTTACAGATAGCGCAACATCCGCAGAAAAAACGGTATCAGTTGTACGAGGGACAATTACTCCAACCGTTTCAACGCAAACGACTATTGTTCCGGCAGTACCGTTTATTATTTTCTCACCCGAAAATGGCATATTTAATACAGCGGTAGAATTAGAAGAAAAAATCACTGCCGGGCAAATTATTGGAACTGTGAACGGCAAAGAATTGAAATCTCCGGTGGATGGTACAATTACCTCTATTGCCCCATCCAATGAAAGCGTACCGAGTAATTATCCCGTAGCGATAGTGCATTATACAGGATTTGCCCTCAATGTAGAGGCAGATAATTTTTTGAGTACCTTACCGGAGTATGCAGAGTTGAAAGCAAAATTTCAAGTATATGATGGTGTAGGACCAACCGATATGATTGCCGTGGTGTCGCCTGCCGCAGATGAAAATGCGTTTACGGGAATCGTGCCGCAAGAGGGCATTCTGCAATGCTTGATCAGTCAAACAGTCGATGTGAAATCGGGGCAAAGTGCAACGGTAGTCATAACGGCGACAACGAGAAATGATGTCCTTATATTGCCGCTGTCGGTAATAGCGGGTAGACAAGGGACGGGATTGGTTACTGTAATTACTCCGAATGGAGAAAGAGTGGAAACAAAAGTGACATTGGGTGTGACAGACGGAGCCAATATAGAAATACTGTCCGGCTTAGAGGAGGGCGATGTAGTTTCTGCTACTCCGCCAAACCTTGATCCGAGGGGGATTTGATAAAATGAAAGGAATTTCCGAAAAGACTTTAATCAAAATAAAGGATTTGAAAGCAAGCGTCAAATTGAATAATGGCGATATGCTGACAACAGTAACCAACGCTAATATGGAATTGCAACGAGGGCGCAGTTATGCCATTGTCGGAAAGTCCGGCTCAGGCAAAACAAGCCTTATATCCATTATTGGCTTGTTAAATCGGGAATATGAGGGCGAGTACCTTTATGATGGTATATCTATTTCTGCTTTGAAAGACCGTGATCTGTCTATACTGCGAGCCAATAATATCGGATTTGTATTTCAGAACTACTCTCTGATTAAGCACTTGCGGGTATGGGAAAATATCGAATTACCCCTACTCTATGCCAAAAAGTCGTTTACCGCCAAACAGCGTCACGAGATAATTACAGGCTTGCTAAAAAGTGTCGGCTTAGAAAGCAAGGAAAATGATTACCCAATCAATTTGTCCGGCGGTGAACAACAAAGAGTTGCAATCGCAAGGGCGCTTGCAGTATCTCCGGAAGCCATTTTATGTGATGAGCCTACGGGAGCGTTGGATAAAAAGACGGGAACGCAGATTATGGAACTGTTGCACAGCGTCGTAAAAGAAAATGGAATTATGCTGCTGTTGGTTACGCACGATCCTGATATTGCAGATACCTGTGATACGATTTTTGAAATGGATGGAGGGAGGATAACTTGTGCTAAAAATGATACTTAAAGACCTTCGTCTGTCTCCACTTAGAAGTATTCTGACAAGTGTTTCAATGCTTGTAGGCATTATCGCAATGCTTGGATCGGTATTAGTTGGTACGCTTGGACGGGAGTATTTGATTTCCGTAAACGCACAGGTATATGGCTGGTCACCTACTTACTCATTCGTGATAACGGAATCCGATTTTCACGATAGAAATAAAATGGAACAATTATTCCAGAGATTTGAAGCCATTGATGATGTAGCCGCTGTTACTTTTTCTATGGGAGAAGATATTCGATTTGCACCAATGAAAGATTTAACGCCAATACCGCCGAATGATGTTTACCAAAACCTGATGGCTTTTGATTTAGTTTGCACCACGGAGGCATATAGTCAAGTCTATAATCTTCCAATGACATCCGGTAGATGGTTAGAGCCTTCGAGTGAGGGCGGATCGCTTGAAGTGGTCATAAACAAAGAAGCTAAAAACTATTTTAATGATTCGCCCTATGCTGCAGGAAATGTAAAAAGCACACTTTCGTTAACCCCATTCAATATTGTCGGAGTAGTAAACGATGGCAGGGATTTTCCGACTATCTATGCGGATTCTGCGGCGATCCTCAATTTCGCACCAGCAATGTGGCAAGTACAAAATGCAAATGTGTATTGGCATCCCACAACAGGACTGACAATCGAACAGATACATTCTGCCCTTGGCGACATTTTGACTGATACCATTGGCGGTTACTGGGAAAGTGCTGGGCGGAGTGATATTGGAGATACCTATGATTCGGTATTGTCCATACTGCAATTAGGGCTTTTGGTTACTTCGCTTTTGTTGCTGTTTGTTTCCGTATTAGGGCAGATCAATATCGGACTATCTTCATTGGAACAGCGCACACATGAGTTGCTGATCCGCAGAGCGATAGGTGCTTCACGAACAAATATTGTGGCATTGGTTTTAGGCTCACAGTTGATTTTATCAATATTCGTTTGCTTTGCAGCTATTTTGATTTCGCTGATTTTGGTGCATTGTATTGGAGCGTTGCTCCCTGTGGATTCCCCGGTGGGAACACCGAGTTATCCAATCAGCGTTGCTGTTGTTGCAGTTGCTGTGTCTGTGCTTACAGCATTATTGGGCGGATTATTACCAGCATTGAAAGCAGCAAAATTAGAGCCTGCATTGGCTCTTAGATAATAAAACTCAATTCAAGGAGGAAACAAAATGAAACGAACAATCTCAAAATCCGAAAGACCGTACAGACTGTTATTGTGTGTTATGATTTCTTTGCTGGTGATTATGCTGGCAGGCTGCTCCACTTCTTCGGACTCCGACACAAACACAAGAGGTTTCACGGACTTTGCTACCATTGAAGAAGAATACCTAACGACCATTGAGAGTTTGAATTGGCCGGAGGGCTTTACGCCGCCTGATGCTTTGGAAGGCGAAGATACGGGAGCGTCTTTTCAGATAGGATATGGCGATACAAGAGCATCTAACCTTTGGGAATATTCTTGGATGCAGGAATGGCTTGATACTTACAATACGGATTCGGAAAGGGCGGCAAAAGCCTTAGCTGAACTCGAAAAAGCCTTTGATATGCCTTATATGGGAACAGATCGCTGTGATGACGCCACACGCAAATATCTTCGTGATAATATTGATAAAGCTAAGTTGGGAGATCCGTCTGGATTTACAGAGTGTATTCAGGCAAATTATGCCGATTAAAAATGGCACATAGGAGTTTTGGTGTTGGGAGGTGAGCACATATATGCAGAGAAAACGCCGTAAGAAAAAACGATTTGGAGTATTTTTGTTTTTGCTTGTAGTTTGTATCGGCATAGGTATAATGTTTGTGCCGTGGGCAATGCAGCCGGAAAATTTCAGAGAGGTAAAGAATAAAATAAATGGTTTTCTCTACAAAGAAGATTTTCCTGACTCTTATAATGCAAAATCGCTGATTTTGGTGGATTGTTCTGATGATGAAATATTTGTTTCAAAAAACGAGAACGAGCCACAAATTCCTGCAAGTTTAGCCAAGCTGTTTGTTATTGAGTATGCGTCAACTTTAGCAGACCTTGATAGTATCGTTGTTGCAGACTATGGTGCTATTTCACTCACGAAACCTGGCTCGTCTGTTGCTCAAATCAAGGAAAAAGAATACTTTTTACACAATCTATTTGCGGCAATGTTAGTACCGTCAGGGAATGACGCAGCTTATGTGGTTGCTGATTATTGTGGAGGATTACTTTCGCCGCAAGCAGAAAGCTGTCAAGAGCGTGTGAGGATTTTCATGGAGAACTTAAACCTGCATTTGCAACAGCAGGGGTACTTAGACACAGTTTTATATGATCCGAGTGGTTTTGATATGGAGGCACTTACCACCACTTTAGATTTGAAAGAAGTAGTATATCGGTTGTTGGAATACTCGTGGTTTAGAGAAATTGTATCTCAAAACACTTATACGGCAACACTGCCTGATGGCAGTACACAAATATGGCAGAATACAAACGCCTTCCTTGATCCGACATCCGAATATTACAACGAAAATGTATGCGGAATTAAGACTGGCTCTCTGTCTGACGACTATAACTTGATTGTGCTTTATCAGCAGCACGGAAAAGAGTTTTTGATATGCAGTTTAGGCTCTCAGTCCGATTCCTCTCGTTATGACGATGTGAATTTTATTCTGAAAACGATTGATGAATCGTATTATCTCACGCAATAAATCTTATGTTGTCCAAGACAAAAAAACTAACCAAGGGGGGTGATAATATCGGACGAATCGTAATAATGGAGTTCAAAGCACAAGACTCAACAGCCTTTGACGATATGCTGGCTTATGCTGACCAACGAAGAAGTCATTGAAGAAATGCTCACGCTGGCAAAGCAGATTGCAGCAGCACAAAAAGAAGGCGACCAACTCGGACTTACAGCCGATGAGCTTTTACTTATGTTATTAAGAACCTTGATACCGAGAACACCGGAAATGTATCAGGAATGTTGCTATACGCTAAGACCGATGAAATCGTGCTGCCAAACAACAGCTACAAAATGGGCGGTAATGCAATATCGGTAAAGACCCTTGATTTAGATTGTGATTTTCTTGAAATCCGGAAGCAGTTGGATAATATTGTAGAAGCTTGCTTCCTGTAATGGTAGTTAATCTAAAATTAGAATAAAAAATGCTTGAAGAAAAGTGTATGGCTATGCCTGTTGGTGGACTTGCTGATATTGAAATAGAACCTGATGATATTGATGTGAGCAACACAGCCACTTTTGTGTGGGAAATAAAATAAGACAGCAAAAAAGACCGTCAGATCTCATTCGAGACTTGACGGTCTTACATTTTGCGATTGTATTTAAGAAAATCGTTCCGATGCTCTTGTTTGCGTAGCTGATAGCCTTGTGCAATCAGGGTATCTACCTTGAGAGCTATAAGGTTAATGTCAGATTCCATTGCCCGTGCAATCTGCTGAATATCGTACCCCTGCTCTATGTACTCTAAAATGGTATCGTCCGGAAGCGAAGCCTGAGAAGCGAAGATATTGGCTTCGTACTCCATACGGTTTTCACGCATATCGAAGATATTAAACTCTTGAAACCCACCGGCAACAACTGCTTCTTGTCGGTGCAGTACATCGTGACCGATTTCGTGCCACAGGACAATTCGTTCTATAACCGGGTGCAAACCATTTTTCAAAAAAATGAAGCGGTTCTTCAGAATAACCTTGTATGCTCCACGCTGCTTGTCAAAATTGCGATATAGAATATGGATACCAAGCTCGTTAGCAACCTTGTATGGGTCACGAGTGCCACAGCGCTCAATGAGCTTGTTTACGATTTTCACAATCTCAGCCGTTGAATAGTGCGTCAAGCCGGCTCACCTCCTTGTAGGATAATCATAATCGGCTTTTATCCTATCTTAATAATAACAAAAGGTATGTCCTATAAAACGGACAATTACACTCCGCAGATTATTCGTCCTTGCGATATTTCTTCGGGGTGTATTTTTTATTATTCTTCTTTGCAATGAGGTAAGCTTCCTGAATGGCATCTACCATTTCACGCATATCTTCATCTGCCATTTCGCCACCGGCAAACAGACCGGTAACTTCAGCCAGTAATTCCTGTGCTTGTCTTGCACCTCTGCGACCATACTTATCCTCTACATCGGCAATAAAAGCATCATCCTCGGACAGCAGATAATTGATATTTACATTTAAGGCATCTGCCAACTTCTTGTACCTTTCCATTCCTCTCGGACGGGATTTATCATTTTCGTAGGAACAAATAACTCTACGGGTAACGCCAATCTTCTCTGCCAGCTCGTCTTGATTCAGACCAAGCTTCGTTCTTTCCGCTTTGACTTTTTCACCGAATGTCATTAAACTTCACTCCTTAAAAGAATTTTTACAGTTGAACTTCTCAATTCCTCTTGACAAGTACACTTAAACTGCGTATAATATGAAACAGGAAGTTGAACTGCTCATAGTTTATACCAAACTTCTCAATTTGTCAAGGGGGTTACGAAAATATGTTGCGTAGCATTTTACATTGTGATATGAATAACTTTTATGCCAGCGTTGAATGTATGCTCGACCCCTCGCTGAAGCAATATCCGATTGCTGTCTGCGGTTCTGTTGAGGAAAGACACGGTATCGTGCTTGCCGAGAACTATAAAGCGAAGGCTTTTGATGTGAAAACAGGCGATGCAGTATGGCAGGTTAAACAGAAGTGCAAGGACTTGGTAATTGTGCCGCCCCATTATGAGGAGTATATAAAATACTCAAAGCTTGCAAGAAGCGTGTACGAGCGTTACACAGACCAAGTAGAACCTTATGGAATGGACGAATGTTGGTTGGATATTACCGGCACAGAGGGAATCTTCGGTTCTCCTGAACAGGTTGCAAACGAAATCCGTGAAACGATAAAGTTTGAGCTTGGCTTGACGATTTCTGTGGGTGTTTCCTTTGATAAGATATTTGCGAAGCTCGGCTCAGATATGAAAAAGCCGGATGCTGTAACTGTTATTCCAAAGGATTCATTCAAAGAGAAGATTTGGGGGCTTCCGGCTGCGGATTTGCTCGGTGTAGGACGAGCAACCCAGCGTGTACTTGATAGCTATTGTATCCATACCATCGGGGATTTAGCAAAAGCTGACCCTGAGTTCCTTCGCCGGCGATTAGGTAAGAACGGAGTGGCACTTTGGAATTTTGCCAATGGTAACGACCTTTCCCTTGTTACGAAAACAGACTTCGTATCTCCTGTTAAGAGCGTTGGACACGGAATTACAACAGTAGCAGACTTGGAGAAACCTGAGCAGGTGTGGCCAGTGTTTCTCGAATTAACCCAAGACATCGGACACAAGCTCCGTGTTCACGGACTGTGCGCCGAGGGAGTTGCTATTCATATCAGAGACAACACACTCGATACAAGGCAATGGCAAACGAAGATTGCACTTCCTACACAGTCTCCGATGATTATTGCAAAGACCGCTTTTCTGTTGTTTGAAAAAAGATATGGTTGGAATAACCCTATCCGTTCTGTTACGGTACAAGCCATAAATCTTGTTCCACAAGACACGCCCCGTCAGATAAGCATATTTATGGATGCCGAAAAGCAGGACAAACTGGAGAGAGTCGAAAAGTGTGTTGAAGAAATCAGAAGGCGTTTCGGAAAGGACAGCATAAGGAATGGGGTTCTGTGTCAGAACCTGCGGCTACCACCGGAAAAAGCCGAAATCACTATGCCGACAGGAATGGTCGGTTAAGGAGGGCTTAATGTGATTGACGAAAAAGATGTTACGGCTTATGTGAGCATACCTGATTATTTCACTCAGGGTTGCAGTGAAGATATAGTTATCTTCCGTGCGGATGGCGGAAACCATTTCACCGACTACGGAATTTTTGAAGGAATGTTTCTTTTCTTTGATATGAAGAAAGACTTTGTGAAAGGCAGACTTTCCTGTTACATCAACAGTGCTGATGACGGCAGACCAAAGTATAAGGTCTCTGATAAGGATATGGAAGGCTATCAGCATTTAGGCAGACTGGTAATGACAATGAGAAACTATGAGGTATAGATATGGAATCCGCAAGAAGAAAAGTTTATGTAGAAGTGAATGTAACCCACAGACCTGATGGTACGGCTCGTCCGAACTCCATCAAGTTTGAAAATGACGAAAGATATGAGATTGACCGTGTAATACAGAAATGCCGAGCTGCTTCGACAAAGGTTGGAGGTACAGGTATCCGCTACACGGTACAGATTTGCGGCAAGCCCACATTTCTGTTCGATGAAGAAAATGGAAAGTGGTTTGTAGAAGCAAAATCCTGATGTAGGAGGTTTTTGTAACTTGAAACATTTATCGAGATTAGACATCGAAGCGATTGCTGATAAATATGTTCAGGCATATATGGCACTTCCTGATGTCCGTAACACGCAAGTATATAGAATTGACCCGGAGCTTCTCTTGGAGAAAGTTCTCGGTCTGAATGTTGAGTACCAGCACTTATCGTATGACGGCAGCATTCTTGGACTGACCTCGTTTTCGGAAATGGGTGTGCAGGTATTTGAAGATGATGATAACGACGCCTTTTTCTTTTTGGACGGCAAAACCGTTCTTGTGGAAAAGGACTTACGCCTTGACAGCAAGCTGAAAGGCAGAAAGAATTTTACCTTAATGCACGAAGGCAGCCATCAGATTTTCAAGATGTTATTCCCCAATGATTACGGAGTATCACAGAAATCTGCCAGAGTGCATTATTACAAGGCAAATTTCGAAAGGAATAAGCCAATATCCGATTGGGAGGAATGGCAGGCAAACACACTCGGAGCAGCAATCCTCCTCCCGGAAAATCTGATAAGGCAAGGAATGTATCTGTTCAGCCTTGGAGAAAGAATTGAGTGTCTGAACAAGATTTACTTTCCGGAAGTGTATAAAAGGTTTGACGCACTTGCTGATTTCCTCGGCTGCTCTAAAAAGGCACTCGCTATCCGTATGAAGCAGCTTGGTCTGTTGAGAAAGGAGTATCTTGATAACCCTTTAGACCTGCTGAATGTGTATCCGGAGGTGAGTGAACTGTGAAACCATTGGAACAAAAGATAATCGTAAGGTGCAAAAGCTGTGGCTGGCGTATTCTTGACAAAGTGACGATGACAACAGGGCATATTGAGATTAAATGTCCCAAATGCCGTCAGATTAACTGCATCGACCTTTCCTTACGCAGAGGAACGGTAAAGTACAGAATCGTAGAGAACGATAACAGAGCGAACAATTAAATATCGGGCAGTTGTACCGAGCCACGAGTCCTTGAGCGAAAGCTCCTGAGTCATCAAATTGCCGGACGCTGAGAATGACAGGATAGCAATATCCTATTGTTCTTGGTGTCCGGCTTTTTTTGTCGCTCCGAAAGGGGCAAGACAATGAAATACAAGTGGCTGGCATATATCGCCAAGTATCCGTAATCTCCGAATTTTTGATTTCAACCAATTTCAAAAATTCAAATTCAAGGAGATTACGATAATGAAAAAACTTACATTAACAAAACAGGAAGAATTATTTGCAAAGGACTGCAAGCTCATCAACCTTCGGTATGAATACTACGGCTATACCGGTACAGAGAAATGGGCGATTGTGACGGAACTGGCGGAAGAAGAATTATGGGCAAAGTACCCTGATGTAATCGGAAGATACACCCCTTTCATCCTGCTGTCTATGGCACAGGGCGAAGTGATAAAGGAGTCCAACAGCAACAATGACAAATACGCAAAGAGAGCAAAAAGAACTCTCGATGCATACGGATACGAAGATGACATATCCGAGCAGTTCCACAGTGAGCTGATTACTCCCTTTGTTGACCCGTTTGAGAAAGCGGAGGAAGAACGGCTTGAAATAGAAAAAGAACAGCTCCGCCGAATGGAAATAGAAAAAGTCAAAAAAGTCTTGGCGATGATGAAACCTGTTCAAAAGGAAAGGCTCTGCAAGGTTGTTCTGTTGGGGCTGAGTTCAAGAAAAATCGCACAAGAAGAAGGCATAAATTACAATGCCGTAGATAAATCTATCAAAGCTGCAATAAAAAATTTCAAAAAATATTATGAAAGCCTCTGATTTTGGGTGTGCATTTCGACCCCCTTTGTCCAAATGAGTGAAGGGGTTATTTAATTCCGGACACGAATGACACTTCAAAACTAAGAAATGTGAGGTTTTACATATGAAAGAAAGAACAATTTGCCGTGGAGATTTATTTTACTACGATTTCGGAAACAGAACCGGCTCAATTCAAAGCGGAGAAAGACCGGTGCTTGTAATTCAGGCAGATGATTACAACAAGAACGCACCGACTATTATCGTAGTAGCTGTTACAAGTGTTATCAAGAAAAGATACTTGCCGTCACACATTCTGCTTGGTGAAGATTTCGGATTGAAGAAACCGTCAATGGTGCTGTTGGAGCAGGTTCAGACGGTCAATAAAGAAGATTTGAAAGACTATATCGGAACAGTTGATGATGAGCAACTTATCAGACAGATTAATACAATGCTCAAAAAGACTTTTGGACTTTGGATTTATAAAAAGGAAAAGGTAGAAAATATCCGTTGCCTTTGCCCAAAGTGCCTGAAAGATTATATTCACAATCCCGATTATATCGTGCGTCGCCTTGACCCATTCGCAAAAGAGAAAGACCATTGCGACAAATGCGATAAATCCGGTTGGGACTATGTCGTGACCGAAAGAAATTCCGTTCGTAAGGGTAAGAGTGGCAGCTATGAAAAATAAGATTAGTATTCCTATATGGAAAAAGACAAATCTTACGGTAGACGAAGCAGCAGCCTATTGCGGTATCGGAGTAAAGAAGTTAAGGAAGATGACCGAATCCGAGGATTGTCCGTTTGTTCTTTGGAACGGAACAAAGCGTTTAATAAAAAGGCAGCAACTCGATGAGTACCTTGAAAGTATGAGTTCCATATAGTCTAATTGTCAAGTGTGCGATAGGTCTATTCGCATAATAGGCTTATCGCCAACTTTGAATTATGATATGAACATCAAAAACAAGGAGGTGCGTCAGAAATGGCAGATACAAAATTTGATGTGCCGATATGGCATAAAACCAATTTGACAGTTGAAGAAGCAGCAGCATATAGCGGTGTTGGTGTAAATAAACTAAGAGAAATGACCGACTCCGAATACTGTCAGTTCGTTCTTTGGAATGGAACAAAACGACTAATCAAGCGAGAAAGATTAGATAAGTATCTCGCAGAAATGTATTCGATATAACCGCAAGGAGGTGTTTTAACAGTGGATGAGATAAAAAAGGCAGTCGATAAGAAATACGATGTACCGATATGGTATAAAACAAATCTGACGGTAGATGAAGCTGTTGAGTATTCAGGCATAAGCCGAGAGTGGATTTGGAAAATGACAAGTCATTATGATTGTCCGTTTGTTCTTCGCTTGGGACATCGCAGATTGGTAAAAAGGAGGGCTTTTGATGAATACATTAAAAGATTTGATTTTATCGAATGAAAATGAAGAAATGCTTGCCGAAGTATGTGCATATCAGGAAAAACTCGTATCAAATAAGGTTGAAATTCCAATATGGGAAAGACAATGGCTGACGATTGAGGAAGCTTCAGAGTATTCCGGCATTGCACGAAGAAAGCTTCGTGAGCTATCAAACACATCGGGTTGTCCCTTTGCAATATGGATGGGAAACAAAATTCACATCATAAGAGAGAAACTTGATAGATATACGGAAACACACAATAGAATTTAGGAGGGATGGAGTAATGGCTGAAAAGCGAAAAGATAAATCAAGAACAGTCTTAAAAACCGGAGAGGTTCAGAGAAAAAACGGTACTTATCAATTTAGTTGGATGGACGGACAGTTAAAAAGGCGTTTTATATATGCCAAAACCTTAGCTGACCTGCGTGAAAAAGAGAAGAATATCTTGAAAGATAAATGCGACGGCATAAAAACCGAAGCTCGATATACCACGGTTAATGATTTGTTTGACCTTTGGCTCAATTTGAAAAGGGGATTGAAAAACAATACCCTTGAGAATTACAAGTATCTATACAACACCTTTGTACGACCTGTTATTGGTAACAAACGAGTATCAACTTTAAGAAAGTCAGATGTTAAGAAATACTACAACTACCTTGCCGATGAAAGGAATTTGAAAGTCTCCACGATTGACAGTATTCATACTGTCCTACATCAAATATTGCAGATAGCGGTTGATGACGATTACATCAGAAACAATCCCTCAGACAATGTGTTGAGAGAACTGAAAAAGTCTCACGCTTTCCAGTCAGAGAAGCGTAGAGCTTTGACAAGACCTGAGCAAGATTTGTTCCTTGATTACCTTAAAACACATCCGGTTTACGAGCATTGGTATCCCGTTTTTGCGGTTATGATAGGAACAGGATTGCGTGTCGGCGAGGTAACAGGTTTGAGATGGTGCGATATAGATATGGAAAGCGGAATGATTGATGTAAATCATACGCTTGTATATTATGACCACCGTACCGAAGGAAGTAAAAAAGGCTGCTATTTCAATGTGAATACGACTAAGACTCCTGCAAGTATGAGACAAGTACCAATGCTTGATTTTGTCAAAGAAGCATTTGAGCTTGAAAAGCAGAAACAGAAAGACTTGGACATTCATTGCGAAGTTACGATAGACGGATACTCAGACTTTATCTTTATCAATCGTTTTGGACAGGCACAGCACCAAGCAACCTTGAATAAAGCAATCCGCCGTATTATTCGTGACTGCAATGATGAGCAGTTTGAAAAGTCAGAAGAACCCGAAGTGCTTTTGCCTCATTTTAGTTGCCATTCACTCAGACATACATTCACAACGAGAATGTGCGAAGCCGGAGTAAATATAAAGGTCATTCAGGACGCACTCGGACATACGGATATTTCAACCACGCTGAATATCTACACCGATGTTACCAAAGAATTGAAAACATCAGAGTTCAAAGGACTTGATAATTATTTCAAGGCACAGTAACAATCAAATAGACAGAGAGCATACAATCCGTTTCGGAAAGTATGCTCTCTTTATTTATATACATTTATAATGGGATTTGGCTTGCCGGTTGACTTTCAGGCAGCAGATGAATATAATAAATGTTAGTGGAGATTAGCCGGGCTTCATAGCCGAGCTTACATCACTTACATCAAAACATACATCATTTGAGTGACATATTGATGCAAATGCGTCCGTAAAAGTTGTTTTTAAGCCTTTTCAAACGGCTTTAATGCCCGTTAGAACAACTTATTTCCGCAAATGAGAGAACCGAAACAAAAATCCCGACAATGAAACCGCTTGATAAATAATATATAATCGCAATGGGCAATTCCAATCGTGCCCATTTTTAAAACAAACAGAAATACAAATCGAAGTTTGAAGCGGAGGTATGTATTATGAATATAGGATTTTGGTCGTGTATAATTTTGGTAATACCATTTCTGATTATAGGTGTGTTATTTGCGGTTTTTAAGGAAAATGCAGCAAAATTTGTTTCAGGATTTAATTCATTTTCTAAAGAAGAACAGGCATTGTATGATAAAGCTCATATCTCTCGTGATATAAGAAATCAGTGCTTTATGTGGGCTGTTATAATGTTGGCAGGAGCATTATTATCCTGCTTTTTAACCCCATATATAGCTATACCAACCTATATTATTTGGTTAGTTCTGTTTTTTAGAGAAGTCCACTTTGATAATCATAAAGCGTTTGAAAAATATTTATTAAAGTAAATTCCAGTTTGCCAACTTGCCCTTTGAGAGCGGGGAAATCCGCTTTCAAAGGGCTTTTTTATGTCGGCTGTGGTTTGTTAAGCTTAAATGAAAGCCGGTTACGGGAGGCACTTCGGTAAATATCAGCTTTATCGGCAACTGCGGGTTGCTTGCGCCTGCCATGCATTTATAATATAATTCAAGCAGGAGGCAAAGCTATGGACACTAAAGACATTATTCTTGAATTGAGAACAAAAAATAATCTTTCGCAGGATGAATTGGCGCAAAAGGTTTTTGTTACAAGGCAGGCGGTTTCCCGCTGGGAAAACGGAGTTTCCCCAACAAAAGGATATTAGAAACAATCCATGAAACACCTGCTTGCGTTAAAGGAATTACAATAGAATACTATATTTTTTAACATGCATTTCTATATTGATTTGCATGTTTTTAATTTCAAAAGAAAATTTAAAATAAACACTATATAACACTTGACAACAGTTTGTAACTGTTATATACTGTTATCAAGAAAAGAAGGAAGGATATAAAGAATGAAAATTATAATCAATACTTCCCTAATGGTTCCCATATATGAACAGATTGTTGACCAGATTAAAATGCTCATACGCAACGGGGAACTAAAGGAAAACGACAATCTTCCATCTGTCCGTACACTTTCTAAGGAACTAAAAATAAGTGCTTTAACTGTAAAAAAAGCTTACGACAATTTGGAAAGTGAGGGTTTTACGGTTACAGTACATGGAAAAGGCACTTATGTAGCGGCTACAAATACAGAACTGCTTTTGGAAGAACAGAAAAAAGAATTGGAAGCGGATTTGGAGCAGGCTATCCAAAAAGGCAGACGATGTGGTATTAGTGATGAAGATATAAAAAGTTTATTTGAGTTGATATTGGAGGGTTGATGTATGTTAAAAATTGAACACTTGAAAAAGCATTATGATAATTTTTCTCTTGATTGTTCATTAGAGCTTATGTCTGGATGTGTAACAGGCTTGATTGGACAAAATGGTGCTGGAAAAAGCACAACATTTAAGGCGATATTAGGTTTGATTTCAACTGACGGCGGAAATATTACCATACTTGGAAAGGACAGAAAAGACTTCACAGCAAAAGATAAAGAGGAATTGGGTGTAGTATTGTCGGATTCTGGTTTTAGTGGGTATCTGAAGATAAAAGATATTATCCCTATATTGCAGAATATGTACTCAAAATTCGACAAATCACTATTTATAGAACAGGTACAGAAATTTCAACTACCTATGAATAAACAGATAAAAGAATTTTCAACAGGAATGAAAGCAAAATTAAAAGTGCTGGTTGCAATTTCACACAATGCAAAACTGCTGATACTGGACGAACCGACAGCAGGTTTAGATGTAATCGCAAGAGACGAATTGCTTGAAATGTTAAGAGAATTTCTGGAAAAAGATGAAGAACGCTCCATTTTAATCAGCTCTCATATATCCAGTGATTTGGAGTCGCTATGTGATGACCTTTATATGATACATGACGGAAAAATTATTCTGCATGAAGATACGGACGTTCTTCTTAGTGACTATGCTTTATTAAAAGTAGACGCAGAACAATACAGCAAGCTGGATAAACAGTTTATATTGCGTTCCAAAAAAGAAACATATGGATATAGCTGTCTGACAAATCAGAAACAGTATTATATGGAGAATTATCCTAAAATTGCCATTGAAAAAGGTACAATAGATGAAGTCATTACCATGATGATAAGGGGGACAGAACAATGAAAGGCTTATTCGTAAAAGATTTGAAATTGATGATGTTACAGAAAAATTTTCTGTTGCTCATTTTGGCGATTGTAATCGGAATGATGATATTTACTGATGATGTGATATTCCCATTAGGTTTTCTGAGTTTCATTGTATCACTTTTTACAGTAAGCACAATCAGTTATGATGATTTTGATAATGGAAATGCGTTTCTGTTTACATTACCTATTACACGTAATCATTATGTGAGTGAAAAATACTTTCTTGGTCTATTATTGGGGTGTATGGCTTGGGTTTTGGCAACTGTTTTAGGAATAATTACAACTGTATTGAAAGATACATTACCTATTACAGACTTAGTACAGAGTTCATTGATGATTTTACCTATTATGATTGTCGTTCAAGCAATCATGCTTCCTTTTCAGCTAAAATTCGGTGGAGATAAAGGAAGAATTGCTATGATTGGTGCATTTGGCGGTCTGGCAGTAATCACTCTCGTTATCGTGAAAGGAGCAGAAGCCATTTTCAATATTGATTTAGTTAGTCTGTTAGATAATATGCCAACTGTAAGCATGGGAGTTCTTATCGCTATTGCAATTATTATCGCTTTGTTGATGTTATTGGTTTCAATGAAAATCAGTTTGTCAATTATGAACAAAAAAGAATTTTAAAAAGGAGCAATCATATGGACTTTACAATATTGGCTGTTGTACTACTGCTGTGCGGTGGTATTCCTTTAAGGAATAAGATATATAAGGAACGCAAAAAGAAAAAAGAGGATAAAAAGAAAGGTATATAAAGTGGGTGATTTCATGGATAGTATTTTATGTGTTCTTGCCTTGATTGTATTTGCATATTGGTTTTTTATCAAACGTAACAAAAAATAATTGCTGTTGTGAGGAGAATATAAATGAAAAATACTAAATCATGTCCTAAATGTGGCTCAACCGATATTGTTCGTATTCCAGATAACCCTAACCGCCATGCCAGCGGAAATAATATTTACACAAGCACTTATACGCTATTTGGGAAAATCCCTGTAATACGTTATGTTTGTTGTTCATGTGGATATGCAGAAAATTGGGTTGAAAACGAAGAAGAATTAGAAGAAATTAGAAAAACATTTAGATAATTGAAAGGCGGTATTGATGATTATGAAAGAATATAAGTATGTAGAAGTGAAATTTGAGGCAAAAGGTGTGCTATTCCATTCTGCTTCTGAACCAAAAGAAATAATCAACAAATATGCTAAAGAGGGATATTCCTATGTTGGTTTTATTCCTACTTTAATAGATGCACATGGCGGTTTTAGAAGAATTGATTTGATATTTGAAAAATAATCTTTAAAAGCGCAGGTGATACTATGGGAAGATATTAGTAGCAGAATTTTGGGATAATGAAGAACATTATTTCCAGCAAACAGTTGAATGGCTATCGAAAAAGATATGTACCACTCCTGCTTATATACAACAAGACAGGACAGATTTTATAATCAATCCTTTTACTCGTACTGTATCACACAAAACAGGCAATATCATACAGCTTACAGCAAAAGAGTTTGATATACTTTATTTTCTCATTTCTCATAAGGAGCAGGTTTTTACCAAAGAACAGATTTATGAAAATGTATGGGGATATGACTATCCGGCAGACCCTAATAATCTGACTTCATTCATACGAAAATTAAGAAAGAAGATTGAGCCGGAGCCGGACAGACCACGCTATATCGTCATTGTCAGAGGTGTTGGATATAAGTACACGGAAAATGAGGAAATGGTAGGCAAGACAGCAACACCGCCGGAGTGATCCAGACGTGGTGGCGGTCGTAAGACATCAAGCCATGCCAGTTTTGCTGGCAAACGGCTGGTTCACTCTGACGGTGGGGCGAGCGTCAGCGAGCCATAAAGCCCCCGTTATCTAACAGGGGGGTACTATTACAAAAGACAAGAGAAAAAATAAATACAAAACTGCTGATATGCAACGATTTATAAGGTTATAAGAACTTATTTCACTTCACACCATATTCTTTTTACCCGACAGGTCTAAAACAGCATATCAATAGAAAATAAATATAAGATACAAGGTGTATGCTCCTATGAGTATATGCCTTTTTTGATTGGAGGAATGAAGCATGAATGATATAGAATTTATTGAAACATTAAAGCAAAAGAGAAATGCCTGTGATTATTCGCAATCACGACTGGCACAGGAATTGCAAATTAGCAGGCAGAACTTAAATGAAATTGAAAACGGAAAAACAAAAGCCAGTAAAGAAATGAAACATATACTTTTACATTATCTTGATTATTGTAATTGTACACAGCCTTTCACTTTAACGATTGACTATCTGCGTGTTCGTTTTCCTACCACAGACGCATTGGAAATTATAAAAAATGTACTGGCAATGAAAAGCGAATATTTTATACATGAAGATTACGGAATGTTTGGTTATGAAGAACAGTATATCTATGGGGATATTAGTGTAAATGCTTCTAAAGATAGTTCTATGGGTGTTTTATTGGAATTAAGAGGTATGGGGTGTCGAAACTTGGAATATGTTTTACAGGCAAGAGGGATAGACTGGTATTACTTTTTAAGCAGTTGTATAGATTATCAAGGTGTTTTTAAACGCATAGATTTGGCGGTCAATGATATGGGCGGATTGCTGGATATAGAAATTCTAAGGGAACGTTATTATGCCAACAAGGTATGGAAACGTTCAAGAACCCATGAAGCAGTAGACAGCGGAAAATTATCGGGTACACATGGAGATACTGCAAAAACTTTTTATATCGGTTCAAAGAATAGTTCTATTTACTTTTGCTTGTATGAAAAAGAAAAGGAACAAAAAAGCAAAGGTATAAAAACAGACATTAAGAACCGATTTGAAATTCGTTTAAAAAGTGGAAAAGCAGAACAAACGATAGAACAACTTGTTTTTTCAAGAAATCCCGAACAGACCATAGCAAGCCTTATCCTCACACAGATAGATTTTCCCGTTTATATTTTATGGGATATATTTTTAGATAATGTAACGACTTCACTTCCGTTTATTATGACGCCTGTTGCTGTCAATATGGATAAAACAAAACGTTGGTTAGAAAGACAGGTCATGCCCTCTTTATTGATGATAAAAGAGATTGAAAAGCAAACAGGAGCAAATTATCTGGAAGAAATCGACAGACATACAAGACTAACAGAAAAGCAGGAATTAAAAATTAAACAAATGACAACAGACATAGCAGATATGATTGAGAAAGATACCGCTGTTCCACAAGGGAATGACGGTATTTTTTAATTTCTTCAAAAAATCTGCAACAAAACGGCTACTTGCGTACAGATATGGTGCGAGGAAAGGAAATCTAACTTTTTTTCAAAACTACTCATTAAATCGAGGTTTCCATTCCCTATATGGAGTGAAAGAAGAAAATATTTTCATTCTCAACTTAACCTTTGGCAGTTGCCGTTCCCTATATGGAGCAAAGAAAATCTTTCATTCCATAGTTGGCAATAACGGTGTTGCATGGGTAGTTAGGGTATGAAAAGAAGTTTTTTCATCAGCAACTTAGCAGAATGACACTTTCTTTCCCTATATGGTACAGGAAAAGAAAAAAGTTTTGAATATTGGTTACGCTTTTGCTCTTTTCCAACGCGATATATAGGAAAGACGATTTTCTTCTTTTGTGTTCTTTGACAACTGAATAAAGCAATTCAATACCTTAGACAGACAGCGAGCCGTTGAAACAGATACGCCATGACCTTTCTCCAGCAAAAGCGAGCGATAACCTATTTGTGTTCCTGTAAAAGATTTGTCCTCTTTTATCGCCATGACCTGTCCTGTCTGATAATGATACTCCCGTACAGCCACAGCTTGAGCGTTCAGAGCGTCGCACGCAATGGGTACGGCTACATAAGAACTATGCAGAGGTGGAACTCCTGTGGGCTATGACAAATGCCATTGAATTGTTTAGAAAAGATTTTTACAGAAAGGGGGGTATGTGTTATTGCTGATATTGTAAAAACAAGGCAAGAAAAGACAAATAATAAGCGTGGCATTGGCAACAGAGGAAAAACAAAGATTGTTGTAAAAGAGCATTTTTCCGAAAAAGGAAAGACAATGGAAGAACTTCTGACGGATGTTATGCTTGAAAAAGCAAAGCAGACAATCGCATAAATTCGGTGCAGTTGTAAGAAATAGATTGAATGTGAAAAATAACCCATGTTATACTTTACTTGCAAGCAGGTATTGTAAACATGGGTTAGTTATAAAGGAGGATAACTGACAATGAAACAACAGATTTACAATACTGCACTTTATCTTAGGTTAAGCCGAGATGATGAATTACAGGGCGAAAGTTCCAGCATTACCACACAAAGAAGTATGTTGCGTCTATATGCAAAAGAACATCATTTGAATGTGATTGATGAGTATATTGATGACGGCTGGTCGGGAACAAATTTTGAAAGACCGAGTTTTCAAAGAATGATTGAAGATATAGAGGCAGGAAAAATCAACTGTGTTGTAACGAAAGACCTTTCCCGACTTGGCAGAAATTATATTATGACAGGACAATATACAGAATTGTATTTTCCCAGCCATAATGTCCGTTACATAGCGATTGACGACGGGGTAGACAGCGAAAAAGGCGAAAGTGAGATTGCACCATTTAAAAATATCATCAATGAATGGGTGGCAAGAGATACAAGCCGTAAAGTGAAATCGGCATTTAAGACAAAATTTGCAGAGGGTGCGTATTATGGGGCTTATGCTCCGTTAGGATATAAGAAACACCCCGACATCAAAGGAAAACTGCTGGTTGATGAGGAAACAAAATGGATTGTTGAAAAAATCTTCTCCCTAGCCTATCAAGGTTACGGTAGTGCAAAAATCACAAAGGTACTGCGAGAAGAAAAAGTTCCGACAGCGTCTTGGCTGAATTTCACAAGGTACGGTACTTTTGCACATATCTTTGAGGGAAAGCCCGAAAGCAAGCGTTATGAGTGGACGATTGCTCATGTCAAGGCAATTTTAAAAAGTGAAGTCTATATCGGAAACAGCGTTCATAATCGACAATCAACAGTTTCATTCAAGAGCAAGAAAAAAGTGCGTAAGCCCGAAAGTGAATGGTTTCGAGTAGAAAATACCCACGAACCGATTATTGACAAAGAAGTGTTCTATCGTGTGCAGGAACAGATAAAATCAAGGCGTAGACAGACAAAGGAAAAAGCAACGCCGATATTTGCAGGGCTTGTCAAGTGTGCGGATTGTGGCTGGTCTATGCGGTTTGCGACAAATAAGGCAAATAAAACGCCATACAGTTATTATGCTTGCAGTTACTACGGACAGTTTGGCAAAGGTACTTGTTCTATGCACTATATCCGTTATGATGTGTTGTATCAAGCCGTATTGGAACGATTGCAGTATTGGGCTAAGGCAGTACAGCAAGACGAAGAAAAGGTGTTGAATAAGATACAAAAGGCTGGGAATGCAGAGCGAATACGGGAAAAGAAGAAAAAGGCAAGTGCCTTGAAGAAAGCCGAGAACCGACAAAATGAGATTGACCGCTTGTTTACGAAAATGTATGAAGATAGAGCCTGTGAGAAGATAACGGAACGAAACTTCATCATGCTGTCGGGGAAATATCAAAAAGAACAGATAGAACTGGAACAGCAGATAACCAACCTAAGAGAAGAATTAAGTAAAATGGAACAGGATATGATAGGTGCTGAAAAGTGGATTGAGTTAATTAAGGAGTATTCCGTACCAAAGGAACTGACAGCACCGTTGTTAAATGCAATGATAGAAAAAATCCTTATTCACGAAGCAACAACGAATGAGGATAACGAAAGAATACAGGAAATAGAGATATACTACCGATTTATTGGAAAAGTAGACTGATAATGAGGGGTCATATCTTTAACTAAGGGAAACTGGTGAAACCGTGCCTAATACCGAAACTTTAAAGCTTTTGTCAAAGGCGTTTAATGTTTCTATTAATACTCTTTTGGGCGAGCCGCAAAAGCTTATATGCCAGTGCTGCGGAATGCCGCTTGACGACGGAATTATAAGCAGGGAAAAGGACGGATTTTTTAATGAGCAGTATTGCAAATGGTGCTATGCAAACGGTGAATATATGTATGGCAACATGGGGGAACTTGTGGAGGTGTGCGTAAAAAGCATGGCGAATTCGGAGCATTCGGCAGAGGCTGTGCGAGCTTATTTATATGAAACGCTTCCAACCTTGAATTATTGGAAACGATACAGGGAAATCGGCGGCAACGCAGCGGTTGAAAAATTCAAAAGCGCTTTGCTTGATGAAATCAATGCCTTGAACATCGAAGGTATGCCCGAGCTTAAAAGGCTTAATGCACTCGTTGGCAACTATGTCAATTTGGAATACAGGCTCCCAAACGGTAATTTAGTGAAGTTTTTAGATGATAACGCCACTTATTTCGGTAATCAGCTTGAATGTGAGTTCGGCGGAGAAAGGTGCTTCGGCGTTCTTGCAAATTCGGATTTTATTTTGGTTTCAACATATGAGGCAAACGGTACAAATCCCGAACTTGTTTTATATAAAAAAAGATAATATCGTGAAAGCTGAAAGTGTAATTTTTCCTTTTATAATAAATAAAATTCGTGCGCGTGTTTGACTTGAGTTAATGCGGGATTATAATAAAATCAAAGGCGGCGGAGTCGATTTGCCGCCTTGCAAATTGAAATTCAGCCGTAAGGGAAGAATAATTAAATGCCGAAATACGGGATTTACGCAAAGGCCGTTGAGCTGCTCTGCTTTAAGCCTGCGTTTGCAAGGCTTGCGGCATTTGCAAGCTCGAAAAAAGGAAAGGCTGCTTTGAATTCGTTCCCTGCCTTTGCAATATGGACGAACGCAGCTATCGAAACGACGGTGGCTTGCTTCACCGCACAAAAACGCTTGCAAGAGGTGATGATTGCTGCGATTTTCATGTTACAAGGATTAAATGATTTTGAATTTTAAATCGCTTGCCGTGAAAATATACTTTCTGTTTACAGCAAGGCATTAGGCGTGGAATATCACAACGGCGCCGCTTGGCTCGAATATGCGCTTGCGTGAATAATGAAAACAATAAATTATAAAGCGGACAGTCGCGGCACACTCTGTAAAGGATAAAACGCCGCTTGATATCTGCTTTTTGTTTTGCCGATTTTTAATTATATCCGCCGCCGCACGGCAAAAGCTTACACAGTATTTATATAAAGTAACAAATTATTAACGAGTTTAAAAAGTGATTGAATTTTAATATATATGATGTTATAATGTATCGAGTATAAAGCCGCAATTTTGCGGCGGTATACAGCTTGTTTTAATAATTATTATCTGATACACAGCGTTTTTTTGCGCAAAAATGGGAGATGTTTTAATGAGATCGGATTTGATTAAAGAGGGCCCCACCAGGGCTGCACACCGCTCGCTTCTGCGGGCGCTCGGCATTGATGAGCTTGAAATGAAAAGGCCGTTCATCGCTGTTGTTAATTCAAAAAGCGATTATATTCCCGGTCATATGCACCTTGATAAAATTGCAGAGCAGGTTAAAGCGGGAATCAGAAATGCCGGCGGCGTTCCGTTTGAATTCAACACCATCGGTGTTTGCGACGGTATCGCAATGAATCATAAGGGCATGAAATACAGCCTCTGCTCCCGTGAACTTATTGCGGATTCGATTGAGGTTATGCTCACTGCGCATCCGCTTGATGCAATCGTATTTATTCCGAACTGCGATAAAATCGTTCCCGGCATGCTGCTTGCTGCCTGCCGCCTTAATCTGCCGTGTATTTTCGTTTCCGGCGGTCCGATGCTTCCGGGCAAAAGCACCGAAACGGAAAACAGAATCGGCCTTTCGGAAATGTTTGAATATTCGGGCAAGTATTTTGCCGGCAATATGAGCCTTGAAAACCTTGAAAGCTGCGCTTGCACGGCTTGCCCCACCTGCGGCTCATGCAGCGGTATGTATACTGCAAATTCAATGAACTGCTTAACCGAAACAATCGGTATGTCGCTTCCCGGATCCGGCACGATTCCCGCAGTTATGAGCGAAAGACTGCGCCTTGCAAAAAGAACGGGCGAAAGGGTTATGGAGCTTCTTAAAGAAGATATTAAGCCCGGCGATATCATCACCGAAAAATCAATCGAAAATGCAATTCGCACCGATATGGCTATCGGCTGCTCAACAAACACAATTTTGCATTTAACCGCCATTGCCCATGCGGCAGGCCATGATATAGACCTTAAAATGCTTGATGAATACGGCAAAAAAACTCCGCAAATCTGCAAGCTTAATCCCGCTTCCTCCGTGTTTATTACGGATCTTAACGATGTGGGCGGCATTCAAGCCGTTGTTAAAGAGCTTGCAAAGGGCGGCATGATAAATACAGACGCACTCACCGTAAACGGCACTGTTGCAGACAGAATCGCAAACGCCCCCGACGCAGACGGCGAAATTATCCACACGCTTGACAATCCGTTTTCCAAGGACGGCGGTATCGCGGTGCTTTGGGGCAATCTTGCAGAAGAAGGCTCCGTTGTTAAAAAGGGCGCTGTTGCTCCCGAAATGATGCAGCATAAAGGCCCTGCAAAGTGCTTTAACAGCGAAGAGGAGGCTATTGCGGCAATCAACGGCGGCAAAATCGTTGCCGGCGATGTTGTTGTCATCAGGTACGAAGGCCCGAAAGGCGGCCCCGGCATGAGGGAAATGCTTTCTCCCACCTCGGCAATCATCGGTATGGGTCTCGGCAACTCTGTTGCTTTGCTTACTGACGGCCGTTTCAGCGGTGCCACAAGAGGCGCTTCCATCGGCCATGTAAGCCCCGAAGCGGCTCAGGGCGGCACGATCGCACTTGTTGAGGACGGCGATGAAATCGAAATCGATATTCCGGCAAGAGTGCTTAAGGTTAATGTTTCCGATGAAGTGCTTGCCGAAAGAAAAGCCAAATGGCAGCCTCCGGTTCAAAATCTTTCGGGATATCTTAAAAGATATGCTCAGCATGTTACAAGCGGTGCCAAGGGCGCTGTTTTTGAGGACTGATTATCGCTTCTCCGCGGCACACCCGGCTTTCGGTTTTGCCGCATAAGTTGCAAAGTTTAAAATAAGGCAGGTATATTTATGCGTGATGATGTTGCAATTTCCGTTCAGAATGTAACAATGTCTTTCCAACTGAATAAAGAGAAAGTCGATAACCTGAAGGAATATGTTATCAAGCTTATAACTCATAAGCTGGAATATAAAAAATTTCACGCTCTTAACAACATCACCTTTGATGTTAAAAAGGGCGAGCATCTTGCAATTCTCGGCTTTAACGGTGCAGGTAAAAGTACCCTGCTGAAAGCCATAGTAGGCGTTTATAAGCCCACAACCGGAAAAATCGAAAAATGCGGCGTTATAGCCCCTCTTTTGGAGCTCGGCGCGGGTTTTGACCCCAATTATTCCGGCAAGGAAAACATATTCCTTTACGGCGCAATTCTCGGCTATTCAAGGGAATATATCGAATCAAAATATGATGAAATTGTTGAGTTTTCCGAGCTTGGCAATTTCATAAATGTTCCGCTTAAAAACTATTCATCAGGCATGAAGGCAAGGCTTGGCTTTTCAATTGCAACCGCGGTTGAGCCCGATGTGCTTATTCTTGATGAAGTGCTTTCCGTAGGCGACGCAAAGTTTCGCACAAAAAGCCTTAAAAAAGTTCAATCCATGTTTGAAAAGGGCGTAACCGTGCTTTTCGTTTCACACAGCATTGATCAGGTTAAGGCGATTTGCGACACGGCAATTCTGCTTGATCACGGCAATATTATCGCCCAGGGCGATGTTGACACCGTTTCGAATATTTACGATGAAATGACCCGCGATGTTAGGGACAGTAAAGCCAAAGCAATGAAAGAGGAAAAAGAAATCCTTAAAAAAGTTGTTGCGGCAAAGCCTAAAACGGAAAATACCGAAGCCGAAAAGCCTGCAGAGGCGCCCTCGGCTGAATAATCTTGCTTGGAGCGATTATGAAATCACTTGAAACCTTGTTTGGCTCTGCCGATATAAATTCGTTTGAATTGCAGGCGGATTTCGAGCAGGCTGTTGAGGCTTGCAAAAACAATATAATAAATAAAAAGGCGGATCCTGCACTCGTTAATGCAAAATCCGTGCGGTTTGATTTCGGCGGCAATTCGTTGCCGCCGTCGCGCTTTTATTCCGTTTTGGGCTCTGCCCGCATTGAATGCTTTTTCAATCGAGGCAGCGCAAAAAGGCTTGTGGTGTTTTTCAGCGGCGCGCGCACAAGAAACGGCGGCAGAGATCTGGCTCCGTTTCCCACATTTTCTTCTTGGTCTTGGGGCAGCGAAACAAACGCAAGCGTGCTTTGTATAGATGATCCAATGTTTTATAATTATCCCGCGCTTCCGCTCGGCTGGTTTAACGGCACAGAAAAGGAAGATTACAGGGAATATGTTGCAAGTCTTGTGTGCGAAATATCGCGTTTGCTCGGCGTTCAAACCAGGGATATCACGCTTTACGGCCGCTCCGGCGGCGGCACGGCGGCTATAGCCGTGTGCGGCTTTATTTCCGAAAGCTCCGCAGTTGCAATAAATCCGCAGCTCGATATTGCAAAATATCCTTATAATGAAAAATTCACTCCGATTACGGGCATAAATAAATCGGATGAAGCTTTCTTAAAGCGTAATAATTTTGAAAATATAATTAAGCAACATAAGAAAAACACATTTTTGATTATTTCAAATGCCGCGTCAAAAATCGATTATGATATTGATATAAATTTTCTTTCCGCTAAATTCGGGGCGAATTTGAAATACGGGTTGTCTTGCCTGGATAATCTTTGCCTTTGGCAGTATTATGCCTGCGGCGAGCCGGATCCGCACAGCGCGTTTGATAATCCGGCGCTTTTCAGAATGATTATGGCAGTGCTTGAACTTATTAAAGCAAAAAATATTGACGGCGCCGCATTGCTCGCTTCGTTTGCAAATGAGTATTGGGCCGACAGATATGAGCTGCTTATGCGCAAGCGTGAAATAAATCAAAAAGCGGTATCGCGCGGCGGAGAAATAAAGGCTCTCAAAGATCAAATTTCCGAAAAAGAAAAAGTTATATCGGAAAAGAATAAAGAGATTTCCGCCTTGAAAAAGCGAATGCACGAATCGCTTTTTGCCAAAATAAGGCGCGCTTTGCGTAAACTGTTTAATAAATAAGAAAAAGGAGTATCAAAGATACTCCTTTTTGCTATATTTTAACCAAATCCATAATTGTTATAAAATGCGGAATTTTAAAGCTTTCGGGGTATTCGGCAAGCATTTTTTTGTGTTCGGCTTCCCACTTTTCGATTTCGGCCGAGGTCAGCGAAGCTTCAATCCCTCTGCATGCTTTAATTCTGCCGTTCCAGCTTTCCGACGTAAACGGAATATCCGTTGCATATGCAATAATGTTTTTTGCGTCAAACAGCCCCTCGGCGCATTTCGGCACATTCGGTGTGCTTCGTTTCCTGCCGCAGCCGCTCCAGGCGGGGTTGTATTTCAAAATCAGTTTTTCACTTTTCATGGCGATTTCGCTTTCAAACGGCAGCCAGTCCATAATCATTATTAAAAAATGCCCGCCGGGTTTAAGCCATTTGTGAATTTTCGGCAAAAGCGCCTCTTGATTAAGCAGTCGGAAGTCGAACCCGATATGCCTAAAATGGAGCGGCGTGGCGACTTTTCACATTTTTGTCCTTGCCGTGCGTTAGCACGACTGCGGACTCAAAAGCAAAAATTCATCCACGCCGACACCGTTTTAGGTGCCGGCAGTTTAAAGCAAACCGATTTTTGTGTGGGCAAGGCATAAAACGCAGTTAATCCTTTCGGATTAACGAGTATTTTAACGCAGCACACGCAGAAATCGGTTGCTTTAAACCTTATTGTGTTCGATTCCCGTCTGCTTAAAGTACATAAAGCATTGTGCCGCCGTAACGCCGTCAAAGCTTTCCGCTTCAAAGTCAAGTTCTTCGGCAGGGGAAGCGATATAATCAATATCCGCTCCCGAGGCTTCGGAAAGCAGGCGCGCATATTTGATTTGGTTTTCGGAAATATCGGCGCCGGTCCATTTTGCTCCGTATTTTTGCATGCCGCGAGGCAAAACACCCGTGCCCGTGGCAAGGTCAAGCATTCTTTGCCCCCTTGGTGCCGCAGCCGAGTCCAACTATGCTTTTGTAAAATTCGGCGGGGTAAATATCTCTGTATTTTGCATAATTTTCACTTGTCAGTCCCCAGTCAAACTCTTTGCCGCAGTCTATATCTTTACGGCTTATCATATTGCAGTACCTCCCGAATAAGGTTGTTTGTAAAAAAATACGCCGCGAAAGGGATTTTTGATACGCGGCGTTAGGTTTTGATTTTATTTTTAAAAAGAGGTTCAGCCCTCGTAATCATCGGGGTTTTCCCAGTTGTGCCAAATGGCCTGCACATCTTCGTTTTCTTCAAACATATCAATCATGCGGCTCATTTTCATCATATCCTCTTGGTTTTCAAGGCGGGTATATGTGGCGGGAATGTATGCAGGCTCGCTGGAGATAACCTTGTAGCCCTTTGCCTCAAGATCGTCGCGGATTGCGCCCACATCGTTTGCCTCGGTGCGGATTTCAAACACATCTTCGTCATCCGTGATGAAATCGGTTGCGCCTGCGTCAAGCGCGTCCATCATAAGTGCGTCTTCATCCACATCTTCTTTTTCAATCAGAATAACACCCTCACGGCTGAACATAAAGGTAACGCTGCCGCTTGTGCCCATATTGCCGCCTGCTTTGTCGAAATAATGCCTAACTTCGCCTGCGGTGCGGTTTCTGTTGTCCGTAAGAGCTTCAACCACAACGGCAACACCGCTCGGGCCGTAGCCTTCATAGATGATTTCTTCGTAATCCGCTCCGCCGCTTTCGCCGGAGGCTTTTTTAAGCATTCTTTCAATATTATCGTTCGGCACATTGTTTTGCTTTGCCTTTGCGATAACGTCTTTAAGCTTTGAATTAACATTGGGGTCGGGGCCGCCGTTTTTAACCGCAACGGCAAGCTCACGGCCTATTTTTGTGAAAACTTTTGCTCTTGCGGCGTCGTTAGCACCTTTTTTTCTTTTAATGGTGCTCCATTTTGAATGTCCGCTCATATATAACAACTCCCTTTGAGATATTAAAAACTGCAATAATTTTATCACATATGCTCTTTTCTTTCAAGAGCATTTTTTTCAGCCAAAATAAATTTGAATAATTTTGAATTTTATATTGATTTTCTTTAAATGTTATGTTATAGTATTAAAGCAATTGATTGCGGGGTGTAGCGCAGGTGGTAGCGCACCAGACTGGGGGTCTGGGGGTCGCAAGTTCAAGTCTTGTCACTCCGACCATAATAAGAGCATCTGCTTTGGCAGGTGCTCTTTTCTTTATATATTTATTTAAATTGATATTTTTTGTATCGGAAGTGAAGCTGTATGAAAACCGTTTATAAACGCGGTGTCGGAAAAAAACTTAAAACCCAGCTTTTCGGCAAGGATATCAGGGTAACAAGCGGCGATGTTTATTCGGCGGTGAGGGATTATGATTTTTCATCATATTATCCGGAATCCGATTATGTCTTGCCTGCCGAAGTGCCGAGCGAAAATGTGTTTGATATCCGTGATTTCGGTGCGGTGCCGAATGATGAAAATGCGGATAATGCGCCGGCGATAAATGCGGCAATCGATGCAGCGTTTTCGGCAAAAGGCATTGTGCTCGTGAGCGGCGGCGGCTTCACTGCCACAACGGTTTTTCTTAAAAGCAATGTAAACATCAGTGTACAAGGGGTACAAACAAGATAAAATAGAAATGAGGGGCGATAGAGCGGAAA